>Ga0181535_10003304_pt1 | contig 18861 bp, 17 predicted proteins | sample PEATcosm2014_Bin_44_FD_119774 | JGI IMG/M metagenome (GOLD analysis project Ga0181535, IMG submission 119774) | Peatland microbial communities from MTU Mesocosm Facility, Houghton, MI, USA - PEATcosm2014_Bin17_30_metaG | ecosystem: Environmental > Terrestrial > Soil > Wetlands > Peat | place... | reverse complement strand
TCGGCGTCCGTCAGATCAGAAGTGTATCGCATCCGCAGGGTACTGCGGGAATATGTTTACATTGTACATACAAAAATGCTGATTTTATTGGTACTATTTTGAGTTTTCAAACAGGCTCTAAGTCCGGCTTCCCGTCCGCGTAAATGCGTTGCATCGAGTCTCCGAACAGTCCAAGGCAAAAATTTTTCTGGTTACCAGAAGTTAAGCGGAGTGATCGGAAACGGCGGCGGTCCGGGCTGGCAGAACGCCGGGCGGAAGGAGCCAAAAAACATGACAAACATTATCGCAAACAACTCAAAAATACGCTTCCTCATGGTTTTCATATTTTGATGCGGCGGCTTGTGGTCCGGCCCCGTTGCTTTCCGTTATGGTGTCACAGGATGGCTACAATTATCAAATACATCAGGCCCATGCAACAAAAATCATCCGTTTAGCGGTGTAGAGCATCCGGTTCATTTGCGGTTGTGTATGGGGGTGCGGTCAAGTTCCGATTATCGTGTTATCCTTGGGGCGGCCATTCGTGAAGAACGGAAGCGCGCTGGATTGAGCCAGGAAAAACTGGCTGAGAGGGCTGATCTCCACCCTAATTACGTGGGACGGGTTGAGCGTGGCGAGGAACATGTTTCGTTGGCCGCATTGCGACGGATTGCCCGCGCCCTCAAGGTTCGTCTCTCGGAGTTGGTAAAAGATATTTGATTCAGTCAAACAACCCCGGCCCCCAATTCAGCCTTTTGTCCGCCCCTCCCGTCTCCCATTGCGCCTTGGCGACCTCTTGTCCGCCAAAGCCTTGGGCGGCTGTCAAATTGATTGGTGGAAAATCAACCCCGCCGGCGCGGTAATTAAGTTCTTTTTGGCGGACGATTAGGCTTGCTATATTTATTTGGAGCGCATATTCTTCTGCCTCGAAATCAGCATTGCTTATGGAGCACCATGAACCAGCCAGGCCAGTGCGCCGTTCTCCGGAATCAGCCGGCTTGATTTTTATAGTCGATGACGATGCCCTTCTCGGGAAGTACGCTGGCGTGGTGTTGCAAAAAGACGGCTATACCGTCAAAACGTTCACCGATCCCAAGGATGTCCTGAAAGCCATGGAACTGGCGGAGACCAAGCCGCGCGCCTTGGTCACCGACTACGAAATGGGAGAGATGAACGGGATGGAACTCATTGTTTCCTCCCTCAAAATTCATCCCTCGCTCAAAACTGTTCTGATCAGCGGCACGGTTGACGACACGTTCGCCGCCAATCACCCGGTCAAGGTTGATGGTTTTATCGGCAAACCCTACAAGCCGGCGCAATTGTCCACCATGATGAGCCAAGTCTTGCGGGCTTGACTCCCGGCCTGCCGCAACCCCCGTTTTAGCCTTCAGCCTTTTTGGATTGGATCAGAACCCGGAACGCACGACCCAGGTGGCTGGGATGGGTCAGGGTCTGGAATTGCCTGGTGCGCGCCCCGGTCCAGGCCGCGAAACCGCCCGTTTCCGTTTGCGCCAGAATCCGGGTCAGGAATTGTTCCTGGCTGACCATGGTTTCCGTGGTCAGGCCGGCGGCGCGACCCGCCGCTTCCAGCGCGGAAAAATCAACGTGAGCCGTGATGTCGCACCCGCCCGGATCGTCAAGCAAATCGCTGCCCGCGTGATGGCGGGAAAAAGTCCGCAAAGTTCCCCTGGTCCGCTCCGGCATGAACCGCTCCCCCCCGGTCAGTCCGTAATCCAGGGTCAGGAGTTTTCCGCCGCCGGAGGACAGGCTGGCGGCGGCTTTTTTCCACCAGGCCGCGGCGGCCGGACAATGTTCCACCACAAAGCCCGGCGGCAAAACCGCGGCCAACTCCGGCGTCATTACGGGCGCGTCCCCGGTCCATTCCGGCAACGGCGGGGATTGCCAGACAAAGCGTCCGTTGGCGCAGGCGACCCGGCATTCCTCCCATTTTTTTACGGCGGCGTTCCAAGCCAGCCGATGGGTTGGCATGGCATCCAGAAGTTCGTTGCAAAAGAGGATGCGCCGGGCCGGGGTTGGAGCGGTTTCCGCCACGCCGGCCAGCCATTTTATTTTGGGCAGCCATTGGCGCAACGTGAGTTCCTGCCATTGGCGGCGCGGCGGCGACGGTTCGACCACGCAGTATTCGAGCCGGGCAAAGAGGCCGGGCCGCCATTGTTGCATCCAGCCGAGTATGTCCCCGGCCAGGGTTCCGTCGTGCGCCCCGGTTTCGATGATCTGGCACGGGCCGGATGGCGCGCCTTCCTCCAGCCATTGCGCGAATTGAAATCCCAGCAATTCGCCAAACAGCGGGCCGACGCTCACGCTGGTGAAGAAATCGCCGCGCCGTCCGATGGCCTGCTGTTTTTCGTAATAACCCAGGCCGGGCGCGTAAAGCGCCAGTTCCATGAAGCGCGCAAACGAAATTGGGCCGTCGCGCCTGATCTCGTCCTGGATTTGCACCGATAAGGAAGCCATGGGGGATAGGCTAAGGGCTAAAGGCCAAAGGCTAAAGACTGAAAAGCGGAACGGCTGACTGCTGAGGTTTAACAAACGCTTGACGCTGGCGGCGGGTGCGGCCATTTTGAAGCTGATGTCGAACCATCAGGCCAACGGGCTTGGGGACTCAAGATCGAATGGAAGTTTTAAACACACACAAGATCATGCTGGGGGCTGGGCGCAGCTTGGACATGTTCTGCGTCCCGCTTTCCTGAATACGCCAGTGAAATGGCATCAGACTCAAATAATATTATGAGCACCACACACCAAGGTTTAAGCACCATATCATTACACGTCGGCCAGGTTGCAGATCCAACCACGACCGCGTGCGCCGTGCCCATTTACCAGACCACGTCCTACGTCTTCAAGAGTACCGAGCACGCCGCGAACCTTTTTGCCTTGAAGGAATTCGGAAACATCTATACCCGCCTGATGAATCCGACGACCGATGTATTTGAGCAACGCGTCGCCGCCATTGAAGGCGGCACGGGCGCCCTGGCGTTTTCTTCCGGCATGGCCGGCATCACTTTTGCCCTGCTGAGCATCACGCGGCTGGGCGACGAAATCGTGTCGGCCAACAATCTTTACGGCGGCACATACCAGCTTTTTCATCATGTGCTGCCCAAGCTGGGCCGCACCGTGACATTTGTGGACTCGCGCGACCCTGAGGCGTTCCGAAAGGCCATCACGCCCAAGACCCGCGCCCTCTATGCCGAAACCGTCGGCAATCCCAAACTGGACGTGCCGGATTTCGAGGCGCTGGCCAAAATCGCGCACGAGGCGGGTATTCCTCTGGTGGTGGACAACACCGTGGGCGTCGGCCTGGTGCGTCCCATTGAGTTTGGCGCGGACATCCTGACCTCTTCCGCCACGAAATACATAGGCGGTCACGGCACCAGCCTCGGCGGGGTCGTGGTCGATTCCGGCAAGTTCAAGTGGAACACCGGCAAGTTCCCCGAATTCACCGAGCCGGATCCGGGTTATCACGGTTTGGTTTATTGGGACGCGTTGAACAACGTTCCCGGCATGGGCAATGTCGCTTTTATCGTGAAGCTTCGCGCGACCCTGTTAAGGGACATCGGGGCGACGTTGAGTCCCTTCAACGCCCACGAGTTTCTCCTCGGCTTGGAAACCCTGCCATTGCGGCAGAAACAACATTCGGCCAACGCGCTGGAAATCGCCCGCTGGCTCAAGACGCATCCGCTGGTGAGCTGGGTTGTTTACCCCGGCCTGCCCGACGATCCGAATTACAAAATCGCCTCGAAGTACATGAAATGCGGCTTCGGCGGCCTGGTCGGCTTTGGCATCAAAGGCGGCTTGGAAGCGGGCAAGAAATTCATCAACTCGGTCAAACTCTTCACCCACCTCGCCAATATCGGCGATGCCAGATCGCTGGTCATTCATCCCGCTTCCACCACGCACGGGCAGTTGACGGTGGCAGAGCAGGCCACGACGGGTGTGACGCCCGATTACGTGCGTCTCTCCATCGGTTTGGAGAACGTGGAAGACCTCGAGGCGGACATAGACCAGGCCTTGCGCGCCACGAAATAGACCTCCGGCAACATGAACCGCGTTGAAGCACAACAACCATGAAAGATTCGCCCGACAACATTCAGGGCGATCTTCAAGACCAGACGATCAAGGATTACAAATCGGCTTTGGGCGTGACGCGCACCCGGACCGTGACCCTGCCTGAAGTGCAGCTTCAATCCGGTTACACGTTCGATCAAGTGGAGGTGTCCTACCAGACGCTGGGAAAACTATCGGAACGGCGCGACAACGCCATCCTGGTTTGCCACGCCCTGTCCGGCTCCGCCCACCTTGCCGGCCTGCACCCCGAAAACCGTCGGCCCGGCTGGTGGGATTTCCACGTCGGCCCGGGCAAGGCGATTGACACGGACAAATTCTTCGTCATCTGTTCCAACGTGCTGGGAGGCTGCGACGGCACGACCGGACCGGCCTCGCCCAATCCCGAAACAGGCCGGCCTTACGGCACGGATTTTCCATTTGTATGCGTGCGCGACATGGTGACGGTGCAGGCCAAACTGATCGAACACCTTGGCATCCCGCAGTTGTTCGCGGTCATTGGCGGTTCGATGGGCGGAATGCAGGCACTGTCCTGGGCGGTGAATTTTCCGGAATCCGTCCGCGTTTGCGTCCCCATTGCCTCCTGCTCTTCGCATAACGCCATGCAAATTGCCTTCAACGAAATTGGCCGCCGCGCCATCATCACCGATCCGGATTGGAACGGCGGAAATTACACGGAGGAATGCCGTCCGAACCACGGACTGGCGGTGGCCCGCATGGTGGGACACGTTACTTACCTGAGCGATTACGCCATGACGCGGAAATTTGGACGCACCCTGCAACCGCCCGTCAAGGCCAGCTCCAACCCTGACGAGACGGGGCTTTTCTCCGTTGAAAGCTATTTGCACCATCAGGGGGAAAGTTTCGTCAACCGGTTCGATCCCAATTCCTACCTTTATCTGACCAAGGCATTGGACCAGTTTGATCTTTTTGACGGCCAATCCCCGGCGGAGGTCCTGCGCCGCGTCAAGGCGCGATTCCTTGTCATCTCCTTTGCTTCGGACTGGCTCTATCCCCCGGCGCAGTCGCGCGAGCTGGTTCGCCTGCTCAAGCGCTCCCGCGCGGCCACCACATACATCAACCTCGAAACCCTCTACGGGCACGATTCGTTTCTGATCCAAAACCCGGAGTTTGCCAAAGTCCTGGGACATTATCTGGAGAACGAATACGAACACGACCGTTCCCCAAAAGCCGTTGCGACTTAACAGACCATGCATCCCGGAATTTACGCAAGCGTCATGAAATGGATACCCGAAGGGTCCCACGTGCTGGACCTTGGCACCGGCGACGGCGCTTTTCTGGACCGGCTCGTTCGCGACAAGCGGATCGTGGCCGAGGGGGTGGAAAAAAATCCGGCATTGGTGTCCCTCTGCATTCAACGCGGGTTGGTGGTGCATCAAGGCAACATCATGGAAGGCCTGGATCAATACAGCGACCAGTCTTTCGACTACGTGACCCTGCTCGGCACGTTTCAGGAATTGCTCATGCCGGAGGAAATAGTGCGGGAGGCGTTCCGTGTCGGAAAACGGGTCATCGTCTCTTACAACAACTTTGCCTACTACCGGGTTCGCCTGCAGATTTTGTTTTGCGGACACACCCCGATCACGCCCTCCCTGCCTCAACCCTGGTATCGGACGGCCAACCTGCATTTTCTTTCCACGCTTGATTTTCGCGAATTCTGCCGGGCCTTGGATGTCTCCGAGACCCGCCGCGCCTGTTTCGGCACGCACGGCGCCGCCGCCTTCTGGCCGAATCTGCTGGCCGCGGAAGTGGTCTCCTTGCTGGAAAGTCAGACGAAACCGCGCTGAATATTGTCCGGTTGAAATTCGTCGGGAGAGCAATGAGTCAGCGCCGCCGCGGGATTTTTTTCAGGCAGATCAGCCTCTTTATCGCCCTTGCCGTCATGGCTGCGCCCATCCGGGCAGCCGCCCCGCGCTTTGGCGTCCGCGCCATATGGGTTGATCCCGGCGGATTCGAGACGGAACAGGCGGCGGACAAGACGATTGCCAAGTGCGTTCGCGCGGGGATCAACGTCATTTTGCCCAACGTGCTTTACAGCCAGACGGTCTGGTTCAAGTCGCCGCACTTCAAAGGGCGGTCGGCGGCGGACGGGGCGGCGGACCCGCTGGCCTATCTGTCAATCAAAGCACATGCGGCAAAAATCGCCGTCGAGCCGTGGTGCTGCGTTTACTACGAAGGCGGCAGTCAGTCCGCCCATCCCGGCTGGCTGAACCAGTCCTTTGACGGGCGGAATTTTGACCGGAATTTTTTATCCCCGGCAAACCCCGAAGCAAACCCGTATCTGCTGGCCGTCATCAAAGACCTGCTGGCATACGACATTGATGGCATTCATCTTGATTACATCCGTTATCCCTGCACGGCGTTTGATTATTCCCCGGCGACGCGCACGGCGTTCCAGGCCGCTTGGGGTTTCGATCCCCAAAATTTTCTCGATCATCCGGAGCGAATCGTTCCCGCAGACAAGGAAACCTATCCCATCCGGGTGCTTCATGCCCGGAAGCAGATTGAAAGGGTTTGGGAGACCACCGACATTGAGCGCACGTTGGATGAGGCGGGGATCGGTTTTGCCTTTATCTCGGAAACCCCGGAAAACGTCGCCGCCCTGCGCGCGCCGGGGTTGTTCATCCTGAGCCGGTATGACGCGGTGACGGAGCCGATGTGTCTGGCGATTCAAGATTATGTCGGGCGCGGAGGCGATGTTCTCTGGTCGGATGCGCCGGCCGGGGCGTTGAAGCAATTTCCGGCGCTGGCCAAACTGGCCGGCGTCAGTGGCGGAAAATGGTTTGCATCACGGCGGATTTCCCTGCAACCCGCCGGAAAGAGCGCGCTGGGGGAGCAAGTGGCGGCGAACCCATTTTTCGCTTCCGGCGATGCCGCGACCCAATTGGACGGCGCAACCCTCGTCGCCAGGTTCGATACCGGCGAACCGGCCGTGACATTCAACAGCAGGGGCAAAGGCGGCGTCATGATGTTGGGTTTCGATGCCATGGGCGGCAAGGCCGGTCGCACCATTCCGCTGATGCAGTCGATTGTGAACTGGTTTAAATCCAGGGCGGACGTCACCGGCGCCGACCTGTTGGCGCAAAAACGCGCGGACTGGATACAGTGGCGCGGCGATCAGGTCACGCAACTGGTTCGCGCCATCAGCGAGGCGGCAAAGACCCGGAACCCGCGTCTGGCGGTCACCTCCTCCGGCGGGCCGGGCGCATGGGAATTTTACGGCTGCTACCGCGATGCGCGGCGCTGGCTGGCCGAAGGCATCAATGACGGTGTTTTCCCGATGAACTACACGCCCGATCCCGCCGAATTTGCCGACCTGCTCCAGGCCCAGGCCGATTCCGCGCCGGCGGGAAAATTCAACCTCATTTACCCGGGGGTGCAGATCTACTACAACCGGGTGGTGAGCGGCAGGAAGAGTATCGGACCCATTGACGCCAAAATTCTGGAGCGGGAATTAGGAATCGTTCAACAGCAGGGTTATCAAGGCTTCTGCCTGTTTGCGGATGATTACCTTTCCGACGAAATCATCGAAGTCGTGCATCGGTTCAGCAGCCGGACAAAATGAATGAACGTGCCGCAGGGGGCGCGCTCGCGTCCGGGCCACTTTCAAATTTGACCGGGCCGGGCATTGCGGTAAGCTGGATTCTATGCGTTTGCGGGGGATTGGACACAGTTTGATTTTGGTGATGCTGCTGGGCTGCCTTGGCGGCTGTTTCCCGGGGGGCGGTCGTTTGGATGAGGAGCAGGATTCCCATTTTCAGCGCGGACGCAACCTGGCGGGAGGGCAGGATTTCAATGGCGCCGCCCAGGAATTCGAGACGGCCCTGGAAAACAATCCCCGCTCAGCTGCGGCCCATTTTGAACTGGGCTGGCTCTGCGACACCAAGCTGAACGATCCGGCGGCGGCAGTTTACCATTACGAGCAACATTTGCGGTTGCAACCTGATTCGCCACGCTCGGCTTTGGTGCAGGAACGCATCCGGGGATGCAAACAGCAACTGGCCAACAGCGAATTTCCCCTGCCCAACACCCGGAATTTGCAGAAGGATGTGGATCGACTGAACGCGGAAAATCAAACGCTCAAACAACAATTGGAAGCGCTCAAGACCCAACTGGCCTACGCCATCGGCGCAAGCCAGGGACGGACCGAGCCGGCCCGCTACACGGCGTCCCCGGGCGCGACGACAACGGCGGTGCCGCGTCCGGGCGCGCCGGCGGCGGGCCGCACGCGGGTTCATATCGTCCAAGCCCATGAAACCCTCATGACCATCGCGGCCCAATACGGCGTCAAAGTCAGCAACATCCTGGCCGCCAACCCGCAGGTTAACCCGAAACGGCTGCGTATCGGCCAGAGCCTGAACGTGCCCTGAATGTGATGCGATCCCGGATTTTTTTTGTGGCGATAGCGGTGTTCTGGGTGGTGATGGATGTTTTATTGTGGCGCTCGCAATCGGCGTCGCACAGCAAGATCGGCAGCGCGATTCCGGTGGAAGTGGTCTGGAACAAAATCCTGACCGCGCCGGATAATTCGTCGCTCGAAATATACGACCACGACAAGAAGATCGGATTCTGCCAATGGACGGCGATAGTGGGGAACGTGACCCAGGCGCTGAATGAGAGTCTGGCCGAGGATTATGCGCCGGATAAGAAGGTGGCGCTGCCGAGCGGATACGCGCTGAACCTGGATGGAAACACGACGATCATGGGCGCCGACCGGGCGCGGTTTGACCTGAATCTGCGCCTGGGGGCCGACCAGACATGGCAGGATTTTCATCTGTCGGCGAAGATGAAGTTGATGTCATGGGACATCCACGCCGTGGAGGCGACGCAGAAAATCATGGTGAAATTCACCGGGGATAACGGGACATGGCAGCGCGTGTTGAAATTTTCGGAGTTGCAACATCCGGAGGCGTTGCTGGGGGAAATCATGGGCGCGGACATGCCGGCAATAACAGGTCTGACGGGTCTGGGTCTGGGCATGGCGCCGGGAGCGGGATCGATTTCCAACGCCGTGGCCACCCTGCACTGGGACGCGCACGAGGATTGGATGCGGTTTGGACATTCCCGGGTGCAGGTTTACCGGGTGGAAACGCGGATTTTGGGGCAGCCCCTGTATCTGTTCACGAGCCGGGTGGGGGAAATACTCTGGGTGGAAGGCCCCAATAAATTGACCTTGCGTAACGAAGCGTTCAGTCACTTTTAAAATCATGATCGAACTGGATCATCTCACAAAAAAATTCGGCGACCTGGTGGCGGTGGACGATGTGACCCTGCGCGTCGCGCGCGGCGAGTTTTTCGCCGTGCTCGGCCCCAACGCGGCCGGCAAAACCACCCTGATCCGGGTGCTGGCGGGTTTGCTCAAGCCCGGCGCCGGCACGGCCAAAGTGGCGGGTTACAATGTGCAAACGGACGCATTGGAAGCGCGCCGCCGTCTGGCCTACGTGCCGGATTTCCCGTTTCTCTACGAGAAACTGACCGCGCTGGAATTTCTGCGTTTCACGGGGCAGATTTTCCAGATGAGCGAGGAGCGCATCCAGGCGGCCAGCCGCGAGCTGATCCCGCGCTTTCATCTTGACGACTTTGTCCACAAACCGATCGAGGGTCTGTCCCACGGAACGCGCCAGCGGGTGGCGATAGTGTCCGCGCTGCTGCACGATCCGGAAGTCCTTATTATTGACGAGCCAATGGTGGGATTGGACCCGCAGCACGCCCGGGTGGTGAAGGATGTTTTGAAGGAACGCACCCGGCAGGGAGTGACGGTTTTCCTTTCCACCCACCAATTATCCATTGCCGAGGAAATGGCCGACCGCATCGGCATCATGCATCAAGGCCGCATGGTGGCGGTGGGGACGCGCGAAGAATTGCGCCGCCGTTCCGGCGAGGCCGGTCCATTGGAGGATGTGTTTTTATCCCTGACGGCGGACACGCCGCCCGCGCCGGGAGCAAAGCTGGATAACAAATCAGGCCGGTCTTGAGGACCGGCCTGGTGTTTTAAGACTGGCTTTGGGCTTATCAGGCCGTTTGCCGCTTGCGCAGAATCCGCAGGGCGCTGGCGCCAAACGGGAGCAGCATCGACATGCCCGCGATGATGGTGGCCGGTTCAGGCACCGGGGTGCCGAGATCCATGGTGACGGCGCCGCTGGCATCACCGTATGTATAGTCGCCGGTCAAGTCGTAAGAGCCGGGCACATTATTTGCGAGATCATAGTCGATGATCTGCTGATAGGTCGCGGTAGGATCGCCGGGAATGTCACCCGCATAAGCAGCGGGGGCGTTGCCATGTATGGCGATGATTTCATTGACCAGTGTGGTGGCGGGGCCGCTGGTAACAAGCGTGACCGAGCCGTCGGCATTTTCAATGATTCCGATGTTGTTTACGCTATACGTCAGGCTGCCTGTTGCCCATGTGTTTCCAAGAAAGTTCCCTGCGTCGCTACTCGTGGTGGTGAAGCCGAGGTTGGCTATACTGATGCTGGGCGCACCGCTGCCGCCATTGATCAGGCCAACAAAAGATGCCCGATTGCCCAACTCGTTTGCGTAGGCTCCTGTCGGATTTGCCTGCCCCAACCAGGAGGGGAAACCAGTCACGAGGTTGTCTGCGGTGGGTAACGGGCTGTTCACGGCGTTGAATTGAGTGGGGCCGGCCGCGCCGTACGAAGCCAAGCTGTTTTGCATGGCGTCGGCAGCATTGGCAATCCAAGCGTCATAGGACGGTGAACCATAGGCATTCGGGGCCAAGGTTGCATCTACGGTGATGGAGACGTCCGAAGAAGCGCTGGCGCTTATCGCGGCGGTCAAACCAATAGCGAATAGTAATGTTTTTTTTATGATTTATTAATTTTCGGCCATCACGGAAAGCCGGCTTCTGCACACATCCCAAGCCAGAAGCCGCTCGCACGAGACAGCCAGTCGGTTGCCTGACGTTTAAGTAAGCAGTTATTTTTGCATAAGAAGCAGGGGAGCGTCTATCCAATATTGGGACATGTTTGTACGCATTTGAGGCAGATTCTGAGTAAAACTATTCAGCTATAAGCACCTTGGGTGGCCAAAAAATCGGAAAATGTCAAAAACTGCATGCGAGGGGGCGGCGGGGTGAAACTTGAATCCTTATCCCGATTCATAAACCGGCCGGCCGGGGAGGGAGGGGAATGTTTGCCATCGGATTTGGCTTTCACGGCGCGACGTTCCGGGATACCCCTTTCCGGTGAGTTGGTTTTATCGTCGCATTATCCGGCCCGCGCTTTTTGCGCAGGATGCCGAAAAGATTCATGATCGAACCATGCGCGCTTTGGGCATGGTCAGTCGCAGCGCCTTGTTGGGAAAGTTGACGCGGTCGCTCTATGGCGCGCCGTCATTGCCGGTGGAATTGTTCGGGTTGAAATTCCCCAATCCGGTCGGCCTGGCTGCGGGCTTGGATAAATTGGGCGCGGCCGTGCCGGCGTGGGCGTCGCTGGGGTTTGGCTTTTCCGAGTTGGGCTGCGTGACCGCGCTGGCGCAGCCGGGCAATCCGTCCCCGCGCCTCTTTCGCGCCATTGCCGATGAAGCGATTGTCAATGCCATGGGATTTAACAACGATGGCGCCGCCGCCATGGCTGAGGCTCTGGCCGGATGGAAACGGCGCGGCTTGTGGCCCGATCATCCGGTGGGGATGAATCTGGGCAAATCAAAAATCACGCCGCTCGAAATCGCGGCGGGCGATTATGCCGAGTCGTTCCGCTTGTTGCGTCCGTATGTGGATTTTTTTGTGGTCAATGTCAGCTCGCCGAACACGCCCGACTTGCGCCGGCTGCAAGACAAGGCGGCCCTGGATCAAATCCTGGCCGCGCTTCAGGAGTCCAACACCGGTTCCCGTCCCGCGCCCATTCTGGTCAAGGTGGCGCCGGACCTTTCGTTTGAGGCGTTGGACGAGATTTTGCAATTGGCGGGGCCGCGGCGGCTGGCCGGAATTGTCGCCACCAACACCACCATCACCCGTCCGCAAACGACGGATGCTTTTCTGCAAGGCGTTTATGCCCATTCAGGCGGTTTGAGCGGACGGCCCTTGCGCCAGCGCAGCACGGAAGTGATCCGTCATCTTTACACCCAAAGCGCGGGCGCGGTGCCCATTATCGGGGTGGGCGGAATTTTCGACGCGGCGGATGCCTGGGAGAAAATCACGGCGGGCGCGTCCCTGCTCCAGATTTACACCGGCATGATTTACCGGGGGCCGGGCGCGGCGCGGGAAATTGTTTGCGGCCTGAAAACGCGCCTGGCGGAAGCGGGTTTCACCCGGTTGTCGCAAGCGGTCGGAATAGGACATAAGTATTGAACATGCCTCATGCCAATCTACGAATTCGCCTGTCCCAAGTGCCGGAGGATATTTAGTTTTCTGGCCAAAAGTTCGCAACCAGGCCGTCTGCCGGTCTGCCCGAAATGCGGTCATCGCAAAATGACCAGGCAGCTCAGCGCGTTCGCCATGCCCCGCGGTGTGCCGGAACCGTCCGCCGCCGGCAGCGGGCCGGAGCCTGGCCCGGACGACGCGCGCATGATGCGGGCCATGGCCGAGATGGAACGGGACATGGGGCACATGGACGAAAATAATCCGAAGCACATGGCCCACATGCTGAAAAAAATGAAGGACCTCATGCCCGCCGGAAGCATGCCCAAGGAAATGGACGTTGCCATCAAGAGATTGGAGGCGGGCGAGGACCCGGAAAAAATCGAGGCGGACATGGGCGACATCTTCGGGGACGCCATGGGCGGCGAGGAGGGCGGGGCCGGACCTTGCGGCGGATACAGCCATGATGCGGGGTTGTACGATTACTGAACCGGGTCGGTCGGCAGCACGATGGTGAATTCCGCGCCTTTTCCCGGCTCGCTGGCGACGGTGACCGTGCCGTGATGGGCTTGGACCACGGCCCGCACCACGCTCAACCCCAAACCCAATCCCCGTTGCGACCGGCTTTTGTCCCCCCGGTAGAGCCGGTCCCAGATTCTGCCCTGTTCGGCGGGGGGTATTCCCATGCCGGTATCCTTGAAGCGCACGGTGGCGCGGCCATCGGCGCGGCTGGCGGAGAGGATGACGGCGCCGCCTTCGTCCGTATATTTGATTGCATTGTCAAGCAGGTTGCCGAAAGCCTGGCGCATGCGGTCCGGATCGACCGCCGCCTCGCAATGCTCCGGCAATTCGGCGGTCACGCTTATTTTTTTCTCCTCGGCGACGTATTGATAAATCTCGGCCACTTCGCGGATGAGGCGGCACAAATCGAACGGTTGCCGGTTCAGCCGCAGGGTGCCGGCCTCGGCCTCGGCAATATCCATCAAGGTGGCCAGCATGCTTAAAACGCGTTCGGATTCCTCCACGCAATCCGCCAAAGCCTCGCGCGCGGCGGCGGGTTCGGTGTTCTGGCGCAGGGCCAGTTCGGCGGAGGCGCGCAGCCGCGTCAGGGGGGTGCGCAAATCGTGGGCCACATTGTCCATGGATTCGCGCATGGCGCGGATGAGGGACTGGTTGCGATCGAGCAAGGCGTTGAGCAGGCGCACCATTTCGTCCAATTCATCGCGGGAGAGGCGGGTGGGGACGCGGGCGTCGAGATTGCCGGTGCTCAGGATGTTGCGGGCGGTGGCGACGATCTGCCGGACGGGCAGGAGGGCGCGATGGGCGAAGAAGCTGCCCGCCATCAACCCGAACAGCACGACTATGGTGGAAATGGGGAGAATGGTCCGGCGCACCGGTTCCCAAAGCAAATCGCGGTTGCTCGTGCTGCGTCCGACGACGAGGACGGCGCCGCCGGGCATTTGCGCCTTGGCGAAGGCGAAATCCTTCTCGGTGTTCTTGGGCACGCGGTTGATTTCAAACTGGCGCAACTCCATTCCGCCCGGCTGCAATCTGAATCCCAGCCATTCGTCCGGCACGAAGATCGGGCGGGTGTAGTGGGGGCTGATTAAATTGACGTAGAAGGATTTTTCGGACGCAGGGTTGTTTTCCTGCAAGGCGGTCGCGCTTAAAGCCCCCTCGCCGCCGGCTTCGTAAACGGCGGCGTATTCCTTGAGCTTGGCCAGGATGATTTCCTGGTCCTTGCCGCGAAACTCGAGGGAGACCAGATAATAAACCAGGACGAGCAGCGCGGCGGTGCTGACGGCGAAGATGATCGCGTACCAAAGGCTGAGCCGGAAGGCGAAACTGCGCAGGAGATCAGGTTGATTTGAGGACATAGCCCACCCCGCGAATCGTCTGCAAACGAGTTTTGTCCGGATCGATTTTGGCCCGGAGCCGATGCACCAATACATCAATCACATTGGTTTGCGGATCGAAGCTGTAATCGAAGATGTGTTCCAGAATCATTGTTTTGGTGACAGTGCGGCCGGCGTTGCGCATGAGATATTCGAGCAGGGCGAATTCGCGCGTTTGCAGTTCGATTTTTTCCGCGCCGCGCGTGACTTCGCGTGTCAACAAATCCAGGGAAAGGCCGCCCGCGCTCAGGCGGCTGGGTTCGGCGGCCTGGGTGGCGCGGCGGATGAGCGCCTGCAACCGCGCGGTCAGTTCGGAAAAAGCGAACGGCTTGGTCAGGTAATCGTCGCCGCCGGCCTGGAGGCCCTTGACGCGATCATCCACCCCGGCCTTGGCGCTGAGGAAAATCACCGGGGTGTGGATTTTCCGGCTGCGCAACCGTTGCACCACGCTCAACCCGTCCAGTTTGGGAAGCATGATGTCCATGACTGCGGCGTCGTAGGAGGTGGTTTCGGCAAAGGTCAGCGCTTCCTCGCCGTCGGCGCAATGATCGACGGCGAAGCCCGCCTGCTTCAGTCCCTTCACGATAAAGGAGGCAATTTTGTTGTCATCCTCAACAACCAGAATGCGCATTTCGTTGTCCATTGTAATTCAGCCGGGGCGGGGCGCAAAGGAGATTGCGGCGCTGTTTTTTGTGCGTTAACACTTTCCCGCATCCGATGAGGCCGGATGCGGGAGAATGCGGGGCGGCGTTTAATTCGCCTTGTTTTCGTCAACCACCATGTAATGGCTGCCGTTTTTGCTCCAAACGCGCAGCAGCGTGGACCGTTTCCTGGCGTGTTCGGTCAGTTTGACCGCGTCATCGGTCCCGTTCACCTTGTGATGGTTGATTTCCGTGATGACGTCGCCGGGTTTGAGGCCCGCTTCGGCGGCGGCGGAATCCGGCGCCACCTCCGTCACCACCGCGCCCGTGATTTGCTCGGGAATGTGGAGTTGCTGGCGGGCCTGATCGTCCAGGTCGCTCACCCCCACCCCGTGCAACGTGTCCTTGTCGGTATCGTTGTCGTCATTGGACGCCGCCTTTTCCGAGCCGGGCAATTCGCCTACCCGCACTTGCAGGGTCTTGGCCGAGCCGTCGCGCAGGATGTCCATCGGGACGGTTTCGCCGGGGGCGATGCGCGCCACTTCGATCTTCAAATGGCGGCTGTCCGCGACGGGTTTGCCGTCAACTTTTTCAATGATGTCCCCGCTCTTCAAGCCGGCTTTGGCAGCCGGACCGTCGGGCACCACGTCGCTTACCAGCGCGCCCTGGTCGTTCTTGACCTTGAATTCCTGGGCAAGGGCGAGGTTCACATCCTGAATTACCACGCCGAGATAACCGCGCGTGACTTTGCCGTACCTAATCAGGCTTTCCATCACCCCCCTGGCAATGCTGGTCGGGATGGCAAAGCCGATACCCTGATTGCCGCCGCTGCGGCTGTAGATGGCGGTGTTGATGCCGATCAGGCGTCCATCGGCATCGACCAGCGCGCCGCCGGAATTGCCGGGATTGATGGCCGCATCCGTCTGGATGAAGTCCTGATAATCCAAATCCATCGCCGCGCGATCCTTGGCGCTGACAATGCCGCGCGTCACCGATTGATCGATGCCAAAGGGATTGCCCACGGCCAGGACCAGGTCGCCCACTTCGCATTTATCGCTGTCCGCGAACGTGATGGCGGGCAGATCGTGGGCGTCAATTTTCACCACCGCCACGTCCGACTTCGGGTCCTTGCCAATCACCTTGGCGGTGAAAGTCCGGCCATCCACCAACGTGACCTTGACCGAGTCGGCCTCCTCGACCACATGATTATTGGTCAGGATATAGCCGTCCTTGGTCACGATGACGCCGGAGCCGACGCCATGCTGGACCTGCGGCCCCATTTGCATGCGGCCGCCGAACCATTGGCGGAGGAGGGGGTTGTCAGGAATCATGGGGGACTCCTTGACGTTGATCTTGATTTCGATTTTGACCACGCTGGGGGCGACCTTTTTCACGATGGGCGCCACGCTGCTGTTGAGTTTTAAATCAGCGGGCAGCGGGCGGTCATCCACAATCAGGCTGATGGCTTTTGAGGATTCGCCGGCATGGACGGTGGAGACCGCAATCGCGCCGCCGGCCAGCAGCGCGCCGCACGCCAGGAAGGCGGCGATTTTATCGGGGATATTTTTCATAAATGTTAATTTGTTATACGAGTTCAAGTGCCGCGGCACGTTTTACTGTTGCCAAATTGACATGGGGCCATGACCGGAGTCTTTCCCGAACATTACAAATTGGAAAGGTCGCCCGGGCGGCCGGACACCCCGTTCTACAAGCCTTCGCCCCGGCGAAGCAAGCTAAATGGGGGATGCGAAGGCGGGGAAAAACGCTGAAAAACTGAAACGCTGAGACGCTGAAATGGGATGGGGACAGGGGCAAAAGCAGAAATTTGGAAAGCAGAAAGCAGAAAATCGGCCATCCTTCTGTCCCGGGAGGGTGAGACTCAGTCGAACCCTAACTCGATTTACATGTCCCCCTGGAAGGGGACTGGGGGCGCGGTTGAAATCGAGTGTCGGCTGTCAGTTTTTACTTTTCAAAGCTGTTGACAGCGATGGGGTTTGGGGGCAGGATACGCCCATGCCACAGCCAATACATCGCAAATATGCATAAGCGGTTTGCCATGGGCGACACCCGCCTCCGCCAAGCTATGGCGGACATGCAACGCGAAATTGCTGGAATGAGGGAATACGCATGAAGATAAGTAAACTAAATAGTGCAATAGTATGGGTGACCCCTTGGGTGATGTAAGCAAGGGACTTTTCAATTACCTCAGATCAGATGGCGCAGCCGCTGATGGCTTTCGATTTGTCTCAGGCAGAACCGGCTGGTCCTGGTTCGCTGCACCGTCTGGTTGGACCGTTCCCTTTGCTCCCAAAAGATCGTATTCTGTCGGGTGCCAACCCGCCGGTGTCTTGGCCAGCACTATGACGAACGGCTTGGTTAAGCTATTGGACACGCCGTCCGCAACGCAGCTCTCAACAACGCGCCCTGTGGCCTGTGCATGCCCGAGGCTCATCAGGCAAAGATCCATGTCCAAAACCACTACCCCCCAGTGCCCCGATCCGCCTGCTTGCAGACAGCCAGGCAGGCTTGCTCGACCTCCAACCTGCTGGGCAGTGCCTTGCCCGCCTTCAAGTCTTTAACAAAATCACTTTCCCAAAAATCATCATTCGCTTCTCCCCCATATCGCACAATTCTCGCAGAAACAACCTTGTCGTCGTTAATATCCACAAAAAACTGCCGACCTGATCTTCCCCATGCGATCTGCAAATCATAAGTAAGCCGCGTCTTGCGATCTCCCGACGAGGAACCGCGAGGCGACCCTATTGCCTGGAGAACCTGCGCTTGGGTCATCCCTTTGGTAATGCGTTTCGTGGCGCTTTCCTGTACATGGCAGGGGAAAGGAACAAACCATGCAGACAAAAACGCCCAAAGTATGCAAGCTGCCGGCACAAGCGAGATGAGGAATCCTGAGCGAAGCAAAAAGCGTTCTGAACGATCGACCGGCTTTATCATCAAAAAGCGACGGCACAGAATCGGCAGCGCCAATGATGCTCCCGTGAGAAACAGCCCCACGCCATTACCCATATCTTCGATCAAATAGTTGTCTGGGAGAGACATTACTGAAAGGAATCCCAATCCGAGCAGGCAAAAAAGACACCCAAAAATCAGAACATAGAGGTCTTTTGCTCTAAGCCGGGCCGCTCAATACCAGGGAAGCAAGGCGGATTAGCTTGCTTAGGCAAGCTAACGGGCGTCTGAAATTCGGGGAACGGGGTGAGGGTGGGCAAAATCGCCACACCTCATTCCACCGAAAATGTCGGGAAATCACTTCATGGAGAACTCCGTACCGTCCACCAAGTCCACTCCGCCCCCCGCCCCCCGTCCATACCATCCGCCCCATGAGACCCATTCTTCCGTCCTTTCCGTTCCTTTTGTCCACCACCATCGCCCCTCCGCGTTCTTATCAATCAAATTGCTAGCAAAAGCATAGGTTGATGAATCCGGTCCCTCTTTACGCAGCCAAAATTAAGGGAACATAAAGAACTTTACGTCTTATTCTCGCGGTTTGGTTTGCCATTGATCATCCAATGCGGACTTGCCGGAAATGGTTGGCGGTTTCCCAATGCAATTCATCCGCCAATTTTTCGCGCTCGCTGGCGTATGATCAGAAATGCCGCGCAAATTCCCGCCGGCCTTCCGCCTCCAATCGCTCGAAATCTTTTCGCGCGAAAATTGGCGATTCGATGGAATGGTTTCCGCCAGCATCGTGCGCCGCATCTTTCATCATGCCCGCGACGGCGGCAACCAAACCATCATAGCGTTCCAGACTGGAGCGGAGATTTCTCTCGTCACGGGTTTCCCAATAGCCGCCTTCATCCGAAACCTCCACCGTTACGCCAAGTTGCCGCCAGAAATCCAGCAGGCTGATGATCTGCCGGTGACATTTCAAAAAATGTTCCCAGCCGCGTTCGCCCGCGTATTGCGTCTT
>Ga0181535_10003303_pt1 | contig 18863 bp, 15 predicted proteins | sample PEATcosm2014_Bin_44_FD_119774 | JGI IMG/M metagenome (GOLD analysis project Ga0181535, IMG submission 119774) | Peatland microbial communities from MTU Mesocosm Facility, Houghton, MI, USA - PEATcosm2014_Bin17_30_metaG | ecosystem: Environmental > Terrestrial > Soil > Wetlands > Peat | place... | reverse complement strand
GCGCATGGCCGGATCGTCGCAGCGCGGGGCCTGGGCGGTCTGGATCTGCTTGAGCATGTCGGCGACGTCGATCGGCTTGGTCATCGCGCCGGTGCAGGCGGTCGGGCCCTCCCAGAAGTGATACTCGACGCCGGCGTGGTAGCCGGACAGCACGGCGTTGGCGAGGAAGCAGAGCGCGAGGACAACGAAGCCCAGTCGGGCGGGAACGGCGGCGCCGCGATAGGCGGCGAACGCGGTCAGCGCCGCCAGCGGCGCGCCGACATAGAACGCGATGCGCTCGGTCAGGCACAGTTCGCACGGGCGATAGCCGACCGACTGCAGGATCCACACCGTCGCCAGAGTCGCCAGCCCCACGAACGTCGTCCACAGCGCGCGGCCGAGCTGGTTGGGCGGAAAGGCGATGGCGAGCAGACGCAGAAACATCAGAACACCTTGGCGGCGATGACGAAGCCGATGACGATTATAGCGGCGAGAATCCCGAGAAAAGCGGCGAAATGACGCTCGAGCGCGACCCGCAGCGGGTCGCCGAAATGGTTCAGCGCGGCTGCGAGCAGGAAGAAGCGCGCGCCGCGCGTCAGGAGCGACAGCGCGACGAACAGGCCGAAATTGTACCCCAGCAGGCCGCTGACGATGGTCACCAGCTTGAACGGGATGGGGGTGAGGCCCTTGACCAGGATCACCAGCGCGCCCCAGGTCGCATAGGCTTGGCGCAGCGCCGCGATCCGGTCGCCGTAGCCATAAACGCCGATCAGCCACCGCCCGAGCGTGTCGTAGAGCAACGCGCCAATGGCATAGCCGAGCACGCCGCCGAGCACCGAAGCGCATGTGGCGATGAGCGCGTAACGCCAAGCGAGCCGAGGCCTGGCGAGCGACATCGGCGCAAGAATGACGTCGGGCGGGATGGGAAAGAACGAGCTTTCGGCGAAGGCGACAGCCGCGAGCGCGTAAGGAGCGCTGGCGCTCTGCGAGAGGGCGATGAGCGATTCGTAGAGCCGTTTGAACATGCCGTTCCAGGTTTCGGGGCCGCAGCGAGGCATAGCCTACGCCGACGTCCGAAGTCCACCGCCCTGGCCACCGCCGCGTCGACGCCTCGCGCCGCCCGATTGACCGCCGCGTCACCGCCGTTCTATATCGCCGATCTCCGCCTAGCGCGGGCCCCTGTGGCGGAACTGGTAGACGCGCTCGACTCAAAATCGAGTTCCGCAAGGAGTGCTGGTTCGATTCCGGCCAGGGGCACCATTTTTCCGTCAAGCTCGCGCGTCGAGTTTCGTCAAGCGGCGTCAAGTTTCGTCAAGTCTTGTCAAGTTTTGTCAAGGCCAGCGCTTGACGACACGGCGGAACGTCGTGCGACGTCAACGGCTTGGCTCGCGTCAAGGGCCGCCCCGGCCCGTCGCGGCCCGCGAGGCGGTTCGATCGGACCGGAATCTGCCCCGTCGCCTCGCGGTCGCGCCGGATTGGCGGGGCCAGGAAGGCGAGGACTCGCATCGGACGCTTTTTTGGCTCGCGGCGGGACATAGAAAGAGAATACCGCGAATTCTGATTATCAGAAAGTTTTTTGTTGCGACCTGAGCGGCGCCGTTGGTGAAGAGCGAGGGGGGCGCTGGTCAGGGCGCGTCAGCGAAATCCAAATCGGCGAAGACGGGTGTCAACGTAATCCCAGTAATGGACGCCAGAACGGGCGCATACCGATCATCACACCTGTTGGCTCGGTCCGCGTCGCACCAGCGCTTCTTCGATCAGTTTGACCGCAATAAACATTAGCCCCCCAACAAAAATTCCGATCAGGATATTTGGACCAAGGTAATCATTTATGTCTGGTGAATACCAAACGTATTTTGCGAGCCTTTGAACAATTATTGTTCCAAAACCTAACAAGACGAACATGCTCCAAGCCTCCACCCAAACGCCACGCAAATCATCAATGACAGCCTCGATTACACTGGCGAGCAGGTAGCGGCCAACCGAAAATCGGTAGTGGGCCAGTTCGAATAAGGCAGACGAAACCGCGCGCGTTACATCCCCAAGTCCGTGCGTATCGACACGGTTAACGGCGTGTTAACCACCCATAACCACGCTGGCGAATCAGCTAGCGCAGCGGCGAGCCGTCAGATGATGAAATATCAATCGTACGCGGTCACGGCTCAACGCATTGAGCCGATGGATAGTCCAGATGACTTTCCGACCCCGCCGTGGGCGACGCGCGCTCTTATCGAGCATGTAATAGGCGATAAGGCAGCGCTAACTTCGATGTCTTGTTTGGAGCCTGCCTGCGGCGCCGGCCATATGGCGAAGGTTCTGAAAGAGTACTTCCGCGAAGTGCGCTGCTCGGATGCGTTCCATTATGGATACGCCCCGGTTCGTGACTTTTTGAGCTCTCCCTATGAAGCGAATTCTGTCGATTGGATGATAACGAATCCGCCTTTCCGGCTAGCCGAAGAATTTGTGTCTCGGGCAATGCATGTTGCGCGGATTGGAGTGGCGATCTTGGCGCGGACGGTATTCCTTGAAAGCGTCGGCCGGTATGAAGCAATCTATGAAAAGAATCCGCCCTCCAAGTTTGCTCAATTCGTTGAGCGCGTTCCGATGATAAAAGGGCGCTTGGATATCAAAGCTACTACTGCGACCGGCTACGCGTGGTTTGTGTGGGACAAAAAGCTCCGCCGTGGAGAGCCCCGATTGATGTGGGTTCCACCCTGTCGTCGGCGGCTCGAAAGAGAAGGAGACTACGCTTCGTTCGCGTCGTAGTGGGCGATTGCCTTCTCCAGGCGCGCCACTGCGCCGGCCATGTCTCCAGCCTTCAATTTTCCCACGACTGCCGCTGCGGCGTCGCGCAATTCTCGCCCTTTGATTCCCGGCGGCCCTTTTGGAGGAAGAGGAATCCCGGCTTTGATTTCCGGAGGCCCGTACTTGCCTTCCTGAGCGTCCGCGATTCGGCCTTGGTTAAGGCCGAACCAAGCGGCTATGTCATGGTGACGGTCGCCTCGCGCGATCATGCCCATGATGACAGGAACGTCCGCTAGATGGACGGTTATCCCGCTTTTATCGCCGCGCGTCATGGTCACCCCCTTGTCGCCCGACTAAACCACTCAGAAAGGCGGGTAGTCTAGTCAGTCAGCGTTACGTTTGGTGACTTCCCACGTCTCAAGAACCGAGACTATATCTCCAATCTCCCACAATCGATCCGTGACGCCAGCCGCCATCGCCGGGGTTATTTTCAACGTCTTATGGACACGGACGAAGTTGTAATAAAGAAAGTGTAGCGCCATCGCGTGCGCGTGGTTTTCCATTTTCTTTGAAAAGGCGTTTGTAAGTCTTGTCATTCTGCGCGAGTGCATGCGGATATTGAGATTATTCCTTTCGGCGAATGATGTGCTGATATGCGCCGCATCTGGGTTGCCTTGGATCGGCGTCTTAATCGCGCCGGTGCATTCGGCCGGGCTGTAACGCTTCTCGCCGCCGGGTTCGGGACCGTACAGCTTAACGAGCATCGCATAGTCCACTTCGCCACCAAACGCCGTGTCGATCGCGTTCAGATAGGCCTTGTGGCCGTCCGTCGTGACCTGAACGCGATTGGCGAGGCGTGAAGCGAGATCGTCGATAAATTCCATCGCCGCATCGCCCCCGCGCGTGCCGACGTGCCAGCAGGGGACAAGCTTCGTGTCGGCGTCGGTCGCGACCCACAGCCACGCGTCGCCAGCCGTTCCCGCCGCCTTAGCTTCCTCAGAGGCGTTCTTTTGCTTGGCACCGACGAAGCCCCAAATTTCATCGATCTGGAGTCGCTTGCAGGAAAGGCTCTGAAACACGCGGTCCTGATACCAGGCCGCCGCCTGCCCCATGTCCACAACGAGCTTGCTCACGGTCGTCTTGCTGGCGCCAGTCAGACGCGTGACGGCGCGGATACTCATGCCTTCGCAGAGAAGGTGAATAATCTTGGCGCGCTCGTTTCTGGTCAGGCGGTTCATACTGACCGTTATACGTGAGCGTGTTAGAAAGTCAAGCGGAAAAGTAGCAAATCAAGCGGTATGAGGGGATAATCAGGGGTAGATCGGGGATAATCGTGGTGGTCCACACGGGCTGCAAATTTCGTTGCGCGGCCCGCTTGACGCGTCCAAGCGATTCGTAGTAAATAAAACGCACCGGGGATTGCCGCCCCGGTGCGTTCGATTTCCTCTTAGCGGCTAAACCAGAGGAGGTTGCGAAGAAGATGACTGCCAAACCCGCCTAGAGGGGGTCTTTTACCCCTGATGTCCAGGGCGAGAAGGCTCGCCAGTCCTGGCGCTTCGCGCGGCGGGACTGGCCCTCAATTAGCATAATTCACCGAGGGACGCAACAATGACTTCGGAATCACCGATTCCGGACCCGTATGAGATCGTGCTTGGTGATCTGCGGGCCAAGCGGGAACAAATAGACCAAGCTATCAGGGCGATTGAGGCGATTCGGAGCGGCGCGCCTGCACCCGCCGTGGGCGCTGAAAGGCCGTCACCTGAGGAAACGTCGGCAATCGGCCCAGGAGCCTTCTTGGGTATGTCGATTGCAGATGCGACCCGTAAGCTCCTAGCGTCGCAAAAGCGGCAAATGACTAACCCTGAAATTCTAGCGGCACTTAAGGGCGGCGGCTTGATATTGAACTCGGCCGACCCGCTGAATACGATCGGCGCTGTCATTACTCGCCGCTTCAAGGAAGTAGGGGATATCGTTCGCGTCGGCCGTGGCGTGTGGGGCCTGAAGGAATGGTACCCAAACCGCAATTTCAGACCGGCAAGAGCAGAGAACGGCGACAAAGGCGAAAGTCCGTCTATGAACGGGACCAACGCGCCAGAACGGCCTTCCGCGCTGAATCCCGACGCTCAGAAGGCGTGAGCTTCGCGGCTCGCGCCTTTCCGCCCTTGGCGCCGCCTAGCTTGCCGCGCGCGACCGCGGCGGGGTCTTTACCCTGCTCTTCGGGCGTCGGCGTTCGGTCAGTCGACTCGCCCGTAGCGATATCGACCATATGCTTCGCCCACTGGTTCAGATCGCGCGGGCGCTTACGTTTGGTCACTTTGTCCATCCTTCGGATCGGCCGGCTTAGAGATAAGGCTATAGCTTGGCCAGCGCGACGAACTCCATGCGTCGAGGCAGCGCCCGCAAACGAGGCACTCGAAACTGTCAGAGTCGCGGATCATGCTCTTGTGATATTCGCGGCGATAGACCGCCCCGCATTGACAGGTGACCGTGTCAGCCCGCGCTTGTGGCATCGTGCAAATATGGGGCGACGCGGTCTAGATCGCCAGCGGAAAATTCAGTCGCCACAATCGAACTGGCCCACTACCCGAAAATCTGGCCCCTATGAATAGAGGCCGCGATACCGGGCGTCGCTCGGGCGCGCGCGTCATACAGGTTGCGAGCGTTCGCAACCACGGATAGAGACGCTCCGCTGGCCCGCTGAAACGGCTCCACCGTTCACGAGCGGCGGCTGAAACGACGATGCGCTGGTTACAGCGCGGACAATGTCTCCCTCAGAAAGGCGAGCGCGCGAACTTCGCCCTCCTTGCGCGACTCGAGGCTGTTGCGCGGCCACCCGAATTCGGCGTCCTCGTGCTCGACGGAGACGATTCCGTCGTATCCTGCGACGCGCGCCTGGCGGAGAAACTTCATCCAATCGAGCATCCCCAATCCTGGCAGGACATAACGCCACCAGCCTTGTCCGGAGTAGCCAACTTGCTGCAGCCGCGCACGATCGATCGCGGTGTCTTTGGCGTGCAGGATCTTGATCCTGTCTTTGACTTCATCGAAGGCGGCGTACGGATCCACGCCGAGTCTCAGCAGGTGCGATGGGTCAAATTCAAGACCGAAGCGCGGATCGGGAACCAGCGCGCCGATCTTCTTCCACCCGTCCGGAGTCGTCGCGATGAAGTCGTCCTTCGGCCCAGGCCAGTTCTCGATTGCAAAAGTCAGCGCGCCGCTGCCACCCGTCGCGATGAGGCTGTTCAGGTGATCGGCGAAGTTCCGATAGTTGGCGTCCTCGCTCGCCGTCTCGTCGCGCCCCGGAAAAACGACCAGGGTCGGGACTCCAGCCGCCGCGGCCGCCAGAGCGAAATCAGCGGTCGACTTTCGCAGCGTCTGGCGCCTCGCCAAATCCGAATCGAGCTGATTGCCGAAGAGCGCGATCGAAGAGACTGTCAGCCCGAGGTCGCGCGCCGCGGTGACGACGCTCTCCACTTTGTCAGGGCTCTTGATGTGGCCCCCGACGTCGATTTCGACTGCGTCGAAGCCCGACGCCTGCGCGAAATCGAGCACCTCTTCAATCGGGCGATCGCTGAAGGTAGACGTGTAGAAGCCGATCTGCATCCTCGTTCCTCGTCGTTTGTCGGTCAGGGTTGAGTCAGGCCGAGTTGACTTGCTCGAGCGCCCGCAAGGGAAGTCGCGTCCTCTGCGCCGGGTCGACCGAGCTCAGCATGAGTCGCGCCGCGGTCGACATCGCCGCCGCGCCCAGCGCTGCAGCGTCTTCGGTGGTAGCCCGGTGAATCGATGGCAAATTCGGGTCGCCGGCGTCGAGCCGTTCGTTGACGTAGCGGATCAACTCGTCAACGAGCCGGACCGGCAGCCGGCCCCCGACCACGACCGCGTCCGGGTCGACAATGAGAGCGATATGTGTGACCGCCTCGGCGATGTATTTGCTCATGCGCTTGAGCCACGACGACACCAGCTGACGGCCCCGGCTGTCGAGGTTCATGAGATCTTCCGGCTTCGCGACGCCGAGGCCCTGCCGGCCGAGATAGTCGTAAAGAAACGAAAGCGAGAAGACTTCGCCCAGCGGCTGCACCTTGCCTCGGCCGGGGCCTTCCTCGTCGATGACGGGCAGCCACCCGATTTCGCCGCTGAGGCCCATGGCGCCGCGATGCCGCACGCCCTCGAGCACCAAGCCGCCGCCGGTGCACGCACAGACGTAGATGTAGAAGAAGCTTCGGCTTTCTGCGCCCAATCCGTAATCGAGCTCCGCCATTGCGGCGGCGTTCGATTCGTTGTCAATGAAGATCGGACGGCTGGTCAGATTCGACAGGGCGGCGCGGACGTCGAACCCCGTCCACAACGCGTAATCGCCAGGCTTGCCGATGAACGGCAGCTCCCCCAGCCAATCGGGAATGGCGACCCCGATTCCCGCCAAACGCGCCTCGTCTATCAGATGGCTACGGCGAAAGTAGCTGATCGCCTCGGCGGTCAATTCGACGAACGCGTCCGGAAGAATGCATCGTTTTTCATGATGGACCCGACCGCGTACATGGCCGACGGCGTCGACGGCCAGAATGGTCAGGTGATCGCGATCGATATCGACTCCGATCGAAAAGCACCCCTCCGGATCGATCTCGAGCTCGATCGCCGGCTGGCCGCGAAGTCCTTTTCTGCGTCGCGCCTCCATGATCAGCCCTTCATCAAGCAGACGATCAACGATGCGCGCGATTCCGGGCTTGGTCAGACTGGTCTGCCGGGCGAGGTCCGCGCGAGAGATCGGCGCGTTGCGATGAATCGCGCGCAGCACGAGGGCCCGATTGCGTTCGCCGGCCTGCTCAGAGTTTGACCCTGTCAGGTTGATCGCCTCGCGCGCGAACGGGCCGGGATTGTGCTTTGTCATCCTTTCACCGCGCCGGCTGTCATCGCGCTGAGAATCAGCCGCTGCAGCAGCAGGAAGACGGCGATCGCCGGCATAACGGAGATTAGGCAGGCCGCCGCAAGCAGTTGTGTCGAAGTCGAGCTTTCGAGTCCCTGGAACGTGAATATGCCGACCGCGATTGGCATCAGGTCGGTCTTCGTCAGGAGCAGGAACGGAACGAGGAACTGCGACCAGCCTGCGATCATGGAGATGATGAAGACTGAGGCGACGCCCGGCACGGCCAGGGGCAGAATGATCCGCCAGAATAGCGAAAAGCGCGAACAGCCGTCCATCATCGCGGCTTCGTCCAGCGCTCTCGGCACGGTGTCAATCGACCCTTTCAATAGCCAGCAGGCGAGCGGGCAGCTGAGCGCGACATAAACCATGATCGCGCCGAAATGCGTGTCGACTAGGCCGAGCCGGCTCATGTACCGGTATAGCGGCACCATGATCACGAGAGGGGAAATCATCTGGAACGTGAGAAGCGCGAGCATCCACAGGCCCTTCGTCCGAAAATCGAAGCGCGAAAAGGCGTAGGCGGCCGGCAAGGCGACGATCAGAACGCCCGTGGCGCTAAGCGAGGCGAGTTTCAGCCCGTTCCAGAGATAGATCGGAAACGCGCTGTTGGTCAGTACGCTGACGAAATTGTCGAGAGTCGGGTGATTCGGGACGAAGCGCGCGACGCCGAGATAGATCTCGCGGCGGTCCCGCAGCGCGAGCGACAGGAGCCATAGCAACGGCGTCGCGAAGAACGCGAAAGAGACCAGCATGAAAAGATAGCTCGCGCAGTCTCCAAGGCGGGACCCCCGACGTGCGCTCATGACCGCTCCTCGCGAGGTAGGAAACCGACGTAGACCAAGGCGAGCGTGAGACTGATCAACAGCATCAGAAAGGACGTCACGCTGCCGCCGGCGAGATCGTAGTTCCGGAAGACGAGGTTGAAGGTGTAGAGAGAGATCACCTCCGTCGCTAGGCCAGGGCCGCCGCCTGTCAGCGAGATGATCGCGTCGAACGTGTTCATGGTCTGGATGGTGATCAGAATCATGTTGACCAGGATCGCCGGGCGAAGCTGCGGGATTGTGATGTAGCGCAGCCGCTGCAACGCGGAGGCTCCGTCCACCTCTGCGGCTTCGTAAAGTTCTGGGTCGATCGCCTTGCGGGCGGCGTACATGACGACCATGGAGAACGCGGTCCCACGCCAGATGTTGGCGATCACGGCGGACCAAGGCGCCATCGCGGGATTCGAGAGCCAGGCCACGGGCGTCATGTGCAGGAGACGCAGCAAACTGTTGATCGCGCCGAACGGGGCTTCGCTGAATAGCATTTGCCAGACGATGCCGCCGGCAATGCCGGGCACGACCCATGCGACGAGTGCGGTCGTGCGCAACACCGTGGTTCCGAGCAGATGCCGGATCTCGCCGCGTATGACAACAAGCGCGAGGCTCAAACCGAGGATCTGTTGTCCCGCGATGCTCCCGCCGACAAAGATGAGCGTCGCGAGCAGCACGCCGGGCAGGCGCGGTGAGCTCAACGCATTGATGACGGAGGAAAAGGTATAGTTCTCGTGATCGCCGATCAGCGTCGCATCGGTGAAGGACAGGCGGACGACATCGATCACCGGATATAGGTAGAAGAGGCCGAGCGCGACCGCCGCCGGCAGCATCCAGGGGATCGGTCCGGAACGCATCGGGCGGCGGGATCGGGTCCTCAGATCGTTGGAGGCGCCTATCACGACGCCTGTCGCGCTTCTGGACATGTTTGCAACACCGACAGAGAGACTAGGGGCGGCGGCGTGGGAGGAGCGCCGCCGCCGGCTAGAGACGCTTGTACGCGGCCATCGCCGCCTGATAGGCGGTGTCGAGCGCCTGCTCGGGTGGTTTGCTGCCAGACAGAACGTCGCCGAGCACAATCTGAATTTGGTTCGAGATTTCTGGATAGATCGGCGCGCCGGGACGAGCTTGACCGGACTTGAGGTCCGCTGCGAAGGCTTTGTTGGCTGGCGTGGAAAACACCGGATAACTGTCAAACAAGGATGCGCGGGTCGGAAGCGCTTGCTCGATCGCATTTGCCGGGCCCATGTAGACGTCCTTGATCAGTTCGGCGCACATGGCGACCTTTTTCGGATCCTTGCTGAGCGAAGCCATCGTCCAACCGCCGGTCCCGGTAATGTGCTTGTCGGGGGTCGGACCCGGAAGCGGCGAAAAGGCCCACTTCGCATACTGATCGGGCTCGAGCACCGACTTGAGCTGAGCGAATTGCCAGCTGCCGCCGATGAAGAGCGCCGTCGTCCCGGCCGCCGCTGCGGCGTTGAGGTCGTCGTAATTGGCGATCGTCGTGACCCGCTTGGGCGCAGCGCCCGAATCGACGAGTTCCTTGTAGTAACCGATGGCCTTGAGGAACAAGGGCCTGTTGGTCGAGTCGCCGAACACTGGCTTGCCCGAGTCGTCGACAAGCCTGCCCCCGAGGTCCCAATAGGCGGCCAGCCAGTCGATGATCGCGCCCTCGTAGCGACCGGCGTTGAAAATCACGCCCTCCATTCCTTTCTTGGCGGAGTCGATCCCGGCCGCCTTCAGCTCGTCCCAGGTCTTCGGCGCGTCGGGCACGATGTCGGTTCGACGGTAAAGTACTCGAAGGTCAGTGTTCCACCACCAAGCGTAGATCTTGCCGTCGGCGCCGGTCACGCCCTCTCGGACGAAGGGGAACAGGTCGGCGACCTCTTCCTTTGAAAAATACGGCGTCAGATCCGACAGCACGTGGTTCAATTTAAACTGGCCCAGCACGAACGAATCGACCGCCGCGCAGTCGGGAGCATTGCCGGACTTGGCTTCCTCCAGCATCTTCGCTTGTTCGTTGCCGATGTCCTGCGTCTCGATCTGCATCTCGAGCTGCCAAGCCGGGTGCTTCTTGATAAACGCGACAAAGAGATCCTGGTAGCCCTTGGCGACCGCCGGATCGCCATTTCCCGGACTGCTGGTGTTAAGCCGAACCGCGAGCTTGTTGGGCGCGGTCGCCAACCCGATCCGGTCAGGCGCGACGAGCTCCTGATCCGCCGCGACGACAAGCGACATCGGACTTAGCGCGCCGATGAAAGCTAAAGCGCTCAGACAGAGTTTGAACGACATCGGTTTCCTCCTGGTCCGTCCCAACGGGCGCCGGTGCGCAGTTCGCCTGCGACGAGTTGGCAGCTCTGGTTGGATAGATTAAGTAACTTTGTTATTATGTCAAGCGATGAGGACGGGGGGCTTGTCCGGCTCCAGGCCTTCGCCGCCCGATGACATCGGAAAACAACGAGGAAACAGACGAAATGCGCCTTCTCATTCTCGGCACCGGCGGCATGGCCAACGCCCACGCGACCAATTTCGCCTCGATCGACGGCGTCACAATTGTGGGAGGCGTCGACGTCCAACCTGACCGCTTGGCCGCCTTCTGCGCCCAGCACAAGATCGATCGACACTTCGCGAACTTCGAGGAGGCGCTCACGTGGGGTGAGTTCGATGCGGTCGCCAACGTCACCCCCGATCGGATCCATCATCCCACCACCATGCTCGCCATCGAGGCGGGAAAGCACGTCTTTTGCGAAAAGCCGCTGGCGACGGACGCCGCGCTTGCCATGGAGATGGCGACGGCGATGGAGAGATCCGGCAAGGTCGGGATGGTGAACTTCACCTATCGTAATTCCCCGGCTTTGCAGAAGGGCCGCGAAATGGTGGTCGCCGGCACGGTCGGCGCGGTCCGTCACATCGAGGCCTCGCATCTGCAGAGCTGGCTAGTGGGCAACGCCTGGGGTGATTGGAGGACCGAAAGCAAGTGGCTGTGGCGGCTGAGCAAGAAGCACGGATCCAACGGCGCCCTGGGCGACATCGGCATTCATATCGTCGACTTCGCGTCTTATGGGTCGGGGCTCGACGTGACGCGCGTCTTCGCTCGCCTCAAGACTTTCGACAAAGCGCCGCCGACGAACAAAATCGGCGAATATGACCTCGACGCCAACGACAGCTTCACCACGTCCGTCGAGTTCAGCAATGGCGCGATTGGAACCATCCAGGCGACCCGCACCGCCGCGGGGCAACTCGACCAGCTGCGGTTGCGCATCTACGGCGACAAGGGTTCGATCGAGGTGATCTATGACACGGGCAAATCGACGCTCAGGACCTGCCTCGGCGAGGATACGAACACGGCGACATGGAGGGACGCGCCGTTTGAACCTGTTGAGACGAATTACCAACGCTTTGCCGCCGCCGTGAAGACGGGGACAACTCAAGAACCGTCCTTCCGGCGCGCAGCCAACATCCAGAAGGTGCTGGACCAGGCGATGATGTCGGATCTCAAACACAGCGATCAGATCGTCGCCTAATTTCGAAAACGGGAAGCGCGCTGGCGTTCGGCGAGTTGGCTGACGGCCGGCGTCGCTACGTCGCCAATGAGGTCTGCGGCGGCAGTAGACGGTCGAAGAATGGCAGCAGCGCCGCGCCGATCGTAATTCCCGCTCCTGAGAAGGTTGTCGGACGTATCGGCGAAATCCACGGCGTAACGACCGGCCGAACCGCGGTGTTGCCGCGTTCGACGGATATTTGCGCGACGAGCTCCTCGACGATGTTGCGGGGCAGATCGCCGCCGATCAGAATCGCCCCGGGCGCAAGAAAGCCTGCGGAGGCGACGACGGCGTCGACGAGATGGCCTGCCGCGTTGCGAATCCATCTTCGGATTGGCGGGCTGATGGCCACTCCTTCGCCCAACGCGAGTTCCGATCGCTCTGTCGGAGTCATCGCCTGACGCAGGACTGCGAGGCTGGCGACGGCGTCAAGCGGAACGTGATCGGCGCCTGTGCGCATGAGCCCGATACTCCCCGCTTTGCTGTGAACGCCGCCAAAAGGCGCGCCGCGAAACAGGAAACCAGCCCTGACGCGCTCGTCGATGACGATCAGCATCACTCCACCCTCGACCAAGCCGACGCCGAGCGTGCGTTCGGCGAGAAGCGCCGCCACGCAGTCTCGCTCGTGAAAGACCTTCAGCGTGAGGTTCGCCCCGGCAAGCCGCTCGGGCATGACAGGGGTCGGATTCTCCGCGGCGACGCCAACGCCAAGCACTTTCGAAGGCGAGCGAAGCGGAGCGGTCAACGACCAAACCACGTCTTCGATTGTGGCGGCGATGTCCGCGGCGAGCTCAAACCGGCGCCGCGCGCGGATTTCGCCGCCCAGGTCCAGGAGAACCGCCTCTCCGTCCTTGTCCCGCAGCCGGATTCCAACGCCTAAGGCGCCGTTTGGATCGATCGAGAATTCCGTGGAAGGCTGTCCTCCGCCCCTCTCCGCACGCTTGCGGGCGGTGATTAGGCCGTCGTCGCCGAGCCTGCGGAGAATATTCGTGATCCCCGGCCCTGTGAGACCCGTCCGGCTTCCGAGCTCGAGCCGCGTCAACGGGCCGTCGCGACGGATCGCCTCAAGCGTGACGCGCAGGTTATGATCGCCGATCTGCGAGGGAGCCCGACCATGTTTAGGCGCTGGATTGGCCGATCGGTTCCGGCGAGCGGCGAACCGCCCCGTGCGAACTGACAATCCCAGCCTCCGCAAACCGCAATGCCCGCTCGTGATGGCCGCATGGGCCAAGACATGTCAAGACGCGCTGTCCGCCTGCAGACGCAGCGATTTCCGCACAGCCAGATGGCGGTGCGCGCCTAGTTTCTTCGCGCCGGCAATGACTGTGAATCGGCAGGGGAGGCCGACGCCGATCGGCGGCCGATCCTTCGATCCGTTTGAACCCGGCGGGGTCAACTTCTGGAGCGCACTTACAGCCGGCACCGGGCGTCGGACTCGCATCCAGCGATTCCGGCGCTGTGTCGACGGCGCGGAGGCTTACGTTGGTTCTCCTGGCTCTGCAGCCAGCCGGCGTCAACCGCGGTAGGCCTTGATGGCGGCGCTGACGTTCTCACCGCCGAGTCCCTTGGAGCACAGGTCGTCGAAGACGCCCCGAGCGTTAATCGGCCCGGGGTCCGAACGCCGAACGGCGTCGCAACTCCCTGATTGCCCGTACTTTGGCAGGATCAACTTTGGGCGCTTGATTCACGGCAAGATCTGCAATCGCAGGGTCATCGGCGTCAGTTCCAAATGCTGGGCAAGTGGCGGCAGGCGCCCCGCGCGCAAGGCGCTTCCGGCGTTTGCGGCGCTCTCCTTGGATGCGCCGATTGTGATCTCGATACGCCTGCCGGAGCAATAAGGGCGTTCATTAAAACTGGATAATTTCAATTACATAGAGGCTCATGTCTTCATTCGGCCAGGGGAGCCATTTTCCTTTCGCGCACGAACGTCGAGGCGACTGCGCTTCATCAATGCGGGGCCGCAGCCTTTGGCCCAATTGGTTTCGCGTCGGCCAAGGAGACGCCTTGGCCGGCGCTCGCGATCGATTTGGGGGGTTCGTCAGCCGTCATCGTAAGCTCGCAACCCTGCCATAGACCCGCTCGGCCGGCCGTCCGAGCGCCTCGACCTATTTAACAGGAAGTATTCGATGAACATCTCTTCCGCCCATCACACCGTCTATCTGGTCCCGGTCTCGCAGGAGGTCGGGCTCACGTCGATGGCGTTGGGGCTCGTCCGGGCTTTGCGACTGGCCGGCGTGAGGGTCGGTTACTTCAAGCCGATCTTCCAGCCCGAGGCGGTGAAGGGCGACCGCGACCTCGCCGTCCACTTCGCCCGCTCCTTGTGCGGCAAGATCACGCCGGATGCGATTGCTTTCGACCATGCCGCGGAGATGGTCCGCGCGGGGCAACTCTCCGGGCTGATGGAAGAGGTCGTTGGCATTATCGAAAGCGTGCGCGCGACCCGCGACGTGGTCATCGTCGAGGGTCTCATTCCCGAAGTCGACATCCAGGTCGCCACGCGCCTCAACATCGAGATGATCAACTCGCTCGGCGCCGACGTCATTCCCGTCCTCTCGGCGCGCGACCGCGATTTGGACGACCTCGCCATCAGAACCGCCACGGCGATCGAACAGTACGGCGACGAAGGGCGCCGGCCGATCGCCGGCGTTCTGCTCAATCACTGCTCCGCAGCGACCTCGGCGGCGCTCGCCAAAGCCGGATCGTTGGTTGTCGAGGGCCAGGCGGAACCGGTCCCGGTGCTGGCGGCCGTGGTCACCGAGCCGCGTCTTTCGGCGCCGCGCGTCATCGACGTCGCCGACGGACTGGGGCTCGAGATCCTGAACCGCGGCGCGATCGAGACGGCGCGCATGGAGAAACCGCTTGTGGCGGCGCGCTCGCCTGAAAAGCTGCTTGGCCATTTGCGCCCCGGCACTCTGGTCATCACGCCAGGGGATCGTTCCGACGCCATCCTCGCCACCGCTTTGATCGCCCAGCGCGGCATGCCGCTTGCCGGATTCCTCTTCACCTGCGGCGTGCGTCCCGCCCCAGAGGTCATGGAATTGCTGAGCGCCCCGCCGCTCGACCAACTGCCGCTGCTGGCGACGCCCGACGACACCTTCACCACGGCGACGCGGCTCGCCAATTTCTCCCGTCATATCGGACGCGCCGACGGCGAGCGCATGGAACGGGTGATCGATTTCATCGCCGAACGGGTCGACATCCGGCCGCTGGCCCGCCGTCTCGACGCGCCGGTCGAACCGCTGATGCCGCCGCCGGTGTTCCGTCACCGTCTGGTTGAGGCGGCGCGCGCCGCCAACCGTCGCATCGTTCTGCCCGAGGGAGATGAGCCGCGCACCATCAGGGCCGCCGCCATTTGCGCCGAGAAAGGCGTCGCGCACTGCGTCCTGCTGGGCGATCCCGAGCGGATCCGCGCCGTCGCGCAGTCGCACGGCGTCGATTTGCCCGCCGAGGTTGAAATCGTCGATCCGGACAGCATTCGCGCCCACTACGTCGACCCGATGGTGGAGCGGCGCAAGAGCAAGGGATTGACGCCGCTACAGGCGGAAAAAGGCCTCGAGGACACGGTCGTTCTCGGCACGATGATGCTCGCCGAAGGCGACGTCGACGGCCTCGTCTCCGGCGCGGTGCACACGACCGCAAACACGGTTCGCCCCGCCCTTCAGCTCATCAAGACAGCGCCCGGTTCGAGCATCGTCTCCAGCGTCTTCTTCATGTTGATGCCCGATCAGGTGCTGGTCTACGGCGACTGCGCGATCAACCCCGATCCGACCGCTGAGGAGCTCGCCGAAATCGCCATCCAGTCAGCCGACAGCGCCGCCGCCTTCGGCCTCGATCCGCGCGTCGCGATGATCTCCTACTCGACCGGCGCGTCGGGTGCTGGAGAGGACGTCGAGAAGGTTCGGGACGCGACCCGCCTCGTCCATGAGCGTCGCCCTGATCTCGTCGTCGACGGGCCGATTCAGTACGACGCCGCCTCGGTCGAGAGCGTCGGTCAGCAGAAGGCGCCGTCGAGCCCGCTGGCGGGCCACGCCAACGTCTTCGTCTTCCCGGATCTCAACACCGGCAACACCACCTACAAAGCCGTCCAGCGTTCCGCCGGCGTTGTTTCGGTCGGCCCGATGCTCCAAGGACTGCGCAAGCCGGTCAACGATCTCTCGCGCGGCGCCCTGGTCGACGACATCGTCTACACGATCGCCCTGACCGCCATCCAGGCTCAGGCCCAGGAGGCCGCGGCGAGGAAACCGCTTTGAATTGCGCCGCATCGCCGGCGAACTTTCCAGTCTTGCCGGTTTGCGGCGCCTGCGCGTTTTGCCTCAAAGCAATGGTTGAGCGCCGCCGTCGGCGCGCGGCGGCGGCTTGTTTCTCGGCCCGGAAGCCGCCCTTTCCCCCGACGGGGCTTCATTAGGGATAACGAACGAAACAACGACGTGTGGCCACCCGTTCGCTCTCGGTTAACCTTCCATCGCGTAGTTAGAACGCCTGAAACGAACATCTTCAGCACAGTCTCCTCATGATGAGGAGATTCATCAGTCTCCTCATGACGGGGAGCTTCAAGTGGGCGCGAACCCGAAACGCGGCGTCGATGACCGTCCTGCCAAAGCTGGCGTCGCCTCGCTGATCCGACTGGCCGACGAAGCGCGTGACGCAACGATCCGCGAGCTGCTGCGCGAGGTCGCCGATCTTCGCGTCCAGGCGACGCGCCTCCAGACGGCGATCGACAGCCTTTCGTCCGGGGTCTGCTTCTTCAACCGCGACGATCGGCTGGTCGCCTGCAACCGACCCTACACAGAGATTTACCGGCTGACGCCCGAGCAGGCGGCGCCAGGCGCGACGTTGCGCGAGATTGTCGAGCGTCGCTTCGGAGCCGGAACCTGCAGCGGCGGCGTCGAGGACTACCTCGCGAAATGCGCGTCCGTCCATGCCGGCAGGGATGCGCGGAGTTGGATCGACGCGCTGGCCGACGGTCGTGCGATTCGCGTCCGACATGAGCCGACGCCGGACGGCGGTTGGGCTTCCATCCACGAAGACGTCACAGAGACTCCCGAGAGGCGGCTGCCGATCGAGGAAAAGGGGTCCGTGCAATCGCTGATCGACGCCGTGCCCGACAATCTCTGGGTCAAGGACCCGCAGAGTCGGTTCGTCATCGCCAACGCGGCGACGGCGCGGCGGCTCGGCCATGCGGCGCCACAGGAGCTGATCGGCAAATCCGATCTCGAGCTGTGTCCGCCGGAGACGGCGCACAAATATCTGGCCGACGAGCGCGACGTCATCGAGACCGGCCGCTCGATGATCGACAGCGAGGAATACGTGCTGGCCCCCGACGGCGGGAAGGTCTGGATCGCGACGACCAAGGTTCCGCTGCGCAACGCGCGGGGCGAAATCGTCGGGGTGATCGGCATTTCGCGCGACGTCACGGCGCGGAGGCTCGCCAACGCGCTTCGCGACGGACAGGCGCAGATTCTCGAGATGATCGCCCGCGGCGCGCCGCTCGCCACGGTGTTCGATCGCCTTGTCCGATTGATCGAATCGCAGTTGGTCGGGGTTGTCTGCGCGGCCCTGTTGTTGGACGAAGATGGGCGCCGCTTGCGCCACTGCGCGGCGCCGAGCCTGTCCGACGCCTATTGCCAAGCGATCGACGGCGTCGCGATCGGCCCCGAAGGCGCCTCCTTCGGCGCGGCCGCCTATCGGCGGGAGCCGGTTGTCGTCGGCGACATCGCCGTCGACCCGATTTGGCGCGACTATCGCGACCTCGCCGGGGCTCACTCCCTTCGCTCGTGTTGGGCGACCCCCATTCTGTCGAGCCACGGGGCCGCGCTTGGCGCGTTCGCCGTGTACGCGCGGACCGTGCGCGAGCCAGACGCGGCCGAGACGCGCCTCGTCGACACCGCAGCGCGAATCGCCGGCATCGCGGTCGAGCGCAAGCTCGCCGAGGATCGCATCCAGTTCATGGCGACCCACGACGCGCTGACAGGGTTGCCCAACCGCGCGCTGCTACGCGACCGGCTGGCGCAGGCGATCCTGTTCGCCGAGCGGCAGAACCGCTGCGCGACAGTCGCCTTCATCGATCTCGACAACTTCAAGGTCGTCAACGACAGCCTTGGCCACAATGTCGGCGACGAGTTGCTGAAAGCGGTCGCCAAACGGATGGTCGACTGCGTTCGAGCGTCCGACACTGTTGTTCGGCTCGGCGGCGACGAATTCGTCATCCTGTTCTTCGACCAGGCAAAAGGATTTGACGAGAATTCGGAGACGCTGCGCAGGATTCAGGCCGCTGTCGCCGCCCCGGTCCCCGTCGACGGACATATGCTGCGCGTCACCGCCAGCATCGGCGTTGCGACCTTCCCCGACGATGGCAAGGATGTGGACGAACTGCTCGCCAACGCTGACGCCGCAATGTACCGGGCCAAAGATATCGGTCGCGATCGCGTCCAGCTCTATTCGCCCGGCCTCAACGAGAACGTCGGCGAGAGGTTCAGGCTGCGCGAAGACCTCAATGGCGCGGTGACGCGCGGCGAGTTCGCATTGCTGTACCAGCCGCAAGTCAATCTGCGCACCGGCAGAGTGTTTGCGGTCGAGGCGCTGATCCGGTGGAACCACCCAGCTCTGGGCGTGCTGCTTCCAGAGCGCTTTATTCCAATCGCAGAGGAAACAGGCCTTATTGCGCCGATCGGCGAGTGGGTGCTCACAGAAGCCTGTCGGCAAAATCGCGCCTGGCAGGACGAAGGCCTGCCGCCGATCACGGTGTCGGTGAATGTCTCGGCGTTGCAGTTCAAGGAGAAGCGCTTCGCCGCCATTGTCGCCGCCGCCCTGCGCGACAACGGCCTCGAGTCGAAATACCTGGAGCTCGAGCTGACCGAGAGCCTG
>Ga0181535_10003300_pt1 | contig 18871 bp, 17 predicted proteins | sample PEATcosm2014_Bin_44_FD_119774 | JGI IMG/M metagenome (GOLD analysis project Ga0181535, IMG submission 119774) | Peatland microbial communities from MTU Mesocosm Facility, Houghton, MI, USA - PEATcosm2014_Bin17_30_metaG | ecosystem: Environmental > Terrestrial > Soil > Wetlands > Peat | place... | reverse complement strand
CGCGTGCTTTTCTACGCGGCCAACGTGGTCTACAAAACCACGGACGGCGGGCATTCCTGGCAGACCATCAGCACCGATCTGACGCGCCCGCATCCCGGCATTCCCGCAAGCCTCGGCAGCATGGCCGCCAAAGATCCCGGCGTGGACAAGCAGCGCGGCGTGGTTTATTCGCTGGCGCCTGCCTTCCACAACATCGATACCATCTGGGCCGGCACCGACGAAGGGTTGATCTGGGTTACCGCCGACGGCGGCAAGAAGTGGAACGACGTCACCCCACCCGCGCTCGCGCCGTGGAGCAAAGTCACGCAATTGGAGGCATCGCATTTCGACGACAAATCGGCGTACGCTTCGGTGAGCCGCTTCCGCGTGGACGACCTGACGCCTTACATCTACCGCACGCACGACGGCGGCAAGACTTGGCAGCTCATCACCGCCGGGTTGCCCAACGACGCACCCATCGACACGGTGCGTGAGGACCCGGTGCGAAAAGGGCTGCTGCTCGCGGGCAGCGAAACCAGCGTGTGGGTGTCGTTCGACGATGGCGGCCACTGGCAATCGCTCGAATTGAACCTGCCGCACACGTCCATGCGCGACCTGTGGATTCACGGCAGTGACTTGATCGTGGCCACGCACGGGCGCTCCTTCTGGATTCTCGACGACATCACCCCCTTGCGCCAGATCGACGAAAAGGCGATCGCGGCGGGCGCCTGGCTCTGCCGCCCCGCGCCGGCATACCGCGTGCGCCGCGATACCAACAGCGACACGCCCCTGCCGCCGGACGAGCCACTGGCTGAGAATCCGCCGGATGGCGCTGCCATCGATTACTTTCTGGCGCAGCCGGCATCGGCGCCCGTGACGCTTGAGATTCTGGACGCCGCCGGCAAACCGGTGCGGCGCTATTCGAGCGCGGACCCGCCGGAAATCACCGAGGCCGATTTGAAGACGCTGAGTATTCCGCCCTTGTGGGTGCGCACTCCGCGCGTCCTGCCGGCGGCCGGCGGCCTGCACCGCTGGGTCTGGGATCTGCACGGCGCACCGCCGGAATCCTTGCGGCACGGGTATCCCATCGCGGCGGTCCCGCATGATACGCCGCGTCTGCCGCTGGGTCCCAGCGCGTTGCCCGGCGTATACACCGTGAAACTTACCGTTGACGGCCATCCGTACACCGCGCCGCTCACCGTGAAGATGGACCCGCGCGTGAAGGCTTCGCCGGCGGATGTCGAGCGGCAGTATGCGGCCGCGAAGCAGCTTGCCAGGATCGTCACTCGCACTACTGAAGCCGTCCGCGAAGCTCGCGCGGCCCAGGAACAGATCGACAAGCTCGCGCACGATGCCACCGGTCCGCTGGCCGAGCATCTTGCCGCGCTAGGGAAAAAGATCAAAGCGGCACTGGGCGCCGGCGGCATGTTCGGGCCCGCGCCGGCCGAGCCGGGGCTGACGTCCGTGAATGGAGAGGCGTCCGGGCTATACGGCGAAATCGACAGCGCCGATGCTGCGCTCACCGTCGCGCAATCGGCCGGCATAGCCAAGGTTGCGCGCGACTATCCCGCCGCGATGGAGCGCTGGAACAAACTGAAGGCCACGGACGTTCGCGCGGTCAACGGTGAGCTGAAGGCCGCCAACCTGCATGAGATTCAACTCAACTCGAAGCCGGCCCAAGAAGAGGATAGCGACGATTTCGACGACGTCGGCTAGTTTGTAGGGCGGGACTCCAGTCCTGCGGCCGACGTCCACGTCGGCCTCCGCTTATCTTCCCGCCGGCGTGATGTCGGTCACCGGAAGATCCCAGTGGGCCAGCAAAATCTCGAACCGCCGTTGTTCCTCGCGTTTGTAAGTCTCCTGGTCGGGCCAGAGTTGCTTGATCAGACGATCTTCGTCAAGATTCGCGGTGGTCCCCAGTGCGGAGTTCTTGAACCGGATCGTGACGCGATAGTCCCAGCGCGCATCCTCGGTCATGTGGTTGGCGGGCTGCTCGATTTTCACCGAGATCATACGGCCACTCTCGACGACCTTGCGGAGCAACGGGTAGTGGTTTTTCAGGAAGAGCTGCAGAAATTCCTGCTGATGCCCCCACTGCACCTTGTAATAGTACTCCATGATGTAAGGCTGGTCGGCGGCCACCTGGGGCGGCGCGCCCTGGGCGAACAAAGGCCGGGCCAAAACCGACAGCAACAACACAAACAGTATGTTCCTGATGTTTCTCATCGATCCTCCAACTACCAACTGACTTGAATTCTAACCTAACAGAGTGCCGGCCCCGCCGCTTCGGGACCTCTTTTCCGCCAGCGTCTCGACAAATGCCCGCACATCCAGCGCCTCCACCCCCGGCGCAACCCCGCGGCTTCGCGGCGCCGTGGTGGATGCCCGATGCACTACGGTCATGCGAACCGGACCATGCTTACCTATGGACCGGCGCAAAGACTCCATCGGTCCCGCCATGGCCGGCAGGACGGTCTTGGAGGCTTTCGACTCCACCATCCAGAGACCGCCGTCGCGGGCCGGAAAGAGGAAATCCACCTCCAGCCCCTGTTGATCGCGGAAATGGTACAGTTCCTTGCGCCGGCCCTGGTTCGCCTGGCTCTTCAGGATCTCCGCGGCCACGTATCCTTCGAACAGCGCGCCGAGAAAGGGCGACCGGTCCAGCTCGGCTTGCGTGGCGATCCCAAGGAGGTAGCAAGCCATCCCCGAATCCCCCAGATATATCTTGGGCGACTTGATGAGGCGTTTGCCGAAGTTCTCGAAGTAGGGCGGCACCAGCATGATCTGCCCGGTGATCTCCAGAACCTGCAACCAGTCTCCGATGGTCGGCACGGAGACGCCCAGCGGGGCCGCCAGATCGGTCTTGTTCAGGACCTGGCCGTGGCGGCTGGCCAGTAAGGCAAGGAAGCGGCGAAAGGTCGCCAGGTCGCGCACATTCGTGATGGCGCGCACGTCGCGTTCGAGGTACGTCTGGATGTAGGAACTGAACCACAACGCACGCCCAGCCGGACGCGCCAGCACCTCGGGATAGCCGCCGTGAAGCAGGCTGACACGGTCCGTCTCCGCCAGGCTGAACGGCAGCAGTTGCAGGATGGCGGCGCGCCCGGCCATCGACTCGCTCACCCCCCGCATCAGGGGAGCCTCCTGGGAGCCGGTGAACAACCATTTGCCCATTGCGCGAGGTTTCCGATCGACGCACGTGCGGATGTAGGCCAGCAGATCCGGCGCATTCTGGATCTCGTCGAACAGCACCGGGACGCGCAGTTCCTCGATCAGCGCGCGGGGATCGGAACGCGCGCGGGCCTGCACATCCGGATCTTCCAGCAGTACGTAGGTGGCGCGCGGGAAGAGGCGGCGCAGCAAGGTGGTCTTCCCGGTCCGGCGCGGCCCGGTCACCACCACCGCGGGGAAACTGCGGGCCGCCTCCAACACAGTCGGCTGGGCGGCTCGCGGCACGAAGCGCATATATGAGTATTCTAAACTACAACTTTAGATTTCTCAAGTCCTCGCCGCCGCTCATTTGCGCGCAATCACTTCCCGCAGACTGTCGCGCGCCAGGAAAAACTTCACCGACTCGAACTTCTGAAACAGCTTCTCCAGGCTGCGGTTATTGAACAATTGCTGCGAGGCGTTGCGCTGGCCCTGCCGGCTTACCTGCAGAGTGCGCAAATCCTGAATGCGAAAGCTATAACAGGGCACCATCTGCTTGCGCTCGGCCGAATGAAAGATCGCCAGCAGGTAACCCTTGGGCTTCAGAATGCGCAACAACCGGTCGGCCGTGGCCACCAGCAGCGCGGGCTCCATATATTCGAGCGCGTCCCAAGCCAGCACGCCGTCGAATTGTTCGTCCGGATATTCCAGACTCCGCCGCAGGAAGTAATCGATTCGCCCCGGATTGGATTGGTCCGCGATATCCTCCCCGAAAGTCTCCTGGAAAATGCGCAGGAAATCCTCGGAGTAGAACTTGTGTCCGAGGCTGGTGATGAAGTTGACGTTTTCCTGGTGGGCCCCGCCCAGATCCAGGATCGACAGGCCGGTCTGATCGCGGAAAGAGCCGAAGAACTGATCGAGGCCCCGGCTCGGGCGCGTCTCCAACACTTCTCCCCGGTCGGGCCTCGAGAAAAAGGGCAGCGCACTCCCGCCATGCGCTGGCGGACCCTCTGCGGCCGAGCGAGAGCCGCGCAGAAAGCCCTTCAGCCGTTCGCTCAACAACCCCACATCTCCGCCAGCCGGCTAACGCTTCGCGTCCGCCGCGCTCACTGCGTTCGCCACGGGCGGCGCGGGAGCCGGCGCAGACTGCGGGCGCGGCTGGCTGGGAGCCACCTTCGGCTCCGACTTGACAATATCGATGCTCCCCTTGAAATATGCCCCGTCCTCAATCACGATCCGGGCGGTCTTGATATCGCCCACCAGTTTGGCGTCCTTGCGAATCTCGATCCGCTCGCTGGCTTCCACGTTGCCTTGAATGACCCCCAGCGCGACCACCTCGCGAGCTTTCACGCCCGCGTGGACCTTGCCGTTCGGGCCTATGGTGAGCTTGTGATCCAGCAGTTCGATGGTGCCCTCCACATCGCCATCCACGTACAGATCTTCGCGGCTGTAAATCTGGCCGGCAATCTTGACGGCCTTTCCGATGGTCGCCGACCCGCCGCGCGCCGGTTCCGGTTCCATCCTCCCTACGGGCATGCTGGACATGCTGGACAAAGTTGTTGCCTCCTTTTTGGTTTCTATAGCCGGCGCGGGAGGCGCGGGCCTGATGGGATTTGTGTTCAAGGGACCGGAAGGTTCTTCCTCCCGGCGCTGCTTATTCCAAACACTCACTTGCGGCGGTCCCCCTTTTTTCGGAGTATCAGTGCGATTCGCGATCTTGCTTGCCCGGTCAAAATGGGTTGGGCAGCGCGCACCGGCCCGACCCTCACCCGATTATAAACCGTTTACAACCCCATGACGAACAAAGACGAACGATGACGAATGAAGCGATCGAACCGGCGGTCTCATTTAGTACACTCACCGGGTGGCCAGCCGCCGCTTGCATTCGTCCAGCATCGCCGCCGTACGCGTGGCCCCCACGCGCGACACGCCCAGAGCGCGCACCTGCAGCAGCGCGTCCAGGTCGCGCACGCCGCCGGCCGCCTTCACTTGCACATAGTCCGGCGAGTGCCGCCGCATCAGCGCCAGATCCTCCATGGTGGCGCCGCCCGTGCCATAGCCGGTCGATGTCTTCACCCAGTCCGCCCGCAGTTCCCCGCAGATTTCGCACAGCCGGATCTTTTGCGCGTCGCTCAGGTAGCAATTCTCGAAAATGACCTTGACCCGCTGTCCCGCCGCGTGCGCGGCCTCGATCACCGCGCCAACGTCCGCGCGCACATAGCTCCAGTCGCCGCTGAGCACCTTGCTGATATTCACCACCAGGTCGAGCTCCTGACAGCCATCCGCGAGCGCCTGCCGCGCCTCCGCCACCTTGATGGCCGTCGTGTGGCCCCCGTGCGGAAAGCCGATCGTGGTGCTGGCATTCACCCGGCTGCCGCCGAGCGCCTCCGCGCAACGCTTCAAGTAGTACGGCATGATGCACACGCTCGCCACGTCGTACTCCAGCGCCAGTTGAATGCCCCGCTCCAGATCGTCCACCGTCAGCGTGGGATTCAGCAGGGAGTGGTCGATCATCTTGGCCATGTCTTCGTAGGTATAGTTCATGATTTCTTGTCGCCGCGCTCCAGTGTATCGCGTTGCGCGCCGTGGGGCAGGCTCTCAGCCTGCGGCGGGTCTCCAGACCCGCCCTTTCGCCCCGCTCCCCCGCGCGTAACGCGCTATCCTGGATCTCGGCACTAACGGACCATACATGACCACTCTCAAATCGCGACTCTGCCTGACGGTCGCCTTCTCCCTGGCCGCGGCCGCCTGCACGCCCTTCCCGGCCTGCGCGCAAGGCGGATTCAACGGGCCGGGCCGCTATGAAATCGGCAACGTCAGATCCGGGAAAGTGATCGACCTTGACCGCAATAACCAAACCAGCGTCATCCAGTTCTCGGCGCGCAACACCGATAACCAGCAATGGGACGTGGTGCCCGCCGAGCCCGGATTCTGGTGCCTGCGCAACGCCATGAACGGCAACGCCCTGGAAGCCATGGGGGGCAATAGCACGCCCGTGCGTGGGATGCCATTCACCGGCAGCCCCAGCCAACAGTGGCGCATCGCACCGGCCAACGACGGCAATGCCCTAATCACTAACCGTCTGGGCAAAACCCTGGACATTCCCAATGCATCCACCCGTGACGGCGCCCGAGTCCAAACCTACGACCTCAACGGCGAAGCCAATCAGCGGTTCACGTTCCGCCGCCTGGCGGATCTCGCCCGCCGTGACGGCGATCGTGACGCCGATGACTGGGACCGCGAACGCCGCTGGGAACGCAACTACGGCCGCTTCGACGAGCGCGAGCACCGCTGGGGCATGGACGGCGATGGCGTCTGCTTCTATCGCGAGCCCGGCTACCGCGGAAGATCGTTCTGCGTGCGCGCGGGCGACCAGGTAGGCCGCCTCCCCGACCCCTTGATCGAGCGGTTCGCCTCCGTGAAATTCTTCGGACGGGTGCGCGGAGTCGAGGTGTTCGGCGAGGAGCAGTTTGGCGGCCGCCGTGCCCGCATCGAGCACGATCAGCCCGACTTGCAGGGCTTCCGCAACGACCGCGGCGAAGACATGCGGCGCATCATATCCATCCGCGTCTTCTGACGTGAGACTCGCCTCCAACCTGCCGATTCCACAGGAGATTGGCTGTGGGGCGGCCAATCTTGGCCGCAGCCGCCTTTCAGGCGGCCTGGCGGGGCTAAAGCCCCGCGCGGACTGAAGTCCGCCCTCCAAATTCGTCGCGGAATCGTCAATCGGCCCCTTTTGCGGCTTGCCCCCCCCAGTGCCGAAATAACGGCACGCGCCGCGCCATCGGCATCGGCAGCCTTCGGCACGCCGGTGCATCCCTTTGAAACGAAGATAGTTTGCTTTGGCCGCCCACCTGCACTAGCCACTGCATGCTGCGCATCACCATTCAGGAATCGGCTCAGGCCAGCACCTTCAAGCTGGAAGGCAAGCTCACCGGACCGTGGGTGCGGGAATTGGAGCAAGCCTGGGCGGCGTCCAACGGGGCGGTTCCGGACCGCACCCTGACCGTCGATCTGGCGGACGTCACCTTCATCGATTGTGCTGGCAAGAGCCTGTTGGCGCGCATGCACGAAAGCGGCGCCACGCTGATCGCGCACAGCCCCATGAACCGATCCATCGTCGATGAAATCGCGCGCGCCGGCAAGCATGCGCTGATGGTGCTGGCTGTGGCGCTCGCGCTGTCTGCCGGCGTTAGCGCGCAAGACCGCGCTCCGGAAAATGCCCCGTTGCGCCTCACGCTGCGCGACGCCGTGCAACTGGCGCTGCATGAGAATCCGCAGGTCCAGATCGCCAACCTGAATGTGGCCCAGAGCCAGCAGGACCAGACCATAGCGCGCGCCGGACTCCTGCCGCAAGCCAGTTTTCAAGCATATGAACACACGCAACGCCTTGCGGTAGCCCCACTGTTCGGCATTCAACACATTACGTTTTTGCCCTTTCCGGGCCACCTCGGGCCGTACCAGGTTGACCAGGCCGGTCCCAATTTTTCCGTCCCTCTGTTCGATTTGACGCTTTGGCGCAAGTGGCAAGCATCCAAGGAAGGAGTGGATACGTCGCGCGCTCAAAACCAGGGGGTCCGCGAGCAGATCGCCATGCTGGTGGTCTCGCAGTATCTCGGCAGCCTGCGCGCCTCCGCCGATGTCAAAGCCGCGCAATCCCGCGTGGATCTGGCGCAGGCGCTGTACGATCAGGCCGCCGACCTGCAGAAGAACGGTGTGGGTACCGGCATCGACACCCTGCGCTCCAACGTGGAACTGCAGAACGAGCGGCAGCGGCTGATTGAAGCGCAGACGCAGTTTCAGACGTCAGTCTACGGCTTGGCCCAGCTCCTGAACGTGGATCCCAAGCGGGAGATCGAACTGGCCGACCAGGTCAGCTTCTTCGCCACCCCTTCCATCGAGGTGGATCAGAGCCTGGAAGCCGCCTATGCCAACCGCCCAGAGATGAAGGCGCTCCAGCACGCTCAACGGCAGGTCGAACTAGCCAGGCAGCAGGCCGCGGAAAGCCGCTACCCCACCTTGACTTTCGATGGTTACTGGGCCGAGCAGGGATTGACGCCCGCCACGGCCATCCCGGCATACGTTTTCGGTTTCGATTTGAACGTGCCCCTGTTTACCGGAGGCCGCATCGGCGCCCAGCGCGCGCGCGCCGATCTGGAGTTGCGCAAGGTGTCGCAACAGGAGCAGGAGCAGCGCAACCAGATCGCGCTGCAAGTCAGGACGTCCATCGCGCAACTGGCCGCGGCGCGCAGTGAGGTGGATGTCGCCAACCAGGCCGTGGGCCTGGCTAACGAGGAGGTGACTGAGGCGCGCGATCGATTCCAGGCCGGGGTGGCCAACAACATCGAGGTCATCAGCGCGCAGGACGCGCTGGCCCGCGCCAACGATAACCAGATTGTGGCGCTCTATCGCTACAACCAGGCGCGCGCGGACCTGGCTCGCGCCACGGGACAGATGGAAGCTGTCTACGCCAAGTAGTCACGGGAGAGGATAAGATGGAAACTCAGATGATTGAAGAGGGGAGCCAAGTCAACGGGCAGCCCGCGGAGGTCGTAGCGCGGAGGCCCCAACCGCGATCCAAGGCCCTGCTGGTGATCCTCGGCGGAGGCTTGATCGTGGCGCTGGTGGCCGGTGGATTCTGGCTGCACTATCGCTATCGCGTCTCGACCGACGACGCGCAGGTGGACGGCCACATCGTTCCAATATCCGCCAAAGTCTACGGCAGCGCGCTCGAGGTGCCGGTGAACGACAACCAGCAGGTGAAGGCCGGGGACGTGCTGGTGCGCATCGATCCGCGCGATCTGCAGGCCAAGGTCGATCAGGAAAAAGCCGCACTGGCGCTGGCCGAGAGCCAGGCTCACGCCGCACAGGTAACGGTGCCGCTCACGCGCGACACCACGCACAGCGGCACTTCGGGAATGTCGGCCGGCTTGAACTCCGCCGAGGCCCAGGTGGCCCAGGCGGACGCGGCGGTGGGCCAGGCAACCACGGACTTGTCCATCGCCCATTCGAACCTGGCGGCCGCCGCAGCCAACAACGAGAAGGCGCAGGCGGACCTGGCGCGCATGCGTCCGCTGGTGGCCAAGGCCGAGATTTCGCAGCAACAGTTCGATTCCTATACGGCTGCCGCCAAAGTGACCGAAGCGCAATGGAAGGCCGCCCAGGATCGCGTGCAGTGGTCGGAGCAGGGGATAAACACCGCGCATGCTGCGGCGGATGCCGCGCGGGCCCGCGTCCAGCAGATGCGGGCGGAGGTCGCCCAATCCACGGCCGGCGAGCGGCAGGTGCTGGTGAGCTCGGCGCAGGCGGTATCGGCCGGCGCGCGAGTCGAGGAGGCACGTGCGAACCTGGCGGCCGCGATGTTGAATCTCGGCTATACCACGATCGTCTCGCCCGCCGATGGCGTGGTGACCAAGAAGTCGGTCGAGCCCGGCCAGATCGTGCAGCCGGGCCAGGCTCTGCTGGCGATCATTCCGTTGAAGGACGTATGGGTGACGGCCAACTTCAAAGAAACGCAGCTTGCCAAGGTGCACCCCGGCCTGACCGCCGAGATCGACGTGGACATGTACGGCCGCACCATCGCTGGGAAAGTGGATTCCATCGCCGGAGGCACGGGCGCGCGCATGAGCCTGCTGCCGCCGGAGAATGCCACCGGAAACTTCGTCAAGGTGGTGGAGCGCATTCCGGTGAAGATCGTCTTCGACTCATTGCCGGATGGCGTAGTGCTGCGTCCCGGTATGAACGTGGACGCCACCATCATCACTAACAGCGGCATCAATAAGTAACGGGCATATCCCCATGCAAGACAGCCGCAATACAGGTGTCGCTATCAATCCGTGGGTCATCGCCCTGACCGTAATGTTGGCGACGTTCATGGAAGTGCTGGATACCAGCGTCGCCAACGTAGCCTTGCCGCACATTGCCGGGAGCCTTTCCTCCACGGTGGATGAGGCCACCTGGGTGCTTACGTCCTATCTGGTCTCCAACGCCATCGTGCTGCCGCTCAGCGGATGGTTCTCGTCGCTGATCGGCCGCAAGCGTTTCTACATGACGTGCGTGGCCTTGTTCACGCTCAGTTCCATGTTGTGCGGACTGGCCCCCAGCTTGACCGTCCTGATTGTGTGCCGCATTCTGCAAGGGATCGGTGGCGGCGCCTTGCAGCCCATCTCGCAATCCATCCTGGTGGAGAGCTTCCCGCGGCATAAGCAGGGCATGGCGATGGCGGTCTACGGCATGGGCGTGGTGGTGGCGCCGGTGATCGGCCCCACGCTGGGCGGCTGGATCACCGACAACTATAGCTGGCGCTGGATCTTCCTGATCAACATTCCGGTGGGGGCTTTGTCGCTGACGCTGACCTCGCTGCTGATCTGGGATCCGGTCTACCTGGTGCGCAAGGCATGGAAGGGCATGAAGGTGGATTACCTCGGGCTGGGCCTGTTGAGCCTGGGGCTGGCCGCGCTCGAGATCACGCTGGACGATGGTCAAAAGAACGACTGGTTTGGGTCGAACTTCATCGTGGCTATGGCCGTGATCGCATTGATCGGCCTGGTAGGCGTGGTGCTCTGGGAACTGCGGCAGAAGGAGCCGGTGGTGGACTTCCGCATGTTGCAGAACCGCAACTTTATGCTCTCCACCGCGACCATGTTCCTGCTGGGCTTCGTGCTGTATGCCAGCACCATGCTGCTGCCGGTGTTCCTGCAGACTCTGCTGGGCTACTCGGCGATGCGCAGCGGGCTGGTGCTTTCACCGGGAGGCCTGGTGATTGCGGTGTCCATGCCGCTCGTGGGCTTTCTGTTGTCGAAAATCGCGCCGCGCTGGCTGGTGATTTTCGGCCTGTGCGTGTCCGCTTTCGGGCTGTTCGGCATGGCGGGGTTCGACCTGGATGTCGATTACCGCACCGCCATGATGGCGCGCGTGGTGCAGAGCGCGGGCCTGGCGTTCCTGTTCGTGCCCATCAACACCATGGCCTTCGCCACCGTGCCCAGGGAGAAAATGGGCAGCGCCACGGGCCTCATCAATCTGGCGCGCAATATTGGCGGCAGCTCGGGAATCGCCATCGTGACCACCCTGCTGGCGCGCCGCACGCAGTTCCATCAGGCCAGGCTGGTGGGAAATATGTCGCCATTCGACCCGAACTATGTACAGGCGCTCGCCGGCACCGCCCACATGCTGGCCTCGCGGGGCGCCAACGCCACCGAGGCCGCAGCGCAGGCGCAAGGCATGTTCTACGGCATGCTGCAGCGGCAGTCGGCGATGATGGCGTTCGTGGATAGCTTCTACGTGCTGGGCATTATCTTCCTGGCGGTGATCCCGCTGATGTTCTTCATCAAGAAGGTGGGGCCGCATAAAGGCCCGGTGGTCATGGAATAGGAGGGGTCACGCAGTTAATTTGCGGCGCTTGTTACGAGGACGGCGAAGGCGAAATCTGCATGATGCTGGCCGAGCCGAGCGACGAAGCCGCGTGACGCCGCCGCCGAACCGTGGTAAGACGCTACGATGAAAGGAGGGTAAGAACATGACAACTCTCGATTGGTCCCAATGTCCTGCCGTGGAGAGCATCCCCGGCAAAGTCAGCGGCGCATGGGTGTTTAAGGATACCCGGATGCCGGTTGCCACGGTGTTCGAGAATCTGGAAGCTGGCTTGACCGTGGAAGAAGTCATGGAGGAATTTTCCGTCACGCGCGAACAGATCAACGCGGTATTGCATTTCGCGGCGAAGAGCTTAGGAACGCCACTCCCGCCCCCGGTGCATGCAACGCCCGCCAATGCTCATTCTCTTTGACCACGGCACACCCCGAAGCATCGCCCGATGGCTTCCGGGACACACCGTTGTAGAAGCGATTGCAAGAGGCTGGGATAATTTAGCCAACGGCGCGTTGCTGAAGGCGGCTGAAGAAGCCGGGATCGACCTCCTGCTATCCACGGACAAGAATATCCAGTACCAACAGAACCTCAAAGGTCGCCGAATTGCCGTGATACTCGGCAATTCGCAGCGGCCTGCGGTGCACCGTTACATTGATCGAGTTGTCGCGGCAGTGAACGCGGCGACACCCGGCAGTTTCACCGAGGTGGACATTCCTTACGAGTAGCCCCCCGCAGCTTGAGCGTACCTTCCTCCACCAGGTCCGCTGGCTGGCCGAGCAAGCCGGCAAGCCGCAACTCGATGCTTACCAAATCGAGGAGCGACAGCCGCCGCGATGCATCAAAGCCGGCCAACAGGTCGATATCGGAATCCGGGCGGCTCTCGCCGCGCGCCATGGACCCGAACACGGACAGACGCGCTTCGCCTGCCGCCCTCAGTTCCGGCTCGTGACCGCGCAGCGTGGCAATGATGCGATCGCAGTTCATGGCTATCGTTCTTCGAGGCGCCTGACGTGCATGTCCAGGGCAGGCATCCCATCCGCCAGGAATGACAGCGTGCCGTTCATGACCTCATTATCCTACGGGAATCCGGCTCACCGGCTATGCCGTGCCCGGTTGAAGGAGGCCTTGGCCGATGCGGGGCGGATCGCGCGGAATCGTGCGCGCCGCCCGCACGAAGGATGCACAATCTGTTGGAGAATTTCAATCGTTAAACGGAACGTCATCAATGAATGAAGTGGATCTACACTCTGTTTTTCATCTCAGGCGTTCCAGCCTTGATTTACCAGATCGTCTGGCAGCGCGCGCTGTTCACCATCTACGGCGTCAACGTCGAATCCGTCACCATCGTCGTCAGCGCCTTTATGCTCGGCCTGGGGCTGGGCAGCTTGTGCGGCGGCGCCATTTCCGGGAACCCAAAGCTGCCGATGCTGGCGGTCTTCGGCGCCTTCGAGCTTTGTATCGGCATCTTCGGCGCGGCATCCCTACACATCTTTCACTGGGCGGGAGCTTACACCGCGGGCGCTTCCTTGCCGGCTACCGCAGCCTTGACCTTCGGCCTGGTGCTGCTACCGACAACTTTGATGGGGGCCACGCTCCCGATCCTGGTCGCCCACCTCGTGCGGATCTCCTCAAATGTGGGCTCGTCGGTCGGCATGCTCTACTTCGTCAATACGCTCGGATCGGCGATGGCATGTCTGGCGGCAGCCGTTTTCCTCATGCGGTGGCTGGGAGAATCCGGTTGTGTGGCGTGCGCCGCAGGCATTAATTTCACCGTTGGGACGGCCGCGCTGTTGTCCCATCTGCTGACCCGCAAAGCGGCCCGTCGCGAGCCGCGACCGATTTCCGAAGCGGACCCACCGGACCGGCGCGCCAATGGGCTGTTCCCCTTTCCGATAGCTCTCTGCCTCGTTTGTCTTTCCGGATTTATTGCGCTCTCGTACGAATTGCTCTGGTACCGGGCCTACTCTTTCGCTTCCGGAAGCCGGGCCAGCGCATTTGCCCTCCTGCTCGGCGCCTATCTCGAAGGTGTGGCGTTCGGATCGCTGTACAGCAAGGCCCTATGCACACGCCTCGCCCGCCCGGAGCATCGCGCGCGCGTGCTGGCCATCGTTTCCGGGCTGCTCATCGTCGCCAACGCCATCGGATTCCTGGTGGTTCCGGTGTTGGCCTACAGCTTGCGATGGGCGCCTTACATGGCGACATTTTTCCTGGTGGCGCTGTCGGCCGGGTTGATGGGCGCGGTATTCCCGCTGTTGACCCATATCTCCATAGCCCCGGACAACCGCGCCGGAGCGCGACTCAGCCGCATGTACCTGGCCAACATCCTGGGCTCGGCGATGGGCACGTTTCTGGTTGGGTTTGTCCTGATGGACCACTGGTCCATGCAGCAGATCTCGTTGTTTCTGCTGCTGCTCGGCCTGATCATGGCTGCTGCGATTCAGGCGCATATTGCGCGGAAGCGGCGACGGATTGCGCTCCTGGGCGGCATTGCCGCACTGGCTGTGGCGGCTATCCTGACGGCGCCGGCGATCTTTGGGACGATCTATGAAAGGATGCTGTTCAAGAGCGCCTATCGCGCGGGCATGCGGTTCACCCACCTGCTGGAGTCCAGAAGCGGCGTAGTAGCGGTCGACCAGCAGAAGGTAGTCTATGGCGGCGGCATGTACGACGGCCGGTTCAACACCAGCCTGGTGGGCGATGCGAACTGGATTGTCCGCGCCTATGCGATCGGCGCCTTCCATCCCCATCCGCGGCGCGTCCTCATGATCGGCCTGTCTTCGGGTTCCTGGGCTCAGGTGATCGCCAACCATAGCCAGGTGGAACGTTTCACCATCGTCGAGATCAACCCTTCCTATCTCGATCTGATCCGGCAGTATCCCGAGGTCGCGGGAGTGTTGAAGAACCCCAAGGTGAACATCGTCATCGACGATGGCCGGCGCTGGCTGGCGCGCAATCCGGACGAAAAGTTCGACCTGATCGTCCAGAATACGACCTTCCATTGGCGCGCGCACATCACCAATCTGCTCTCGGTGGACTATCTGCGCATCATCCGGAAGCATCTGGCGACTGGAGGCGTGTTCTACTACAACACTACGGATTCGAGCGATGTCCTGCATACCGGCACGGTCGTATTCCCTTATGCGCTGCGCGTCATGAATTTCCTGGCGGTGAGCGATAGCCCGCTGGTGGTGGACCAGGAAGCTTGGCGTAAGGTGCTGTTCTCTTACCGCATCGATGGCAAGCCGGTACTGAACCTGGAACTGGCGCCCGACCGCCAGAGGCTGGCGGAAGTCCTGGCGATGGCCGGCGGCCTCGGCCAGTCCGGATCGGGGGCCAACGCCGCCATGGAGTACGCCGATACGATCCGGCTGCGCACGCGGGACAAGCGCCTCTTTACCGACGACAACATGGGCGTTGAATGGTATTAGGTTCGGGATTTCGGGGCACCCCTGCCTCCGAGTCCGGCAGCGGGACGGGGGCGTCCCCCGCGGTCCAGGGGGACCGCCCAGGGGACCGCCCCACAAAGCGGAGTCATCGCCAACGGCTGAGTGAAATGGATACCCAGTTGGGGTCTTTAGAAGGCACGCACGGCCTCTGCCTCTACGCTTCGTTGCACGCGCGGTTTCAGCGTGCCCTCTTCTACCAAGTCCACTGGCTGTCCGAGCAAGCCGGCAATCCTCAACTCGATGCCCACCAAATCGAGGAGCGACAACGGCCGCGATTCATCAAAACTGGCCAACAGATCGATATCGGAATCCGGGCGGCCGTCGCCACGCGCTGTGGACCCGAACACAAACAGACGCACCACGCCGGCCGCCCTAAGTTCCGGCTCGTGACCGCGCAGCGTTGCAATGAGGCGATCGCAGTTCATGGCTATCGTTCTTCGAGGTGCTTAAGCCGGGCGTCGATGACTTCTTCGACCCTGCGCAGTTCGGCGCGCCAAGTGTCCTTGAGGTCGTCGAAGCGTGTGTTCATGTCTTGACGGAGATCGCCGACCCGCGCATTCGTGTCCGTGATTCTGGCGTTGATAGCGGAGACCTGCCAATGGTTGATCAGGATGCCGATCAAAACCACCAGCGTGGGCATTCCTACCGCCAGGAATAGCTGGGTGTCGTTCACGAACTCATTCTACCAAAGGCCCCTGCGATCTGATAGCATTGTGGCGGAATGCATCCGCGCACCATATATCAGGTCCTCGAAGAATCCGCGGCGCAGTTTGGCGACGCCCCGGCCTTGCGGCAGCCCACCGCGGTGAAAGACGGGCAACGCGAGTATTTGACCTACTCGTGGAATCAGTACAAGACGGCCGCGCAGGAAATCGCCGCGGGCCTGCGCTCGATCGGCATCCGCAAAGGCGACGTGGTGGCGCTCGATTCGGAGACCCGCCTGGAGTTCTACGTCGCCGATTTGGGCATCCTGACCGCCGGCAGCGTGGCGGCCGCGCTTTATCCCAGTTACCCGCCCAAGGACCTCATCCGCACCATTCAGGGTTGCGGCGCGAAGGCCTTGTTCGTGGAGAATCCTAAAATCTTGGACGCGTTGCGCGGAGCGCCGGACATGCCGCGCATCCTGCTTACGGGCGAGGCCGAGGGCGCCCTGTCGCTCCACCAACTGCGCGAGCGCGGACGCCTGGCGCTGGCCGAGGACGCCGAGTATATGGCCCGCCTGAAGGCTGAAGTCACTCCCGCCGACCACGCCATCCTCTATCTGACTTCCGGCGCCACCGGTGAGCCGAAGATGGCTCTGGTCACGCACGCAGCCGTCGTCGCGAACATGGACATGGCGCCCGCCAGATGGCCTATCGGACCCAACGATGCCACTGTGGCGTTCCTGCCCTCCGCGCACATTGCGCAGCGCGTCGTGATGGAAATGCTGACCCTGCGCCAGGGTACGCCGGTAACCTTCGCGGAAAGCTTGCTGAAGCTGCCGCAGGATATCCGCGACGTGCGGCCCACCGTAATGCTGGCGCCCCCACGCATGTGGGAGCGCATTTACTCGACCATCTGCACCGAACTGCGCAAACGCCCGGCCGTGGCCCGCAAAGCCTTCTACGGTGCTTTGGGCTTGGGGTTGGCGGCTGCCAACTACAAACACCAGGGAAAGCCCGTACCGGCGCGCATCCGGGTTCCGCTGAAGATTGCCGACCGGCTGTTCTTTCAGAAGGTGCGGGCGCGCTTAGGCGGACGATTGGCCCTGGCGTGTTCCGGAGCGGCGCCCTTGAGCAAGGAACTGGCCGAATTCTACGAAGCGATCGGGATGCCGCTGGTGGAGGGCTACGGGCTGACGGAAGGCGGCGTGGCGACGCTGAACCCGCTCGACCGCCCCAAGGCCGGCAGCATTGGCACGGCGCTGCCCGGCGTCGAATTGCGCATCGCCGAACAGGACAGCGAGTTGCTCATCAAAAGCCCTTGCCTGTTCTCTGGATACGTTGGCGATCCCGAGGCCACCGCCGAGGTGTTGCGCGATGGGTGGCTGCACACCGGCGATATCGCGTTTATCGACGACGAGGGTTTCGTCTTCATCACCGGCCGGAAGAAGGAACTGATCGTCTCCTCCACCGGCAAGAAGATCCATCCCGCGCGCGTGGAGAGTCTGTTCAAGTTCGAGCCGCTGATCAGCCAGATCATGCTGATCGGCGACCGTCTGCCGTTCCTCACGGCGCTTTTCACCATCAATCCCGCGGTGGCCGAAACGCTGAAGGGGATGGATATGCTGAAGGGGCGCACGACCGCCGAGATGGCCGCCGCCGAGCCAGTGCTGAAGGAGATCCAGAAGGTGGTGTCGCGGGTGAACAAGCAACTGGCGCCCTTCGAGCAGATCCGCAAGTACCGCGTGCTGGGGCGCGATTTCAGCATCGAAGACGGGGAGCTGACCGCTACCATGAAGGTGCGCCGGGCCCGCGTGATGGAGAATTTCCGGGAGAGTATCGACGAGTTGTACGCGGGCAAGGAAGTGTGATGCAGTGGGGCGGGCGTCTACGCCTGCAGCGGGTCTCCAGACCCGCTCCCTGCTGTACCTAGCGGCGCACGGTTTTCCGGATGCGGTGCTCCCCCTTGGCGGCGGCGCAGCGGTCTGCGCGCAACTCCTTCGCGAGTGGGAGCGCACAAACCCGTTTCCGGTGAAGCTCGTCAGCCCCGCTATTCTGGGAGCGGATGCGCCAACGGGCAGCGCCCTGGTTGGCTTCGGCGAGCGCCAATACGCCGATTTCTGCCGGCGCTTCGAAACCGAAGCCACCGCCGAGGTGTTGCGCCACGATCCCACGCGCGTCGCCGTACTGGTGAACGACATCTCGGAAGGCCCTGACTTCCGCCGTCTGGCCGCTGCCGGCTACGATCTGGTCACCATCTACCACGTGGATGTGGTCGCGTACGTGGCGGCCATCTACTGCCGCAACCTGGTGGCGCCCGAAACGCTCGTGCGTTGGTACGAACGCTTCCCGGTGGGCGGCATGGCCCGGCTGGTTTTCGAGAAGCAGCGGGATAGCCTGCGGTGTTCGCGCGCGGTGATTGTTCCATCCGCCAGCATGCGCGAGGTGTTGCTGCGCTCGTATCCGGATATACCGCCCGAGAAGATCAACGTGCTTCCCTGGGGAGCGCCGGACCCCGACTGCGAGGGTGCCGCCATTGCCGCCGAAGCGGCCAGCCTGCGCCGCGAGTACGGTATCCCGGAAGATGCGCTGGTGCTGTTGACGCTCAGCCGCATCTCGCCGGAGAAGGGGCAAGACTTGCTGCTGCGCGCGCTGCTCGAATGGGAGCGGTTGCCGGACTTCCCGCAACGCCCGCTGTGGTTGTTTATTTGCGGCGATGCGGCCTACATGCAAGGCCGCCGGTTCATGGAGCGGCTGCGGTCGCTCGCCGGGCGGTTGCGCAAGACGCGCGCGATCTTCCCCGGTCACGTAACAGGCGTCCGCAAGCAGGCATTCTTTGCGCTGGCGGATCTTTACGTCTTCCCGTCGCGCCACGAAAGCTACGGGCTGACGCTGGTGGAGGCGCTCCGCGCGGGGTTGCCGGCCGTCTGCCTCGATCACCACGGCGCGCGCGAAGTGATGCGGCCGGATTGCGGCCTGCTGGTGCCGGAAGACCGGCTGCGCCAGGCCATCGCCAGCCTGCTGCTCGACCCGGACCGCCGCGGCCGCATGGGCCGGGCCGCGCGGGAGTATGGGGCTACGCTACGGTTTTCGGACAGCGCGGCGCGGGTCGCGGCAATTCTCTCATTGTGAAGAGCGGCCTGAGAGGCCGCCGCGGGCCGAGGGCCCGCCCCACTACTCCACCGCGAACGCTAGGAGCACGTTGCCCAACGCGCCGTATCCCGATTGCACATAAAGCATTCCGCCGGTCACAACGGGCCCGCAAGCGCTCATCGATCCGCCCCTGGCTTT
>Ga0181535_10003299_pt1 | contig 18875 bp, 14 predicted proteins | sample PEATcosm2014_Bin_44_FD_119774 | JGI IMG/M metagenome (GOLD analysis project Ga0181535, IMG submission 119774) | Peatland microbial communities from MTU Mesocosm Facility, Houghton, MI, USA - PEATcosm2014_Bin17_30_metaG | ecosystem: Environmental > Terrestrial > Soil > Wetlands > Peat | place... | reverse complement strand
TTAAAGGTCATGGGGGAAGAGTTGTCTTTGGGGCGTTCCGTAGGCTCCGGCGCTTACGGGAAAGAGAATGGGCGCGTCTAACGAGAAGTCAGCGGGAAGAGCAGCCAGAAAGGCGCCGGGCAGGTTGAGCCAGGGAACAGCAGTGACGGTAGAACCGCAAAGGCAGCCCTCGCGTCCCTCGAGCCGGCGCGTCGAATCGCAGATGCAGAGGCAGAGGCCCAGTTTTCTGCGGCGGTGGCCGGCAAGAATTCTGGCAGGGGCCACTGTTCCCGTCTTCATTCTTCTTGCAGGTTGCGGCGGATCGGCCTCCGGCTCAGGTGGGGGCACGCTCACCGTCTTGCCGGGCACGGTAACCATCGACACGAATTGCACCGGCTGCAACGCCATCAACAACAGTACGGACTCAGCTGCCGAGCAATTCACTGCAACGCTCAGCGGCGGTGGCGCGGCATCCGTGACCTGGACCGTGAGCGGCGGCGACGCGAACTCCGGCCCCGGAACCATCTCCAGCAGCGGCCAATACACTCCGCCGCCTTATCTGACCGCCGATAGCGTGCAAGTGACCGTGAAGGCCACGCTCACCGGTGGCACTGGCGCATCCAGCGCGACCATCACAGTGACGCCGGGATTCCTTGATCCGCTCGCACCGGAGAATCTTGCCCTCGGCGCCAGCGGAACCGCGAGCATCACCGGTTACATAGCAGAAGCCGGCGGCTCAACCGGCATCAACTTTGCGGTATCGAATACATCGACGGGATCGGGCGGCGGCGAGGGCTCCGTGGGCAACCCGAACTGCGTGCGCAGCGCCAATGCGTTCACCCGCTGCACCGTCACTTACACAGCGCCCACACCGATCAATTCGACCGTTTCCACCTATGTGGTGGGCACCGTCGGCACATCATCTTCAAGAACCTCGGCACTTATTTTGCTGAATACCGCGGGAATCTCCAGCAATCCAGCCGCGCATCAAGTGCAAATGGCGACGCCCATTCTGCTGGGAAGTTCCGGCGGCAACAACAACGACTACGACGAGAACTCCAACAAGCAGATTACCGATTGCTGCGGCGGCACGCTCGGTTCGCTGATCCAGAACAGCAGCGGCACACAATATCTGCTGAGTTGCAATCACGTGCTGGCGCGCAGCGACCAGGCCAGCACCGGCGAAATGATCATTCAGCCGGGATTGATCGATAACGCCGGCGGAGCATGTTATCCGGTCGGCGGCCAGGGCACGGAAACAGAAGTGGGCACGCTGACGGCGTGGCTCCCGCTCAGTTCCGCCTCGACCAATGCCGATGCGGCCATCGCGGCGGTGAACTCGGGCGCCGTCAGCCCCACGGGTGCAATTCTTGAGTTGGGCCTGCCGGGAGCGGGCGGCGTGTTGGCTGCGGCGCCGCCGGGAATCTCTTCGACGGGCGGCACTGGTGAAAATGGGGCCATCAATATGACCGTGGCCAAGAGCGGCCGGACCACCGGGCTCACGTGCGCCAACATTTCGGCGATCAATCTTTCGGTCGAGGTGAGCTACTTCAAGAACTGCGAAGAGACTGAGGCGTATCTCACGAAGACCTACACCAACCAGATCGCCATCGAAGCCAATCAATTCAGCGATGCGGGCGACTCCGGATCGCTGGTGGTGGATGCCAGCGATGCCGAGCCGGTCGGGCTGTTCTTTGCCGGCGGACAGACGAACACGGGCGTGAGCGAGGGAATTGCCAATCCCGTGACCACAGTGCTCGCCGAGCTCAACGCGCAGGAACATACCACGTATACGTTTGTCGGCACGACGGACCACCCGGTCAGCTGCCTGAACTACGGCAATGCGACAGCGACCGCCGCGCAGGGAACCACGCTCTCTGGCGCGCAGGCCGCGCTTGCCCAGCAGGCGCTCACGCAGGCGCGCATGTTGATCAATCCCTCCGCGGGCATCCTGGGTGCGGCCACGGGCAAGAGCAGCGACCATGCCGGCGAGGCGACCGTGATTCTCTATGTCGACCAGAGCATGAACGTGACTGCGCCGCAGACGGTCAACGGGGTCCGCACTGAAGTGATTCCGACGACCGCGCAGGCAGTGGCCGCGGGCGCCGCGCCAAATACGGCTCTCGAGTCCAGCACCGTTTCGACGCTGACGTCCGAAGTGCTCGCACAGGCAATCGCGGCCAAGCAGCAAGTGGCGCAGAGCCTGATGAAGCAGAATTCCGCTTTCTTCGGCGTGGGCGTCGGGCAGAGCCTGGACAATCCGAAAGAAGCGGCGCTCGTGATTTACGTCGATCGCAGGCAGGTTCCTGCCACGCTTGCAGCCACGATCAACGGCTTGCGCACGCGGTATGTCATCATGGATCGCCTGCACGTCACGCGATCGTATTTAACCGCACCGGTCCGGCAGCAAGGCCACTGCATGGCGCATCCGGCCCCGCACACATTCAATGACGTCGACCCGTTCCGTACTCACTCATTGCCGGAACTGAAGGTGTTCTAGAGCGGCTCCGCAGGGGCTGAAGCCCCGATCCATTTGGCACAATCTGCGGCACGACTAAAGCCGTGCCCTTTCAAAACGTCATTTGCGCATCCCATGGCGGGGCGGCTGAAGCCGTGGCCTTATTACAAAACAAGAAACAAAAGCAGATCCCTCGGCTCCGCTGAAAAGCGCTGCGCTCGGGATGACACGCCAGTGGGTTCGGCGGGCGCGTGCTTGAACCGAAGCCGATTGTTGAAGCACGCTCTAGTTCACGGGCTTGGCTGTGCCGTTTTTCAGACTCTGATCGATGATGGAGCCGATCTTCTGCTGGTTTTCCTGAACGGTGCGGCCCAGCTCAGCGCCCATCTTGCTCATCTGCTCGTTAAACTTGCCTTCCTCAGCGTCGAACGCGCTCATATCGATCTTTAATTCCGCTTTGACTTCAGCATCGATGACGCGGCGCTGGATCGCCTGGACCTCGCGCTGAATTTCCTGCAGTTGCTCGCGCGTGATTGTGCTGCCCAGTTTCTGCTTCAAGCTCGCCACAGACGCGTCCAGTTCCGCCGTTTCCTTGGATAAATCGGGTGCGGGAATGTCGGCTGTGGCTCTGCGCGCCTCGTCGCGCGCCTGCCGGCCCTCATCACGGAACTGCTCGCCGAGCGCGCGCATTTGGTCGCCCTGACCCTCGACGGCCTTGTTCATTTCCTCAACCTGGCTGACGGTTGCGGGATCATCGACGACGTAATACTTGCCTTCATGACGAAAGAGCAGGAAAGGTCCATGAGCGACGGTGCGCGCCTTCTCCACTTCGGCTTCGCCATCAGGACCCCAGCTGCCGCAGAATCGCGTTTTGGTCCCAGGGCCGCCGACGATTGCGTAGGCGTCGCCATTTGCGAAGCAGGACGCATGGCCTTCAAATTCTTTCAAGAAGGGCATGGGCGGCATGGGTGGAACATGAACCTCGACATCGATGGGCGGAATGGGCGGGATGACGGGAAAGGCGGGGCCGGAATCCTGCGAACCGTCAGGCGGAAGGGGCGGCGCGGGCGCAGCCTCCGGCGCACGGTCCGAGCTCGGCGCAGGAGGCGCGGGCGCTGGCGCGGGTTGTGGAGGGGCAGGGGCCTGATCGGGACTTTGTATTGCGTTGGATGGGCCGCCGGCGGGCGATTGTGGTGCGACCTCGGCCACTGGCTGGTCAGGGGTCTGCGCTGCGGGCAGCGCGGGCGCGGCTGACTGGCGCAATGGCGCAGCCTGCACGCGAACCATCGATGCGGCCAGGACGAGTACCGCAGGAATAACAAGGGCTGCAGCGAACGCGCGGCGGCTGCCGCTAAACGCCTGCCTGAAACTGGATTCGTTGAGCAAACGGTCGATGCGATGCGAGAGATTCGTCGAGCGAGCCATGGCTACTCCTGTGAGAGTTGGGCGCGGGAGGGCCGCGAATTCGAGTAAGAGCTGGGCGTATGCGGATCGGCTGGCCGATTCCTGAAGACCGGCGCGGTCGCTGATGGCCTCGCTCAATTCAGAGAGTTTGTGCTTGAGCCACCATCCCAGCGGGCTGAACCAGGTGATGGCGGCGTAGAAGCCGGCAAGCAGCTGCAGATAGAAGTCGCGTTGACGGACATGTGAACTTTCGTGGGCCAGTACGGCGCGCAGTTTTTCCGTTGGCCACTCGGGGTAATCCGCCGGGAGAACGATTCCAGAGCCGATGTTGACGGGAGACGAGATGCAGCTGCTTGAACGCGTGGCGAGGAATCTGTTCGCGCAGGACTCGCGGGAAACCGCGACGGGCGTGGCCTGGAGCCACAATCGAATGGACGAACCGAGACCGATGAGACCTCTGAGCAGGAGTGCAGCGGCGACGGCGAGGTAAACGAGCCAGGCGGCGGCAAACAGATTGAGCGGGGCGCGACGCGTTTCTTGTGGCAGCGGCTGACTTGGCACGGACGGTACCGGTGCGGTCGAGATGGGCTTGCCGACGGCCGTGGGATCGGACGGGGTTTCAAACTCAGCGTCTGACGTGCGGGGCGTGGCGATAGTGTCGGGCGCGACGGGACTCATCTGCGATGGTGAAGCGAGTCTCCGGACGGGGGGAACCGTATTTTGAGCGACGCTCGCCGGTGGTTGCGCTTGCAGAGGAACGTTGGTCCACCAGGACGCCGGGAGACGAACCTCGGCCCAGGCAGGGAACCAATGCCCGAGCAGGAGCAACGGCATGGCAAGGCCGGCGAGCAAGACAATGCTCCAGGCGGCTTTTTGCGCGCGGACATTCTTGACGCGCAGGAGGCGCAAGCCGGCCCAGAGAACGCAGGCCGCAAGCAACGCACGCAAAGCGGCTTCGAAGAGGATGGATGCGACGGCAACCATCATGACTTTGCCTCCTTCTTCGCGTTTGGAGCGGTTTTGCTGGCTGCTGCAATTCGCTCGGCAAGGCGCTGCAGTTCGGCTCGGCCCAAGACCTTCGAGTCGACCATGCCCACGAGCAACGCTTCGACGGAGCCCTCGCAAAACCAATCCACGATGCGCTTGACCGCGCGGCCAGCTACGCGCTGCCGCGATTCGGCGGGCTGATAGACGAAAGTGCGGTCTTCAAGGGTGTGAGACAGGTAGCCTTTCTCTTCGAGGCGCCGCAGGACCGTGCGAATGGTTGAGTCCTTGAGGGGACGGCCGAGTTCTTCGCGCACCTGTTCGGCTGTGAGGTTGCCGAGACGCCAGACCAGGAGGAGAACGCTGCGCTCCAGTTCGCCGAGATCGGCAGGATCGTGATCGGATCGAGTGTTACCGGTCATAATGTTACACACTGTAGCACACAAAACGCACGGATTGTCAAGCCAGTGGGGAAGAATTGTTTGGAGTGGCCGGCAAACAGTGGAAGTGCAAGCGAGGGAAAGAAAACCATTCCTCAGGGGCTAAAGCCCACATTCATTTTGTTCCGTATGCGGCACGACTGAAGTCGTGCCCTTTCAAAACGTCATTTGCGCAGCCCGTATACGGAACGAGTCAACTCGTGCCCTTTCAAGATTGCGGCGGTTTATCGTTTTCTCCCAAGCGGTAAGGCCGCGGCCTTTCAAAACGTTGTTCATGCAACCGGTTTTAGTCTGCCGCCGGATTCATGGAACTGGCCAGATTCGCGTTGTCGGGAATGAAGACTTCGAAGACCGTGCCGGAGTTCTTCCGCGCGGGCTCATCGGGCCGCGCCACACTGCGGCTGCGCACCCGCACCAATCCATGATGCTTGAGAATGATCTCCTGGCTGACCCATAGCCCCAATCCGGTTCCTGTCACTTCTTTCGTGGTGAAGAACGCCTCGAAGATGTGTTCGCGCACATCCGGCTCCATGCCCGCGCCGGTGTCGGCTACAGCGAACCGGATGCCGGTTTGCGCGGGATTTCTCCAGTCGCGCGAGCGCCGCGCGCGGATGACCAGGCGGCCACCGTTGCTGCTGGCGTCGATGGAGTTGCCGACGAGGTTGGCGAAGACCTGGCGGATCTCGCCGGCAAAGCAGAAGAGCGTGAGCCCGGCGTCGTAATCCCGCTCAACCTGGAGGTCGAGGGAATGGATGCGGCTCTGAAAGAGGTTGAGCACCGAGTCCAGCAGTTCCTCCATCGTGACCCGCCCCGGCTGCGTGGGCTGCCGGTAGAAGCGCAGTGTCTGCTGGGTGATCTCGGCGATGCGACGGACCTCGTACTCGGCCATGGTCACGTATTGCTTTGTCGCATCGGGGAGCTCGCTGGTGTTGCGCAGAAGGAAGAGCAAATTGGTGATGGCTTCAAGCGGATTGTTGATCTCGTGCGCGATGGAGGCGGCCAGACGCCCGGTGACGGCGAGCTTCTCGCTGCGCCGCAGCGCCTCTTCGCTGCGCTTGCGGTCGCTGGCGTCGAGCGCGATGATTCCCACCCAGCGCACTTGTTTGGGCGTGGTGCGGACCGGATAGGCGCTGATGAGCCAGGTCCACGGCCGCCTCGGCTTGCCGCCTTCGCCACTCAGCTCCAGGTTCCGCACCGGCTCTTCGCTCAAAAAGACCTGTTGCACCGCGCCGTCAATCTCCGTGGCAACGGGCGGAGGCAGCAAATCGGGAAGAGTGCGGCCGAGATGGCGGCTGACGGCAACTCCCGTCAGGTCGGCGAAGATCTGATTGACGCGCACGACGCGCCCGTTGCGGTCGACGAACGCCAGCCCAATGGGCGCGTTGGCCAGCATCGAATCGAGCAGGGAAAGCGTGTCGTTCAATCCCGCTCGCTGCTCGGCAAGCGAAGCGACCATGCGATTGAAGGTCTCAATCAAGTCGCCAATCTCGTTGTGCACGCGTACCGGCAGTGGAAACCGGCTGCTGTCTTCAGGGGACGTCATGAGGGAGGTGGCGCCGTGGTGCAGCAGCGCCAGCGGCCGCGTAATGCTACGGCCCATCATCAACACCAGCAGCGCCGAAGCCACCACCCAAATGATGCCGAAGACAAGCGTGTCTGTCTGTATTGCCGCCAATTGCTCTTCAGCAGCGCTCTTGTCGAATTGCACCCACGCATAGCCGCGCAACCGGCCGGCAGTCACGATTGCGCTAACGCCTTCCCATCGATTTCCCGGCAAGGTAAACACCAGCGTGCCGTTGCGCTTTGCCTCAGGGATCATTGCCAGCTCGCCAGGCTCCAGCACCGCCTGGTCCGCATCGCCTTTGCTCAGGTAGAGCACGTTTCCGGCGGGATCGGTGGCTTTGGCCAATGAAACATTGGGGGACTTGCCAACAGTTCGTACCGTTGTGTCAATCCATCCGGGGCTTTGCTTTTCAAGAGCCTCGGCAATCTGCGACGCCAGCGCCTGCGATTCGTAGGTGAGCCAGTGTTGCGCGCGAACGTACACGCGACTCGTCTGTTGCCGCGTGAGCAGTGCGGCGAACAAGCCGATGGAGAGGATTTCCAACAGCAACAGGCCGGCGAGCATCTGCCAGCGAATGGATCGAGGCCAGAAGCGCATGCGCAAGGATCCACCCCCGAAGACGGATCAGAGAATCAGTCTACCGAATTGGATGCGGAAACCGGGTCGCGCGCCAGGTCCCGCGGCTTTGCGCCGGAGGCGAGCGCCGCCGCAATCTGCCTTCCGTGAAAGCGACCGTTTTCGATGAAGATCTCGCTGGTGCGCGCGCCGGCCACGATCACGCCTGCGAGATAGATTCCGGGTACGTTGCTCTCGAGCGTCTCGGGATTGCAAACGGGCAGCCGGTCTTCGCCCTCGAAACGCACACCCACCCGCTCGAGAAATGAAAAATCGGGATGGTAGCCGGTCATGGCGAAGACGAAATCGTTGGGCAGGGACTCGCGGCCCGTGGGCGTTTCCACCACGACCGCGTCGGGCGTGATCTCCACAACCTCGGTCGAGAAGTAGGCCTTGATTTCGCCGTCTTTGATGCGGTTTTCGATGTCCGGCTTGATCCAGTACTTCACGTTTGGCGTCACCTCGGGTCCGCGGTAGACGAGCGTGACGCGGGCTCCGCTGCGCCACAATTCGAGGGCCGCGATGGCAGCCGAGTTCTTGCCGCCGATGACCACGACGTCGGTGTCGTAATACGGATGCGGATCGTGATAGTAATGATGAACTTTGCTCAGGGTCTCGCCCGGAATGTCCATCCAATTGGGCAGGTCATAGTAGCCGGTGGAGATGGCCAGTTTGCGCGCCTCGATGGCTCCCGGCCGGCCGAACCGGTCGACAGTATGCGCGGTGAAGGCGCCATCGGTCCCTGTCACGCTCTCCACGCGGTGGTACTGGCGCACGTCCAGGCGGTAGAAGGCTGCCACCTGGCGGTAGTACTCAAGCGCCTCGCCGCGCGTGGGCTTGGCATTCACGCTGGGAAAGGGAATGCCGCCGATCTCGAGGCGCTCCGAGGTGGTGAAGAAAGTCATGTGCGCGGGATAGTGAAAGAGGGAGTTGCAAACGCAGCCCTTGTCCACGAGCGCCACATGAAAGCCGGCTTTTTGCGCTTCGATGGCGGTAGCCAGCCCTGTGGGCCCGGCACCCACAACCAGAAGATCGAAGACAAGACTCTGTGCCGCACTCAAAGGCCGCTCACTCATCTCTCTAGATTAGGGTATCTTGCGGGCGAAATGTTAACCGAAACGTGGCGCGACAAAAAGCTCCAGCCGGAGCTGGAGCTTTGAGGGTGTGTCGAGTGTCCGCGCTCTTACGCGAGTGCCGGTGCAGGCTCCATCAAGGGCACGGCAGGCTCGACTACAGGGACAGGCGAAGCTGCCGGCTGGGCAGCGGTATGCGATGTGCGCGTAAGCCGGTGAACAAAGTGGTACGGCGGCCATGGGCCGGAAAGCTGCATCTGGCACTCCCGCATTACGGCACTGGTGGTGATGAACTTGTTCTGGTAACGCTCGACGCATTTGCGGTCGATGAGATGCGCGATGTCGAGCATCATCTTGCCGTTTTCCATCAGCCGACAGCTGACTTCCTCATCGAGGGGCATGAACAGCCGGTGCATCTGGAAGCTGACGGCACGTGCGCGCGTCTGCCGCTCCCGCGCCCGCGAGGCATTTTCCCGCAAATTCGTGAGATATTCGCGGCCGACGCCTTCGGCGCTCAGACGCTTTTCGACCTCGCGCCCGCAACAATCGTCAACGAAGATCTTGATGTGCATCTCCGTTTTGCCACGAAGTTTGTCGATGTTTCCAAGAAACTGGCGTTGATTGGAGCGGATGGACTTGCGCAGCAGCTCGTCGTTGCTGAAGACGGTGCCAAAACGGAAGGGAAGAACGGTAGAGTGCTGAAAACAGTCGGCGATCACACGCGCATGATCAACACCCGACTTTTGATTGAGGTTCTCCTGTGGGTTGTGTTCGCTCACGATCACCGCAAGATCGCTCGCAGGGTAAAGGAAAACCTGATTGCCACTGACTCCAAAAACCGATTCCATCGCCACGGGTTTGCGATGGCGGGCTAAAGCCGGAAATGCTTGTTTTTCACCAATGCAATAGGCATACCACGCCATGACGAGACACTCCGTCCGCGCGCGCCACACCTGTCAGGCGCCGCTGGTTGATGAAGCTCTGTGAACTTGGGAACAACAGCATGCATAGCGGAGGTAAAGGCGGGACCGTAGTTGTAGTCTCCCCCAAACTAAGCGGAATACTAGTCCCCTGAAAATACGACTGGCAACACCTGAAAGGGAAAAGATGGGCGGGGGACGCAGCATGTGCAAAAGTAGTATTCACTAAACTTAAAGAGATATTCACTACACGAAATTTGTAAGCCAGCTCACCATAAAGGGCTCAAATGAGGCGATTTGGGCCAACGATTGCAAGCCGGGGATTCGGCCCTCAATCCGGCCTCCAGCCCCAGTCGGCCAGTTGCGGCCCTTGTTTTCCACAAGGGTCCGGAGCGGACAGCCAATCCCTCCGAAGCAGTGGGCGGCTCCGCGCAGTGCGGGCGGAGGTTGGGTTGAACACGCTCATCCCCAAAAATTGAGCAAAATTGAACAGTTTGGCCGAATGAAAGCCGATATGCTCGGGAGAACCTTGGGAAATGACGAGGGTGCGAGATGCCTGCGACACAAAAACCAATCTTCCAACATCGACGCAAAGCAGACGGAACCTACGAATCAATTTGCCCCTTTTGTTTGGCCACAGCAGCCACGGTCAAATATGAATGGGTATTGAGTCGCCTGGAATGTGCTCATGTATGTGAGCCGTCGAACCTCGACCGCGCCAGTCAAGGATCATCGCCGCTCTCAGGGGACGGTCGTGGTTCAAGTTTGGAATCCACATAGCCTATAGGCTTTTCCACCAAACGGTGAGCGATATTGCCCAGAAGAGGCGAATCGAAGCGGATATTGTTTGGCAAACCTTGGCAAATAAGGAGGGTGAAAGATGCTCAGCCTGTTGAAACCAAGCTTTCCACATCGACGCAACGCCGACGGGAGTCACGATTCGATTTGTACGATGTGTTTGGCGACAGTCGCCACCGTTAAGAGTGAAGGGGAACTGGCTCGCCACGAATCTGCCCACGTATGTGAGCCGTTCAACCTTTATCGAGTCAGTCACGGACTGCTTTCAATGCGAAGGGAAGCCCAGTAGTTATCCGGGAAGGGCGACCTGTTCTTCGATTGCAGAAACATGACCGATCAATCCTGTTTCGATCAAAGGGATGATTCTGTGCGTCCGTGCCTTGCTTGAGCCTCGGGAATGCACTGGTCGACCCTATCCGCGGGCCTGTGTGTTTTCAGCCTCACCCACGACTGCCCGCGCCGCTTGATCGATTCATGACTGACTCTAGTAAACTCAACGGCAGAATGTTTCGATCTTCCCGCTTCTTTCATCGCTCCCCGTCCGCACCAACTTTGATCGCGCTTCTGGCAATTCTCGCCGCCGGGGCGTCATTGATCGGCACGACTGCGGATGCGCAGGGCACGCATCTGTGGCAGCAATCGCAGATGGAGCAGTTTGAAAAGGGCACGCCTGCAGGCGTATCGATTGAGAGCGATGGTCACCTGCGGCAGGGGCCCGGACTGACTGAGCTCGTGACCACGCCATCCACTTTTGTGTGGTCCCTGGCCGTGGATAAGAACGGCCGCGTGTTCGCCGGCACCGGGTCGCCGGCAAGCGTTCTGCGTCTTGGCGCGAAGCCGGGCGACAAGCCATTCACGCTCTTCGAGACGAGAGATCTGAGTGTGCAGGCTTTGCAATTCGGGCCCGACGGCTCGCTCTATGCCGCCACGGTGCCGGGCGGGAAGGTTTACAAGCTCAACCCGGACGCCACAAACAAACAGGATGAGTCCAATGCGACGGTTGTCTTTGATTTGGCCAAGCCGGATGCAACGGCCGTCGACTCAAAGACCAGTTCTTCAACGCCGGGCGGGCAATCGCTCTACATCTGGGATCTGACGTTCGATTCCGCGGGGCGAATGTACATCGCCACCGGCAATCCGGGAGCGGTCTACCGCGTTGATCCGAACAAGCCGGGCGCGACGCCCGAGTTGTTCTTCAAGAGCGATGAGGCGCACATTCGCACGCTGGCCTGGGACGCGAAAGGCAATCTGATCGCAGGCTCGGACGGCTCCGGCCTTGTCTACCGCATCGATGCGCAGGGTAAAGGCTACGTGCTCTTCGAGGCTCCACGGCGCGAGATTACCTCCATCGCGATCGGCGGCAACGGAACCATCTACGCAGCCTGCGTGGGCGACAAGAGCCGCAACCCGCTGCCTCCGCTGCCGGTGCAAGGAATCTCCTCCGTCACCATTACCGTGGTTCAGCCGCAGTCATTGCAGGCGGCGAACGCCAGCGCGTCTGTTCCGGAAGGAACGGAGATCTACGCACTCACCGAGGGCGAGGCGCCACGCGCGCTATGGACGAGCAAGGATGCGATTGTTTACGCGCTCGCCGCCCGCGCTGACGGGCTTCTTGCGCTGAGCGGCAATCGCGGACAGATCTATCGCATTCAGGACGACGGCAGCTATGCCGACGTCGGTCATTTGCAGGCGCAACAGGGCCTGAGGTTCGCGTCCGGACCAAGCACTGAGAGTCTTTTCATCGGCACTGGCAACACGGGCAAGGTCGTTACGCTCGGCGCATCGGACACGCATGAGTACGGCAGCGACATTCTGGATGCCGGCGCCTTCGCGCGCTTTGGCCGCGTCGAGATTGAACCGGACTCATCGGGCTACGACATTCTGACTCGCACGGGCAACGTGGAGCAGCCCATGCGCGGCTGGAGCGACTGGCAGCCGCTCGCGAACGGCGCCGTGGCCTCGCCTCCGGGCCGATTCTTGCAGTGGAAGGCCGTGCTGCACGCGGGCGGCGAGCTGGGCAGCGTCGGGGTCAACTATCTGCCCGTGAACTCCGCGCCCGTTGTCGATGACCTGATCGTGGTTCCCGGCGCGCGCATCAATCCACAGGCAAACTTCTCTCAGAATCAAACCATCAATATCACGTTCCCGTCGTCGAACCAGAATTCGGGGATCTCGTTTGACGGAAGCACGAGCCAGCCTCTACAAGCCATCAAGGACCGGACTGCTGTCACCGTGCGCTGGGCGGCGCACGACGACGATGGCGACACGCTGGTCTACTCGCTGCTTCTGCGCGGCGATGGCGACTCCGAGTGGTGGCCGCTGAAGAAAAAAATCAAGGAGCAGGCCTATAGTTTCGACGCGACGCTGATTCCCGATGGCGGTTACCGCATCAAGGTGGTCGCCTCGGACGCGCCTTCGCATTCGCCGGGCGACGCCCTCACGGGCGAAAAGGTGAGCGATCGATTTGTGGTGGACACAACACCGCCTGTGGTGTCGGCGATCAAGACTGAGCCCGGCCCGGTGACCTGCCCGCCACCCGCCTGCCCGATGACCGTCAATGCCAATTTCGACGCGGACGACTCGACCTCGCCCATCGCGCACGCGGAATACTCACTCGACGCCGGGCCGTGGCAAACGATCGATCCCGTCGGCAAAATCTCCGATTCGAGGCATGAGCACTACAGCTTCAACTTTACTGTGCCTTACGAAAACGGAAAGCGCGGCGAGCATCTCGTCACTGTGCGCGTCTATGACCGCTATGACAATGTGGGGCTGGCCAAAACGATCATTCCCGCGCAGGGGCAGTGAGAGTAGCGGCGGCTTTCAGGGCGGCGACGGTACAAAAGTCAGGCTGAGCGAATGCGATTTGAGCTTTACGTGGCGGCGCGGTACCTGAAGGCCAAACGGCGGCAGGCCGTTGTGGGCGTCGTCACGGCTATCTCGATCGCCGGAGTGACCGCGGGCGTTGCGGCGTTGATTATCGCTCTGGCCATCACGAACGGGATGCGGCGCGATCTGCAGGACAAACTGCTCGGCTCCAGCGCGCACGTGCAGTTGATGCAGATCGACGGGCGCGGCATTCCCGATTGGCAGGCGCTCATCGCGCGTCTGCGCAACGTGCCGCACGTCGTTGCAGCGTCTCCCGGATTGTACGAACAGGTGCTGGTGGCTCGCGGCGCGCGCGATGGCGGCGCCATGATTGAGGGCATTCTGCCCGATGATGAGCGGACCGTCAGCGATCTGCTCGCAAAAGCCACGCCGGGCTCGATTCAAGCGCTTGAGCCGCAATCCGAATCGACGTCGACGCAAAGTACGGGGCTGCCGCCGATCGTTCTGGGCAGCGATCTGGCCCAAACGATTGGCGCGTCCGTCGGCGATTCGGTGCTCATCATCAGCCCACAAGGCGAGTTGACGCCGATGGGTGTGATTCCAAAATACGTGCGCTTCAGGCTGGCGGGCACGTTCCACTCGGGCTTCTATCAATACGACGCGCAGATGGGCTTCCTGCGCCTGGCTGACGCGCAGCATCTTTTCGATGAGCCTGATCTGCTTTCTGTCATCAGCTTCAAGGTGGACAACCTGAACAACGCGCCGGAGATTGCGCGCGCCATTGAGCAGGCCGCGGGGCATGGCTACATGACCACCAACTGGACCGACGAGAATCGGGAACTTTTTCGCGCCCTCAAACTCGAACAAGTGGTCACGTTTATCGTGATCGCGCTCATCGTGATCGTGGCGGCGCTGAACATTCTCATCGCGCTGACCATGATGGTGATGGAAAAGACGCGCGACATTGCCGTGATGATGAGCTTCGGCGTCGATCCGGGCCAAGTGCGTCGGATTTTTCTGCTGCAGGGCTTGCTGATCAGTGTTGTCGGGACGGCGTTGGGATTGATTCTCGGATACGCGGCCTCGTGGGCAGGCGGCCACTATCACTTCATCCATTTGTCCGCCGACGTCTACTCCATCGACACGCTGCCGTTTGCGCCACGCGTGCTCGACGGCATTATCGTGTCGGTTGTTTCGATTGGCATCTCGCTGCTGGCGACGCTTTATCCGTCGTCGTCGGCAGCGCGCGTGCTGCCGGCCGAGGCGTTGCGGTACGAGTAAGTCGCGCTACTGCGGTGTAATGATTCCGCCCACCGCGTGCCGCCGCGGCAAGACTATGCCGCGATGATCCACTTCTGCGCGGGGCAGACTCTCGGACAGGATTTTGCGCTCAACGAGCGCGCCGCCGCAGGCAGGGCACCAGTCGGCCTTTGTCTGCTCAGCGAGCACCGCGTGACATTGGCTGCAAATCCGTTCCATATCTGTTGAGGATAGCGGATGGACTGGCACGAGGGACCCAACTCGCCCGGGCTATGAGACGACTGCCGCGGCAGGTCCCTTACGCAGCCGGCAGAAGCTGCTGGGCAATTGCTCCGGCCCATTCGGAAATCGCGTCCCAATCGCGAATATCCGAGGGGGCCATGTCCTTGGCCGGAAAAGCGGGCAAATACCGCGCCAGATTGAAGGGAAACGGCATCCGGTTCACGTCGAATTTGCCGCCGAAGACCCGGAGATCTGACGGTTTGAACCAGGCGAACTTCGCCAGGTTCTCCTCCGCATGTGCGTGCGCCGCATCAAATTCTTCAGGTTTGCCCAGAATCGGGCCGAGGACAAAAAACCACGTCTTTGGCGCAGCGAGAGCCTTCTGATTGCGGGCAAGAAAGTGGCATAGCTCTCCCGGCAGCCGAGCCATGTAAAGCGGAGCGCCAAGGACAACCGCGGTTCGCTCTCCAATCGACTTCAAACTGCGCATAGGCGCCACTTCAACCTCAAGACCGGCTGCGCGCATCCTGGTCCCGATGGCCTCGGCGACCTCGCCAGTGGACCCGCTGCGCGTTGCGTAAGCAATTAGCACTGGAGCTGGCATTGAACACACCTCATTGACCACATTCTGCGCTTGAGCGATTTAGCGGCTTGTGCCCGCAATCACAAGCTGCGGTTCGCGCAAAGAGGACGGTCAACCCGGCCTCAACCTTAGCTCACGGCGGGCAACTACACTGAATCCATGCACCCTGTCCCGCGCCTCGTCGCCATCGACATGGACGGCACGCTGCTGCCGACGAATTCGCAAACGATCAGCGAACGGAATGCGCGGGCGCTCAGGAGCGCGCAGGGGGCGGGGATCACCGTCGCCATTGCGACCGGCCGCCGCCCGGCCTACACCGCGCCACTACTTCAGAATCTTGGCCTGCGAGCGGATACGCCCCTGATCGCGTCGAATGGAGCAGTGCTCTCGACCCTGGGCGGAGAGGTCATCGACAGGTGTCATCTGTCTGCGCGGGTTGCGCGCGGCATTTGCGGCGTGCTCCGTCCGTTTGGAATGGTCGTCTTTACTTTCGATCGGCCGGGGCGCGGTGAGCTGGTCCTCGAAGACCTTGAAGCGGCGCATGGGCGGATCGCGATCTGGGTTGAGTCGAATCGGAATTCCATTGAGGTGATCAAGCCGCTGGAATTAGCGCTAGTCGATGGCGAGGATCCGATTCAGGGAATGGGAGCGGGAAGCATCAACAGGATGAGAGACGCCGAGAAAGCGTTGAAGGCAAGCGAGTGGGGCGCGGAATGTGAGAGCGTCCGCACCGAGTATCCGGCGCGCGATCTCTCGATTCTCGATCTTCTGCCGCCCGGCATCTCGAAGGGATGGGCGCTGGAACGCCTGGCGGCGCGCCTTGGCATGGATCGCAAGGAGACCATGGCCATCGGCGACAACTGGAACGATGCGACTATGCTGGAGTGGGCAGGGCAGGGAATCGTGATGGCGAACGCTGCCCCGGAGCTGCGCGCGCTGGCGAAGACACGCGGGTGGAAGCAGGCGCCGTCAAACGATGACGACGGCGTGGCGGTGATTCTTGAGGCAGCGCTGGCGAGATTGGCGCCGGCAAAAGCATGAGCAGTGAACTTCAACAACGGAAAACGGCGCGCCGACGAAATCTTCTGGCGCTTGTGGCGTTGGCCGCGCTCGCTTGCGTGCCCGTCGTGTCTCGCGCCGGCGAACGCGTGACGCTGAGTAACGGCTTTGTCGAGTTGTGCGATCATCACGCGCCGGTCGATGGCCGCATTCGCCTGTACCTGAGCCCCGCGGAGGACAGCTACATCGAATTCAAGCCCGCGGAGATCGTGACAATCGAGCAAGTGGCCGATCCGCCGCCGCCGGTTCCAGCTGCGTCTGCACCCAAACCCCATACGCTGGCAAAACTAACCGCGGGCGACCTGCGCGAGATGCTGGTGCGAGCCGGAGCGGATCACAATCTGGATGTGGATCTGCTGTCGAGCGTGGTGAAGGCCGAGAGCAACGGCAACGCCCAGGCAGTGAGTCGAGCCGGAGCGCGGGGCCTGATGCAGCTGATGCCGGGAACGGCTGCCGGGCTTGGAGTGCAGGACAGCTTTCAGCCCGACCAGAATGTGCGCGGGGGCTCAACGTATCTCGACGCTCTGCTGACCAGATACCACGACAACCTTGCACTGGCGCTGGCCGCGTATAACGCCGGCCCTGAAGCCGTCGATAAGTACCACGGCATTCCGCCGTACCGGGAAACTCAGGCGTATGTCGCACGCGTGATTCACGAGTTCAACCGGCGCGTTTTGGCTCGGGAAGCGGATGCTCGCCGCAACTCTGCCGCCGCGCAGGATGCGGCTGCGCAGCCAACCTCGACGCATTAGAGTTGATTGCGCAAATCCCGTCGATGTGGCCGAAAGTCTTCCCTCAGTGGCTAAAGCCAGCAATTCTATTGCTCGTTTTGCGGCACGGCTAAAGCCGTGCCCTTTCAAAGCGCATCCATGCTCCCGGTTCCAGTCTCCGCGACTTTCTTCATTGTTTCTTCACCTTGCCGGCAGCCGTTGACTCCGCGTGAACTTGGCTGCACATTCCGCGCGAGCTGTTCATGGGCGCGTGAGAACATACCCTTAGACATTGATCGCACATTACCGAACGGAGAACGCGTGAAGAAGAGCCAATGGATTCTGGGCCTGATTCTGCTGTTGGCGCTGGCTGCCCTGGCTTTCTGGGCTCGTTCGCACGTTCATTTCGATTTTCATGTTTTTGCTGCTCAGGTTGCCCGAGCCGATCGGCGAAAGATCGCCGCCGGCACCGCGTGCATCTATCTTGCCTTCGCTTTCCGAGCGGTGCGCTGGGCCATGCTCATGCGCCACAACAAAAAGGTTCCGCTCTTTTCGCTTTTGGGAACCCAGATGATCGGCTTCACCGCGGTGGCGTTGATCGGGCGCTTCGCCGATCCGGTTCGGCCGTACCTGGTTGCCAAAAAGACCGGCGAACCGCTGGGCTCGCAGATCGCGGTTTACGTTGTCGAGCGGCTTTTCGATTTTGGCTCCATGGCGCTCATTTTTTCGTTGGCACTTTTGTGGATTCCACACTCCGCGATGGCCGCCACGCCCGGCCATGCCGGATTCTTCAGCCATCTTTTCGCGCCGCTCACTGCGCGATACCCGATTCTTTCCGTCATTTTCGAGCGGTTTGGAGCGCTGATTGCTACACTGGCGGGCGTTGTGCTGCTGGTTCTGGTGCGCCTATCGGGCAACGCGGTGGCCAGCTTTTTTGAACACTCCTTCGGACTCATTTCCAAGAGCCTGGGCCATGCAGCCGGCCACAAGATCAGGACGTTTCACGCCGGGCTCGACGTGATTCACAATCTCTCCGACTTCGCGATCTCGGCATCGCTTTCGCTGAGCATGTGGGGCCTGATCGCCTTTGCGTATCTCGAAACGGTGCACGCGTTCACGGCCAGCCCAGCGCTTGCCGGGATGAGCCTTTCAACCTGCGTTCTGCTCATGATGATCAGCGGAGGCGTGAGTGTGCTGCAGCTGCCGATCCTGGGTTGGTTTTCACAGATCGCCTTTGTGGCCGCGGCCCTCTCCAGCTTGTTTGGCGCGACGCCGGAAGCGGCCACGGCCTGCGCGACGACCATCCTGCTCGGGACATTTCTCTGCGTCATTCCGGCGGGGCTGATCTGGGCCCAGTTCGATCACATCAACCTGCGCAAGGTCACCGTGGAAAGCGAATATGCCGAAGAAGAGCTCGTTGCGAAAGAGGAAATCAGCGGGACGCCAACTGGAGCCGGTCCTTCGCCAGCCGCAGATCAGATTGGCCCGCGCTGAGGCATTCTGATCAAGTCAGGCCGCGCTGAAATATTCCCGCGCCTGTCGCCGGAAGAGAAGATAGCCGAACAGCACAAGGAGGACACAGTGCACGATCAGCTCGTGGAGCGGATGAAACACGCTGATGACAACATGGGAAGCGATCCACGCCAGCGCCAGCCATCGCGCCCAACTCTGCCCCCTGAGCATGAAGATTCCGGCAACCACAGCTGACGCTCCAAGCACGGTGATCCAGACGAATTCATTCACCATGGGCTTGTGCGTTCTGAAATCCATATAGTGCGCAGCCGTCCCCAGCGCGCCGACTGCAATGTACAGCCACGCGAGGATTGTGATTGAGATCGGACGCTTGTTTTTCTGCTGGGTTGCCACCGATTCGTCTCCTGGTTCGATTCCAGAGTGTGTTTCAAGAATGGTTATATACGATCCGGTTGTTGTCCCTCAGGGGCTAAAGCCCGCTCTCCTTTGGCATGATATGCGGCA
>Ga0181535_10003297_pt1 | contig 18880 bp, 21 predicted proteins | sample PEATcosm2014_Bin_44_FD_119774 | JGI IMG/M metagenome (GOLD analysis project Ga0181535, IMG submission 119774) | Peatland microbial communities from MTU Mesocosm Facility, Houghton, MI, USA - PEATcosm2014_Bin17_30_metaG | ecosystem: Environmental > Terrestrial > Soil > Wetlands > Peat | place... | reverse complement strand
GGTCGCTCGCTGACGGCCAGGTGGTCCTTGATCACCCACGTGAAATTGCGCGGCGGGATGCCGGCGGCCCACTTGCCCTTCATGCGGCAGGACCATACAGCCGGGCCACCTGCACCGTCGCCGCCACGTCGTGGACCCGGACCATGCCCGCCCCCGCCACCATGGCCGCAGCCGCCGTGGCGAGCGACGCCTCGACCCGGTCCCCCACCGGCAGCGGGACGGGCTCCACGCCGGCGCCCGCGCCGAGGAGCCCGAGGAAGCGCTTGCGGCTCGTGCCCACCAGGACCCCGGCGCACCCGGCGCCGGCCGCGGCCTCGACCAGCTCGGGCAGGTGCCGCAGCAGCGAGAGGTTGTGGGCCGGTGTCTTGCCGAAGCCGATCCCGGGGTCGACCCAGACCTCGCCCACCCCGGCGCCGAGGGCGCGCGCGGCCCGCTCCAGCACGAACGCATGCACCTCGGCCACGACGTCGGCGTAGCGGGGGTCCTCCTGCATGGTGCGCGGCCCGCCCTGCATGTGCATGGCCACCCAGCCGGCCCCCGTGGCGGCCGCCAGGTCCCACAGCGAGGCCGAGATGTCGTTGACCAGGCTCGCACCGGCGGCGACGGCTTCCTCGGCCACCACACGCTTGACGGTGTCGACCGACACCCGGACGCCCCGCCCGGTGGCGGCCACCGAATGGGCCAGGGCCTCGACGACCGGTACCACCCGGGCCAGCTCGACGTCGGCGGGGACCGGCTCGGCTCCCGGTCGCGACGACTCCCCGCCCACGTCGACCACATCGGCGCCCTCTTCGATCATCTCGAGCCCGCGGGCCACCGCCCGCTCGTACGTGTCGTAGAGCCCCCCGTCGGAGAACGAGTCCGGCGTGACGTTGAGGATCCCCATCACGAGCGGCCTCCCGGACGCGGGGGGCGGCCCCTCCACCGGAGTCAGCGGCCCCGGATGAACTGCATCGCCTCCGCCCGCGTGGCGACGTCGGTGCGGAAGAGGCCGCGCACCGACGAGGTGACCGTGACCGTGCCCGGCTTCTTGACGCCCCGCATGGACATGCACAGGTGCTCGGCCTCGATGACGACGAGCACGCCCCGGGGCGAGAGGACGCCGTCGATGGCGTCGGCGATCTGGGTGGTCATGCGCTCCTGCACCTGCAGGCGCCGGGCGTAGCCGTCGACGAGCCGGGCCAGCTTGGACAATCCCGTGATGCGGCCGTCCTCGGCCGGGATGTAGGCGACGTGGGCCTTGCCCAGGAACGGCACCAGGTGGTGCTCGCACAGCGACGCGAACGGGATGTCGCGCACCATCACCATCTCGTCGTGCTCGGCGGCGAAGGTGACCTCCAGGTGGCGGGCCGGGTCGTCGTGCAGGCCGGAGAACAGCTCCTCGTACATGGAGGCAACGCGATCGGGCGTGGCGACCAGCCCGTCCCGGGTGGGGTCCTCTCCGATGGCGACGAGCAGCTCCTTGACGGCCACCCGCACCCGATCCACGTCCACGCTCACGCTGGGCTCCCCTTGTAGTGATGCACCCCGCGCAGGTTGCGGTAGCGCTCGTCGACATCGAGCCCGTAGCCGACCACGAACTCGGGCGGGATGGTGAAGCCGACGTAGCGCAGGTCGAGACCGACCCGCTGCTCGCCCTCCTTGACGAGCAACGCGCAGATCTCCAGGCTCTTCGGGTCGCGGGCGTTGAGGTAGCGCCGCAGGTAGTTGAGCGTGAGGCCGCTGTCGATGATGTCCTCGACGACCAGCACGTGACGGCCCTCGAGCTCGGAGTCGAGGTCCTTGACGATGCGCACCACGCCCGAGGTCTTCGTCGCGCTGCCGTAGGAGGACACGGCCATGAAGTCGACGTCCACCGGCAGCGCGATGGCGCGGCACAGGTCGCTCATGAACAGCATGGCGCCCTTGAGCACCGCGACGAGGAGCGGCGGTTCGTCCGCGTAGTCGGCGGTGATCTGGGCGCCCAGCTCCTCCACCCGTGCCGCCAGGCGACCCTCGTCGACCAGTACGGGCCCGACGTCGGACTCGGCCCAGGTCGGGACGCCCGCTCCGGCCTCTTCGGTCACCGGCGTGACACTACCGGAGCCGCCCGACCGCTCCACCCGGAGCCGGCCGCCGGTCCGGCGCACCCGCACGCCCCCCGCGAGCTCCGTCCCGAGCGCGGCGCCCTCGGCCACCGCGAGGGTGCGGTCGACCGCCGCCAGCGACGGCGGGTGGCCACCGCCACCGGCATCGCGGATGAAGCGCCGCAGGGCGCGCCGCGCCAGCGGCCGGGGCGCGCGCGCCACCGCCCGGGCGTCGGCGGGGTCGGGCAGCGCGTCGGCGGCCAGCCACTCCATCAGCGCCACCTCGTCGCGCAGCACACCGGCCTGGCGGGCCAGCAGGGGGACCGGATCGCGACCGGCCACCTCCGCGCAGAGCGGCAGCAGCTCGGCGCGGACGCGGTTGCGGACGAAGGCCGGGTCGGCGTTGCTGGCGTCGCACACCGGGACGAGGTCGGCCCCCGCGCACACGGCGTGCGTCTCGGTGCGGCGCAGGCCGAGCAGCGGGTGCCGGACGCCCGGCTCCATGCCGGCCAGGCCGTCGGAGCCCGCCCCGCGCAGCAGGTTCACCAGGATGGTCTCGGCCTGGTCGTCCATCGTGTGCCCGGTCGCCACCCCCCGGGGCAGCACCGCGAACCGGGCGGACCGGGCCCGCGCCTCGAGGTTTGGCCCCGGAGGCACCGACACGCGGTGGCTCTCGAAGCGCGCCCCGAGGTCCGCCGCCGCCGCCGCCACGACCCCGGCCTCCGCGTCCGATCCGGGGCGCAGGCCGTGGTCGACGTGGATGGCCGTGACGTCGCAGCCCGCGGCGACAGCGAGAACCAGGAGGGCCAGCGAGTCAGCGCCGCCCGAGACGGCGCAGGCGAGCGCAGTGCCCGGCGGCGGGAAGGTGCAGCGGGGAACGAGGTCGGAGGCGAGGGAGGCCGGAGCGGCGCCCGGCCGCTCACCCACCGGCCCGGGCCACCCAGAGCGCTGGGTCGCGGATCTCCTCCAGGGTCGGCAACCACTCGGGGCCCTCCCAGACGCGCGCCAGCAACACCGACCCGCCTGCCGCCTCCACCGATTCGACGAAGCGCTCGCCTTCGGCGTACTGGCGCATCTTGGCATCGAGCCCGAGCAGCTTGGACATCAGCTTGGTCAGTCCCCGGGCCTGGGTGCGGCGCTCGTGCAGCACCTGGGAGAAGTGGGCCGCCCCCGGCACCTCGGTGGCGCCCGCCCGGTCCATCGTCACGTCACCGTGGCCCTCGAGCAGGCTCATCATCCCCGAGATCCTCGACAGCGCCAGCCGCTGCTCGGGTGTGGCCAGCATGCCGACCACGCCTCCCTCACGGGCCGGGTGGCGCCCGTTGCGGACGTCGTCGGCCACACGCCGCACCATGTCGGCGAAGCCCGACGGGTCACCCGAGAGCGGCCCGAGCAACTCCGAGACCAGGCCGACGAAGTGGTCGCGCAGCCAGGGGACGGCGGTGAACTGGAGCCGGTGCGTCACCTCGTGCAGCGCCAGCCAGAGCCGGAACTGGCTCGGTGCGAAGTCGTACTGCGCCTCCACGGCCACGATGTTGGGCCCCACGTAGGAGACGAGGTCCTGGTCCTCCGGTGCCTCGTCGTTGATCAGCAGGTCGTACTGGCCGAGCACGCGGGTCGCCATGTAGGCCAGCATCAGCCCCAGTTGCGTCCCGGCCACGGCACGGCCGACCACCAGCGAGGGGCCACCGAGCTTGGCCCCCCGCTTGCGCTGCAGCTCCATCAGGGCGGGGCCGACCAGCCGTTCGACGGAGCGCACGTTGGCGGAGGCCCAGCCGGGACGGTCGGTCACCTTGGCCCGGGCCGACCCGTGAGCCGAGTGCAGGCCGGTCGCCTCGCTGACCAGGGATTCGGCGCGCGCGGTCAGCTCGTCGAACTGGTCCTGCAGGTCCGAGGACCGGTAGGAGGCGGGAGCCGGCTTCAGGATGAGGGCGCCCGCCGCGACGCGCTGGGCCAGGGCCCAGTCCACCATGGCGGGACCGCCCGGCGGCACGTCCGGTACCGCCGGGGAGATGTCGGTGCTAGCCGTCGTGCTGCCGGCTTTCTTCGTCGATCGCCTCGGCCACGCGCCGGATCAGGCTGTCGGGGACCCGGTCCTTGCAGCGGTTGGCGATCACCCTGCGCAACTCTGCCTCGAACTCGGCGGCGCCGCCGCAGGGCCCGCACCAGTCCAGGTGGACGCTGATCTCCGTACGCCGCTCCTCGGTGAGCTCGCCGTCGAGGTAGCGGTAGAGCTCGTGCACCGCCTCGACGCAGTCGACGGAGGGACCGAAGAGCCCGCCCGCGTCCACCGGCGTGGTGGTCTCGGTGTCCTTTGTCTCGCCCACGTCCTCGCTCATTCCCTCGACCCCCCGGGCATGCTGCCGACGAGCCCTCTTTGCTCTGCCACATCGTGCAACGTCTTCTGGAGCGCCCTTCTTCCCCGGTGGATGCGGCTCATGACGGTCCCGATCGGCACATCGGTGATCTCGGAGATCTCCTTGTAGCTGAATCCCTCGACGTCGGCGAGGAGCACGGCCATGCGGAACGCCTCGGGCAGCGCCTCGAGCGCCGCCTTGACGTCCTCGTCGGTGAAGCGCTCCAGCGCCTCGTCCTCGGCCGACCGCCCCGGGTCGCTGCCACCCGGGCCGGCCAGGCGCTTGTAGAGGTAGAGGTCCTCGACGTCCTCGACGTCGGACACCTCGGGCCGGCGCTGGGCGGCCCGGTAGGAGTTGATGAAGGTGTTGGTCAGGATCCGGTAGAGCCAGGCCCGCAGGTTCGTCCCCTCGGTGAAGGAGCCGTAGGAGCGGTAGGCCTTCAGGTAGGTCTCCTGCACCAGGTCCTCCGCATCGGCCCGGTTCCGCGTCATCCGCAGAGCCGCCGAGTACAGGCCCGGCATGAACTCCATGGCGACGTCGGTGAAGGTCGCCTGATCTGCCATGGACCCACCCTATCCACCCGGCGATATCGTCTCCGCCGTGACCACTGCACCCGCCGATCTCGGGATCGACCTCATGAGCGGCGCGTTCTTCGGGCGGGAGCCCCACGACGCCTTCGCCTGGATGCGGGCCAACGCACCCGTCTACTACGACGAGCCCAACGATCTGTGGGCCGCGGCCAGCTACGCAGCCGTCAAGCAGGCCTCGGTCGACACCGAGTCGTTCTCCAACGCGGGGGGCATCCGGCCCAAGTTCCCGGCGCTGCCGATGATGATCGACTTCGACGCGCCCGAGCACGTGCGGCGGCGGCGGCTCGTCTCCGAGGGGTTCACGCCCAAGCGCGTGCGCGCCATGGAGGACAAGCTCCGGCTGGTGTGCGACGCACTGATCGACCGGGTCTGCGAGCAGGGGCGCTGCGATTTCGTCAAAGACGTCGCGGCGCCGCTCCCCATCATCATGATCGGCGACATGCTCGGCGTCGCGCCCGGGGACCGCGACGACCTGTTGCGGTGGTCGGACGACATGCTCAAGGGACAGGGTGCGCCCGACCCCTCGCTGATCGACAGCGCGGCCATCGCCTTCGTGGAGTACTCGGAGTACATCCACCCGGTCTTCGAGGACCGCCGCGCCAGCGGCAACACCGACGACCTCGTCGGCGTGCTGTGCCATGCCGAGATCGACGGTGACTCACTCGACGACGACTCGCTCGTCCACGAGACGCTGCTCATCCTGATCGGCGGCGACGAGACCACCCGTCATGTCATCAGCGGCGGTGTGGAGGAGCTCCTGGCCCACCCCGACCAGGCAGCGCGCCTCGCCGCCGATCCGGCCGGGCTCATGCCCGCAGCCGTCGAGGAGATGCTGCGCTGGGTGTCACCGATAAAGAACATGGCCCGGGTCGCCACCCGCGACGTCGAGCTGGCGGGTGCGCACATCCGGGCCGGCCAGGAGCTGATCCTCCTCTACCCCTCCGCCAACCGCGACGAGGCGGTCTTCACGGACCCGGACACCTTCGACATCACGCGCAGCCCCAACCCGCACGTGGCCTTCGGCTTCGGCGCCCACTTCTGCCTGGGCAACCAGCTGGCGCGCCTGGAGCTCAAGGTCATGGTGGAGCGCGTGCTGGCCCGCCTGCCCGACCTGCACCTCGCCGTGGACCGGGCGTCACTGCCGCGCCGGCCGGCCAACTTCATCTCGGGGATAGAGCAGATGCCGGTGGAGTTCACGCCCAGTGCGCCCGTGGGGGTCGGTCCCGTCTGATGGTCGAGCAGTCGGCAGGCCCGGCGGGGATCGACGGCTGGTCGATCCTGGTCACCGGCGGCGGCAGCGGCATCGGCCTCGCCACCGCCGAGCGCCTCGCCGCCGACGGCGCGCACGTCACCATCTGCGGGCGCACCGAGCAGAAGCTCGCGGACGCGACGGCGCGCATCGAGAGGGCGGGCGCCCGCGGCGCCACCGCGCGCCATGTGGTGGCGGACGTCACCGTCGAGGAGCAGGTGGGCGCGGCCGTGGCGGCGGCCGCGGAGGCCACGGGGCGCATCGACGGCCTCTTCGCCTGCGCCGGCGGCTCGCTGCACCTCGGCTCGATCCTGACGGCCGACGTGGACGCGGTGCGCGCCACCATCGACCTCAACCTGACCGGCTCGGTCATCTGCGTGAAGCAGGCCGCCGCCGCCATGGAGGCCCAGGGCGGCCCCGGGTCGATCGTCCTGATGTCCTCGGGTGCGGGCCGATTCCCCCACCCGCACCTGTGGGCCTACGGCGTCTCCAAGGCCGGCATCTGCTTCCTGGCCGAGACGGCCGCCGAGGAGCTCGGGCCGCTCGGCATCCGGGTCAATGCGGTGGCGCCCGGCATCATCGACGACGAGCTGATGGCGTTCATCACCGCCGGCGGGCCCCTCCTCGACGACTACCTGGCCCAGATGCCCCTCGGCCGCGTGGGCACCGTCGAGGACGTGGCCTCCGCGGTCCGCTACCTGATCGGGCCCGAGTCCTCCTTCGTCACCGGGGAGACCCTGGGCGTCGACGGCGGGCACCACCTACGCCGGGGCGCCGACTACTCCCTGCTCTTCGGCGGCTGAAGACCCCCGGGCCCCGGGGCCACGAGCCGTCATCAAGGCCCGATCTTGCCGCAGTAATCCGAAATGATTACCGTTATGGTTATGAACATGACCCGTCAGCCCCTCATCTCCCTCCTCGCCGGCGCCATCAGCCTGGGCGTCCTCGGCGGGGCGGGCGGCGCGTCGGGCGCGGCCGCCACCCCGACCGTCGTCCACGTGGTGGCGGCCGAGAACTTCTGGGGCAACATCACGAGCCAGCTCGGTGGCCGTGACGTCCGGGTGACCTCGCTCATCACGAATCCGAATGCCGATCCGCACCTCTTCGAGACGGACGCCGCCGACGCCGCCACGTTGGCCGAGGCCGGGGTCGTCATCGAGAACGGCGCCGGATACGACACCTGGATGAGCTCCCTCCTCAGCGCCGACGGCGGGCACCCCACGATCGTCAACGCCGCCTCGGTCCTGCACGTCTCCGGCAGCGACCCGAACCCCCACCTCTGGTACGACATCCCGCGTGTCCCCACCGTGGCCGCCGCCATCGCCGCCGCGCTGACGGAGGCGGCGCCGCAGGACGCGTCGACGTTCCGGACCAACCTGGTGCGCTTCGATGCGTCGCTGGCGCCCATTGACGCCACCCTGGCCACCATCAAGGCACGCTTCCACAACGTGTCCGTCGCCTACACGGAGCGGGTGCCCGGCTACGCGCTGGCCGTGGCAGGCCTCGACGTGAAGACGCCACCCGGTTTCGCCCGGGCCGTCGAGGACGGCGTCGATCCCGGCCCGGCCGACACCCTCGCCATGCAGCAGCTGATCGACGACCACGACATCAACGTGCTCCTCTACAACGTGCAGACCGTCACCCCGGTGACGACGCAGATGCGCGCGCTGGCCCGGCAACACGGCATCCCCGTCGTGGGCGTGTCCGAGACCATGCCGGCCGGCGTCGCCACCTACCAGCAGTGGCAGCAGTCGCAACTCACCAACTTGCTGCACGCGCTCGGGTCGAGCCGCAGCCCGTGACCGCGCCGGTCGTCGAGCTCAGGGGCGCCGCCGTGCGCATGGGGACACGGACGCTGTGGTCCGACCTCGACCTCGCCCTGTCCGAGGGCGAGTTCCTCGCCGTCCTCGGACCGAACGGCACGGGCAAGACCACGCTGCTCAAGGTCCTGCTCGGCCTCGTCCCCCTGTCGGCCGGCACGGTGCAGGTCAACGGCGCCCCGCCCCACGCGGGCAATCCCGAGGTGGGCTACGTCCCCCAACAGCAGGCCTTCGACCGCACCCTCCCCATCCGCGGCCGCGACCTGGTGCGCTTCGGCGCGGACGGCCACCGATGGGGGTTACCGCTGCACAACCGTGCGACCAGGCGTCGGGTCGACGCCGTCCTCGAGGCCGTGGGTGCCACGGGCTACGCCGACGCCCCTGTCGGCCTCCTGTCGGGCGGCGAGCAGCAGCGGCTGCGCATCGCCCAGGCGCTGCTCGGGGATCCCACGGTCCTGTTGTGCGACGAGCCACTCCTCGCGCTCGACATGGCGAGCCAGCGCGCCGTCACGCGTCTCATCGACGAACGCCGGCGCGAGGCGGGCTCGCCCGTGGTCTTCGTCACCCACGAGGTCAATCCCGTGCTGCCCTACGTGGACCGCATCCTCTACCTGGTCCGCGGCCGGTGGGCGATCGGCACCCCCGCGGAGATCCTGACCAGCGAGCGACTCAGCGCCCTCTACGGGATCGAGGTCGACGTGGTCAAGGTACGCGACCGCTACCTGGTGGTCAGCGCCGAGGACGAGCTGCCCACCGAGCCCGGTGCCCACGCGCACCACGACCACGCGCACTGATGGGCATCGGCTTCTACCTCCAGTTCCCCTTCGCGCAGCACGCCCTCGAGGCGGCGTTCCTCGTGGCGGTCAGCTGTGGCCTCATCGGCCCCTTCGTCATCACGCGCACGATGTCCTTCGCGGTCCACGGGACGAGCGAGCTCGCCTTCACGGGCGCCGTGGCCGGACTGCTGGTCGCGAACAACCCGCTCGCCGGCGCCCTGGTCGGCGCGCTCGTCGTGGCAACCCTGATCGGACTCCTGGGCCAGCGCGCCTCGGAACGGGACTCGACCATCGGTGTCATCCTCGCCGCCGGGCTCGGCCTCGGCGTCTTCCTGCTCGGCTACTACCACGGCTATGCGAGCGAGGCGCTGAACATCCTCTTCGGCAACATCTTCGGCATCAGCTCGAGCCAGATCCTCCTGCTGGCACTGATCGCCGTCGCCGTCGCCGTCGTCCTGACCTTCATTTGGCGGCCGCTGCTCTTCGCCTCGGTCGACCCCGACGTGGCGCGGGCGCGCGGCGTGCGCACCGGGCTGCTCGGCATCGTCTTCCTCTTCGTGCTCGCCGTGACCGTCACGGAGGCCGCGCAGATCGTCGGGACCCTGCTGGTGCTCAGCCTCGCCATCACGCCGGCTGCGGCGGCCCAGCGCCTCAGCCCCAACCCCTTCGTGGTGACGGTGCTCTCCATCGTCATGGCCGTCATCGCGGCGGACGGCGGACTGCTGCTCAGCTTCCAATTCGACACGGTGAAACCCAGCGTCCTCATCGTGGCGATCAGCTTCGCCTTCTACGTGGTGGCCCGCCTGATCGGCCCCGCCGTGACGGCTCGCCGCAGGCGCCCGGCCACCGGCCCCGAAATGGCAGAGTTGACCCGTGGCTGACGTCAGCGACCACCAGGCCCGCAGCTCGCGCCGGACCCGACAGGGCGACGCAGTGCTCAACGTCGTCCTGGGCTCGGACAACTTCCGCAGCGCGCAGGACATCCACGCCGAGCTCAGGGCCTCGGGCGAGACGGTGGGGCTGACGACGGTCTACCGCCACCTTGCCCTGCTCACCGACGAGGGCCGCCTCGATGCGCTCCAGACGGCCGACGGCGAGGTCGTGTACCGCCGCTGTCACAGCGAATCCCACCACCACCACGTGGTGTGCCGGCGCTGCGGCCGAGGCGCGGAGGTCGAGCTTCCGGACCTGGAACGCTGGGCCGAGGCCACCGCGCTGGCCCTCGGCTACACCGACGTCACCCACACGGTCGAGATCTTCGGCCTGTGCGCGGACTGCCGCGACTGAGCGCTGGGGGGCCGCGGCGGCGGATCAGCCGGCGAGGGTGAAGAGCCCGGCGTCGATCACGGTCTCGCCACGCTGGGTCTCGGTGCGGAACCGGTAGGCGCCCGGCACGCTGGCGCCGATGTCCCACATGGAGACCGTGAGCGTGTCGCCCGGCATCGTCGGCTTGGAGAAGCGGGCCCGCATGCCACCGAAACGCGCCGGGTCGGACCCGCACACGGTGTGGAGGAGCGCGCGCCCGGTGAACCCGTAGGTGCACAGGCCGTGCAGGATCGGGCGGTCGAACCCGGCCCGCTTGGCGAACGTCGGGTCGGAGTGCAGCGGGTTGCGGTCCCCGCTCAGCCGGTAGAGCAGCGCCTGGTCGGGGCGCGTGGCGTAGGTCACCACCTCGTCGGGCTCGCCTCCGGGCAGCGGCTCGGCGGCCAGGGCGCTCTCCTCGTCCCCCTCGGGGTTGCGCGGGCCGCCGAAGCCGCCGGCGCCGCGGATGAACAGGGCCGTGCGGTTGGTGAACGCCAGTGCCCCGCTGTCCGCGTGGCGCGACTCGCTCTCGAGCACGACGAGCCCCGCCGACCCCTTGTCGTACATCCCGGCGACCGTCGTCGTGATGGACACGGTCCCCGCCGCCGGGATCTCGCCGTGCAGACGGATGGCCTGCTCGCCGTGCACGAGCATGGCGGGGTCGAAGTCGCCGATGGACTCACGGCCGCCGCCGCCCTGCCCCACGATCGTGGTGAACGTGGGCAGGACCCGCTGGGTCACCCCGTCGGAGTTCTCGGTGGTCAGGTCGAGCTCGAAGCCGGTCGGGTCCAGCGCGCCCGCCCCCACGCCGAGCGCATAGAGCAGGGCGTCCTTGCTGTGCCACGACCGCTCCACGGGCTCGGACACCGTGCCGACCGCATCGAGGTTCAGTCCCATCGCTCGCACCTCTCTTCTCGTCTCCCTACGTCAACAGTGCTTGATGTTACATGGATCAATGTCATACTTGTCAAGTGGGGATCGACGCACGGGCGACCATGACCATCGACGACCTGGCGGCGGCGGCGGGCACCACGACACGCCGCATCCGCTCGCTCCAGACCCTGGGCCTGCTCCCCCACCCCACGCTGCGGGGCCGCACCGGCCTCTACGGGCCGGAGCACGCAACGCGCCTCGCCGCCATCCTCCGGTTGCAGGACCTGGGCTTCTCGCTCGAGTCGCTCGGTGTGCTCTTCCGTGCCGTCCGCGCCGGCGAGACGCTCGCCTCGGTCCTCGGGCTCCCCGAGCCCGGGACTGCGGACGGCGGCGGCGGGCCCGAGCCGGGTGCGGACGCCGCCGAGCTGTACGGCTTCGCCGAGCTCGAGCCGGCGGCGACCTCGGCGCCGCGCGGGCGCGGCCGGCCACTCCTCTCGGTCCTCCCCACCACCGTGTGGGACGAGAGCGAGGCGTCCTAGAGACCTCCGGCCGGCCGCGGGTGGGCGCTCGATATGGTCGGGAGCCGTGCCCGACTCCATGGCGGTCCCCCTCGTGCACTGGGAGGAGGCGGCCGCGTCCGGGAGCGCGGTCGCCGTCACGACGCGCCACGGCGGGGTGTCACGGACCCCGTACGACACGCTGAACCTCGGGCTCCACGTGGGCGACCGCCCGGTCGACGTCGAGCTCAACCGGGCCCGGGCGGCCGCGGCCTTCGGCGTGGGCCTCGAGACCATGGTCTTCGCCCGGCAGGTGCACGGCACGACCGCGGCGCTCGTGGGCCCGGCGGACCGCGGCCGCGGCAGCGTGTCGGAGGACGACGCCGTGCCCGGCGCCGACATCCTGGTGACGACGTCGGTCGGCGTGACGCTGGTGATCCTGGTGGCCGACTGCGTCCCTCTCGCCCTCGTCGATCCGGCAGCCGGCGTCCTGGCCGCCGTGCACGCCGGCTGGCGCGGTACCGCGGCCGGCGCCGTGCCCGCCGCGCTGCGCGCCATGGCGGACCGGGGTGCCCGGCCCGAGCGGGTGCGGGCCTTCCTCGGTCCCGCGGTGGCGCCGGAGCGCTACCAGGTCGATCCGGCGGTGCGGCACGCGCTGGCGCGCGCCGTGCGTCCGGCGGACCTCGACCCCGCGGTGGCGCGGGCCGACGGTCCGGACCATTGGCTCGTCGACCTCGTGGCGGCGAACCGGCAGCAGCTGGTGGGCCGCGGCGTCCTCCCCGAGCACATCTCGGCGAGCGGGGTCACCACCGCCGACGGGGCGTTCTTCAGCGATCGCGCCGCACGGCCCTGCGGGAGGTTCGCCCTGATGGCGCGGCTGCTCGGCTGATCCGCCCACCGGGCCGGCATCGTGCCTGCCGCGCCGTAGCATGGGGACGCCCGGCCCCCGGGCAACCCCCTCACCTGCGATGCCGCCCCCTCCCGACCAGTTCCGCTACGACGGGGTCGTCATCGACCCGGCCGCCCACCGCGTCACCTGCACCTATTCGACCGCCGATCACACCTTCGCGGAGCGCTTCACCTTTCCGGCGGGGGGCGATTGGGGCGGTCCGGCGGTCCGGGCGGCCGTGCGCGTTCTCTTCCTCGTCGCGGGCGTGTCGTACTACAAGACGACGGCCGCCCGGATGATCGACCTCGGCGACCTGCCCACCACGGCGGCCGAACGCTCGTTCCTCACGGGCTACTACGTGCACGGCCTCGCCGAGTTCGCGCACCGCAACCAGATCGACCTGCGCCGCGTCACGGTGACGGGACCCGAGGCCGTGCCCGCGCCACCCGTCGCGTACGAACCTGAGCCGGGGCGCCCGCTCATCCCCTTCGGCGGGGGGATCGACTCCATCGTGACCGTCGAGTCGCTCTCCGCCGACCACCCGGGCGCCGCGCTGTGCGTCGTCCACCCGCCCCGGGACCGCTTCGCCGCCATAGAGGACGCGGCGGCGCTCACCGGGCTGCCGGTGACGCACATCGCCCGGGAGATCGATCCCCTCGTGCGTCGGTCGGGGGAGCTGGGGTTCCTCAACGGGCACGTGCCCGTCACCGCGATCATCACGGCGACCGCCGTCGTCGCCGCCGTCCTGGAACGGCGCGACGCGGTCGTGCTGTCCAACGAGTGGTCGGCGTCCACGCCCACGCTGGTGGCCGACGGCCACCCGGTCAACCACCAGTGGTCCAAGGGTGAGGAGTTCGAGCGTGGCTTCGCCGAGCTGATCCGCGCCGCACTGGGTCCGGGCCTCTCGGTGTTCTCCTATCTGCGCCCGCGCACGGAGCTGTGGGTCGCGCAGCGGTTCGCCCGCCTCACCGGCTACCACCACGCGTTCCGCAGCTGCAACCGCGCCTTCCACCAGGACCCGGCCCAGCGCCTCGACCATTGGTGCGGGCGCTGCGACAAGTGCTGCTTCATCGACCTCGTGCTCGCGCCCTACATGGACCGGTCGGACCTGGCCGCCGTGTTCGCCGGCGACGAACCGCTGGAGAACCCCGCCAACGAGGAGCGCTTCCGCGCCCTGGTCGGGGTGGGCGTCGACGCGAAGCCCTTCGAGTGCGTGGGCGACATCGACGAGTGCAGGGGCGCCGTGTTGCTGGCGGCGCAGCGGGAGGACCGCTCCGGCACCGTGCTCCTGCGCCGGTTGCACGACGCGCTGACCGACGTCACGCCCGCGGCGGGCGGCGCGGGCGTGACGCTGCTCGAGCCGCGTGGGCCCCATCACATCCCGGATCGCTATGCACCCACCGATCTCCTGGCCCGCACTCGCTGACGCGTCGGTCGGTGTCTGGGGGCTGGGCGTCGAGGGCCGCGCCAGCGTCCGCCGGCTGCGTGCCATGGGCCGCGTGCCCGTCCTCGTCGACGACGCCCCCGGCGTGCGCAGCGTCGACGGGCTCGACGTCCTGGCCACCGGGGAAGGGGGCCTCGACGCGCTGCTCGGGTGCGACGTCGTCGTGAAGGGCCCGGGCATCAGCCGCTACCGGCCCGAGGTGGCGCGACTCGAGGCGGCGGGGGTGACGGTGTGCGGAGGCCTGGGCCTGTTCATGGCCGAGGCCGATCCGGCCCGTGTGGCCTGCATCACCGGGACCAAGGGGAAGAGCACGACGACGGCCCTGGCGGTCCATCTCCTCACCGGCCTCGGCTACCGGGCCCGCGCCGGGGGGAACATCGGCCATCCGCCCTGGGACCCCTCGCCCGAGCCCGCGCCCGACTACTGGGTGATCGAGACGTCGAGCTTCCAGGTGCCCGACATCGTCGCCGCGCCTCATGTCGTCGCGGTGACATCCCTCTCACCCGATCACCTCGACTGGCACGGCACGGTCGAGAGCTACTACGAAGACAAGCTCGCGCTGTGCACCAAGCCGGGCGTCAGGCTCGCCCTCGCCGACGGCACCGACGAGCTGCTCCGTGCGCATGCAGCGCTCCTCGGCCCGCACCTGCGCTGGGTCACGGCGACCGAGGTCGAGCGTGACGCTGCCTGGTCGAGGTCGCTCGGACTGCCCGGACCGCACAACGCACGCAACGCGGCGCTGGCCCGCGCCGTGCTCGTCGGCATGGGGATCCCGGGTGCGGCCGACGACGATCGGATCGCCCGCGCCGCCGAGGGCTTCGCCGGGTTGCCCAGCCGTTGCCATTCCCTCGGCCGCGTCGGGGACGTCGAGTTCGTCGACGACAGCCTCTCGACGAACGTGCTGCCGGCTCAGGCGGCGCTGCGCGCATTCGAGGAGCGCCCCGTCGCACTGCTCGTCGGCGGCCACGACCGCGGGGTCGACTACGCCCCGCTCGGCCGGACCGTCGCCGACCGCCGGGCGCCGACCCTCGTCGTCACCATGCCGGACAACGGCCCGCGCATCGGTGCAGCCGTGCGCGCGGCCGGCGACGGCACCGTGGGGGTGATGGACACCGCCAGCCTCGACGCCGCCGTCGAGGCTGCCTTCGGCTGGGCCGAACCCGGCACCGTTGTGCTGCTGTCGCCCGCGGCCCCGAGCTTCGGGCGCTACGCCGACTACCAGGAGCGGTCCGCCGCATTCGCGGAGGCCGCGGCCCGGTGCGGGCAGCTCAGTTGAGGAGGCTCAACAGGATGCGACCGCCGGTGCCAGCTCCTCGCGCTCGCTGAGGAACAGCCACCACGAGTCAGCCGACACCGTCGCCGCGGCCTGCACGACGTCGGGATCGGCCACGAGCTCGGAGAGGGCCTCGAGAGACCACCCGGCGTGATCCACCTCCTGAGTGCGGTGCACGTCCCAGAAGCGGGTGCCCTCCTCGTCGAAGCCGTAGAGGCGGCGCAGCCCGTCGGACTTGGAGCCGGCGATGTCGGCCGCCTGGATCTCATAGGCGGCCACCATGGCGAGTGCGGCCGCGGGATCGTTGGCTGCGGCGGTACGGACGAGCGCCAGCAACGCGGCGGTCGATGGTGTCGCCGGCGCCTCGGGCGCGGCACCGGCCGCCTCCGCGAACGACTCGAAGAGCTCCGCGTGAGGCTCCGGCGACCCGAGCTCGTCGGCGAGGTTCGCCTCCACGAGCTCCCGCGCCCGACCCTGCGGCAGCGCCGACGCGATGGCCGTCAGGGTCACGGGGAGCTCGCGCTCGATGTGCCGATACTGCTCCGCGTAGGCGGCCAGCTCGCCCTCGGAGAGGGTGCCGGCTTCCCAGCGGCGGTAGAAGGGGTGCGCAAGCAAGTGACGCCCGACAATCGCCTCCGCGAGCACCTCATGAATCCGTTGAGTGTGCATGGCGGCACCTTATCTTCATCGGCCGCGCGGTTCCCGGGGCCGGGGAGCCGGCTCCGACGGGCCACAATCGGGGTGTGCTCAGCCTGGTCTGCTTCATGGTGGGCGGGCTGCTGGGCTGGGGTGCAGCCCAGGGAGGGACGCGGGTCCAGCGCGTCTGGCCGGTGGTCCTGCGGGTGCAGATCCTGGTCACGTCGGCCACGCTCTCCCTGGTCGCCGCCTGGCGACTGACCTCGGCGGGCCAGCTGGTGGGCCCGCTCGCCCTGGCCGCCGGCATGTGGATCATGCTCGGCGCGGCCCTGGCCACCCGGGGGCGGCGCAGCGCCGGCGAGGGCTCGCTCGAGGCGTGGGCGGTCAGCCCCAACAGCGGTTTCTGGGTCGTCCCGGCGGCCACGGCCTTCGCCGGATCGGCCGGGGCGATGATCGCCGTGCTCGCCAACGTGATCACGACGGCCTGGTCGGCCGTGGCCGTCCATCTGATGCGCCGCGACGCCCCCTTCCGTCAGCGTCGCGCCACGTCCTGGGTGGACCAGTCGCCCCTCCTGGCGTCGCTCGTCGGGCTCCTGCTCCATGTCGCCGGCCCGGCACCGTCCTGGACGGCCGACGTGCTGCTCCTGGCCGGCCCCCTGCTGGCCTTCTCGGGGGCGGCCCTGTTCACGGGATCGGTGATCCACCCCCACAACCTGGCGGTGCTGCGACCGGTGCACGCCGTCCGCCGCTGGACCTGGCTGACCGTGCTCCGTGTCGCCTACTACGCCCTGGTCGTGCTGGCGGCGGCCCTGGCCTCGTCGACGTCGCTGGCGGTCGTGGCGGTGCTGAGCGGCCTGAGTGCGCCCTCGTTCCAGCCGGTGCAGCTCGCAGTGCTCTACGGCTACCGGTCGGAGCTCGTGGTGGTGGCGGTGCGCTGGGGGTGGCTCCTGGCTCCGCTCGGACTGCTCCTGGCCGAGCTCATCCGCTAGCTGTGACTGCCCTACGCCATTTCGCCGACGGCCTCGTCGCTGCGCAGCGCCGCCGGCGGCCCTGCCTCCTGCATGTTCATCACCCTGACGATCTTGGTGCTGCGCATCGGGTACGGGTCGGGGTAGTCGACCACCCGGACCAGGCCCGTCGGCAGGAAGCGGCCCCCCTCGATCACCTCGCGCGGCACGTAGGGCTCGCGTCCCATGTTCCGGAAGAGCCGCGCCGTCGGCTCCCAGATGGTCACCCGCTCGTGCCAACGCAGGCGGTCGAGCTTGCGCAGGAGGATCATGAACGTGACGAGCGTGCCGGCCAGGACGCCCACGACCAGGGCGCCGAGGACGGTGCCGCCGGGCAGGACGGCGATCAACCCGACCAGCAGGAGGAGCAGGAGCAACAGCCCGCTCCACTCGATCGCGGAGAGGGCCTGCCCGGTGGTCGCCTCGATGAGGGACCGGTCGGCGCTCATGTCGATGCAGAGGGCGACGAGCTCCTTGTAGACCGCCTCCTGCTGGGGCCCGTCGGGATCGAGGGCGTAGACGGCTTCAGTGAGGGCGAGAAAGGACGGTGTCGCCAGGTGGTAGTCGACCAGCCGGTAGTCGATCTGGTCGGTCAGATGCCTGTCGACGAGATCGCGGACGCGGCGGCGGTCCTCGTCGCCGAAGACCGCCAGCATCTGGTGGATGGAGAAGAGCGACGAGTTGCCCTTGGCCACGAGGTTCTGGACGAGGGCGAGGCGCTCCCGGGTGCGCACGATCGTGAACGCCAGCAGCACCCCGAACAGGAAGGCGGCCATGCTCGCCATCGCGACGTCCACCCGGATGTCGCCCCGGTCCGGTCCGACGAGATACGAGGCGATCCCCACCAGCACCGCGGCGAGCACTGCCGGCCAGACGACGATGTCACCGCCCGTCACGGACGCGACGAAAGACCTGAACCACCGCGTCATCGGCGCACGGGTCGACATGGCATCTGCATCATCCCCTTCCTGGCCGCAAGGGTGCTGACCTTATAGAAGCGGCGACCGATGGGCGAGAAACGGCGACCGCGGCCGGGGGTCGATGGTGAACTTCCCGCGAACACCCGGTGACCGTCGAGCGACACGCGGACACCGACCGGGCGGGCGGGCACGGCGACCCTGACTCCGGTTACTCGAAGTCCGGAGGGCGCTTCTCCCGGAAGGCGTTGATGCCTTCCGCGTAGTCGTCACCCGAGTAGACGTCGTGGCGCACCTGGTTGATCCACTGGGAATCCTGAGCCGACAGCGCGACGGCGCGGACGAACGTGGTGGCCTGCAGCTTGTAGGCGCGGATGGAGTCGCCCGAGCGGCTCCTCACCTTCCGGGCGAGTTCGTACGTGTGGTCGTGGAGCGTGTCGCTGCGCACCAGGCGATTGAGGATCCCGACGGCATAGGCGCGCTCGGCCGGGATGAGATCGGCGGTCATCATCAACTCGTTCACCACGTTGAGGGGAAGGCGAGCCAGGAAGTACTGGATCCCAGAGGCCGAGTAGGGCAGGCCGAGCCGGGCGGGGGTCACGGCGAAGGCCGCGGTCTCGTCCCCGACCACCATGTCGCAGTTCAGGACCAGGTCGCACGCGCCGCCCCAGACCGTGCCGTGGACCATTGCGATGACCGCGCCCGGGTACCCGCGCACCGCCCGCAGGAGCTCCTCCAACGGATCACCGAAGGGAAGCGGGTCCACCCCACGGACAGGGAGCTCGTCGATGTCGTGGCCGGCAGACCACACGTCCCTCAGCTCCGCCGGCCTCAGGACGATCGCTCGCACCCCCTGGTGCTCGAACTCGCTCAGCGCACTCAGCATCTCGTGCACCGTCGTGGCGCCCAGCGCGTTCCGCTTGGCGAAGTTGTCGATCGCGAGCGTCCCGACCTTGTCGTCGACGCTCACCCTGATCGTGGTACTCACCGGACCCCCATGGCCTCTCCATCCGTGCTCCGGCCCGCGCCCGACCGGCGCGAGCGCAGGTTCCGGTTCTTGATCCGGTTGCCGCAGACGGCCATGTCGCACCATGCCCCCCGACCCGCGTGCGAGCGGTCGTAGTAGGCCCATTGGCAGTCCGGATTCCTGCAGGCCTTCAGGCGTCCCCACGTGCCGTCGCGTT
>Ga0181535_10003296_pt1 | contig 18880 bp, 17 predicted proteins | sample PEATcosm2014_Bin_44_FD_119774 | JGI IMG/M metagenome (GOLD analysis project Ga0181535, IMG submission 119774) | Peatland microbial communities from MTU Mesocosm Facility, Houghton, MI, USA - PEATcosm2014_Bin17_30_metaG | ecosystem: Environmental > Terrestrial > Soil > Wetlands > Peat | place... | reverse complement strand
GGGAGATCTCCATCAAGACGTCCGCGGGAAAGCTGGATGCGGCGGATATCCTCAAGGACTTCGAGACGATCCTCACGGGCGGAAGATTCAACCTACTGATGCCGACGCTTGCGCAAGTCGTGCACAGCGGCGGTTTACCGTGGTATCATCGCGACCCCTTTGACCGGCTCATCGCAGCGCAGACTCTTGAACTCGGCTGGAGCCTGCTGAGCAAGGACGTGATCTTCGACGCCTACGGCGTCCGGCGCATTTGGGCCTGAAGCGGCTCCGTACCGCACAATAGAGGCAGGCCATCACGTTTTCGACGGGCCCGGATGGAGACAAGTTTTGCCCAACTATCGCAGATCGGTGATACCCACACATCCCGGCACGGAAGCGCTGCCTCTGGTGGCGATTGTCGGCCGTCCGAACGTGGGCAAATCGACCCTGTTCAATCGCCTCACGCGGAGCCGCCGGTCCATCGTGGGCGACGAGCCAGGTATTACGCGCGACCGTATTTATGGCGAGTATGAATGGGCTGGCCGGCGGTTTCGGGTTGTGGATACGGGCGGCATTGTGCCCGATGACCCGGAACTGATTCCGACGGAAATCTACAACCAGGCCCGCGTTGCACTCGAGGAAGCGGCGGCGCTGATTCTCGTTGTCGATGTGCGAACGGAACTTGCCAGCCCCGATTACGACCTCGTCAAGCTGCTGCTGCGGGGCGGAAAACCTGTGTTCCTCGCCGTCAACAAAGTCGAGGGCGAGGTCATGGAGTTGGCGGCGGAGAACCTGCGCAGCCTTGGGATTCGCGAAGTGTACCCGATCAGCTCCGAGCACGGCCTGGGTATTGGCGACTTGCTGGACGCGATCTCCGAGGCGATTCCGGCAGGAGAGATCGAAACCGAAGACGACTTGGCCGCGGAGAACGAGATCTTCGAAGGTGGGCCGCTGGAGCCCGGTGAACACGAGGAGCCCGAAGAACATTCGCTGGACGCGAAGCCCCTCCATCGAACACACGGCGAATTTGAGCAACACGAGACCTCGATCGCCATCATCGGGCGGCCCAATGTCGGCAAGTCGACGCTCTTGAATGCGCTCACCGGGACGGGACGCGCGATTGTTTCGCCGATTGCGGGCACGACGCGGGATGCTGTGGACGAGGTCGTTGAGTTCGAGGGCGGCCAGATGCGCTTTGTCGACACCGCGGGGATTCGGCGCAAGGGCAAGACGCATTTGATGGCCGAGAAGATGAGCGTGGTGATGGCACGGCGCCATCTGGAAGCTGCCGACGTGGCGCTGCTGGTGCTGGACGCAACCGACGGCGTGACCGCAAGCGACGCCACCATTGGCGGCTATGCGCACGAGAGCGGCCGCAGCGTGATCATCGTCGTGAACAAGTGGGACGCGGTGACGACGGGAAGAATCGACGGCAAACCGCCGGCCGACCGCGAGATTTTCGAAAAGCAATTGCGCTCGGTATTGAAATATCTGAGCTATGCGCCGGTCATTTTTCTTTCCGCGCTGGAGATGACGGGGCCTGATCGGAAAGGCATGTCCCGCGTGCTGAACGAAGTGAAAGCCGTGGCGGCTGAGCGGCGTAAGCGCGTGACCACCGGGCAGATGAACCGGTTCCTCGAAAAGATTGACTTTCAGCGCGCGCCAGTGCCGATGTCAAAGCGAATTCGGATCTTTTACATGACGCAGGCAGCCGTGGCGCCCCCGACGTTTGTGCTATTCACGGACCGGGATATCAAGCTGCACTTCGCATTCGAGCGGTTTCTGGAGAATCAAATTCGCGAGGCTTTCGGGTTTAAGGGCACGCCGATATGGTTCAAGGTGAAGGCGCGGAATGCCGAAAAGACCGATTGATTCCGCGGCCCGGATTCGGCGAGGCAGCTACGCGGTGACAGGCTGTCTCACGGCTGGCACCGCATAGCCCCTTTCGGCAAGTTGGTGCCCCATCTGCGCATACATCGAGGGGTCAGTGGGCTGCCAGGTGCCGAGGCCGTCGACGTAGCGGTTATACATGCAGAAAGCCGCTGCAATCAGAACCGTGTCGTGAATCTCGAGATCGGTCGCCCCAAGCTTGCGCGCAGCTTCGACGTCGGCAGAGGTAACGAGTTTGCCGTCCTGCTGCACCTTGCCGGCGATAGCGAGAAGCGCCTTGAGCTTCGGACTGATGTCGGCGCTGGTGAAGTCGGTTTTGACTTGCTTGACCTTCGCTTCGCTGCCTAGATGGCTGGCTGCGGCGGCACCATGGCTCAACTCGCAAAATGTCGTTTTGTTGCGCGAAGAGACATAGGTCGCAATGAGTTCGCGCTCGCCCCCTGTGAGTGAGTTGGGTTCGTGCAGCAGAATGTGCGCCAGAGCGCGCATGGGCTTGGCCGTCTCAGGACGAAAGGCGAAACCGGCAGTGATGCCGGGCAGTTCTTCGGGAAGTTGGATGTGCGGCATGGGGTTCCTCCGGAGCAGTTCTTAGTTCGCAGTTCTTAGTTCACAGTTCTTAGTTCACAGTTCTTAGTTCACAGTTCTTAGTTCACAGTCTCTGCTCTCACTTCTCAGTTTGTCGTTCGTAGCTCACCGGTCTCCGCCCGTTGCGGCAACGCTTCTATGAACTAAGAACTACGAACTGTGAACTCGCATGCGCGCTAGCGCGCATGCGCCGCCAGATACTCCTCGCTCACGGTGACGTAGCCATCGCGGGCAACGCGGCGTCCACGTTCGCGGTAGAGCGCTTCATCGTCGGGTTGCACCGTGCCGAGCCCGTCGACGTAGCGGTTATACATGCAGAAAGCAGCGGCGATCAGCACCGTATCGTGAATCTCGATGTCGGTTGCGCCTTCTCTGCGCGCCGCTTCAACGTCGGCAGCGGTCACAAGTTTGCCATCCTGCTGCACTTTGCCCGCAATGGTGAGAAGCGCTTTCAACTTGGGGCTGATCGCAGCTTGAGTGAAATCCGTCTTAACCTGCTTGACCAGGGCTTCGTTGCCACCCAGATGCGCGGCGGCGATGGCGCCGTGGATGCTGTGGCAGTAGTGCGTGCAATTGCGGCTGGAGACATAGGTGGCAATCAGTTCGCGCTCGCCACGGGTGAGGGTGCTTGGTCCTTGAAGCAGCACTTCGACCAATGCGTTGAGAGGACGCGCGGTTTCAGGCCGAAAGGCCATGGCGCCGCGAATGCCGGGTAGATCGTCGGGAAGCGGAATGTGGGGCATGGGATACCTCCGGAGTTCTAAGTTCGCAGTTCCAAGCTCACAGTTCGAGCACGGTTCATGGAGTCGATGTCTCAGTGGCTACGGTTGGGGCAACGCTGCTGCCGCGCGTCAGCAGCGAGCGAGCAGGGAGGCCGACGAGTACGATGGCTGCTCCCAGAAGCGACGGGCCAAGGTTGTGCAGCAGCAGCATGGCTGCGAGGATACCGCAACCCGCGATGAAGACGATAGGCGCGAAAGGAAACCACCAGCGACGGACCGGCGTGATGGCACGGAAGAGTGTGGCCACGGTGAGCGCGAGAAAGACGACAGCGGAAAAGATGATGAAAGCGAGAATGCGATCGAATGCGCCCAGCGCCAGCACGGCGAGAGCCACGCCTGTTTGCAGGAGCACAGCATTGGCTGGAACGCCGGTGCGCGGATTGAGGCGGGCGAAGGCAGCGAGTGCTCCCCGGCTTTCGGCGCCAGCTTCCCCGCGGGCCAACGCATAGGTCACACGCGGCACTGCCATGCTGAGCACCATGAGGCCGCCTAGTACACAGAGCACCACACAGGCGGAAAGGACGCGTCCCCCCGCTGCGCCGAAGAGCGCCTTACCAAACTGCGCGACAAAGGCAGTGTTCGACTGGATCTGCTCGAGCGGAACGGTAGCAACAAAAGCGAGACTGACGAGCATGTAGATTGCGGTGACCGCAAGAACTCCAGCGGTGAAGGCGATGGGCAGTGTCCGTGCGGGGTTGCGCACCTGGCCTGCGATTTTGCCCGCCTCCCACCAGCCGCCGAAGCAGAAGAAGGCGCTGATGGTTGCTCCGGCGATGGCTTCGATGAGTGGGTCGGCGCCTGCCCGGCGAAGCGTGAAGGGAACGAGGTTGGCCATGGTGGCGCGGCCCGACAGGAGTGCCCAGCCTGCCAGCGCGACCAGTACAGGAATCTTGAGCCAATTGAGCGTTGCCATCACGTGGCTGGAGAGGCGGGTTCCCGCATACGTGAGGACGCCCAGTCCAAGGATCAGAAGCGCAGGCAACAGCGGCACAAGGCGCGCCGGTACGGGAACGAGCCCCTGGATATAAGGAGTTGTGCCAACGCAAAGGGACGCGGCAACTCCGGGGTACATGACGAGAGCCGCCATCCATCCATAAAGAAAGGCGACGCGGCGGCCGAAGCCGCTGCGGAGATAGACGTACTCTCCGCCGTCGAATGGATTGCGGACGGCCAGTTCCGTAAAACAGAGTGCGCCTGCGAGTGTGAGCACGGCCATTCCGCACCAGACGGCGGCAAGCAACGCAGGTGAGCCCAGCGACCGGGCCATCGCGGCGGGCGTAAGAAAGATGCCGAGAGAGATTGCCTCGCCAATCACTACGGCAGTGGCCGCCCATGCCCCCATCTGCCGTCCGGATTGCGGATCGGTCTGCATCGTTCGGTTATCGTACTGAGGGCCAGAGGGCCATGCATCATCCCTTCGGTTGAGGCATTGGCACTGCGTGCGGCAGGCCTTTGGATGAGATGCGTGCTGGATCGAAGTTTATTGCGGAGGAGGCACCTGGCTGCTGGAGGACGTGCTGCCGGAAGAAGGAGCAGCCTCGTCGGTGGTCGGCGGAGTGATATCGGTGACGTGGACGCTTGCTTGCGTTTCAGGCACGGTTCCGTCGTTGAGCTGTACCTGCGTTGGCGGGCCAATAACAACGAGGCGTTCGACGACGTGGCCGCGCGCTGGAACGAACACTCGTTCAGTAACGAAGTTTTTCGCGGTGCGCACGGTGACCGGAACGTAAGCGGCCGCATAACCTGCGTTGGTGACGTTGACCGCGACGAGATAAGTGCCAGCCTGGGCGGCATTGGGAAAGACGCTGTCGATGGTGAGGTCGGGCAGCCCTTTGTCGGCGTCGATCCAGTCGGAGAAGAACCAGGCGATGTCGCGCGTGGCGCCTGCTTGTTTGAGCAGGCGTTGAAGCGATGCCGGGGCGGAGTTGCCGGTGCTGCTGACCTCGGGTTGGGTTGCACCGGGTGAAGCGTCGACGTAGGCGTGAAGAGCAGCGCTTAGGGTTTCATCGCTGGTGAGATCGCGAAGCATCCAGAGAATATACGCGGCCTTGGTGCGGTAATAGACTGGCGCGATGGCAAGCGCGAGGGGTTCGCCGGAACTCGCGCCGGGACTCGATGGTTCCGCCAACGCGAGTGCGGGTCGATTGACCTCGAGCATCTCGAGCGCCTGATCGCGGCCGCGGCGCTTCTCGACCCAGAGGGACTCCATAAATGTTGCGAGGCCTTCGTTGAGCCATCCGGGCGTGGGCTCTGTAGCGAACTGGGTGTACGCATGGCTGAGGGAGTGGACGAGAACACCGTTGAGGCGATCGGCGGGAACATCGTGCAGCGTGGTGGCGAGAAGAGCGCCGGTTTCGAAAGGCGCATCGTCGGGATCGGGCAGGTCAAGCAGCGTGAGTTGCGCGCGCGGAGATTTACCGAGCCACCCTTCGACGAAAGGCGCAACCGTGGAGCCCGCATCAATCCAGGATTGAACCGAGACTTCATCGTCGGGGATCGTCCAGGCAGTGAGATGGTCGGACGGGTGTGCCTTGCGTACTGCGACAAATAGACTTGGAGCGATAAAGCCAAGTGCGGCTGACTCCGCGGTGGCCGTGGCGATGCCGTCGATCTCGGGGTCGAGTCCCTGCGCATCAGTCACGGTAAGCGGGACAGGCACGCCGTTGACGATGGCCACGGTTGGCGGGTTTCCATGGGGAAACTCGATCGCCAGGCGCAGGCGGAAGTGGGCGCCCGAGAGAAGGAGTCTGTGGCGGCCGATTTCGTCGAAGAGACGGGAGCCATCGCCAAGAATGACAGGGACGCTGGAGACGGGATACCAGACGACGTCGCCAAAGCCGCGCAGGCCGGTGAAAGACGGAGAGATTTCGTCCCAGTCGGAATGGAGCGCGAGATCTTCCGGGGTGCCAATGGTGACGAGGCGCTGGGCATTGGGGACGACGGAGCCGGAGTAGACGGCATCAATCGCAATTGTGGCGCCGGGGGCGAGCGGCTGGGTGAGAGGGACAGCCGCTTCATGAAGCTGGCCGGTATGGTCGGCATCGGAGTTGAGCGTGGCGACGGGAAAAGAGACGTTGCGGCCGCCGATGCGAATCTGCTCCCAATTGAGCGAAGACGAGATTTGGAGTGGGATGCGCGCGAGCGGGGTTTTACCGTCGTTGCGCACAGTGACGAGGGCGCGAACGCCGAGTTGATGGGCGGCGGTGTGCAGATGGACGTCGAGGTCGAGCGCGGTAAAGGTGACGGCCTGGCGGTCGGCGTCCTCGGCGGTGGGTTCCTTGGCTATTTGGATGGTGGGCTGGGTTGCGGCTGAGCCAACCTGTGTCGTGGTCTGGCCGTTTTCGTCGGTGGAACGCGAGAAAACCACTTTGCCCGAGGGCGCAGGGCTCTGCGGCTTTGAGTTCGCTGGCGTCGAAGAAGCCGGATTCGGGGGAGCTTGTTGTGCGCTGCTTTGCGCGGCTGGTGCGGTGGCGTTTTGGGCCCTGCAAAGCGGAGCCGCCTGGAGGATAGCGAGAACAACCGGCGCCATCATCCGCGCACGGAAAAACTTCATGAACCCACCTGCGGTGGGGCCAGCCGCGCTTCCGGCGCCATCCATGGCAGATTTTGCTTTAATTGCCACGCCTTGGAGGATATTTCCAAGAAGAGCGGGGATGCCGTCATGAACCTAGACCTTTCTGCTTCTTCTTGGACGCGCCAACTGCGGTGGGAGCACCTGCGGTGCGGCCAACTGCGCCTTCGACGCCCATTCTCTGAGCGCGGCGCTGGCGCGCGGCTTCGTAAAGCACGACGGCTCCGGCGGCCGACACGTTCAAGGAACTAACGCCCCCGGCCATGGGAATGCGCAGCAGGTGGTCGCAGGTGCGGCGGACGAGGTCGTGGAGACCCGCGCCTTCTCGGCCGAGAACGAGGACGCAGTTGCCGGTGAAGTCGAACCGGTCATAATCGGTTGCGCCACGCTCGTCGAGCCCGATGATCCAGATGTTTTGACGCTTCAGTTCTTCGAGGGCGCGAACCAGGTTGACGACCCTCGCGATGCGAAGGTGTTCTGTCGCACCGGCGCTGGCTTTGACTGCGGCTGGGCTGATTGGAGCGGAGCGCCTCTCAGTCAGGATAATGCCATCGACTCCCGCGCCATCGGCCACGCGCAGGAGGGCTCCAAGATTTTGGGGGTCTTCAACACCGTCGAGCGCGAGAATGAGACGGGGCGCGTCAAGTTGGCCGGCAGCGGGCTCGAGCAGGTCTTCGAGAGCGAGAGATTCCTTGGGTCGAACCAACGCGACAACGCCTTGGTGCGTGGGGGTTCCGGCAAGCTGAGTGAGCTGCTCGCGGGGCTCCTGGCGGACGCGAATGCCGGCTTGACGGCATTCGGTCACGAGGCGGGCGAGCCGGTCGTCCTGGCGTTCGCGGGCGACAAGAACGTGGTCAAAACGGCGGCGGCCCGCCTTGAGTGCCTCCTCCACCGGATGGAGGCCGTAGAGAACTTCCATGAATGTAGTTTAGATTGTCGATGAAGCAGAACTGTCGTGCTCCCTTTTCCAAAGCGATTGCGGGCGGCAGAAAAGGCCAGCGCGGACGAACATGATGACGAAGCTAAACAATCCAAAATCGTTTCGAGCGGTCCTGGAGGCAAGGGGCACACGGCCGCGCTTTGTCATGGCGCGCGTTCCCGGCGACCTGAAAAAGCAATGGCCCAATTGGAAAAGCCGGCGGGTGCGCGGCGCAATCAATGGGTTTGCCTTCCAGACAACGCTGTTTCCTTTTGCCAAGGGCGCGGGGCACATGCTGCTGGTGAACAAGCGCATGCAAGCCGGCGCTCGGGCCACGCCCGGCGACACAGTAAAGATTGAGATCGAGCCGGACCTCGAAGAGCAGGCCTTTGTCGAGCCCAGTGAGTTGACGAGCGCGCTCAAAGGCGACAGGCATCTGCGGAAGTGGTTCGATGCGATGAGCCCATCGATGCGCAAGGGAATCGCACAATTTGTGGATCAAGCCAAAGGCGCGGAAACGCGAAAGCAGCGCGCGGCGAAAATGGCGGAGAGCGTGATGCTCGCAATGGAGGGGGAACAGGAGCCGCCACCGATTCTGCGAGCCGCCTTTCAGCTCCAGCCGCTGGCACGCGAGGGCTGGGACGCATTGACGCAAACGCAGCGCCGGAATCATCTGCTAGGGATCTTTTATGTCCAAACCGTGGAGGGGCGGGAACGGCGTGCGGCTAAGGCGGTCGAAGAATGCTTGCGTGCGGCGCGAAGCAGAGCCTCAAGCCGTGAGTCCATTGAGCTGTCAGATGATACAAACAGGCGGCGCCTCAATTCATGAGCCTCATAGCCAAATAGGTGTACTCTTCGGCGAAGGTCCGCGCGGCCTGTTTATTGTCCGCGCCGGCGCCATGCCCGCCCTCTGTGATTTCGTCGTAATAAAACGGCTCGTGAAACTCCTCCATGCGTGCGGCAAACTTCCGCGCATGCACGGGCCCCACGCGATCGTCCTTGGTGGTGGTGAAGATGAGCGGCACCGGATAGTGCACATCGGGTTTCAGCTGGTTGTAGGGCGAGATGGAAGCGAGAAATGCGCGCTCCGAGGGCACAGAAACTGAGCCGTACTCACCCACCCAGGAAGCACCCGCCGAGAGGTGCTCAAAGCGGAGCATATCGAGCAGCGGAATCTGGATGACGACAGCGCCCCACATCTCGGGATGTTGGGTGAACTCCACACCCATCAGCAATCCGCCGTTGGAGCCGCCCTCGATGCCCAGTTTTGGTGTTGACGTAATTCTGCGCGCAACCAGATCCTGCGCAACGGCGTAGAAATCGTCGTAAATGCGCTGGCGGTGCGTCTTGAGGCCGGCCTCGTGCCAGGCCGGGCCGAACTCTCCTCCGCCGCGAATATTGGCCAGCACGAACACATGTCGCTCCTCAAGCCATAACTTGCCCATTACACCGTCGTAGTACGGTGTGTTCGAGATCTGAAAGCCGCCATACGCCGTGAGCAGAGTCGAGTTACTCCCGTCGTAGACCATGTCTTTCCGGTGGACCACAAAGTAAGGAATCCTGGTGCCGTCTTTCGACGTCGCTTCCAGCTGCTCCACTACGTCGTTCGACGCGTCAAACAATGCTTTCGCCGACTTCGCGAGCTTGAGGGACGCCTCCGCCGCATCCCCAAGCCACGCGGAATTTGGCGTAAGGAAACCTGTCTCCGCCATGAAAAAGCGGTTGTCCGACCAGTTTGTCGCCGCAGTATAAATAGATTGATTGTCCGGCACGGGGAGTTGTTTGCGCGTCCAGTTGCCACTTCTCCCGTACGAGTATGCGTACGCCCGTCCCTGCACATGATCCAGGGTTGTCACGAGCACGCAGTTTCGCGTTGCCGCAACCTGTTGGGCAAACTCCCGGGCGGTCGGCGCAAAAAGCACAGTAGGCTTCAGGTGAGCCGGATCCTTTTTCGCTTCTTCCACCTTCAGCGCGATGACTGTTCCCTCTTTGTATGTGGAAGTTTGGCCGGCTGGAGTCCAGTCCTCTGCCAACGAAAACAAGAGCTGATTCTCGACGAAGTCCTCAATTTTTGTTTTTGGAGGCAGGTCCAGTTTTTGTGGGCCATTCGGAAGCAGCAGGTAGTACTCGTGTTCGAACGTCGAGCGATTGCGCACGATGCCGACCACCTTATTGCCCTCTCCGTCGACGAATACAAAAGGATTATCGCCATAGCCGTTGTCCTTGGTATCGCCACGAAAGACTTCCTTTGCGCTGTCTAGCGGTTCACCGCGTTTCCACTCCCGAACACTGATCGGATAGCCGGCTTCGCTCATCGTGCCCGGACCCCAGTCGCGGCCGACGAGGAGTGTGTCCTTGTCAAGCCACGCAACGCGTTGTTTGCCACGGGACAAGACAAATCCGCCTTCCACGAACTTCGCGGTTTTCAGATCGATTTCGCGCAGAGTTACCGCATCCTCTCCCCCGGCAGAGAGCGCCACCAGACATTTTTCCTCCTCCTCCGGCGCCAGACAAACCAGGCCCTTCCCAACCCAGCTTTCTTTGTCCTGCTTCGAGAGCGCATCGTAATCAAGGACGGTCTCCCATTTGGGCTCCGGGGACAGATAGCCTTCGACCGTCGTGCGCCGCACGATGCCGCGCACGTGATCCGCGTCACGCCAGGTGTTGTAGATGGAATTGCCTCGAAATTCCGGCAAAGGCAGCCGGTCAGGCGACTCCAGCACTTTCAAAGCCGATGCCTGCAGGGGTGCGAAACGGGGATCGTTTTCCAATACCGCAGCCGTCCGTGCATTCTCCGACTTTACCCAGGCTAATTGCTTCTCACCGTAAATATCCTCGAGCCATGTGTAGTTGTCCGGCCGCACGCTGTCCATGCTTTGCGAGTAGGCAGCCTGCACCGAAGGCAGGGGCAGGATGATAGCCAGGAATGCCGGTGCGAGCGAGGCCTTCCATTGGAAGCGCTGGATTAGCAAAATACCACCTCCGAAGATAGCCGCTGGTTGCTCGGGGAAGCGGAATAGCAATGGTTTTATCACGTCGGCCGCCAGGTATGTGCCGATGCAGTAGATCTCCCGGCACGGATTCATCCAGTTTCGCCTCTTCCTCGCCGATATCCGGCTGCGAGAATCACAAGATCGGGGCAATTTTGCCGGGGGAGAATGATTGAATCGACTTAAGAGCCCATTCTGTCGTCTAATTAAATACGATGAGTGCGACTGCCGCGATTCGCTCGATCTTCGCTCCAGCTTCCGCTTCCCTTGCTGAAGAGCAGGCGAAACGGGAAAACCTTGCCGTGGCCGATGGGCTTAAGCGGCGGGAAGCCGGTTTACTGGATGAACTGATTGTTCGCTACCAGCACCGGTTGCTGCGGTATCTGCTTTTTCTGACGGGAAATCGCGAGATGGCCGAAGACCTGTTTCAGGAAGTGTGGATGCGTGTGCTGACACGCGGGGGGCAATTCAACGGGAAGGCGCGTTTTGAGACGTGGCTTTTCACCATCGCCCGCAACCTGGTGATCGATCACCGCCGGAAACGGACGATGTCGAGCCTGGACGAGCTGTTCGAGACCGACAGCGACGACGACCGGCCGATGAGTGTGGAAGTTGCCGACGGTCATCCAACACCGTTCGACAGCTTCGCAAGCATCGAGGATCGGGAGCACATTGCGACAGCATTGTTACAACTGGACACGCTCTACCGTGAGGTGCTGGTGCTCAGGTTCCATGAGGAACTGACGCTGGAAGAAATTGCGAAGGTTACGCGGGCTCCGCTTTCGACCGTGAAGTCGAGACTCTACCGTGGCCTGGCGGCCATCAAGCCCAAGCTGGAACGGGCGCAGATTCGTCGCCTGGAGACGACTGAATGACCTTCAGCGCAGTCACCGGCGCAGGCCCCGGTGCGGGCACAGACACGAGGTCTCATCGCGACGCGGTGGGAGCTTTGGCTGGCAAAGAGGCTGACCGCGAGCGGGCCGTTGCTCACCGGACGCGCCGCGTGGTGATGACTTCGCTGGGCGTGATGCAGGAGCGGAAAGCCGATCACAAGCGAAATCGCGCGGTGGCACTGGCGGCAACGTTACTGGTGTTCTTTGTGGTAGGCCCCCCGGTGTGGTGGATCGCAGACACTTTGATTGAGGAAGAGCGGCTGACCGGTATGGTGAGCGAGATTGCCGTGTGGAGCTTCTTTATGAGTACCGCGCTGTTGGCTTCGGCCCTGCTCGCCGGCTGGATGCGCCGCAAGTCCTGATTCGCGACGATCCGAGCTTGCGCCCGATCTGAGCGGGTTGACCAAAGGTACTCGCAACTTCCGCTTTCATCTTCCCGTCCATTGGAATAGAGGTTAAGCTTGGCTTAATCCTCCAAACCAGCCCTCCGAAGGAGGGAGTTGATATGCCTGAGCCTCAGTCGATTCACGCCAATGAAGACACGCGCCTGATCCCTATTTGGTCGATCATGGCGGCCGCCGCGGTCTTCGTTTTGGTTGAGTACTATTTCTGGATTGTTTTTCCTGAGCAGCAGCATCATGTGCCGCCGCTGGGCCTGCGCGTTTACATGAATCTTTCGTGGGGACTGCTGGCGGCGCTGTATTTTCTGATGATCGGTTTTGTCAGCAAGGACGCGCCTCGGCGTTCGATGAGCGCGCGGTTCTGGATGCTGATCTGCTTCGTCATGCCGGGTGGCATTGGCGCGGTGCTCTATTTCCTGCTGCGCACGCCGCTGGTGTCAACCTGCGCGGCCTGCGGAACACATGTGCAGAGCGACTTCCACTTCTGCCCGCAATGCAATTATCAACTCACGGCTAGTTGCGGCAATTGCTTCCGCACGGTGCGCACGACGGACCAGTACTGCACGCGGTGCGGCCATGAACTGGCACACGATCATATGCCGGCACGCCTACGGCTTCTTGGCGAGTAGGGCGCAGTTACAGCGATGCAGGCTTCGCGGAGAGCCGAGGACATCCTCATTCAAGAAAACGTCGAACGCCCGCATCATTGACCCGGCCAAGTTCCCCTTCCTACAATCAAGCTGCCGACTCCCATGACAATCTCCGCGCTGATCATCGATGACGAACAGCTCGCTCGCGATGAGTTGAAGTATCTGCTGGACCAGGCAGGCGGCGTGGAGGTTGTGGCGCAGGGGGCCAATGGCATCGAAGCTGTCGACTTAATCGAAGAGCATCGTCCAGATGTCGTTTTTCTCGATGTGCAGATGCCGGGACTCGACGGGTTTGCTGTTATCAAGAGGTTGATAGACAGGCACGGCGCGAAACCCGGCAAGGACGCGGAGCCGCTGCCACAGGTGGTGTTTGCCACGGCGTACGACCAATATGCTGTGCGCGCCTTCGACGTGAATGCGGTCGACTACCTGCTAAAACCGTTCGATCGGGCGCGTGTGCAACAGGCGCTGGAGCGCGTGCGTGGACGCATGGCGGGAAACTCGACGGGCGCGCTGCCCGAAGCGCAGATTGGCGAGCTGCTGCGGCTGCTGAATCGCGAGCAGAGCGGGCCTCGGGCCCCGCAATCAGGCAGGCTGATTGTGCAGGCCCAGAGTCGTCTACTACTCGTGGATCAGGCAGAGATTTGCTACGCCGCGATCGATGAAGGCGTGATTCGCGTGGTGACACAAAGCTTTGAGGGTCATTCGAAATGCCGGACTCTCGAAGAGTTGTTGGAACTGCTCGACCCGGCCTTGTTCTGGCGCGCGCATCGCGGCTTTGTGGTGAACATCAACCACATTCGCGAAGTGGTGCCGTGGTTCAAGTCGACCTACCAGCTGCGCATGAACGATAAGAAGCAGACAGAGATTCCAGTGAGTCGAGGACAAACGAAACGGCTGCGGGAGTTGTTCAATCTCTAGCGGTGTAACGTCTCCTCAGTCGTACCTCTCGAAGATGATTTGCTTGCGGTGCCAGCCGAAAGACTTCAGCCGATCGCGCACCGAGTTAATCATATTGCTTAGGCCGCAGACGTATGCGTTGATGTCGAAGCGAAGCTCAGCCGGAGGAATTCCCGGATCGACGGGGGGAACGGGCAGCGGCTGGCCGAGTCGCTCGGCACGTTGCTCGATGATGCGCGTTGCGTGCTCCTGGACGTAGCCTTGGAGACCCTGCCAGCTCTCCGGCGCCCGACTGAGCGTAGGCAGATAGTGGAAGTTGTCGTGGCGCGCGGCGAAGGCTTCGAACTCATCGCGGTAGTAGATCTCACTCTCGTAGCGCGTTCCGTAGACGAGCCAGATCTGCTTGCCGTTGCTGCGATCGGGGCCGCCTTCGGGAAAGAGCCATTGCAGAAAGCCACGTATCGGAGCGACGCCTGTGCCCGTCGCAATCAAGATCGAATCCGTAATGGGCGCGCACAGTGTGAAGAAGCCGTTCGGCCCGTAGACTTGAAGACTGCCGCCCACCGGCAGATCGGGTAGATCGGCGAGGAGATTCGAGAAGAATCCGCCTTCGACGCGGTTCAGGCATAGATCGAAGCGATTTCCGTCGGGAGCGGACGCGATCGAGTAGGCGCGCGTTTGTTCTTTGCCCGCAGGATCGTCGGCAACCGCGGAGATGAATTGGCCGGGAAGAAAGGAAAAGGAGTCCAACTCCTCGAGGACAAATTCGAGGTGATAGGTCTGCGCCTTCTCAGAGAGACACTGCTTCCGGGTTAGACGTGCGGAATAGAATTCGCGTTCCAAGCTGGGTTCTCGATGGAAAGAAGAAGCCAAAGAAATCGATATGAGCGAGTATCGCCAGTCGGGCGCTCGTATGGCAAGCCACCTGTGGTGAGGCGACCCGCTGGTGCGGCATTGAGTTGAGAATTGGCGTGACTTTAGCTCCCGGTCTAGCTGCCGGGTTTGGCGAAGGCTTGCCAGCAGAGCTGCACGCCAATCGCAAAGAGCCAGAGTGACAAGGCGAGCCGCATGGGACGCGAGGGAATGCGCGTCGCGAGCCCGGACCCCACTAATGCCCCAGCGATACCGCCAACAATTAAATTCGTGAGCAGTGCCGAGTTCACTCCTCCCTGACTCAAGTGCATCCCACCGCCAATGAGGGAAAGACCGAGACCAAAGGAAAGATCGGTGCCGACGATGCGAGGCACATCGAGAGTTGTAAGTCCGAGGAGCGCGACCGTGCCAAGTGCGCCCGCGCCGGACGACGAGAATCCCACTTCTGCGCCAATAGGAAACATGGTGAGCGCGAGCCAGAATGGACGACTGGCGCGCTTGCGAATCGCATCGACCGGGCGAAAGTACCGGTAAATATGCCAACTCGACGAGAGCACGATGATGCTGCCAAGGGCGAAATAGAGCCAGAGGGTGTGGCCTTTCACACGCACGACATGCTGGAAGAAGAGCGCGCCGAGGATGACGCCGGGGACTCCGGCAAGGAGCATGTAGCCGAGAGTGCGCCAAGCGACCTGACGGCGCCAGATCTGAATGGGAACGACGACGAGCTTGACGGCCGCGGAGTAGACGAGCGCGGTGCCGACGGCCTGGGGAACGGGGACGTGCAGAAACAGGATCAGCATCGGCGCGGTGATAGTGCCGGCTCCGACGCCGGTCATGGCAATGACTGCAGCGATGAAGAATCCGATCAATAATTCCATTGCGATCTCCGGCTGCTAAGCTTCAATCTCTGGGGCCGGAGTTTCTGGGGAATGAATTTCCGAGCCTTGAATGTGAATGCCGCATTCGAGTTTGCGTCCGGACCAGCGACCCGAGCGCGGATCGTTGGGGTCGAAGGGCAAGCTGGTACACGGGGCGCAGCCGATGCTGGTGTAGCCCTTTTCATAGAGTGGCAGTAGCGGAATGCTGTGCGATTCGGCGTATTGCCACACATCGCGTGTGGTCCACTCGGCGAGCGGGCTGAGCTTGGAGAGCACGTGGCCGGTGGGCAGCTTGAAAGATTCTTCGGCCTGGAGGTTGGCGCGTGACTTCGACTGCTCGCGGCGCAACCCGGTGATCCACGTGTCATAGGGCGCAAGAGATCGAAAGAGCGGCCCGACCTTGCGCAGACCACAGCAGCGGTCGGGCGCGGACTGATACAAAATGCCGAACTCGGATTCCTGCTCGGCCACCGTGTGCTCGGGGAGCACGTTGACGAGGTTTAGGTCCCACTCCGCGGCCATGCGGTCGCGATAGACGAGTGTCTCAGGAAAGTGATAACCGGTCTCGAGAAACAGCACCGGGATGCGCGGAACGATGGCGCGCGCAATGTGCAGGACGACGACGTCTTCGGCCTGAAAGCTGCTCGTGATGCAAGGCTGCTGCGCGCGCAGGAGACGCGAGCGAAGAAACTCCAGAGCGATGCGGAAACGTTCTTCGATTTCACTGCTGAGTTGGGTCGGCATCCTTGTCTCCAGAGGGAATAATGTGCAGGCGCCTGAATTCGGCGAGAAGATCTGCGAGATTCTCGCTGGCGAGCTCGCGGGAATCTACACCGAGAGCCCCGGCCATGGTCAATGTGATCGGTCCGTCCGTCTCGCTCTCGATGAGGACCACGGCGCCAGATCGTGCGACGGTGAGAAGCGCTGCGTAAGCGCGAACCCGCGTGCGCAGAACCAGCGCCCGGGAATGCAGGAGCGATTGCTCGAGTTCGGCGGCAAGCTGATGTCTTGTGCCGAGTTCGATCAGAGCGCCTGTTGGTTGAGCCGCGGCTGGTGCGTCTTCCGCGACATCTGAAAACTTCCGAATCATCGCCGCACCGGCGGTCGCGTTGTCGGCCGGATCGATGAGGATAAAGCTGCCGGTGGTGCGGTTCTCGCGGTAGAGATCGGCGAGCAACGGACGGCTGACCTCCAAGACGATCTCACCGATGTCGTTCAGTGCAAGCTGATCGGAGGCACGTTCCTCGAGATGTTCGACATCGATGCGCGAACGAATTTCGAGGATCTGGGCGCGCACGGTCTGCGTCGTGTGCTTGAGTAGATATGTGGCGCCGGCACGGAGCGGCTTCGCGTGCATCCAGACGAGAGTCGCTTCGAATCGAGTAGTTTTGAGCGGCGGAGCCGTAATCGAGGCGATCATGTCTCCACGGCTCAAGTCGGTTTCGTCTTCGAGCGTAAGCACCACCGACTGGGGAGCGCGAGCCGCGGCGAGATCGCCCTCCCACGTGTTGATGGAGCGCACGTGCGTGCGGATGCCAGAGGGCAGGGCTAGTACTTCATCACCGGGATGCACAGCGCCTGCGGCGATCTGTCCGGCGAAGCCGCGAAAATCCTGATGCGGACGCAGCACGCGTTGTACTGGAAAACGTAGCCCGGCGTGCAATCTCTCGATGGCAAGCGGAACGGTTTCTAGCAATTCAAGAAGACTCGGGCCTTCGTACCAGAGAATGCGACTGCTGCGGTGGACGACGTTGTCCCCATCCAGGGCGCTGACCGGAACTGCGATCAGTTCGGGAATATCGAGCCGCGTCGCGAGCGCCTGCAGATCGCGATGATGACGGTCGAAAACTTCCTGAGAAAAGTCGACGAGGTCCATCTTGTTGATGGCAGCGATGACCGTGGGGATACCGAGTAGCGCGGCGATGCAGGTGTGGCGGCGCGTCTGGTCGAGAATGCCTTTGCGCGCGTCGACAAGGACAATGGCAACATCGGCCGTACTCGCGCCGGTGGCCATGTTGCGCGTGTACTGCTCGTGGCCGGGCGTATCGGCAATGATGAATTTTCTTTTCGGGGTCGAAAAGTAGCGATAGGCAACGTCGATTGTGATGCCCTGCTCGCGCTCGGCACGCAGGCCGTCGGTTAGTTGTGCAAAGTCGATGGCGGCGTTATGCGTGACTGAGCGGATGTTGTCGTCGTAGACGTTGCGTGAGTCGTAGAGAAGGCGGCCGATCAGCGTGGACTTGCCGTCGTCGACGCTGCCCGCAGTGGAGAAGCGCAGAAGGTCCTTGGCGCGTTCGGCTTCGAGCTGCTGCTCTATCTCGGCATCGGCGCTATCGAAACGAGGAACGATTGGGGTCTCCACGGGGCTTCGGTCTGCGGCAATCATCAGAAGTAGCCCTCACGCTTCTTGATTTCCATCGAGCCATCCTGATCGTGGTCGATGATGCGGTTGGCGCGTTCAGAATTCCGGACGGCCATCAGTTCCGCGATGATTTTGGGGACAGTATCGGCATCGCTGCGGATGGCGCCTGTGCAGGGGCTGCAGCCGAGGGAACGCAGGCGGCATTTAACCCATTGCTCTTCGCCCGGCAGTCCTTGCACGAAGGGCTGCTCGACAGGAATAAGCGAGTCGCCGCGGACGAGCATCTTGCGCTCCTTGGCGAGATAGAGCGGAACGATGGGAATTTTTTCGAGATGGATATAGTGCCAAATGTCGAGCTCGGTCCAGTTGGAAAGCGGGAAAACGCGGATGCTTTCGCCGGGTCCGATGCGGCCGTTGAAGAGGCTCCAAAGCTCAGGGCGCTGATTTTTCGGATCCCATTGACCGGCGCTATCCCGGAAGGAAAAGATACGCTCCTTGGCGCGCGATTTTTCTTCGTCGCGGCGCGCGCCGCCGAAAGCTGCGTCGAAGTTATACGCGCGGAGCCCGTCTAGAAGGGCCTGGGTCTTGAGCAATCCACAGCAGCGCTGGGTACCAAGCCGGATGGGATTGGCGCCATCGGCGAGTGCTTCTTCATTCCGCCAGACGAGCAGCTTGAGGCCGAGCTCTGCAGTATACCGATCGCGAAATTCGAGCATCTCGCGGAACTTGTAGCCGGTATCGATGTGCAGCAAGGGAAACGGAATGGGCGCAGGATGAAAGGCTTTTTGCGCCAGGCGCAGCATCACCGATGAATCTTTGCCTATGGAGTAGAGCATCACGGGCCGCTCGAATTCAGAGGCCACCTCGCGGATAATATGGATGCTCTCGGCCTCGAGAAGCTGGATGTGGCTGAGCCGTTCGCGGGCGGGTTGCGCCGGGGCGTTGCCGACCGCTGGAACCGCGCCCAAGGCGCTTGCGGGCACCGATCCCGACAGATGCGCAGGCGCGATGTCGTTGGCGATCGATGTCATATCAGCTCTCTCCTCGGTATTGCGCCGGAAAATACAAAACCCGCGGCAGCAGAGATTCTGCAGCGCGGGCTTAGGGGAACCTTGTGAGTCTTAAGGCTGGTCTACCCCACAGTCCGGCGGCATGCGCAACAACATGCACAACAAGCGGCCGGAGTGGAGCGGAAACTCATGTT
>Ga0181535_10003294_pt1 | contig 18887 bp, 9 predicted proteins | sample PEATcosm2014_Bin_44_FD_119774 | JGI IMG/M metagenome (GOLD analysis project Ga0181535, IMG submission 119774) | Peatland microbial communities from MTU Mesocosm Facility, Houghton, MI, USA - PEATcosm2014_Bin17_30_metaG | ecosystem: Environmental > Terrestrial > Soil > Wetlands > Peat | place... | reverse complement strand
TGCCCGTGTTGGCGAATCCCCAGGAAGGGATTTCAATAGAAAAGCCGTCCAGTGCCTTGAACGCAACTTCCTCTGGATTCGACTCCGGCATCTTCATCGTTTCCCCTTTTCCCCAAACCGGGCTCGTTCTCTGCCGGCTATCTGCTGTCTGCAGCTCTCGGAGCCGGCCAGGCTGGAGGAGCGCAACCAGACCCCCAACAGAATGTGTGGGTTTCGGTCGAGAGACCCAATAATATTGCATGAGAAATCAATTGTCTATTGCAATCGAGCCCTCGATTTGCCTCCGACCCTACCTCCCGCCCGGCTCGGTTCTTCGCGCCAACTGCCGTCACCCTCTCCGCGCATTCACTCTCAAGCCGCCGCACTCAAACCGATCGTTCCCGGTCTCGTCTGCCGCGACTCTTCAACCTTCCTCTTCCAGCGCCGTCTAACTGAACGAGTTTTCCGGTTTTATTCATTGTGGGCTCCGTTGTTAGATCTCCTCTTTCGGTTTTATAAGTCCGTTCCGCGCTGATGATTCGTTGCGGCGTTCGCGTTGGTAGCCAGGCGCGTTTCAAAAAAGCGATGCGCACGGCAATAAATGCCAACCGCATCGGCACATTCGGAGATGGGTGAGCCATGGGTCAGATTATGATGGGGTCTTCGACCATGCAACCGGCTTGCCCCAGTGAATCTATCGGCTTCTTGTTGTTCTCCATGTACCCGGCGGCTCATTTTCTCCAGGCCGCGAAAACTGTGCGGCACTTCGAGAGTTCTCTCAAGAAAGGTTCCCGGATCACCCCCCTATGATCAACAGGATCAATTCACGCTCGCTGCCCTTCTTCGTTCTGGCCAGTCTTTTCCTCTGTTCCGCCGCCTCCATGGCGCAGAGCGCCGCGCCGGCCGTCCGCATCGTCAGCGCCATCGACGAGAGCCAGCGGATCACGCTCACTCACACCGTCAGTCCCTTTGCCAATGCCGCGAACGATCGCGGCGCAGCCCCTGACGGCATGCAGCTCGACCGGATCCAGCTGGTCCTTCAGCGCAGCACCGCCCAGGAGACAGCGCTCCGCCAGCTCATCGCGCAGATGCACACATCCGGCTCAGCCAACTACCATCAGTGGCTCACTCCGGACCAATTCGGCGCTCAGTTTGGAGCCTCTGACCAGGACATTGCCACGATTGAATCCTGGCTGGGCAGCCATGGCTTCGCCGTCTCCAAAGTGAATCCCGGCAAGTCATCCCTCGAGTTCTCGGGCAGCGTGGCGCAGATGCGCGAGGCCTTCCATACCCAGATCCACAAGTACAACGTCGACGGCCAGTCTCACTACGCCAATGCCAACGATCCCCAGATTCCCGCGGCCCTGGCGCCGGTCATCGGCGGGTTTGTTTCCCTCAACAATTTCCACCCCAAGAGCTACGTCAAGAAGCTCGGTGAAGCCTCGCTCAATCCTGCCTCGCATCAAGTCTCTCAGTGGACATGGGGCAACAGCACCACCGGCACGAATTACATTCTCGCCCCCGCTGACTTCGCCGTTCAATACGATTTGCAGCCGCTTTACAACGCCAACGTCAACGGGAGCGGGCAGACCATCGCCATCATCAACGACTCCAACATCAACATCGATCTCGTCAATCAGTTCCGCACGCTGTTCAATCTTCCCGCCAACCCGCCACAGGTCATCATTGACGGTAACGATCCCGGCGTCGACGGCATCAATGATCCCGATGGTCCCAACGGCGACTCCGTCGAAGCTTATCTCGACGTCGAGTGGTCCGGCGCCGTTGCGCCCAATGCCACCATCGACCTGGTCGTCGCCGCCGACACGTCAATCGAGAGCGGTTTGTTCCTGGCCATTGAGCACGCCGTCTACGGCGATGTCGCGCCCGTCCTCAGCCTTAGCTTCGGCCAGTGCGAATCCACCCTCGGTTCCACGAACTCATTCCTCAATAGCCTGTGGGAGCAGGCAGCCGCGCAGGGCCAGACCGTCATGGTCTCCACCGGAGACAGCGGTTCCGCCGGGTGCGACGACAACGCATACTACGCTGTAAACGGTCAGGCGGTCAGCGGCTTCGCCTCCACGCCTTACAACGTCGCCGTCGGCGGAACGGACTTTTACTATTCCGACTACGCCACAGGCGGCGCCAGCATCTCCAACTACTGGAATACGACCGCGAGCCAGTTGCCCGCCGTCTCTCTCAAGCAGTACACCCCCGAGCAGCCCTGGAATGACAGCCAGTTTGGCCTGAACATTAACAACGAGTTCAGCCTGTACGGCGTCACTACCGATGGCGGTGGCGGCGGCGGCGCCAGCAACGGCGCCGTCTGCAGCACCAACACCTACAACTCCAGCAGCGGCGCCTGCACCGGTACGCTCAGTGGCTATGCCAAACCCTCATGGCAGTCGGGCACCGGGGTTCCCACCGATGGCGTGCGCGATATTCCCGACGTCTCTCTCTTTGCCGCCAACGGAAACAACAACAGCTTCTATCCAATCTGCGCTACCGACGGCGATTGCCAGACCTCAGGTCTTGGCGTTGGCGGCGTCGTGCAGATCTACGGCGTGGGCGGCACGTCTGCCTCTTCGCCCGCCTTCGCCGGCATCATGGCGTTGGTTGACGAAAAATGGGGCCGCCAGGGCCAGGCGGACGACATCCTCTATGCGCTCAAGGCGCAGTACCCCGCCGCCTTTCACGACGTCACGGTTGGAACCAACGCGGTGCCCTGCGAGTACGCGCCGACTTTGACTAAGAATTGCATCTCGGCAACAGGCGCGATCGACTACAACGGTGTTACCGAAGGCGAGATCGGCTCCGGCTCAACGCCTGAATACAACGCCGCCGCCGGCTACAACCTTGCCACCGGCCTCGGCACCATCGACGCCAACAATCTGGTTACGGACTGGCCGAAGGTCACTCTGGCTTCAACGACCACCACCATGAACGCGTCCCAAACCAGCTTCGCTCATGGAACTTCCATCACCATCAGCGGGACCGTGACGGGAACCGGCACGCCTACCGGCAATGTGGCGCTGATGACCGACAGCTCTGAGCCGGGGCAGCAGGGCCAGGGGCAAGCCCAAACCTTGAACGGTTTCGTGGGCACCTTCGGTACCGGCACCTTCGCATTGAGCAATGGATCTTACACAGGCTCCGTAAGCACCCTGCCCGGCGGCAGCTACCACATTTGGGGCCAGTACGGCGGCGACTCCAAGAACGCGATGAGCAGCTCCACGCCGCCCATCGCGATCACCGTCACTCCGGAGAACAGCGGCGTCTTCTTCAATGCGTTCACGTCGGGCGGCAGCTATACTGCCCCGCAAACGGTAAGCTCGGCCATCGACTACGGCACCCAGTTGGATCTCAGTGCCCAGATCGCGCCCAGTTCCCAGCTCTCCTCGTTTGAGACCTGCACCACGAGCTGCCCAGTCTTCACCATTCCTACCGGAACCGTCACCTTCACCGACAGCTCCTCCAGCATCAACACCGCGGTGGTCAACGCCGAGGGCGATGCTGAGTTCAACGCTCCATTTGCGGTCGGTTCGCATTCAGTCACCGCCAACTACAGCGGCGATAGCAGCTATAACAAGTCGACATCTTCCGCAATCGCGTTTTCGGTAGCAAAGGATTCGCCCCAACTGCAGATCTTTACGACGCTAACGACTTCACAGAATGACCTCATCAGTGGCACCGGGCAACAGACGATCCTTACCATCGAGATTTCAAACACCGCCCAATACGGCGCATGCAATCCCACCACCAGCGGGACGTGCAGCTCCGGATCTACCTATCCGGTATCGGTCGCCCCCCCCACGGGAACCATCACTTTTAGCAACAGCACGCTTTCAGGGTTGTCAGGAAACATGGCGCTCAGTGCTTACGTCGACCCGGTAACAGGAGCCCAGTCGGGCGTGGCCAGCTTCGTTATTCCGGCCAACACAACATCGGGCACTTATCAGGCCACTGTCGCATACAGCGGCGACGGGAATTACAACTCGATACCGGCGTCATCGAATACAACGTTCAGTATTCCGATTCAGAACATCAACTCCAGCGGCCTGGTTTCCACCACGACTGCGGTCACCACCGGGTCCATCTCTCCCAATTCCACAATCTCCGTGACGGGAACCGTCACCGGCCAGAGCGGGCATCCGGCCCCGACCGGCTACATTTACGTCTATTCATCCGGGGGCTTCCCCGGCGAAATTCATATTTCGCCGCCATCCACTGGAGTTATTTCGTCGTTCACTTTCTCAGTCAGCAGCCAGGACCTTTTCCAGGGGTCGAACTTCGTCACCCTTCAGTACGCCGGGGACACCAACTACAACCCCTCCACCTTTGTGCTTTACAACAACGCCGCCATTGCGAATCCTCTTTCTGACTTCACGCTGGTGCCCGACACGACCATCGTGCCAGTCAGCGTCAGCGGCGGCGCCGGCAGCGGCACCGACACCATCAATGTCGCGTCCGTCAATGGCTTCAACGGCAACGTGAATCTCACGTGCACGGCTGCGCCCGGCGTCGGCTGCACGATTTCGCCCACGGCGGGCCTTGGCAGCGGCGCCAGCACGACGGCAACCCTTTCCGTCACCGCTCCGGCCGACACTGCCAATCAGACCTACAACGTGCGGGTCACCGGCGCAGATGCCGCGACGGGTGAATTCATCCACACCCTGGCGATCGCCGCAGTGGTCTCTGGTTCACCCGCTGGCTCGTCCAGCTTCGCCGTCAACAACAGCGCGAATATCAACATCGCCACCATCGGCCAAAACGGCGCGTCAACGATCACGGTTACTCCGCTTGGCGGATTTACCGGAACAGTCAATCTCAGTTGCGCAGTCACGCCGCCAACAGGCGCAACCAACTCCGCGACATGCACGTTGGGCGCTGGATCGGCGACTGGCACAACCACCACCACCTCCGTAACCATCAGCGGGGCCTCGGCGCAAACAGCTACGCTCACCATCGATACCCTGGCCACAACGACGGGCGGAGTCTACACGGTGACGGTCACAGGCACATCGGGCGCCATCTCTATCCCGGTGGTTGTCACGGTGAATTTGGGGACGACGGGCATTGCCCTCACGAACAGCGGCGCGATCACGATCTCCGCTCCCGGAGCAACCAGCAACAACACCGCCACAATCACAGCCGCACCGACAAACGGATTCACCGGAACAGTCAGCCTGAGCTGCATTGTAAGCACCAGCATCTCCAGCCCCAACGACCCGCCAACCTGTGGCCTGTCCGCGTCTTCAGTCACAATCAGCGGCACGTCGTCGCAGCAAGTCACGCTAACAGTAACCACGACAGCCGCAACCACCGGCCTCAATAGCCCGGCGAAGCTGTTCTGGCCATCCACGGGCGGCGCGGCTCTCGCACTTCTTGTCTTCTTCGGGATTCCGGCGCGGCGCCGTAACTGGCGCTCGTTGCTCGGCCTCATCATCGTCATGGCCGCCCTCGGCACATTGTCCAGTTGCGGCGGCGGCGGTGGGGGAGGCGGCGGAGGCGACGGTGGTGGAGGGGGCGGAAACTCCGGCACAACGACGGGGGCGTACACGGTGACCGTGACAGGTACATCCGGCACAGGCGCGAGCCAGATCTCGCAAACCACGGTCGTCAACGTCACTGTGAACTAAAACGATCGGCCTGCGCGCGACTCGGGCCCTTCCCTCGGGAAGGGCCCGCTGTTTTTCGCCTGCATCATCGTTCCCTTGTTCCCTTGCTCCGTCGTTCGCCGTCTTTTACACCGGCCTCAGCCATAGCACCGGCTGGCGAATCGGAAAGTTCCGCACGATCTCAGGCGTTTTAGGATCGGGCGGCAGCGTGCGCCACAGCGCAATAAACTTCGGCTCGCGATACGCCAGCCCCGCGAACAAAAGGCTGGGCTGACGATTGGGCAGGTCGTCAAAATACTCCACGTCGTGCGGATAAGGCCACTTGCTCTTGTCCTCGATGTAAGGAAACAGGAAATCCACGGCCTTCTTGTAAAGGCTGCCATCGGGTAACGCGAATTGCCACAGATTGTTCGTCGCGCCGTTTGCTGAGATGCCGGATGCCGACGCAATCACGCACACCATCGCCAGCATGTCGAGATTGAAGAGCGAGTAGTTGTAGGGCCTGCTGCGTTTGAGCTCCAGCGGAAAGCTCCCATCCGCCGCCATCTGCTCGGGCAAGAGATGATTGCGGAATCGCTCGCGGCACATCAACATTGCGTTCTCGTTGCCGATGTAAGCTGCAAACGCCGCCGCCTGCACCGTCCAGCAGGTTCCATGGTTGTTCTTGGCCGCTTCTTCTTCCTGTCCGTTGGACGAAATGCGCGTCCACAAGAGATATTCCGTGAACCACTCACGCACGCCGGCGAACTCAGCCGTGGTCATGGCCTGCGCCGCTTCCAAATGCCGCGCAGCGCGCGTCACTTCCACCAGGTGGAGCGTGTCGATAATGCCGTAACTTCGGCCCGTCGATTGCCCCCACACCGCCTGCGCGTAGTCGAGCGACGGATTCATGTGCGTTTCAGGCGCGAGAAACCACGCGCGCAGATGCGCAGCCGCGCGCTCGGCATAGCGCTTGTCCTGCGTGAGGAGCCACGCAGCCGTCAGCGCCGGCACAATCAGGCTCAGCCGAATCAGGGCCAGGCGATGGTCGTTGAAGTTTTGCGGGTCGGAGTAGCCGTCGCGCTCAATGTATGGGCCGCCGGGATTCTTCGGGTCAGGCCACCAATAATCCGCCTCGGAAAAATAGTCGTGCTTGCCGCCCTTGCTGCGCGGCGAAGACGATGCCGTGACGGTGATCGGCGGCGCGGTTAAATATTCGTTGGCCGCGCGCAGAATCCGCTCGCGATCGATGGCCTCGATCTCGCTCAGTGTGATGAGCGGCCCATGGGCGGGAGCCTGAGCAGCAAGCGTCGCAAAGGCTCTTGAGCGACTGGCGGCCATGGCGGCTGCCGCGGAGGAAAGGCAAAACGTCCGGCGATCCATCTCCTCTACCTTCACGGAATGGCCGTGTTCTTGTCCAGCAGCGCACGCGCATCGATTCCACTCGCGGCGCCCGCAAAGTTAACCAGCCTCAAATCGCCCAGCCGAGACAGCAACCCCGTTCACTGTTCATGCTTCTGTCCAAGGTAACGTTCCGGCGGTTTTAGGCGCACCACAACTCCAACAATGGACCTATACTCTTCAAACAGAGCGAGGCCATCCCCATGCCCACCGAAGCCCGCATCCCGGACTTCGTTTTACCCTCATTCGCCGATCCGCACTCCGGGCGCATCGTTCTTCTCGCCGACAATCTCACCGGCGCCTGCGATGCCGGCGCTGCATTCCTCCGCTCCGGGCGTTCGGTTCGCGTCTGGTTCGGCACGAGCGTTCAATTTTCGACCCCGGATTCCGTCCAGGCGTTTAACACCCATTCGCGCGCGCTATCGCCGCGCCGTGCAGCCCACGCAGTCTCTCTCGCCTGCACCGCTCTTGGCGGCGATCCCAATTCGCTTTTTTTCAAGAAGGTTGACTCCGCCGCCAGGGGCCCTGTCGCCGCTGAGTTGCTCGCCGCGCAAAGCGCGCTTGGAGCGCGCGCTGTCCTCTTCGCTCCTGCTTTTCCCGCCGCCGGCCGCACCGTACGCGACGGAACTCTGGAGATTGAAGACGCCGCCGGCCAACATACGCAGATTCGACTCGAACGCCTTTTCCCGCTTTTGGTCCGCGGCCGCATCTTCCACGTCTCGCACGCCCGCGAGCTTGCGCCCGCTCTTGACGCCGGCAAGACTCTGCCCATCTGCGACAGCGCGACCCAAGCGGATCTGGACGCGCTGGCTCGCGCCGCGAACGGCCTGCCCGGCCTGCTCTACGCGGGCTCCGCCGGTTTGGCACAGGCGCTCGCCAGCCTGGTGCCCGCGCGCCCCATGACCGCTCTCGTGCCACCGGCAGAGCGCACCCTGCTCATCGCGGGAACGTCTCATCCCGTCACCAAACTCCAACTCGATGAGCTTGACTCCGCGAAGCCGGACGGCGTCCGCGTCCTCCGCCTCCATCTGGCTTTCGGCGCCGAAGCGCGCATTCGCTCGGCATTCCGTTCCTATGCTCCGCAGGCCCTGATCCTCACCGGCGGCGAAACAGCGCAGCTTGCGGTTCGCGCCCTCGCTGCACACTCCTTTATTCTCCTGGGTGAACTCGCGCCGGGCATACCATGGGGAACCGTGCAGGGCGGCGATGCGCACGGATGCACCGTCGTCACCAAGTCTGGCGGCTTTGGTTCGCCAACAGCGTTCAATGAGATTCTTGCCGCGCTAAGAGGCCGCGCGTAACCAGACTCGCGCACCGCATGAACGGAGTCGCTTGCGGCTCACGGCCCCGCGCCGGAATCTAACCCCGGGATTGTGCCCGAAACCCTAGAACCGGAACACCACGCCAAACGTCCCGCGCACGTTCCAGGTTCGGTTCGTCGAGTTCGACAGCGCCGGGTTACTGTTAGGCAGCGAGAACGATGCGGCCACGCGATCGCCGGTAAGTTGCACGCCCCAATTGCGGTTCAGGCTATAGGCGAGGCCTCCGCCAAAACCTCCGGCAAACGAGATCGTCGGCGTGATGCTCTCGCCTCCGGTGTGCTCTCCGCCGATTTCGCCGAAAACCACTCCGCTGAGGTTCCCGTAGAGCGTCGCGTGAAGCGCCGGTCCAACCAGAAATGTGTAGATCGTCGGGTTGCCCTTATTCGGTATGTCGGCGTGACCCGTCCCCAGCTTGTAGTAATCCCCCGACGCCATGAGCTGAAAGTACTTTCCCCAATCGCGAGAGACTGAAACCTTTCCGCCCACCAATCCGCTGTACGAAACGGGTACCTGCCGCAGGCGGGAATAGGCTACGCCCGCGAATACTTCATATTTGGGTCCGGCCTGCGCCTGGCCCGGCGCCGTATCCGAGTTCACCTGGCCGATGGCACTTCTTGGCGTGAGCACAGCCGTCGCTGCGGCCAAAAGCAAGAACAGTAGCGTCCTCTTCAACTTGAAAATCTCCTCAATCGGTACCGCGCAAGCAAACCCTTTGCATCCGGACTTCTTTTCCGGGACGGAGTTCCTGGCTGGTTTCCGGTACCCTTCTAGACTATCCTCTCCCCCCGCCTTTCAAGAAGCCCAGCGGCGCCGGGAGTGCTTCAATCTTTGACTGCAATTTGCGCGAAAGGACGCGCCCCGGAGCGGCTCGGAGATCATCCCTTCTCCAGGTACCAGGGGATATTGATCACCACGATGCGCCGGTTGCCGCGCATCAGCAGGATCACCTTCAACAGATCTGAACGCCGGTTGTGCAGCATTCCTTCCCACCAATGGCGCACCACCAGCTCCGGGACCAGGACGCACACCTTGCAGTTCGCGCGCTCGCGCTCCACACTCAGCACATAATCCACAATTGGGTAAAGGATGTAGCGATAAGGCGATTTGAGCCTTACCAACTTGGGAACGCAGCGGCCGGCAGCCTTCAATGGCGTCACAACGTCCTTCTCCCACGCATCGCAGAAGGAATCGGGCACGTCGCCGGTTTCCACATGCACGCAGTGAATATCGCAGGACATCGAGAGCGCGAACGACAGCGCCTTCTCGCTGATGCGGCTCCAGCGATCCACGGGCACCACCACAATCGGCTCGGTCACTTCGGCCGGAATAAAGGGCCGGTCCAGATCGATCTCGCGATTCACGCGGACGTAATGCCGATTGACCGCGCGCATGAACAGGATCATGACTACCACCAGCAGCGCCGTGATCCATGCGCCCTCAGCGAACTTGGCCACCAGCACCACGATCGTCGTGATTCCCGTCGCCAACGCTCCAACGCCGTTCACGATCATGTTCCTGGTGGCGCCGCCCTGGCGCTTCCAGTGCATCACCATCCCCGCCTGCGACAGCGTGAAGGCCATGAACGCCCCGATGGCGTAGAGCGGAATCAGCCGATCCGTGACTCCGCCAAAAAGGATCAGGAGCAGCGCCGTAAGCGCCACTAACACGTAGATGCCCCACGAATACAGCAGACGCCGCCCGCGTATCAGAAAAACGTGCGGCATGTAGTTGTCGATCGCAATGGCGCGGGTCAGGCGCGGAAAATCGGCAAAAGCCGTATTCGCGCTCAACGCCAGCACCAGCAGCACCGAGGTGATCGTCATGTAATAAAACCACCCCTGCCCCATCACCGCGCGCGTCAGCATAGAGAGAACGCTCTCGTAACCTGCATGGCCGGGATCGGTATCAGCGATACCGTAAGCGCGGCACAGCAGTGCGATGCCCGCCAGCAAAACGATCAGCAGCGCGATGATGATGGTCAGCGTCGTCTTGGCGTTCTTGCTCCTCGGCTCGCGAAACGCCGTTACGCCATTGCTGACCGCCTCCACACCCGTCATCGCCGTGCATCCTGAAGAAAAAACCTTCAAGATCAGCCACCAGCTCACCATTGTGGTTGCGGCGGGGATCCTGGGCAGCGGCGTCACAGGCAATGGATGCCCGGCCGCGTGAACCACCTGCCAGCCGCCGACTGCAATCACAATCAGCAGCGTCGCCGTAAACAGGTACGTCGGAATCATGAACACGACGCCCGTGTCGTGAACTCCACGCATGTTCACAAGGGTTAGGAGCGCCAGCACGACCAGACAGATTTCGAGCGTGTGCGGCTGCAGGCTGGGCATCGCTGAGATCAACGCGCCAACACCCGCCGAGATGCCCACGGATGCAGTCAGCACATAGTCGACCATCAGCGCTGCCGCTGCCAGCAGTCCCGCGCCCTCGCCCAGGTTCTCGCTGGCAACTGTGTATGAGCCGCCGCCGCGAGGATAGGCCTCGATCGTTTGCCGGTAGCTGAAGAACACAATTGTCAGCAGGATGACAATGGCGAAGCTGACTGGAACAATGTACTTCACGCCCAGCAGGCCGAGCGGTATCAGCAGCGTCAGCGCGGCTTCAGGTCCATACGCCGCCGAACTCAATGCGTCGAGCCCGAAGACCGGAATACCGGCCAGCGGCCCAATGCACTCGGCGCGCTCCGCGGTCGTAGGCAGAGGCCGCCCAAACAACAAATTGAGAAATCGTGTGTAGACGCCCATGCGGAATGAACCGGCGGTCGCGAACTTAAAACGGGGAAAGCCGCCGATGCCAGTGTCTCACGGCGCGCCAGGCGCAATTCCGCGCGAGCCAAACGAGTCCGGCATCGTCGAACTTACCGCGCGTGCTCTCCCGTCGCCGCCGGCAGCGTAAACAGGAATCGGCTTCCCTTGCCCACTTCGCTCTCCGCCCAGATGCGGCCGCCATGCTGCTCCACAATGCTGCGGCATAGCGCCAGCCCGAGCCCGGTTCCGCCCAGGGCGCGCGAGTCTGACGCATCGCCTTGCTCGAATCGATCGAAGATGCGCTCCAGTTTTTCCGGAGCGATGCCGCGTCCCTGGTCTTCGACCATAAAGCACACCGCTCCTCGCTCCAAAGCGCCGGCGTCTGGCGCAACTCCGTCCACGTCCCACGCCGCAAGCCGGATGGCCGTGCCCGGCGGCGAAAACTTGATGGCGTTGCCCACCAGCTCGTTCAGCACTTGCAGCACCCGGTCCTCGTCAGCGAAGACCGGCGAGGCATTCACCTCGAAGCGAAACTCGATTTGCGCCTGCGTTGCCGCGTTGTGAGCGATGTCGGCCGAGCGGCGCAGCAGCGTCATTGGATCAACCGCCTCGCGATTCAGCGGCAACCTGCCCTTTTCTCCGCGATCGAAGTCCAGAATGTCGTTCACCAGCCGCACCAGCCGGTCGCAGTTTCCAATCGCCATTTCGATCATCTGGCGCTGCTTCTCCGGCCGCTTGTCCAGCGTGCCGCTCTGGATCAAGCCCAGCGACGCGCGCAGCGAAGTCAGCGGTGTCTTCAATTCGTGGCTCACCGTGGAGATGAACTCGTCCTTCATCTTCTCCAGCCGCCGCCGCTCGCTCACGTCCTGGAACGCGACCACCATGCCGCAAACCTGGCCCTCCTCAAGCAGCGGAGTGGCGCTGTATTCCACCGGAACCGCCGTTCCGTCCTGCCGCCAGAACACTTCGTCCCGCATGCGGATTGGCTCGCAGCGCCGCAGCGCCTGAAGAATCGGGCTCGTCGACCGCGAATACGGGGTCCCGTCCGCGTGGCTGTGGTGGATCAGCTCATGCAAATCGCGGCCTACGAGCCGATCGGCCGCATAGCCCAGCATTTTCGCGCCCGCTTCGTTGATGAAGGTCAACTTGCCGTAAAGGTCCATGCCGAAGATGCCGTCGTCCACCGCTTCCAGAATCAGTTCGCGCTGCCGCGTCGCCATGTGCAACGCTTCTTCCGCTTCGTATTGCTCGGTCACGTCCATGCCGTGGTTCAGCACGAACGGCCGCTCTCCCGGCAGTTGCATGCGCCGGCTGCGCACCGCAATGCGCCGGTAGACGCCATCGCTGCGCCGCAGCGGCAACGCACCCTGCCACTCCTCCGCGCTCTCCAGCGTATTCAGGCAATCCTGAAATGCCGCAGCTCCCTCGGCATCCATCAGCTCCGTCAGCATGCGCCCCACCAACGCTTCGGCGCGATATCCAAGAGTCTCGGCTGTGAACGCGTTCAGCGAAGTGAGCCGCCCCTCCATTGAGCAGGTAAAGACAAAACCAAGGCTGTTCTCCACCACCTCGCGGTAGCGGGCCTCGCTCTTGAGCAGCGTCTTTTCCATCTCACGTTGGTCGGTTACGTCCTGGCCGCTCACGATCAGATACTGGATCTCTCCGTTCGGCCCCAGCAGCGGCCGCAACGTCCAGCTCACGCGCCGGCTTTCACCGCCCGCCGCCCGCCAAAACGTTTCATGCGGGCCTGATGGTTGTCCCGCCGACGCTTCGCGCAGCTTGCCCGCCGCCCATCCGCGGTCGTCGGCCTCCAGAAATTCCTCCACAAACGGCCTGCCCACAGCATGCGCCAGGCTCAGGCCCGTCAATTGCGCGCAGGGATAATTCATGCGCACCACACGCCCCGCGGTGTCCAGCACCGTCACCAGCGCCGGAATCGAGTCCAGCGTCGCGGCGACAAAACAGCGCTCGATCGCCAACGCGCGCTCCGTGCGCTGCCGCTGCCGCTGCGCCTGCTCCTGAAGCCGGATCCGGTTGTACAACTCAAGCCGCGTCACCGCCTGCCGGCCCAGAATCTCCAGCAGTGTCAAGTGCTCCAGCTTGAACTGGTTTGCCTTTTGGGCCAGCACTGCCATCGTGCCGATCAGGTGCTCGTCGCTGCTGAACAGCGGAACCGCGGCGTAAGAAAGACACGGGCTTGCGCCCGGCACGGGAATGCCCTCGGGAGGAAAGTGCGGATCATGGCTGGCGTCCGCAATCAGCATCGGCTCGCCCGTCTCCAGCATCCATTGGCATGCGGTGCTGGCGCGCGGCTGGTCCGTCGCTTTGAACCCGAATCGCGCTTTGAACCACAGCCGGTTGAAGTCCATCCAGCCGATGTATCCGTAGTCGGCGTCGCACAAGACCGCGGCGAGCTCAACCAGCTCGTCCAGTGCGGGATCAGGATTGCGATCGAAGATTCCTATCTCCGGACGCACCGCACCCGCCAGGTTCTCTGCCCCATGCGAACCAACTGTAGTCCCCATATAGATACACGTACCTAGAGCCTGCTCTTGCAGCCAGTATCAAAGAGATTGATTAACTTGGCTCTTCCACTATCCGGTGAGTCGGAGGAAAAAGCTGTACAACTCAAGTACCCGCGTTTTCGCGCACTACTCGATCTATATTTTGGTTACCATGGACACTTTTTTGCTGTTACCCGGTGCCGATCACCGATCACCGTCCACCGCTCACCGTTCCCCGTTCAATGATTTGGCAGTTTGCAGCAGTCGCCCGCATCCGGCGGCTCATTGGCGCCCGCATCCAGAACCACTTTCCAGCTACCATCGGGCTCTTTGCGCCACATTGTGATATACCGCCCGGTCGTGAGTACCGGATTTCCGTTTGAATCTTTGCTGTGCCCTTCAAAATGGCCCCACGTGTAGCCCATGTCGCCTGACGGCCCCATCATGGCGTCGGTCGGCGTCCAAGTCAGCTGATAGTCCTTCGGCGACCAGTTCGCGGATTTGGCAATCGCCACCTTGCCGATCAGCGGCGCTACTCCGTTTCCCAGAGCAACGCCATCGTCGGCAAACCACGACGCGAATCCCTCCCCTCCCCGCTCCAGCACGTCCTTGGCAAAGCGCGCCTCCAGATCGTAAAGCTCCATTTTGCCCGGCTTCACCGTTGAGTCAGTCAGCGGATTCGGCGTCTGCGACGGCGCAGCCGGCTCCAGCAACTGCGCATGTCCGGCGCACGATCCCGCGGCCGCGAATCCCGCAATCAAAATGAAAGAAGAAAGAAAATTCCGCAGACTAAACACGATCCCGCCCTCCAATGAACTTGAAGTCTATGCGCCCATCCTATAACGCTGAACTTGGCGGCCGCATGGATTTGCGTCACGCCCCTGCACCCGCGCGGAACCGCTTGCCAGAATGCCACTACTTGTGACTTGATGGCTGGGTTGGCGAGGGCTCGGCGCCAGCGCCCGCGGCGGGCGGATTGGCGCCATCCGGCCCACTCACGGCGGAAACGATGTGCGCCTCCGCACTGAAAAGGTGATATTGCGTAAACGCTACATCGTTCAACTGCGTTTGCACGGTCACCGTCGAGCCCTGGGGCTCTACCGCGGCGCCCGTAACCGGAACCTTCGAATACGCGACGCCGTGCGTCGGACAGACATAGGTTCGATCCCCGATCGTCACCGCCCCGTATTCCACCAGGATCGCGGTCTGCATCATTTCGAAGGGTTGCGGCAGATCCGCCGCCACGCTTATGCGAAGAATTTCGCCGGTGGCCGGATCGATCGCGATTGCGCCGTGGTAGCCCGGATAAATTTGATCGACCTTGGATCCCGTCGGTATACCCACCAGGTAATTCGACTGATCCGCCACCACGGAATAACTGAACACAGCCACGGGCTCGCTGGCGCCCTGCTCCCAATGGGCCCACTTCACCTGGCCTCGCATGGCGTCCCCCATCACCACTTCGAGAATCGGGCCAAACTCGCCGCCGGTGGTTAATCCCGCCGCCGTCTGATTCCCTTTCCTGCCCTTTCCTGCTTCCGACTCCTGCACTTCGTAGCCGTCTTGATATCTCACCATCGCGCTGTAGGTCCCGGTGCTGTGTAGAGACCTGTAATCGGTCATCGCGACGGCAATTCCGGGGACGCGCATCGCCCTCATCCCCGTCCCCGTCGGGTTGTTGCCGACCCTGGAGACCGCTTCCTGCGAGGGCATGTCCTCAAAGTGCGTCGTTTCCCGCGTCGCATAGAAATTCGGCAGCCGCTTGATCGTCGTTTTGATGTACTCGGCGGCGTGCTCCAGCATCTGCCGTTGTGTGTCTTCATCCGGCGGGGGATCGCGAAGCACATCACTTGCGGGGGGATCGAGAAAAGCCGACATATCGGCCAGCTTCATCAGTTCTTCGCACGCCTTCTTGCCGGGAAAGTCCGCTTCCCAGCGCGCCAGCCTCGCCGGGCTCACTCGCTCGGTCAACTGCACGCCTTCAAGCTCTCCAGCCACCTTCCCGTCGGGCTTTCCATGGAGCTTGAGCAGGGTCTCCTCCATCTGCTCGATGGACAAGGTTTTCTCCGCCATTGCAGGCCATGCAATTCCCCAAAGCAGCAGCAGGGTTGCCCATTTACGCATCCCGTTCCTTTTCCTCCAACGCCGCTCAAGTATAGACGTTCTTCATCTGCATCCGCCCCGCATCTGCCCGCCTCCCGCCTCCAAACCCTGGCCTCTTCTCGCCGTCTAACCTGCCAAAGGTGTGATTTGCCGCGCAGGTATACTAGGAATTGGCAGGCATCATTTCTGTCCGCTTTTAAAGTCAAGACCCCTGTTCAAGGGGCATGGAACCTCTGATTAAGTTCTTCCCTGGATTCCCGGAACTCCCCCCGGGGGAAGGAATGCAATGGCAACACTTCTGGAGACCATCCATTCTCCCGCGGACCTGAAGCGGTTGAGTTACGATCAGATGGTCTCCCTCGCGGAAGAAATCCGCGGCTTCCTCGTCCAGACTCTTTCCAAGACCGGCGGCCACCTCGGCCCCAACCTTGGCGTCGTCGAGCTCACGCTGGCTCTGCACGCCGTCTTTTCCACTCCCGAAGACAAGATCCTCTTCGACGTGAGCCATCAGGCCTACATCCACAAGATTCTCACCGGCCGGCTCGATCGCTTCTCGACCATCCGCCAGCCTGGCGGCCTCAACGGATTCATGCTGCGCACCGAGAGCGAGCACGATTGCTATGGCGCGGGGCACGCTGGAACCGCTCTATCCGCCGGTCTCGGCATGGCCGTGGCCCGCGACCTGGCCGGCGGCCACGAGAATGTAGTCGCTGTGGCCGGCGACGCCGCCTTTACCAACGGCATCACATTTGAAGCGCTCAACAACATCGCCGCCCACACCAAACGCATGATCGTTGTCCTCAATGACAACGAGTGGTCGATCGACCGCAACGTGGGCGCCATCGCTCGCTATTTCCATCGCGTCGTGACCAACGAGCACTATCAGCACCTGCACGACCGGGCCACGCGCCTCATTGAGCGCTTCGCCGGCAAAACAGCGATCAAGGTTGTTCGCCGCGCCGAGGAAGCCGCAAAAAGCATGTTGTGGCCTTCCATCCTCTTTGAGGAGTTTGGCCTCGAATACTTCGGTCCCATCGACGGCCACAATTTGCCGCTGCTGATTGAGAGCTTCAAGTTCCTCAAGACCCTCGACCATCCCGTTCTGCTCCACGTGCTCACGCAAAAAGGCCGCGGTTTTCAACCCGCGCTCGATGGACAGAAGAAATTTCACGGCCTCGGCCCTTACGATCCTGAGACCGGCAAGACTCCCGACGGCTCTCCGACCTACGCCGAGGTCTTCGCCAACACGCTGGCCGATCTCGCCTCAAAGGATCCCCGCATCGTCGCCATCACCGCCGCCATGCCCAACGGCACCGGACTCGATCACTTCAGGCCACGTCATCCCAACCGTTACTTTGACGTCGGCATCGCCGAGGAACACGCCGTGGTCTTTGCCGCGGGCATGGCCACGCGCGGCTACCGCCCCGTTTGCGCCATCTACTCCACATTCCTGCAGCGCGCATTCGATCCCATCGTCCACGACGTCTGCCTGCAAAAACTGCCCGTCCTGTTCTGCATGGATCGCGCGGGCCTCTCCGGTGACGATGGTCCCACGCATCACGGCCTCTTCGATATCGCCTACCTCCGCGGCATTCCCGACATCGTTCTCATGTCGCCCAAGGACGAAGACGAGCTTGCCGACATGCTGAAAACTTCTCTTGACCTTCCCGGTCCCAGCGCCATTCGCTACCCTCGTGGCGCAGTCGCCGGCGTAACGCGCAAGCCCGAGCCGCAATCGCTTCCCATCGGCAAGGCAGAAGTCCTCTCCGACGGCTCCGACGTCGCCATTCTCGGCCTCGGCCCCATGATCTCGCTGGCGCAATCGCTTGCCGGGCTTCTTGACCGCGATGGCTACTCCGCCGCCGTCATCAATCCCCGCTTCATCAAGCCGCTCGATCGCGAAGTCCTCGCGCGCTACGCCGGCCGCGTGGCCGCTTTCGTCACTTTTGAAGATCACGCGAAGATGGGCGGGTTCGGAACCGCAGTCGTTGAAGCACTCGACGAAATGGGCATCTCCGTTCCCGTCGTGCGCATCGGCTGGCCCGACCAGTTCATCGAGCACGGCAAAGTTGACGCGTTGCGCGCCCGCTACGGCCTGACCGCCGAAGCAGCTCTCGCCCAGGTTCTGCCGCTGCTCACGCGCCGCCGCCGTCCCACCCTCGTCGCCAGCTGATCCTGCGGTCTCCGCTTTTTCTAATCCCCGGTCGTTGTCTTCCGTTCTCTGTTCTCTGTTCTCTGTTCCCTATTCCCTATTCCCTGTTCCCTATTCCCTATTCCCTGTTCTTGTATCCTGCAAACATGCTCCCCGACGTTCGCAGGTTCCGTGTGCCACGCCGTTGGCTTCTATGGCTCGCTGCGGGCTTGATCCTGCGTCTTGCGTTTGTCTACTTTCCGCGCCCCGTCGACGACGACACGTTCGACTATCTGCAGATGGGCCACAATCTCTTCCACTACGGCATCTACGGCACCGGAACCGGAGACGACCTCGGCCCTTCAACCTACCGCCTCCCTGGCTATCCCATCTTTCTTGCTACGTTCGAATCCCTTTTCGCACGAATCTGGCCGAACTCCTGGTTCACTGCCGTCTTTCTCTTTCAGACCGTTGTGGATCTCGTCTCCGGCTTGCTGCTCGCGGCGTTCGCGCGCCGCCACTTATCCGATCGCGCGGCCGAAGTCGCGCTCGCCCTGGCCATGCTCTGCCCCTTCACCGCGGTCTATTCAGCCATCGCCATGACCGAATGCTTCTCGGTCTTCGCTATCTCTCTTGGCATCTACGCCGCCGGCCGCGCACTTGCGGCTGAGGTCTCCGGCGCGCGCGACATGGCTGCCCTAATCCTCGCCGGCTGCGCTGCGGCTCTCGGCACGTTGCTTCGTCCCGACGGCATCTTCCTCTTCGCCGCCATTGCTCTTGGATTGTTTTTCTATACGCTGCGCAGCGGCGTCGCCGCTCAGCCTGCGCACGTCGCCCTGCGCCGCAGCTTTGCTGCCACATCCATCTTCTGCATCGTTGCCCTGCTGCCTCTGGTTCCGTGGACCGTCCGCAACTGGGAGGTATTTCACATCTTTCAACCGCTCGCGCCCCGCTATGGCGACCCCGGCGAGCTCTCGATTGCCGGCGCGCGCCGCTGGTTGCGCACCTGGACCATTGATTTCGTTGACACCGCCGTCGTCTGCTGGCAATTCCCCGGCAACTTTGTCGATCCCAGCGACATTCCCGAGCGCGCC
>Ga0181535_10003292_pt1 | contig 18889 bp, 17 predicted proteins | sample PEATcosm2014_Bin_44_FD_119774 | JGI IMG/M metagenome (GOLD analysis project Ga0181535, IMG submission 119774) | Peatland microbial communities from MTU Mesocosm Facility, Houghton, MI, USA - PEATcosm2014_Bin17_30_metaG | ecosystem: Environmental > Terrestrial > Soil > Wetlands > Peat | place... | reverse complement strand
GCCGAGCAGGCCGTGGCGTACGGGCTCAGCGACCCCGAGGAGCTCGAGACGATCGCGGCCGCCTTCGGTCGCTGGGCCGCGTCACCGGACGCGGTGTTCGTCGTCCCCCATGTCGAGATCCTGGCCCGGGGATGACGCACCGGCGCCGTCCGCGCCCTCCCCGGCGGACTATTCCGACCAGAGCTTGTCGGTGTAGGTGTCGGTGCCGGGGATGGTCGGGATGAAGGGCAGGGCCGCCACCACGGTGCCCTTGCCGGACTCCTCCAGGCGGCGCCGGTGCTCGGCGATGACCGGCTCCCACGCCACCTCGGGCGGGGTGTTCAAGAACCACAGGAGGACCGTCCTGTTGTCGTTCGCCGCCTCGCGGGGCACGTCACCGGGCGCGTCCACCTCGAGCGCGATGGGCGTGAACGCGGCCACCAGGTCGGCATCGGTCCCGGGCATCAACGCGGGGAGGTGCTCGGAGCGGAGCCACGACCACAGCTCCTCACTCGGCACCGACGGGTCGCGGTCGATGAAGACGGCCACGAAGCCACGGTAGGGATGGTCGAGCGCGACCTCGACGGGAACGCCGTCGGGGTCGCGCCGGTGCTCCCACTCGTAGTGGTAGAGGAGGGTGTGCACGTGGTCCCGTTCGGCGAACATGCGACCGGCGGCGTGCAGCGCGTTCACCTGGCGCAAGGCCCATTTGTTCCAGACGTCGAAGTAGCCGTCGAGGACCCAGTAGACCGCGACGTACGAGCCGCGATCCGGCTGGCCCGTGATGGCCGACGGGTCGGGATCGCGCAGGGCCTTCAGGTCGGCCGTGGCGACGAAGCGCCGGCCCGCGAAGTTGTACGGGCCGACCATGCAACCCGAATAGAAGTGGTCCCGCTCGTACCAGCGGTTGTAGGCCACCTCGTGGCCCCGGTGGGGTTCTACGAGCGTCAGCAGCATGGAGCCGAGCTTGACGGGCTCGGCCTCCGCACCGACCTCGATCGGCCGGCGCTTCTTGGGTGTCTCATCCTCGGACATGGGGAGCGAACCTAACAGGCGCGCTCAGGCGTCAGACAGTCCCGGTGGCGAGAACCGGGCCGGTCGGGATGACCGCTCCCCCGGACGGTTCGGCGGTGATGCTGAGGCGCGTCGGCCGCGTCGAGCCCGCCATGGTGAACGCGGCCTGCCGGGGCGAGGCGCCGAGGAGGCCGAGCGAGATCGCCTTCTTCCCGACGATCCCCCACAGCTGGTACGTCGCCTGGGCGCCCAACGGCGGCATGGACGAGGAGACCAGGTAGCCGCGGCCGTCGGGCAGGACCACGAATTGGGCCAGCTGTGCGTGCGAGGTCGTGTCGAGGTCCACCACCGTGTGCCCCGGCGTGCGGAGCGCGGCGCTGACCGACGTCGCTCCGGCCGCGGCCTGCAGGCCGGAGACCTTGTTGTCGGCGCGCACCAGCCCGATGCCGAGCACGATGGCCACGGCGGCGGCGGCAACGGCAGCCGCGCCGAGCCCGGCCACCAGGTTGCGCCTGCGCCGGGCGCGTCCGGCGGCCGGCGGCCGGAACGGCCGACCGTCGGCGGCCAGCCGGGGCATGGGTGGCGCTTCCTCCTCGTCGTGACGCTCGGGGAGCCGGCTGGCGATGTTGGACCACAGCCCCTCGGGCAGCGGCTCGACCGTGGTGCCCACCGCGGCCGCCACCTCGCGCAGGCTGTCGAGCTCCGCCCGGCAGCGCGGGCACGTGGCCAGGTGCGCCTCCAGCTCTGTCAGCTCCTCGCCGTCGACGGCGTCGAGCGCGTAGACACCCAGGAGCTCGCTGGCGTCCTCGTGCGACATCACGCGTCCACCCCTCGGATGCCGGCGTCGGCCAGGACGGCGCGCATGCGGCGCATGCCGTTGCGGATCCGGCTCTTGACGGTTCCCTCCGGCTGATCGAGCAGCTCTGCCACCTCGCGGTAGGTGCGCCCGTCGAAGTAGGCCAGCTCGATGGCCCGCCGCTCCTCGTCGGGCAGCTCCCCCATGGCCTGCGCCACCTGGTCGGCGACGGCCATGTCCCAGACCTCGTGCTGCATGTCGTAGTCCGCCTCGGCGGTGCGCCGGGCATCGCGGGACTCCCGTGCCCGCCGCGAGCTCGAGGAGCGGACGGCGTCAACGGCGCGTCCGTGCGCCTGGCTCAAGAGGAACGAGCGCAGCGATCCCCGGCCCGGGTCGAAGCGGTCGGGTTGGTTCCACAGGCGCAGGAAGACCTCCTGGGTGACGTCCTCCGCCTCGGTGGGGTTCTGCAGGACCCTCTTGGCGAGCCCGAACACGGCGCCGCCGTGGCGCCGGTAGACCTCGGCCAGGGCCACCTCGCTGTATCGTGCGATGGAGGTCACCAGCCGGGCATCGCTGACTTCGTCGAGGTGGTGCATCTACGACCTGTTCGTGCCCGCCCTGCTCCGTGGATGCCTGAATCCTCGCCCATCCGGGCATAGCCTGCGCTCCGGATAGTAGGCGTTATGAGGACCACCATCGATTCCTACAAGTCCCGGGCCGGCCGGCTGGATCTCGAAGGCATCGACTTCGACGACTTCAGGGACCACCCCCTGCCGCGGGAGGCACTCCGCTCGTTGCGCTACATGCACGACGTCGAGCACCACACCGTCTGCTACCTGAGGGACCTGCTCCTCACGCCGGCCCACCAGGACCCCGTGATCACGTCGTTCCTCTCGTGCTGGGTCTTCGAGGAGATGTGGCACGGGGAGGCGATCGCCGCGGTGCTCGAGGCCCACGGCGAGCAGGCGGGCACGCCGAGGATCGCCGCCCTGCGCCACGGGCACCGGCGGCGCCAGGCCGTGAGCACCCTGAGCACGATCGCCTCGGCGGCCTTCGCCGGGCGGGCCTTCGTCGCGCTGCACATGACGTGGGGCGCCATCAACGAGTGGACGACCCAGGCGGGCTACGCCCGCCTGGGCGAGACCGCCGGCCACCCGACACTGCGCGAGCTCTTGCGGCGCATCATGAAGCAGGAGGGATCGCACATCGACTTCTACGCGTCGGAGGCGACGCGCCGCCTCGACGACAGCTCCAAGGCGCAGAAGATGACGCGTTTCGCGCTGTCGCACTGGTGGCGGCCGGTCGGCTCCGGCGTCATGCCGAGACCAGAGGTCGGCTTCCTCGTCAGGTATCTCTTCGACGGCGAGAAGGGAGCGGAGGCCCTGGCGCGCATCGATCGGCGGGTGGACCGGCTCCCGGGCCAGAGCGACTTGCACCTCCTCACGCGCGCCGTGGCGCGCATGCCCGGCTGAGCGCACCGGGCGGGTGCACAGTCCCCGCGCCCATCGTCAGCCGATGACGGCGAGCAGCACCTCGCGTGCCCGCTCCAGCTCGGCCCGCGACACGCGCTCGTCGGGGTGGTGGGCCAGCAGCGGGTCACCGGGGCCGAAGTTGGCCGCCGGCACCCCGTGCTCCCAGAACGACGCCACGTCGGTCCACCCCACCTTGGCCCTCGGCGGCGCGCCGCTCTTGTCCACCAGCGACCTGAGCAGGGGGTGCCCGAGGGCAGGCGGCGCGCCGTCCCCGGCGTCGAGGAGCTCCCAGGTGTCGCCGGCGTCGGGCTCGAGCGTCGGGTCGAGCAGCTCGTGGAGGAACGCCTCGGCCTCCGCCCGGCCCCGGTCGGGCGCGTACCGGTGGTTCAGCGCCACCCGCGCCTCGTCGGGCACCACGTTGGCCGCCACTCCCCCCTCGACGCCCACGGCCTGCAGCTGCTCGACGTAGGTGCACCCGTCGAGGACCACCTCGCGCCCCTCCCACTCGGCCACGCGCCGGAGCAGCGGGCCCAGGCGGTGGACGGCGTTGCGACCCGTGAAGGGGCGGGCCGTGTGGGCCCTGACCCCGCGGAGCGTGATCCGCACCCGCATCGTCCCCTGGCAGCCGGCCTCGACCAGCGCGCTCGTCGGCTCGCCGAGCACGGCCGCATCCCCCGCCAGGAGCTCGGGCCGCGCCTGCCACAGCTCGAGGAGACCGCTCTCGTCGCGGCCGATCTCCTCACGGGCGTAGAAGCACCAGGTGACGTCGACCGCCGGCTCGCGCACGGTCGCCGCCAGGTCGAGCATGACGGCGAGGCCGCCCTTCATGTCGGACGCGCCGACGCCCCACAGGGTGTCGCCGTCGAGCCTCGGGACCTCGTTGCCCGCCGGCGGGACGGTGTCGAGATGGCCCGCCAGAACGAGACGCCGGCCGCGGCCGAGCGCGGTGCGGGCGACCACGTTGTCCCCGACGCGCTCGACCTCGAGCCACGGGCACGCCGCGAGCGCCCGCTCGACCACGTCGGCCAGGGCGGCCTCCCGGCCACTGAGCGAGGGCACGGCCATCAGGTTCCCGGTGGCCGCCAGCAGGTCGCCCATCGGATCAGGTGCTGGCGCCGTGGTCCCGCAAGACCTGGGTCAGCTGCGCCTTGTCGTGGCGCTCGCCTTCGCCGAGGCGCTTGATCACGAGCACGCAGGGCACGAAGAACTCCCCACCCGGGTACTCCCGCCGTCTGCTGGCCCGGATGGCGACGCACCACGGCGGCACCACGCCGCGGGAGATCTCTTCGCCGGTCTCCGCGTCGATGACGGGGATCGACGGATCGAGGAAGCTCCCCGCCCCGAGGACCGCGCCCTTGCCGATGCGCGCCCCGCCCGTGACCATGCACCGGCTCCCGACGAACGCGTCGTCCTCGACGACCACGGGCACCGCGTTGGGAGGTTCGAGGACACCCCCGATGCCCACCCCGCCCGCCAGGTGCACCCGCTCGCCGATCTGCGCGCAGGAGGCCACGGTCGCCCAGGTGTCCACCATGGAGCCGGCTCCGACCCAGGCGCCGATGTTGACGTAGGAGGGCATCAGCACCACGCCGCGACCGAGGAAGGAGCCCCAACGGGCCGATGCACCGGGCACGGCGCGCACACCGGCTGCGGCGAACCCGTGCTTGAGGGGCAGCTTGTCCGCGTACTCGAACGGCCCGAGCTCGACCGTCTCCATGCCGCGCAGGGCGAAGAGCATGAGGATCGACTTCTTGAGCCATTCGTGCACGACGACCTCGTCGCTCACCGGATCGACCTCGGCCACGCGGGCCTGCCCCGTGTCGAGCAGCTCGATGGCCTCCGTGACCAGCCCCGCCGCGTCCGAGTCGCCCGGGGAGAGGTCGCTCCGTCGCGCCCACAGCTCCTCGATGCCCGCCTGCAGATCAGCCATGGCTCACCCTAGCGAGGCGCTCCCCCACCAGCGCCAGCCGCTCCATGGGCTGGACCAGCGCGACCCGCACGTGCCCCGCGCCACCGTCACCGTAGAGATCGCCGGGGCTCACGAGGATCCCGCCGTCGGTGGCGAGGGCCTCGGCCATCGACCACGCGTCCGGCCAGCGGTCCGCCGGCACCGGCACCCACAGGTAGAAGCCGCCCTCGGGGGGCATGACCGGGCAGCCGTAGCCACCCAGGACACCACCGAGGTAAACCAAGCGCTCGCGGTAGCGCGCCCGCTGGACCTCCACGTGTTCGTCGTCGGCCAGGGCCACCGCACCGGCGGCCTGCGCCGGTCCCGGGACCATGAGCCCGGCGTGCTGGCGCACGGCCCGCAGGAACTCGACCAGCTCGGCGTCCCCGGCGTAGAAGCCGACGCGCACGCCGGCCAGGTTCGAGCGCTTGGAGAGCGAGTGCACCGCCACCACGCCGTCGCGTCCGTGCTGGAGCACCGAGCGCGGCGGGCCGTCCCACGTGAACTCGGCGTAGCACTCGTCGGAGAAGACCGGAACGCCGTGCGCGCGCCCCCAGGCGGCCTCGGCCCCGAGGTCCCCCAGGGCACCGGTCGGGTTCGAGGGCGAGTTCGACCACAGCACCAGGGCCCGCGCGGCGTCGGCCGGCTCGACGGCGTCGAGATCGAGGCCGCCCGACCGTCCGGGCGCGGACGGCACGGGGACGGCGCGACACCCGGCCAGCTCCGCTCCCATGGCGTACGTCGGATACGAGACGGCCGGATACAGCACCGTGTCCCTTCCCGGCTCGCGCAGGCGGAGCACGTGCGGGACGGAGGCGACCAGCTCCTTGGTCCCCACGCAGGCGGCGACCGACGACACCGGCACCTCCGCCAGGCCGAAGCGGCGGGTGAGCCATTCCGCTGCCGCCTCCCGCAGCTGCGGACTGCCCGCCGAGGCGGGGTAGCCGCGCTCGGTGCCCGAGGACGCGAGCGCGTCCACGACGGCGCGCGGCGGCGGGTCGCACGGCGTCCCGATGGAGCAGTCGACCATGCCGCTCTCGTGCGCCTCGGCCAGCTTGGCCAGGCCCTGGAGCCGGTCGTAGGGATACGGCGGCAGGCGGAAGGTCACGGCGCCGCCACGAACTCGGCGAAGCGGGCCCGGCCCACATCGTCCAGCACCACCTGCAGCGTGGCCGATTCCTCGCCGTCGTCCTGGCCCAGCACCTCTCCCTCGCGGTGGACGGCGGCGAGGACGTCGCCGCGCGACCAGGGCACCACCAGCTTGACGACCCGGTCCGAGCCCCGGAGCCGGTCGCCGATCACGCGCAGCAGCTCGTCGACCCCTTCGCCGGTGCGGGCCGAGATGAGCACGGACCCCTCGATCCCGTGCGCCAGCGCCTTGGCCGAATCGGGCGCGCTGTCCGCCTTGTTCACGACCACCAGCTCGGGCACGTCGGCCGCACCGATCTCGACCAGCACCTCGTGCACCGCCGCCATCTGGCCCTCGGCGTTCGTCGCGGTGCCGTCGACCACGTGCACGATGAGGTCGGCCAGGCGCACCGAGTCCAGGGTCGAGCGGAACGCCTCCACGAGCTCGTGCGGGAGCTTGCGCACGAAGCCGACCGTGTCCGTCACGAGCACCGTCTCGCCTCCGGGCAGCGACAGCTGGCGGGTGCGCGGGTCGAGCGTGACGAAGAGCCGGTTCTCCGCCGGCACCCCGGCGTCGGTCAACCGGTTGAGCAGTGTCGACTTCCCCGCGTTGGTGTACCCCACCAGCGCCAGCTCGCGATGGCGCCCGCGGGCGCGACTGCGTCGCTGCAACGACCGCGTGCGCTCGACGTCGCGCAGGTCGGCCTCGAGCCGGTGCATGCGGCGCACGAGACGGCGCCGGTCCACCTCGAGCTGCGTCTCGCCGGGACCACGCGTCCCGATGCCGCCCGCCTGCTGGCTCAGCGAGGTGCCGCGCCCGCGCAGCCGGGGCAGCCGGTAGCGCAGCAGCGCCAGCTCGACCTGGGCCTTGCCCTCGGGGCTGCGGGCGTTCTGGGCGAAGATGTCGAGGATCACGGCGGTCCGGTCGATGGCGGTGCGGCCGAAGAGCTTCTCCAGGTTGCGGTGCTGGGCCGGTGTCAGCTCGTCGTCGAAGACGACGGTGTCGGCATCGAGGCTGCGACTCAGCTCGGCGATCTCCTGCGCCTTGCCCCGCCCGACGAAGGTGGCCGGGTCCGGCGCGTCCCGTCGCTGCACGACGCGGCCGACGACGTCGGCCCCGGCGCTGTCGACGAGCTGCGCGAGCTCGTCCAGCTCCTCCTCGACCGACTCGGCAGTCAGGCCGGGGAGGACGACCCCGACGAGGATGATCTTCTCCCGGAAGGTGCGCTCGATGAGCGTCCCGGGCAACAGGTTGCTCAAGACAGCATTCCCGGATGGATGTCGATGTCGGCCACCTTGCGCACCGGACCCGCCAGGTGGGTCGTGGCCCCGGCGTCGACCCCGAGGGTCACCTCGAGGACACCGCCCGGATTGCGGACCCGGACGGGACCGTCGGCGCGCACGGCGCCCCAGCTGCGAGCCGCGGCCGCCGCCGCCACGCTGCCGGTGCCGCAGGCGAGCGTCTCGCCGGCGCCCCGCTCCCAGACCCGGAACTCGAGCAGCTCGCCGCCGTCGTCGTGCACCACGGTGATCCACTCGACGTTGATGCCGCCGGTGAAGGCCGCCTGGAGCTTCGGGCCGAGCTCCGCGATGTCGACGGCGGCGGTGTCGGGGCCGAGCAGGACCAGGTGCGGATTGCCCACGTCGACCGTGCGGGCCCGGCGGTCGCCGAACTCCTGCGGCTGGTCCGGCCCCAATCGGGCCGGACCCATGTCGACGTCGGCCTTCGCCCAACCGGGCACCTCCCCCGGCGTGTACTCCACGGTGCGCACACCTCCCGCCGTGGCGACCGTGAAGGTGGGCGGGGCGACGAGGCCGGCATCCACGGCGGCCTGGGCGAGGCAGCGGATGCCGTTGCCGCTCATCTCGGCCTCGCCGCCGTCCGCGTTGTGCAGCTCCATGGACAGGTCGCACCCGTCGCGGCCCGGGCCGACCCGGATGATGCCGTCGGCGCCGATGCCGCGGCGGCGGTCGGCCAGCAGCCGCACCTGGGCGACCGAGAGCCGGACCGTGTCATCGGGGTCGAGGACGACGAGGAAGTCGTTTCCCGCGCCCTCGTGTTTCGTGGCGTGCACCCGACCATTCTCGCAGCCCGCAGCGTTCAGTCGTGCACCGCGAGGGCCCGCCCGAGCAGGTCCCGGGCCTCGGCGGGGCTCCCCGCCCAGGCGATGCGCGGGTCCCGGCGGAACCAGGACGCCTGTCGCCGGGCGAACTGGCGGGTGCGCCGGACCGCCTCCTCCAGGCAGTCGGCGAGGGGGACGCCGTCCTCCACGTGGGCCAGCACCTCGCGGTACCCGAGGGCCTGGCGCGCGGTGCGCGAGATCCCACGGGGTCGAGAAGCCAGGGCCCGCACCTCGTCCACCAGTCCCTCCTCGACCATGGCCGCGAAGCGCTCGGCGATGCGGCGGTCGGCCGCCGCGGGGTCCAGGCCGAGCCCGACCTGCGGGATGCCGGTGGCCGGATAGGCCTCGAGCCCGGGTCCGAACTCGGAGAACGGCCGGCCGGCCCCGAGCGTGACCTCGAGCGCACGCACCACCCGCCGACGGTTCGTCGGTTCCATGCGCCCGGCCCCGACCGGGTCGAGCAGGGCGAGACGAGCGTGCAGGTCGGCCGGCTCGGAGCGGCCCTCGTCCAACTCGGCCTCCAGGGCGGCCGCGACGTCGGGGTAGCGGCCCGGGATGGAGAGATCGTCGACGACGGCCCGGTGGTACAGCCCGGTGCCACCGACGAGCAGTGCGTGACGCCCGCGCCGTCCGATGCCCGCCACCGCCTCGCGCGCCGCCTCCTGGAATTGCGTGACGGTGAACTCCTGGTCGGGATCCACCAGGTCCAGCAGGTGGTGGGGCACGGCCGCCAGCGCGTCGGGACCGGGCTTCGACGTCCCGATGTCCATGCCGCGGTAGACGCACATGGAGTCGACCGACACGATGTCGCAGTCCCCCCGGCGGCGGGCGAATTCGAGGGCCGCCTCCGACTTGCCCGACGTCGTGACGCCGACCAGGGCGACCGCCGTCAAGCGCTCACCACGGGGATGCGCATGCGGTGACGTGGCCGCGCCGTCACCTCCTCCAGACGCCCCGACAGGTGGTGGGGGTGACCGGCCGTCACGGTCACGCGGGCCAGAGCCCCCGGCGCCGGTGCGCCGACGGGGCCCCCGGCGGCAAAGTGGACCAGCTTCCCCTGGCGGGTGCGGCCGTTCAGCATCGTGTCGTCACGACGGCTGACGCCCTCGACGAGCACCTCCTCGCTGCGGCCGACCCGGGCCTGGTGCCGGGCCAGGGCGGAACGGTCCACCACCGTCTTCAGGCGCTCGAAACGCTCGGCGATCACGTCCGCCGGGACGAACGCCGACTCGAGTGCGGCGGCTCTCGTCCCCGGGCGGGGCGAGAAGATGAAGGTGAAGGCGGAGTCGTAGCCGGCCTCGGCGCAGACGGCGAGCGTGTCCTCGAAGTCGTCCTCCGTCTCACCCGGGAACCCGACGATGATGTCCGTCGTCACGGCGAGGTCGTCGACGGCGGCCCGGGCCGCCGCCAGTCGTTCGAGGTAGCGCTGCGCGGTGTAACCCCGCCGCATGGCGCGCAACACCCGGTCGCTCCCCGACTGGAGCGGGAGGTGCAGCTGCTCGCAGACCTCCGGCGTCTCGGCCATCGCCTCGATCGTCTCGGGCCGCAGGTCCTTGGGGTGCGGGCTCGTGAAGCGGATGCGCCCGATGCCCTCGACGGCACCGACGGCGCGCAGCAGTGCCGCGAAGAGCGGGCGCCGCCGGGTGATGTCCCTGCCGTAGGAGTTGACGTTCTGGCCGAGCAGCGTCACCTCTGTGACCCCGCGGCGGGCGAGCAGCTCCACCTCCGCCACGATGTCGTCCATCGAGCGGCTGACTTCCGGCCCGCGCACGGACGGCACGATGCAGAAGGCGCAGGAGTTGTCACACCCGGTCTGGATGTTCACCCAGGCCGCGTAGGGCAGCTCGCGGACGGCGCCCGGCCCGAGCAACGGGTCGGGACCCGACTCGGGAGCGGGCGCGTCGAGGACCTCCATGAGCGGGCCCTCGGTGAGGGACCGCCGCAGCAGGCCCGGTGCGCTGGTCAGGTTGTGGGTGCCGAAGACGACGTCGACCCATCCGACCTTCTCCTGGATGCGCTCCCGGTCCTTCTGGGCCAGACATCCCCCGACGGCGATCTGGAGCCCGGGTTTGGCATCCACGAGCTCCTTGAGCCGGCCCAGGGTCCCGTAGAGCCGCTGGTCGGCGTTCTCCCGGATACAACAGGTGTTGAGCACCACGACGTCGGCGTCCTCCATGGCGGCCGCCGGCTCCAGGCCGTCGGCCACCAGGAGCCCCGCCAGGCGCTCGGAGTCGTGCTCGTTCATCTGGCACCCGAAGGTGCGGATGAAATAGGTGCGGGGCATCTCCGAAGTCTAGGGAACGGCCCGGGACCTAGATTCTGGGCGTGAACGGTCGGGACCTGCACCCGCGCGCATGGTGGGCGCTGGTGCTGGTGCCGCTGGTGGTGGCGTCGTGCAGCTCGGGCCCCTCCCCCGAGACCCCCGACGGCAAGCTCGGTGGCGCGGACGGCACGGTCCAGACGGCCATCCACGGCTACCTGGCCAAGGTCAGCTCCTGCAAGGAAGACTCGAGCCCCGTCGTGTGCCTCGAAGCCGCCGACCGCGCGCTCGGTGGCCAGATCCACACCTACGCCAACCTCCTCGCCATCGGGCACGGCTTCACGGCGCCGGCCGCGGACCTCACGGCGGCCCGCAACGCGGCCCAGACCATTGCCAACAGCCTGGAGATCCTGGGCGACGCGCAACCGACACAGGCCAACTACGACCAGGTGCTCAACACCTTCAACGTCAACTCGGCGCTCGGCCAGCTGCAGAGCGCGGTGACGAAGGTGAACCGCACGCTCGGGGGCTGACGCCTACAGCGTCACCTCGGCCTCGTCGCCGTAGACCAGGCCGCGCCGGTCGGGTCGGAGCACCAGCACGCACCCGGGAACCCCGGACGCGGCGAGGGCGGCCTCGGCCCCGGCACGCACCGTGTCGACGGCACCGGCTCGCGCCATGGCGATCAGCGTGGGACCACCACCCGACCAGCTGGCGGCGAGCGCGCCGGCGTCGACCAGTCCCCGTAGCAGCCCGGGCGCCTCGGGGAACAGGGCGGTGCGGGCCGGCTGGTGGATGCGATCGTCCGTCGCCTCCGGCCTCAACGCCGACGGATCGGCGAGGCCGGCGAGGAGGAGGCCCATACGACCCAGGTTGAACACCGCGTCGGCCAGGGTGAGGGTCTCGGGCAACACGCCGCGCGCCTCGGGTGTGGCGAGGTTGCGATCCGGGATGACGGCGACGAACGCCATCTCGTCGCTGAGCGGCAGCCGCGCGTGCACGCACTCGACCCCCACCGTGGTGGCGGCGACGAGCCCGCCGAAGACGCTGGCTGCCGCGTTCTCGGGATGCCCGTCGTGCGCGGCCGCGACGGCAAACGGATCGTCGGCACCGGCCGCGGCGGCGGCGGCGGCGGCGAGGGCGGCGGAGGAACCGAGGCCCCGGGCGACCGGTATCTGCGAGCGCACCGTGACCGACACGCGGTCGTGACCGAGGACCTCGGTGACGACCCGCGCCGCAAGATGGGACGCGTCGTCGAACAGACCCGAGCCCTCCCCCTCGCTGTGCACGCGCAGTGACGGCGCCGGCCCGACCTCGACGCTCACATAGCGGTCGAGGGCGACGGCCAGGGTGTCGAACCCCGGTCCGAGGTTCGCCGACGACGCTGGGGCCCGGGCGCGCACGGCCGTCAGGCTAGGTCCTCAGAAGAGCCGCTGGAGAAGCGACTGGCGAGGCACGTCCTGCTGCAGCCGCACCGGCACGACGACGCGCTGGGTGCCCAGGGTCACCACCACGGTGCCGGCGCTGGCACCCCGGGACGCCCGGTCGGTGAGGTGGTGCGCCGGGCGGAACACCCGCGTCGCGGTGACCCCCGGCCAGGTCAGGACCGACACCGAGGCCGCGGCCCGGGCATCGACGGTGCGTCCGGCTTCGCTGACATCGGCCACCACTTGTCCGCCCCGCAGGACCGGCGTGGTCCCGATCAGAGGCCCGAGGGCGTCGACGAGCGCGAGGCCGTGCAGTCCGGCCTGTGCCAACACCTCGGGACCCGTCTGACCGGTCACGGCGGCCAGCAGGAGCACGGGCCGCCCGTGCACGGTCCGCACGACGGCGAGGACGTCACAGCCCCCGGCTGCGGTCGTGAAGCCGGACTTGACGCCGATGATGCCCTGCAGGCCCAGCAGCGGCGTGTAGGTGGAGATCGTCCCGGCCACCGGCAACGTGACGGACGTCATCTGGACCATGGAGGCGAACGCCGGGTTCTTCATGTCGACGGCGGCCACCTTCAGCAGGTCGGCGGGGGTCGACGTCGACCCCGGGTCGACTCCGCTCGCGTCGGCGAAATGCGATTGGCGCATGCCGAGCTGCGCCGCGTCGGCGTTCATCTTGGCGACGAACGCCGGCGTGCTCCCGGCGTCCCAGCGAGCCAGCAGGTCGGCGAAGTTGTCGGCCGAGTGCACGAGCAGGCCGCTGAGCACCTGCTGCTCCGTCAGCTGCTCGCCCACGGTCACCTGCGCATTCGAGTCGTCGTCGACGGTGTCGTTGTTGTAGTCGTCCACGTCGGCCTGGGTCACGGTGATGTCGGGGCCCGCCTCCTTCAGCCCCAGCGGGTGGTCGTGCAGGATCACGTAGGCCGTCATCAGCTTGGTCAGGCTGGCGACCGGCGCTTCATGCTCGGGGCCCGACGCCACGTCGATCCCGATGGAGGGGACGGCGATGGCGGCCTGTCCGGTGGTCGGCCACGGCAGGGAGACGGACTGCGCCGGGACGGTCACCGTCCGGTGCACGACCGGGGTCACGACGGGCGGCGGGTCCGGCGTCGTCAGCCGGACCCCGACGAACACGGCCGCCGCGGCGAGCAGCACCAGCAGCGCGACGAGCAGCACGAGCCGGCGCGCCGACCGGCGGCGGCGGTGCGAGTGCACCGCGTGACGACCGTGCTCACGGGGTGGGGGCGCCGGAGGCGCCGGCTCGCGCAACGAGTCGAGTCCGAACGGCGCCACCATGAGCGGCGCCGAGCTCTCCGGGCTCACCTCCGGCTCAGCGCGTCGAGCTCTTCGGGGGTCATCAGGACGGCCCGCGCCTTCGAGCCTTCGCTCGGCCCCACGACGCCCGCCTGTTCCAGCAGGTCCATGAGGCGGCCGGCCCGGGCGAACCCGACCCGCAGCTTCCGCTGCAGCATGGAGGTCGACCCCAGCTGCGAACGCACGACGAGGTCACGCGCCTGGACCAGCAGCTCGTCGTCGTCGTCCATGCCGCCGCCGGAGGACGGCCCGTCATCGACGCTGTCGATCCCGACGATGGCCTCGGTCTGCCCCCCCTGTCGCTGCCAGTGCGCGACCACCGCGCGCACCTCCTCCTCGGAGACCCAGGGAGCCTGGAGGCGGCGCGGGATGTTCGAGGAGGCCGTCAGCAGGAGCATGTCCCCCTTGCCGACCAGCCGCTCGGCGCCGGGTTGGTCGAGGATGACCCGGCTGTCGGCCAGCGAGGAGACCGAGAACGCCATCCGGCTCGGGATGTTGGCCTTGATCACCCCGGTGATGACGTCCACGGAGGGGCGCTGGGTGGCGATGACCAGGTGGATGCCCACCGCACGCGCCATCTGGGCGATGCGCACGATGGAGTCCTCGACGTCGCGCGCCGCGACCATCATGAGGTCGTTCAGCTCGTCGACCACCACGAGGACGAAGGGCAGGGTCTGCGGTGCCTCGGGCTCGTCGAGGTCCGCTTCGTCCTCGACGGCCGGGTGGTCCTCTCCCAGAGCGGCGGCAGCGGCGGCGCGCGCCCGGCGGCGGTCCGACGGCGGTGCCGCGATGAGTCCCTCCTCCACCAGCTGGTTGTAGCCGGTGATGTCGCGCACGCCGTTCTCGGCGAGGAGGTCGTAGCGGCGCTCCATCTCCTTCACCGCCCAGGCGAGCGCATTGGCGGCCTTCTTCGGGTCGACCACGACCGGGTTCAGGAGGTGCGGCAGGCCGTCGTACTGCCCGAGCTCCACCCGCTTGGGGTCGATCAGGATGAGCTTGACCTTGTCCGGTGTGTCCCTCATGAGGATGGACGTGATGATGGAGTTCATGCACGAGGACTTCCCCGACCCGGTCGCACCCGAGATCAGGATGTGCGGCATCTCGGCCAGGTTCGCCATCACGGCGCGTCCGGCGATGTCGCGACCCATCGCCACCTCGAGCGGGTGCGTGGCCGCCGTCGGCCGGGACTCCTTGGACTCGAGGATGTCGCGCAGGGAGACGAGCTGGCGCATGCGGTTCGGCACCTCGACGCCGATGGCCGACTTGCCCGGAATGGGTGCGAGGATCCGGACGTCCGGTGACGCCATCGCGTAGGCGATGTCCTTGGACAGGCTGGTGACCCGGGCCACCTTGACGCCGGGCCCGATCTCGATCTCGTAGCGGGTGACCGTGGGCCCCACCCGGCAGCCGACCAGCCGGGTCTCGACGCCGTGCGCCGCAAGCGCCCGCACCAGCTCCTCACCCGCGGCGTCGATCTGGCGCTGGTTCTGGCGCACCTTCGGGGACGCGCTGAGCAGCGACATGCTCGGCAGCACCCACTCGCCTGCCGCACGCGGGGTGGCGGCGACGAGCGGCGACGGTGCGACCTCCGCCGGCTCGGGCTCCGGGTCGAGCGGGATGTCGATGTCGTCGTCCATGTCGTGGTCGGCGTCGTCGCCGAGCGGCGCCGTGTCCTCCAGGACCCTGGGTGCGGGCGCCGGCGGGACGGACGCCACGACATCGCGGGCTCCGTCGGGCACGGTCACGAAGGGCTTCCCCTCCCACAACGACTTCGAGGTGCGGGCGGTGGCGGTGGCGGCCGTGCGCAGAGCCCGGCCCACCGCGTTGAGCGACACGCCGGTCGCGATGAGGATCGCCACGAGCACGACGGCCACCAGGAGGACGGCGGCACCCGCCGTGCCCAGGCCGGCATGGAGGGGGCGGCCCGCGATGGCACCCAGGTAGCCGCCCGCGTCGCGCAAGGAACGGGAGTCGGAGAGCCGTGGGGCGTTCTTGGTCAGCTCGGCCAGGCCGCACACGCCCAGCAGGCCGAGCACGGTACCGACGGCGAGACGCCACGGGTCGGCGCTCTCGTGCGGGTCCTCGTCCCTGCTCCGCGCACCCCGGTCGAAGAGCAGTGCGCAGCCGGCGCCGAAGGCCACCAGTGGCAGCAGGACGCGGACCCACCCGGCGAGGAGCGCCAGCCCGGTGTCGGCGGCGTGGCCGATCGGTCCGAGCTGCTTGCCCCACAGGGCGAGGGCGAGCAGCACACCGAGCGTGATCAGGCCGACGGCCCACAGGTCGCGCGCCTGCACCCGCCAGAACGGCAGCCTCGACGGCTTGGCCCGCTTGGAGCGGGCCGCGGGCTTCTTGGCAGCGCGGGAGGGCGCACGCGTCGGAGCACCCCCGCGGGTCTTGGTCACCACAGTGAGGTCGAGATTACTGCTTGACCTGGTCGTTTTTGTGGACACCCGAGCCGTTGAATTACGAACATGTGTTCGCTATCCTAACCCGGATGGCACTTCGGTGGGCCAGAGCGGAGACCGAGGAGGACGGGACCCTCTTCCCCGACGAGCGGGTGGCCGAACGTCACGTCGGCAAGGGCGCCTACGCCGGGATGGAGTTCCTCCACGTCAACGCCCGCACCATCATCAACACGGTCCCGCCGGAGAGCCGGATGCCGTTCCGCCACACCATCAACCCGTATCGAGGCTGCAGCCACGCATGCGTCTACTGCTTCGCCAGGCCCACCCACGACTACCTCGGCCTCGGGATCGGGTCCGACTTCGAGCGCAAGATCGTGGTCAAGGTCAACGCCGTGGACCGGCTGCGCGCCGAATTGCGCTCCCCCAGGTGGGGCGGTGACAGCATCGCCATGGGCACCAACACCGACCCCTACCAGCACGCCGAAGGCAAGTACCACCTGACGAGGGGCATCGTGGAGACGCTCTCGGGAGCGCGCAACCCCTTCAGCATCCTGACCAAGTCGACGCTCGTCCTGCGTGACGCTGCACTGCTCGCAGCGGCATCGGAGCGGACCGATGTCTCGGTGAGCTTCTCGGTGGGGACGCTCGACCGCTCCGTCTGGTCGCTGACCGAGCCGGGCACTCCGCCGCCGGACCGCCGGATCGAGGCGCTGCGGCGCCTGACCGCCTTGGGCATCCCGTGCGGCGCCCTGGTCGCCCCGGTGCTGCCGGGCCTCTCCGACTCCGAGGAACAGCTCCGCGAGGTGGTCGAGGCCTGCGCGGCGGCAGGCGCGGTCTCCATCCACGGCGTGGCGTTGCACCTGCGAGGCACGGTACGGGCCCACTACTTCGACTGGCTGGAGGGCGCCCGGCCCGACCTGGTCCGGCTCCACCGCGGGCGGTTCCGGCGGGGCGCGTACCAAGAGGACGCCGAGCGGGAGCGGGTGGAGGGCATCGTGCGCGCCGCCGCCCTGCGCTGCGGCGTCACGGGACGGGACCGCTACCGCGGCCAGGCGAAGGTGACCGGGCCCGCGGCCGAGCAGGTGCCCGAGGGAGGACAACAGCTCCGGTTCCTCTGAACGGGGGCGCGCCGTCCCGACAACCCCTGCTCCCTATGATCGTGGACTCATGTCAGGCGCGGGACGGTCGACCGGGCGGGTGGCCCGCCGTGCCGTGGTCGGCATGGCGATGCTGCTCGCCACCAGCGCGCTGGTCACCTTGCCACCCTCCGGGCCGGGCAGCGGGCCCAGGGCGGGTGCCGCGACGCCCAATGCGACGGACTCGTCCTATGCCATCGTGGACGCCGCGGGAGGCGTCATGACCTTCGGGGGCGCGGGGTACGACGGCGACACTCTCGAGATCCCGCTCCTCAAGCCGATCGTCGGCGGTGCGGCCGACCCGCAGGGCGGCTACTGGCTGGTCGCCAGCGACGGCGGCGTCTTCACCTTCGGCAATGCGTCATTCTTCGGCTCGACGGGCGGGATGACGCTCAACAAGCCGATCGTCGGCATGGCCCCGACCCCCGACGGCGGCGGCTACTGGCTGGTCGCCTCGGACGGCGGAGTGTTCACCTATGGCGATGCGCAGTTCAAGGGCTCGACGGGCGGCATGACGCTGAACGAGCCCATCGTCGGCATGGCCGCCACCAAGGACGGGAGCGGCTACTGGCTGGTGGCCGCCGACGGGGGCATCTTCTCCTTCGGTGACGCGCGCTTCATGGGCTCGACGGGAGGCATCACCCTGAACAGGCCCGTGGTGGGCATGGCCGCCACGCCGGATGGGGGCGGCTACTGGCTCGTCGCCTCCGACGGGGGCATCTTCACCTACGGGGATGCGCAGTTCTGGGGATCGACGGGGAGCCTCGACCTCAACGAACCGATCGTGTCCATGGCGCCCACACCCGACGGGAACGGGTACTGGCTCGTCGGTCAGGACGCCGGCGTCTTCGACTTCGGCGACGCCGGCTTCTCGGGCAGTGCACAATCGCCCCTTCACCCGCCCCTCTTCCCGAAACCGCTGTCGAACCCGATCCCGCCCGCCGTGGCCGTCATCAACGACGTCCCGGGGCCCCAGGCAACCCACCAGGGGAGCCTGCGTGTCGCCTTCTCGGGTGACTCCCTGGCGCTCTACGAAGGCCAGTACGTGGAGCAGACCAACCCGCCGTACGCCATCGACGACGCGGCGGCGGCCGGCTGCGGCTACACGAACGGCGCGCCGACGCACCCCTGGAGCGACCCGGGCTCGCTCTACATCAGCCCGGGAGCGTGTGCGCTGTGGGCATCCCAGTTGCAGTGGGTCGTCTCGCGCTTCCACCCCGACGTCACCGTGATTCAGACGGGGTACTGGGAGACCCAGGCACGACTGTTCGACGGCAGCTTCCAGACCCTGGCCAACGCCGCCTACTCGGCAAACATCGAGTCCAACCTCGACGAGGCGGTGCAGATCGCACACTCCGACGGCGGGGCGGTGATCCTCTCGGCCTCGCCCTACTTCAACGACGGCACGCCCCACGACCTGGTCGACGCCTACAACCAGATCGTGCAGGGGGTGGCCGCCAAGTACCCCTTCGTGTCCGTGGACGACCTCTACACGGTGCTCGACCCCGGAGGGCAGTACGCCTCGGTGGTGGACGGGATCGTGGCCCGGGGAGCGGACGGGGTCCACATCACCCAGGCCGCCGTGGACGACCTGATCGAACCGGCCCTGAACCAGATCATCGCCAACGTAGCCGGGGCGGTCTACGCCAGCACCTCCTAGGCACGGGGGTCGGGGGCCGGAGCCCCCGTGACGTCCGATTCCGGGCCGATCCGCCCGGCCACCTCGACCGTGGGTCAAAGGGCCCATGCTCGAACGCCCGTTTCACCGGCGGTGACACGACGGCAAACGTCCACTTCCCACGGTGTTTTCCCTCGCATTCCCGGGGGGCGATCTTAAGTCAGGCCCCAAACCCGCCGATAACGCAATCGTGCCATCGAATGGCG
>Ga0181535_10003290_pt1 | contig 18891 bp, 11 predicted proteins | sample PEATcosm2014_Bin_44_FD_119774 | JGI IMG/M metagenome (GOLD analysis project Ga0181535, IMG submission 119774) | Peatland microbial communities from MTU Mesocosm Facility, Houghton, MI, USA - PEATcosm2014_Bin17_30_metaG | ecosystem: Environmental > Terrestrial > Soil > Wetlands > Peat | place... | reverse complement strand
CCGAAGTCGGTGATGAAGAAGTCGATCAGGCCGTTGTTCTCGTAATCGCCGGCGGCAATGCCCATCGAGGCAATCTCACGTCCGTCCGCGTTGAGGCCGAACCCGGAGAGGTAGCTCTGATCGTCGAAAGTTCCATCACCTTTGTTGATATAGAGGTAATTGGGCTCAGAGTCGTTGCCGACCACAAGGTCCGGTTTACCGTTTCCCTTAAGAGAAACAAAGATCGACGTGAATCCGTAGTAGCGATTCTTGTCATCAACTCCCGCCTTCACCGTCACGTCGGTAAACGTGCCGTCACCGTTGTTATGAAAGAGATGGTCAGGTTCGCCCGGAAGGCCGCGCGGACCGCAGTTCACCCCTGCCCCACGGTATTGGCAGTAGGCGATGTTCGTCGATTTGCTTCCGCCAATCGGCAGGTCGTTGCGGTCGAAATGAACGTAACCGGAGACATACAAGTCCAGGAGTCCGTCGCCGTCGTAGTCGCCCCATGCCGAGCCGCTCGACCAGTTCCCCAGCTGGACGCCCGCCTTCTCGGCAACGTCGGTGAAAGTGCCGTCGTGGTTGTTGTGGTAGAGCCGGTTCTTCCCGTAATTGCCGACAAAGAGATCGGGCCAGCCGTCGTTGTCGTAGTCCGCGACCGAGCATCCGTAGCCCCAGCGGTCGTTGGTCACGCCGGCCTGGGCTGAGACATCGGTGAAGGTGCCGTCGTGATTGTTGTGAAACAGCGCGGCATGCGGAGGTTCTTCCTTTCCATCCAGCGCATCGAATGTGGAACCGTTGACCAGATAGATATCGAGCCAGCCATCGTTGTCATAGTCGATCAGGCAGACGCCCGAGCCATTGGTCTCGACGATGAACTTCTTCTCCGGCACGCCCATCTTGTGACGCCAGCCCGAAAGCCCTGCCTGCTTCGTAATGTCTTCAAAGATGACTGGCCCAGTGTCGACGAATCCACCGGCCGTTATTGGCCGCCGTTGCGCGTCGAAGACCGGTGCGGCCAGAACACCTGTGGCGATGCCGCCCATCCCTCCCTGTTGCGGCACGGTTTGTCCCTGCTGTGCATTACCCAGCGCAGACAGAAAAGACGCTATACAACAGAAACAAACAATCAACGGCGTGGAACTCAAAAAGAAACTGTTCATCGCTCCGGGCGCGATCCGCATGGAGTTTACGATACTATGTCCATCTCTAAGATGGATTTGAACTTCGGTTGTCACCAAGTGATGATCTCCGCTTGGGTTCGCAATGCAGTTGAAACACTTATAGCCAAGGCGCGTTCCCCGGCCAAAAGCGATAAAGAAGCTGGCTCCTATCGATCGTCGCTAGACCCAAATTTGGGGAGTTAGCCCCCCCCGTTGGGTTGTGCGCCTGGCGGCTCTTCCTCCACGAGTCGGTATCGCTTGCGCTCGGTCTCGCGGTGCATCGATTCCTGGTGCATCTCGGAAAGGCGTTTGACAAGAGGTTGCAACTCATCGTTATTGTGGCCGCTGTGACGCAGCGAGATAACGAGGTGATACATGGCCGATTCGTCCGAGGGATCGTACTGTAGCGCAAGGTGGCATTCTTTGATTGCACGGTCGTACTGTTTGAGACTCATGTACATGCTCGCCAAGAGATTGTGGGCGCTAACCAGATCCGGCTTGCTCGTCTCGACAGTCAGCGCATCTTGCATGGCCTCCTTGAATGCAGGGCTCCCCGGCTCGGGCGTCCCGTTCATCAGCAGCTGCGCCAGCAGCATTCGGAGAAGCGGGCTCGAGGGCTGCGCCTTCAATTGGTCGCGGATCCGCACGAGAGCCTTTGCGGGATCGTTTTCCTGAAGGACGGTCAGATCGCCGGCATAGGCGCCGAGACTCTGCGTGGTATCGAGCTTTTCGGCCATGTTGAAGTCGGCTTCCGCTTTGTCGAATTCGCCCAGTTGCGCATAAAGCACGCCGCGGGAAAGATAAAGCGAGGAGCCATTCGTCACGCGCTTCAACCCGGCATTCAGCATGTCGATTCCCACCTGGAAGGAATCGTGGGTGAGGCAAAGGACCGCGAAAGCGACATAATTCGTGGAATCGGCGGGATCGAGAACGATGGCTTGACGCTGCAGCTCAACGGCTTTGGGTGTGTTGCCCGCCGCCTCGTAGGCCTCTGAAGCAAGGCTGAGAACGTCCGGATCAATTTGGTCCGAAGTCAGTAAAGGGTCCAGGACCTTCACGGCTTCGTCGTTGCTCTTCTTCTCAACCAGAAGCACGGCAAGATCGTAGCTCGGATAGTTGCGACCCGGCAGAAGCGGGATCAGTTGACGAAAAACGGGGATCGCATCATCGGTCCGATTCAGCTTGACTAGGCAATACCCATAAGCCTCCAGCGAGTCCGGATGGTTGACGATCGCGTCCTGAATGATGAGGAACTGAGACGCGGCGGCACGGCAGTCTCCAGCGTGCTTGTCGAGCATGGCCAGCATCTCGTGCGCGGTAGTGTCGGTCGGATCGAACTTCACCATCCGTTCCAGCAGAGGAATCGCACGCTTGTCACCGGTCTTGTAAAGAACCTGCGCTTCTCCCTTTAGGGCGGGCATGTAATTCGGCGAGATCTGGACAGCTCGGTCGAATGCTGCAACGGCCTCAGGGTCGTTACCCTGCAATGCGAAGCAAACGCCCTCGAGCGTCCAGAGCTTGAAGTCGGCGGGATTTCCACGCAGCTGATCCTTCAAGGTCCTCAGAGCTTGATCGTATTGCTGCGATCGAATCAGCGACTCAATGGTGGAGATCGGAACCCTAATGCCCTGAGACGTAGCCGGCAACGCCAGAACAACGCTGAATCCCGCAATCAGAATGGATCGAAACATCTCAAATGAACTCCTGCGCTGTTCTTGGCGCGGTGGGTGCCGAAGCCGCCTTCTTGTAGCATAGTTCGGCCATGTCGCTGCAGGCGCGTCGCCGGATCGAGTTGCGTCGAGGCCCGGCTGCCCCGGACTTTCCCGGCGGGCTCACCGGCATGGCTGGACCGCGCACAGCGTTCCGCTGATGCCTTGCCCCTCGGTAATCGTGAAGATGCGATCCTCGGCCGGGAGCTTGACCTTCTCAACCTGACCCGAAGGCCAGTGAATCTCCGCTATCCCGGCATCGGTCGCATCGCCCAGGCCGAAGTGAGCCCGTTGATCGTTGGACGAAATGTAGCTGCCACCGCTCATCACATCTTCACGCTGACGCATCCCGTTCGCGGTTAAATAAACGGTGGCGCCGACGGCGTCGCGTGGGCTCCTTCTTCCGGTCTTCGAGTCTGTGCCGCCGACCAATTTGAGTTCAACCCAATGGTGATGGTCAGGGTTCACGTTCCTGAGCAGCACAGGCGGTCCATCGACGGGGTTGATGACGACATCGATTTTGCCGTTGTTGAACAGGTCACCGAATGCAGCACCCCGCCCTGGAACCACTACCGCCAACCCGGATCCCTTCACCGGCGGCACATAATCGAACCTACCGTGGTGGTTATTGTGAAACAGCAGCGGGCGTTCGGCATACGTCGTTCCCCAGGGGTGCTCGTCCACCTGGGGATAGACATGGCCGTTGATCATCATAAGGTCCTTCCAGCCGTCATTGTCGTAATCGATCAGACCGTCGCCCCATCCCACAAAAGGAACAGCCATTTGGACGAACCCCGCTTCTCGGCCAACATCTGTGAAGTTGGCGTTGCCGTCGTTGCGGTAGAGCGCCTTGTAGTCGTCCGAGAAATCCGTATCCAACACATCAACAAAACCGTTGTTCAGGTAGTCGCCCACAGCCAAGCCCATGGACGCGATCTCCCGTCCGTCGAAGTTGAAGGCAAACCCGGAGACGTAACTCTGGTCGTCAAAGGTTCCGTCACCCTTATTGATGTAGAGGTAGTTTTGCTCCGAATCATTAGCCACCAGGAGATCCACTTTGCCGTCGTTGTTCACGTCCACAAAGGTCGCCGTGAATCCATAAAACCGATTCGGGTCTGACACCCCCGCCTTGACGCTGACGTCGGTGAAGGTTCCGTCGCCGTTGTTGTGAAAGAGGTGGTCGGGCTCTCCGGGCAGGCCGCGGGGGCCGCACATTACAGGCACACCGCGCATCTGGCAGTGAGCGGTCGAGGCCGTACCATCTTCGGCGCTGGGTTGATTATTCAGGTCATAATGCACGTACCCCGATACGAAAAGATCGAGACGGCCGTCGCCGTCATAGTCGCCCCAAGTGGCGCCTTTGGACCAATTGCCGAGCGTCACGCCGGCCTGTTCCGCCACATCAGTGAATGTTCCATCGTGGTTGTTGTGGTAGAGCCTATTCTTGCCGAAATTTGCAACGAAAATGTCCGGCCAGCCGTCGTTATCAAAATCTCCGATCGCCACGCCGAAGCCCCAGCGGTCGTTGGTGACCCCAGCCTTCTCGGACACGTCAGTAAAGGTTCCGTCATGGTTGTTGTGGAAGAGCGCGGCATGGGGCGGAGTGCGTTTGCCGCTGATTGCGTCGTAGGTTGAGCCGTTTACCAGATAGATGTCGAGCCAGCCGTCGTTGTCGTAATCGATCAAGCCAACACCGGAACCATCGGTCTCGAGGATGTACTTCTTCTGGGGCGTGCCCATTTCATGGCGCCAGCCCGAAAGACCGGCGGTCTTCGTCGCGTCCTCAAAGACTACAGTGCCTTTGTCAACGAATCCGCCGGCAGTGATTGGTCGCTTCTGTTCGTCGTAAACGGGCGCAAACTCGCCAGCCGAGGCTATGCCTCCCCCCATGCCACCTTGTGCTGGCGGCGACGGCTGCTGAGTCTGACCCGGCGCGTGCATAGAAACGGAGGTCAACAATGCGCCGCAAATCAGATGGCGAATATGCAAGGGAACTTCTCCATTCGTACATCTCGAACGCCATGCCTAAATCGCATGATAGCGGCAGGCAGAGTCGTCAATGCCGATTTCCTTCTGGCACATCACCAAGAATAGTTTGCGATGCACTTCGTGGTTGCACTCGCGAAATAAATTCGCATCGGCCAGATATTCGCGAATAACACGGCCGAGGCCTCGGCATTTAGTTGCGGTCTGGTTTTCCGTGAGGTTTGGCGTATCGGAAACATGTGATCGAAAGGGGACTGCGGGAATCTCCGCTGGAGAATATGTCGAGCTTTCACTGAGCAAAATCTGCAAAGAAATGGTCTCAGATCCCTTTCCGAGCAGAACTCCTGCGAGTTTGCCCGGAAATCCGAAAATATGCTGGCGATTCTCCATAAATTGCTGATTATATTGTCTCTATGGCGGAGAGGGAGGGATTCGAACCCCCGATACCCTTTCGGGTATGCCGGTTTTCAAGACCGGAGCCATCAACCGCTCGGCCACCTCTCCGCGGTTTGCCAGCCACCTTCGATTGTACGTCGAGTTGAGCCAATTTAAGGAATGCAAGCGTGCCAACCCGCCACCCCTGTCCGCTGTCCCACGAACAAAAAGCGGGAGTACCCAGCCCCAGCTTCTTTCTTTTGCCCAGCAACTACTGATTGCCTTCGAGCTCGTCGGCCAACGCACCCACTCCATGGGTCTTGCGAAGTCCCTCGATGATTCCGTCAGAGGGCAAGGCGACAGCGCGCTTTTTCGTTCCATCGTAGACAAAATCTCCGGCTAGCGACTCGATGTTACCGTCGAAGATGAGCCCCTCTAGCTCGCCCTCCCTGTTCACCATTGGCGAGCCGGAGTTGTCTCCGGTCACGTCACCGCTACGAGCAAAATCAAGCGGCCTAGCCAAATCGAGTCTGTCGCGAGCCGCAGTTGATCGAGCCATTCATACGCTGGATGAAAGTTCTACTCCTCCGCCAGCTCATTGAACGGCGGGTCATCAAACGTCCAAATGCCCTCTTCGGCACACATAGGAACCACGCGAGCTAGAAGCAGCGCGGGAGTCATAAACACTGAGCGAAGAGCACGAACAGTCATAGGGCCCTCTTGTATTTGTGAGCCCAATTTCACGCCACACGGTTATGGCTGCGACAGCACCAACACCTCCACACCGGAAGCGGCATCTTTCTGGTGGAAGACGGTTTCGGTGGCCTTCTTGAATTCCTCGGGCTTGGCAAAGGGAATGTCGGTGAAGGTTTGTGGATTGCGGTCAGTGAGCGGGAACCAAGAGCTCTGCACCTGAATCATGATGCGATGACCGCGGCGGAAGGTGTGATCGAGATCGGGCATGGTGAAGTCAAGGTCCGTTTCCTTGCCGGGCTCGAGCGGCTCCGGCTTCTCCCAGCTTGAGCGGAACTTGGCGCGGAACGGCTCGCCGCGCAGCAACTGCTGGTAGCCGCCCATGTGCAGCGGCAGCGCGTCAATCACATGCTTGTCCGGGACGGCGACGGTTTCGGGATCCTTGTCGGGATATACATCGATGAGTTTCACGTCGAAGTCGGAATCTGTGCCCGAGCTTGCGATTTTCAGATGCGGCGAGATGGGGCCGGCAATCGTCAAATCCTCCGTGAGCGGATCAGTCTGGTACACCAGCACGTCAGGCCGGTAGCTGGCGAATCTCTGGTCGTCAACCATATAGCGCTGCGGTACCGTGTCTGTGGTGTAGCCCACAAAGGGCACGGGACGCGCGGGGTCGCTGAGGTACTGGTCCGAGCTTTGGGTTTCAACCGGCGGATCAAAGCTCAACTTGCCTCCGGCATGAAAGTAGAGCGTCTTTGCGACTGCCTTTTTCGGCGGCCATTCGTCGTACTGGCGCCACACGTTGGTTCCGGTCTCAAATACAATTGCGGTCGGAAGAGTTCTGCCGGTACCCTTCAAGTAATGTTCGAAAAATGGGAACTGGATCTCGGTGCGAAAATATAGGGACGTTTTCGCGTTGAACTGCACATCGCCCAGGTGGTCGCCGTCGTTCCGCGCCCAGCCTCCGTGGACCCACGGACCTTCGACCAGCGTGGTCGGCGTCTCGGGATTGAACTTGCGCACCGCGTAGAAGGTGCGGTACGGCCCTTCGAGATCTTCAGCGTCGTACCATCCCCCCACCAAAAGAACCGCGCATTTGACGTTCTTCATGTGCCGCGACAAATCGCGAGACTGCCAGTAGTCGTCATAGGTGTCGTGTTTGTATTGGTCGTCCCACATCCACGCTGCACCATCGAAGTACTTATCCAGGCTGGCCTCATTCCCAGCCTGAAGAAAGAACTTGTAACTGTCCGGCGTGCCAAAATCGAAAGGCGCTTCCGCCTTCGGCAGCACGGGATTCTGTTGTGGATGGAAAAACGGCGCATAGAATTCAAAGCCCGCCGCAAGCATAAACGCCCCACCGTGATAGGAGTCGTCGCCCAAAAAGAGATTCGTCATGGGCGCCTGCGGGCTGGCCGCGACGATGGCAGGATGCGAGTCGATGATCGACGCCGAAGTGTAGAACCCCGGATACGAGATGCCCCAGATCCCCGCCTTGCCGTTGTTGTTGGGTACTTGTTTCAGCAAGAATTCGATTGTGTCGTAGGTGTCTGTCGAATCGTCCACGTCGTGCGGCAATCTCTTTTCGTCGATGTGCGGCCGCATCTCAACGAACGTGCCCTCACTCATCCAGCGCCCGCGCACGTCCTGGTAGACAAAAATATAGCCCGACTTTTCGAACTCGTCCGAGGGGCCAAGCTGCGCGGGATAGTGGTCCTCGCCGTAAGGTCCCACGTTGTAGGGCGTCCGGCTCATGAGGAATGGGTAGGGCCCAGGGTCCATGGGAAAAGCCGATGCCTTCGGCTCGTACACCGCGGTGAAGAGCCTTACGCCGTCGCGCATGGGGATGCGGTACTCGTATTTCGTGTAGTGGGCGCGGATATAGTCCTCGCCCGGCGCTTGCGAGGTGGACTGCTGTCCGCGCAGGCCCGGTTGAACCAGACTCTGCACCGCGAAAATGCCAATAACGAATCGTCGCAGAGTGAACATTGTGACCCGGAATCCCCTGTTAAGAAAGAGTAACGCAGCGGAACACCGTTTGGCCCTTGTGGCATCGAGAATCCTCAAACAGCTTCCGAGTTGTCATTAATGGAGGAAAGTTGAGTGCGAAATGCGTTTTGTGTTCGTGCTTCTGCTGGAAGCGTTCGTATTTTGCAGCATTCTGCCAGACCGCGGCAATCACTCCCACCCTTGCCATCAAATGATTCCCATCTCCGTCCGCCCGTTCTGCTTTGCCTTCCACAGAATTTCTGCATTTCCTTATGCCATCCTTATGCGATCCGCGCTGTCTCGGTTTACTCTGAGAGCGATCCCTTAATTGGCCGCAGGCGCAATCTCCGCCGGGGCTGTCCTTTCATTCCCAAACCATGAGGAGACCTATGTCAAAGTACAAATTGGAGTACATCTGGCTCGACGGCAAAAAGCCCATCCCGGAACTGCGCGGCAAAACGCAGATCAAGAGCTTCGACAAAACCCCCACCCTCAGCGATTTGCCCCTTTGGGGATTTGACGGGAGCTCCACCATGCAGGCCGAGGGAAGCAAGTCCGACTGCATCCTAAAGCCCGTGGCTCTCTATCCCGACGCCAGTCGAAAAGACGGTTTTATCGTTCTGAGCGAAGTGATGCACCCCGACGGCACACCGCACTCCACGAATATGCGCGCCACCGCCCCCGATGACCCGGATATCTGGTTCGGATTTGAGCAGGAGTACTTCCTTTATAAGGATGGCCGTCCGCTCGGGTTCCCCGAGGATGGCTATCCCGGGCCGCAAGGCCCTTACTATTGCGGCGTCGGTTACAAATACATGGGCAGCATCGCCCGGCAGATCGTAGACGAGCACTTGGAGCTCTGTCTTGCCGCCGGCATCAACCACGAAGGCATCAACGCTGAAGTGGCCAAGGGTCAGTGGGAGTTTCAAATCTTCGGCAAGGGCTCGCACAAGGCCGCGGATGACGTGTGGGTTGCCCGCTATCTCATGGCGCGCCTCTGCGAAAGGTACGAAGTGGACTTCCAGCTCTATTGCAAGCCGATCAAGGGCGACTGGAACGGATCTGGCATGCACACCAACTTCTCCACCAAGCACCTTCGAGAAGTGGGCGGCAAGGAGTACCTCGAAGCATTGATGAAAGCCTTCGAGAACAATATCGCCGCGCACATCGGCGTATATGGCCCCGACAATCATCTGCGCCTCACCGGTCTCCACGAGACGCAGGCCATCGATAAGTTCAGCTATGGACTCTCGGACCGCGGCGCATCCGTTCGCTTGCCCGTGAATTTTATCAAGAATGGCTACAAGGGCTATCTTGAAGATCGTCGTCCGAACTCCGAAGCCGATCCTTACCAGATCGTTGCGCAGATCGTGAAAACAATCAGCACCGTGCCAACGAAGTAGTCCAATCAGCGGTCTCGATTCCAAAAAATCGGCCCGCGAAAGCGAGAAACAATCGGCGCAGCCCGCGAACGGCTGCGCCGGTTTTCTTTCGCTCCGCGCGCAGGCACAGATCGCGATTACTGATGGCTCCTTTATAGCCGGCGTGTTAGAAACTAAAGAACAGAACTGGACGCAGCTCGCCCCTGAGACCGGCAAGGTTGGAAGGATACATCCACCTGAATCTCTTCATTGAGCTGCCTACGTTCTGAATCTGCTGCCAGGAAAGTTTGCCAACGAGATATGACCGCAGGCCATCCAGTCGAGTTGGAACCGCTCTTCGGAGATTACCCGCTCGACCAGGCCTTCGATGAGATGCGCGCGCCGGGCGGAGAGGTGCGGCCGCAATATCGTGCGCTGGCTGAGACGCTCGCCTCCCTGCCCGCCGACGAGCTTCGCCGCCGCAAGCAGTCGGTCGACCTAGCCTTCCTCACCCAGGGCATCACCTTCACCGTCTACGGTCGCGAAGAAGGCACCGAGCGCATCTTCCCTTACGATCTGCTGCCCCGTCTGGTCACCGCCCAGGAGTGGGACCGCATCGAGCGTGGTCTCACGCAGCGCATCACCGCGCTCAATCTTTTTCTTCGCGACGTTTACTCCGAAGCCAAAATCCTCGCCGACCGCATCATCCCGCGTGACCTGATTTACAGTTGCAGGCATTACCGGCGTCAGATGCGCGGGCTCCAGGTGCCGCGCAACGTCTACATCGCGGTCGTCGGCTCCGATCTGCTTCGCCTCAACTCCGGCGAATTCGTGGTCCTCGAAGACAATCTGCGTGTGCCTTCGGGCGTTAGCTACATGCTCACCAACCGCCGCGTGATGAAGCGGACTTTCCCGCAATTGTTTTCGAGCTACGGCGTGCGCCCCATTGAGCACTACCCGCAGGTTCTGCTGGCCACGCTGCGCTCGCTCGCGCCAGAGGGCCGGCCCGAGCCGAACATCGTGCTGCTCACGCCCGGCGTCTTCAACTCCGCCTACTTCGAGCACACCTATCTCGCCCGCCAAATGGGAATCGATCTGGTCGAAGGCCGCGACCTCGTCACGCACGATAACATCGTCTACATGCGCACCACCGACGGTCTCAAGCGCGTCGACGTCATCTACCGCCGCGTGGACGACGACTTCAGTGATCCCCTCGTCTTCCGCTCCGACTCCGCCCTTGGTTGCGCTGGATTGTTCAACGCCTATCGCGCCGGAAACGTGACCATGGCCAATGCCTTCGGTAGCGGCCTCGCCGACGACAAGGCCGTCTACGCCTTCGTCCCAAAAATGATCCGCTACTACCTGAACGAGGACCCTATCCTGCCCAACGTCGAGACGTTTCTGCTCAGCGAGGAGAAGGACCGCAAGCACGTTCTGGCGAATCTCGACAAGCTCGTGGTCAAGGCCGTCGGCGAAAGTGGCGGCTACGGCATGCTCATCGGTCCGCAGTCCTCGGCCCGCCAGCGCGAAGACTTCGCTTGCCAGATCGAGGCCAATCCGCGCAACTACATCGCGCAGCCCACGCTCGACTTCTCGCGCGCGCCCTGCCTCGTTGACGATCGGCTTGAGCCTCGCCACGTCGATCTGCGCCCCTACATTCTCTTTGGCGACAAGATAAACATCGTGCCCGGCGGATTGACGCGCGTGGCGCTCGAAAAGGGTTCGCTCGTAGTCAACTCTTCGCAAGGCGGCGGAAGCAAGGACACATGGGTTCTGGAATAAGTCTGATTCGGAAACATCGAGCGGGAAGTGAGAGAAGCACGATGCTATCGCGCGTTGCCGACAGCCTTTACTGGATGAGCCGCTACCTGGAGCGGGCGGAGAATACCGTGCGCCTGCTAGACGTCACGATGGGACTTATGCTCGACCCCGGCGGGGCCAACGCGGAGCAACGCTGGCAAAGGATGACCGCGGCGCTCGGCAGGCCGGTGGGAATTGAGTGGAACGGGTCGCTCGAAGCCATGGCGCGCAAGCTCGTCTTCGATCAAGTCGATCCCTCCTCGGTAACTTTTTGTGTCAGCGCGGCGCGCGAGAATGCGCGGCAGGTTCGCGAAGAGATTTCCACTGAGCAGTGGCAGCGGCTCAATCGCCTCTTTCACCAGATCCACTCGCCAAATGCGCAGGCTCAATACGCCACAAGTGCCAGCGACATGCTGGCATCTGTGGTCGACGGCATCCATTTATTCCAGGGCGTCGGCGACTCGACCATGATTCACGGCCAGGGCTGGCAGTTCATCCGCCTCGGCCGCTCGCTTGAGCGCGCTTACGCCACTGCCACGCTGCTCGAGGTCTACCAATCGGAACTCTTTCATGCCCACGAGCGCGAATCTTCCGGCTATCAATACCTGGAGCTTGTAGGCTTGCTCCGCTGTTGCACTGCATTCGAGGCCTATTGCCAGGTCTATACTGCCGATCTCTCGCCGGAACGCATTCTCGAGTTCCTCGTCCTCAATCGCGATTTTCCTCACGCCATTCGTTACTGTGTCGAAAATATCCGCACCGCCATCGAGTCCATCCAGCGCACTGGCGGGCGCCGCTCGCCCGAAGACGTATTTGCCGGAGTCGGAAAGCTTCATGCCATGCTTGGCTATACCACGATCGGCGAGATTCTGGCCGGTGACGCAGCCGCATTCCTGCACAACATCCGTGCGCAGTGCCTGCGCATTCACGAACTGGTTTACCGCAATTATGTGCAGTATTCCATTCAATCCGCACTAGCGGTGTAGCTCTGGCCGATGTGACTCGGCCGGACCTCGAGGGAGCGAAAATGAACTTCTATTTCATCCGCCATCTCACCCGCTTCCGCTACTCGCAGCCCATCAGCGAGAGCATCATGGAGACGCGCATGCATCCACGCTCCGACTCCAGCCAGCACTGCCTCAACTTTTCGCTTTCCGTCAGCCCGCGCTGCCGCGTCTTCAGCTATCGTGATCATCTGGGTAACAACGTACAGCACTTCGACATTCCCGGCGAGCACAACCAGCTCGTCATTGTGGCCGAATCTGTGGTCGAGCAGCAGCCCCTGCCCGACGTCCCACACTTTCTCTCGCCCGACGCGTGGGAAGATCTGGATGAGCTGGTCGAAGCCGGCGATTACTCTGAGATGCTGCTACCAAGCACGTTTGCCGCCGAGACGCCGGCTCTCGTCGAGCTCGCGAAAAAAATGGAGGTCGTGCGGCGCGACGATCCGCTCCATCTTGTGCTTGAGCTAAACCAGCGCCTGTTCCACTACTTCGATTACGTGCCCCGTTCCACACGCGTCGACTCGCCTATCGACGAGGCCATTCTGAACGGCGCGGGCGTCTGCCAGGACTTTGCCCACACTATGATCGCTCTTCTGCGCCACGTGCGCATTCCCGCGCGCTACGTTTCGGGTTACTTGTACCGCGGCAGCGAGGACCACGACCGCTCCACGCCCGACGCCACGCACGCCTGGCTTGAGGCGCTCCTGCCTCATCTGGGCTGGGTGGGTCTTGACCCCACCAACAACCTGGTCGCGCATCACCGCCACATCCGTACCGCCGTCGGCCGCGATTACGCCGATGTTCCACCAACGCACGGCGTCTTCCGGGGCAAGACCGCGAGCGAGCTCTATGTAGCCGTGAAGGTAGAGGCCAGCGAAGAGCCGCCGGCCCTGGACCGAAAGCTGCCCATCCCCGAGGATTGGAGCGTGTTGGTTGAGCGCGCACAGCAGCCGCCCGAACTCCCTGTGCCCTTCATTGACATGCAGCAGATGCAACAGCAGCAGTGATCCGCCCAGGATGCCGCTGCGATTACTGCGCTGCCGCTGTTTGGTCCGCGCCCATCAGCTTCAACCGCGTCTGCGCCAATCGCCAGGTTGATGTGGGGATGGCAAGGACCCTTTTGGGTTTTTGCAGTTTGCGATAATCGGCGATGGCGATGTCTCGCTCGCCATACTGCTCGGCTATGCGGCCCAGTACATACCACACGTCGTCGTTGGGCTCGTCGAGGTTCCAATCGTCCATGGCGCGCAGCAGCACGTCGTGTGCGTCCTTGGTGTCGCCCGCTTCTGCGTAGAGGCAGGCCAGCGTGTGCAGAATATCAGGCGCGTCCTTTTGCAACTGGGTCGCCTTAACCGCAGTTGCGACGTCGTCGTCGGTCACCTTACCTGTGAAGAGCGCATCCCAAGCGAGTCCATTCAGAGTTTCGGCATTTTCCTGGCCAAGCGCAAGCAGTTTTTCGCCCCAGGCGTGCGCTCCGGGAAAGTTTCCGCGATTCGCCTCGATCTCCATCTTCATATTGATGGCATCGCTGTCGTTGTCGAGCAGCTTGAGCCTTGCGTCGGCCAAAGCAAGAGCGTCGTCGTAGCGTCCCAGACCCATGAGGGCCTCGCTGTTATACAAGAACGCCTGCTTCGATTCCGGCTCCTGCTTCAGCAGTTCCGACGAAACGTCGAGCAGACTGGCAAAATTGTCCTGAAGCGAGTAACCGTCCGCCAGCGCCAACTGAATATTGGTCCGCTCGCGATCACCCGCCGCATCTTTCAGACCCGCCTCGAGAACCGCTACGCCTTGCGCAACCGTGGGCTTCGTATCGACCATGATGGCCGCGGCGGCCAGCTTCATCTTGCGCGCATCGGCCGCTTCCCCTTTCGTCCAGAACCTGGGAAACACGGGCCCGCCCAGCGGATCGTCGCCGCCCTCCAAGTGCTGATCCTCGCGCACCCAGTCCAGCAGCGCCTTTGCTCCCTTCAGATCACCCGCGTTCACGCGATCGAGCATCTCCAGGGCAATTGAATTCGGCTTATCGAGCGAATCCAGCACTTTGTACTGCCCGTCCTCTTTAACGATGAAGACCGTCATCGTGGTGCCGTTCAGCAGCTCCACTTTTTCCCTGTACCCGGTGGCATCGTCGCCTTCGCCCTTGGGGTCGAGCATCTGCAGCAGAATGTCTTCGGTTACGTCGAGTGAGCTGTCTTGGCGCGCCAGCTGGCTGTTCATTTGTTTGCCTGAATTCAACTCGTCTTTCAGCTCGTCAGCGTCCGTAGCTTTCAGCACCTTGACCCCATTGCGGCTAAGCAACGCGGCAAAGCTGTTTTCAGTCAGGTTGGCGTCGAATGGAACAAGGGCAAAGCGCTTCACCATGTCTTCCGGCGTATTGGCGAACTTCGCGTCCTCATGGTGGGTCGCACTGCGCAGCATGTTAGCGAGACCCAGCGTGCGCGCCGCATCGTCACCCGCGGCGCCCGCCTGCAGAAAGTCCGCGGCCTGAGGATACTGCCTCACATTCATCAGCATCTCGCCTGCGGTGCCCACGGTGTCTTTGAATGCCGCATCGTCGGAGGACCGTTTGTTCGCCTCTGCCAGGCCCGCCTTGCTGTCCTGCAACATTGCCATGCTGGCGGAAAGCAGCGGCTTGGGCTCGGGATTGAGAGTCTGCGCGGCCTTGTACGCTTCCCCAAAATCGCCGCCGTAGAACAGCGCGAATGCCAAGTTGTCGGCGATACCGAGATCGGACAGTTTGTCCTCGCCCAGCGCCTCATACTCGGCGATCGCTTCCTTCATGTGCGACTGCCCGCTATAACGCCGCCCGACGGAGTCGTATTCCAGAAGAATCGCCAGGTCGCCCTGTGCCGAGTGATCGTCGGGATCGAGCTTGATCGCGGCGCGAAATGCCTCTGCGGCGCCGGCCAGGTCGCTGCCGGCGCGCAAATTGCGCCCCACCAGGTCGTGCTTCAGAATGTCGGCAAGCGTGCGTTCGGCAAGCGCCGATGTCGGGTCGAGCTTTACGGCGAGTCGCGCTTCATCTCGCGCGGCCTCGCCCATCCCCGCTTCTAGCAGTACATTGGCCACTTGAAGGTGATGGACCGCTGAGTTCGGATTCTGCGCAATCAGCGCACGATAGCTCGCTAGCGCCTCCTTCACTTTGCCGTCACGTAGTAGCGCCGCGCCTTGAGGCTCGAAATTCACCAGGATTGCCGGGCCGTCGATCAAATCCGCTATTTCGTTGCGCAGCGCGGTCGCTTCGGCCACTGTATAGCGCCGCTTCGTCGTGTCGAAGGCAAAGTGCGCCAGCACTGCGCCATCCTTGCGGGTGGAAAAAGTCTCCGTCAGCAGCGCCGGCCCCACCGGAATCGTCGCGTCCTTGGGCAGCTCTTTGGGAACAAATCCGGCAGGCGGAATCAGGTGGTAATTCCATTCGATGTTGTAAGGCGCATCCAACCACCAGTCTGCCGTGCGCAGCTTCTTAGGCTTGTCGGGGCCGGTCACCTTCTTCTCGTCGCTGTCGTCCTTGCGCTTCAGCTCGTCGGGCAGCATCTGGAAGAGCCGGTCCACGCGAATCGCGACCTGCGCGTCCTCGAGATTCGTGTAACCGCGCTTCGCTTTCTCGCATGCAATCGTGAGTTTGAATGGCTGGGAGAGATCGGCCGAATCGGTGCGATCTACCTTTGTCAGATCGTCCGAAACATACTCCGCCTGCACGTAACCGCGCAGCCCATCACGTGTGTCTTTGTCAGGCTTGTCGGCGTAGTACGCGCGATAGCCCGACGCGTAGATTCCCGTGGGTTCGGTAATCTCCACAACGTTTGCTGGACCGTTGTCCGTCAGCGTGAACTCGCGTGTCTCCTTCAGGCCGTTGTCCTTCGAGGTTGACTCCGGAGTCTTTACCAGCGCGGTTGTCGTGGCGCTCGTTATGAGCGCCAGCCGTCCTTGGTCGCCCATGGGAAGCTGCCCCAGTTGCGCGTAGCGGTCGGTGGCGTCGATCCATAGTGGATTCTTGCCGGGGACATAAGCGATCGCGTGATCGAACATGCCCATGCCGGGCAAATCCGCGGAAACATCCATCCGCGACTCGACACTGAGCAGCGCCACGTTGGCGGGAATACCGGCGGCGCGCAGCATGGCCACGAGCAGCGTGGCCTTGTCCTTGCAGTCGCCATATTTCTTGGCCAGCGTTTCTGCCGGGTCGTGCGGCACGATGGCCGCTTCGCCAAACTCGATGCCTGTGTACCGCACCTCGCGGTCGAGATAGTCCACGATCGCCGCTTCCTTGTCAGCGGCGGACTCTTTCCCGGCAACCAGAGGGTCAACGACGGCTTTCACCGCTGCAGAGCCGGTAAGATTGTCGACGATCCTTCCGTATTCGGCTGCTACGCTCTGCCACGACGCGCCCGTGGAGAATCCGATGATGGGAAAACGCACCACATCGGGGGGAAGGTACGGCTCGCGCGTATCAATGCCATCAATCGAGTCCACATCGAAGGTGAGCGTCACGCGCCCGCCCGCTTCGGTGCGCACTGGCTTCACATCGGGAAGCAGAAACAGGTCGGTCCGAAGCGGCAGCGCCGTGGGAGCATCGAAGATCACCCGGCTGTGCGCCACCGGAACATTCTCCTGCCCAAGTTCGACGCGCCCCACCCGGCCCGGCGCAAACAGCGGCTCCGTTTCTGTCTCCGTGTACTCCTCTTCCACCACCACTCCCGGAGCGATTGCTGGGAACGGCGCGCGCAGCCTCTTGCCGTCGCTGTAGGTTTTGTAGTCGCCGCCGCGTGCCGGCGCTTCCGTAATCGTGTTTGCGTCAAGAGTGTGGACACTGAAGTCCGGCCCAATGACCCTGGCGTGAATCTGAGGCCGCGCTTCATGCCATGGCTCCCAGCCAACCGAAAGGGAGTCCCAGTCTTCCGCGCCCTTCTGCGTCAGCACTTTGTAGACGATCCGGCCCACATGAGCCATTCGCCCGGCATCGTCAAACGTGTAGCTCTCGTCTTCCACCAGTTCCACAACATTGGCGCCGTCAGGCACGGGCACCGCGGATGCCGCCTCGTACAACACTTTGGGATCGGTGGAGAAATCCGGCGCAGCCCACGGATTGGCAGCCGTACTCGAGGTTGAGTTCGCGGTGGCTGGTGCTGGGGACTGTGCCTGCCCGGCTTCGGGCAAGGCGCAGGCGATAAAGACAAGGAATAAGCTGTGAATGAATGGACGCAAGAAAGAATTCGACACGGGTCACCCGGTTCGCTGGAATGTGAAACAACGGTAAACCGAGCGGAGCCTGAGCGCAAGCAGCCTTGGGGCGCAGCGCCGCTCATACCGGTACGGTTGGGCCTCCCGCACTGTCTCACCCACGGCTATACTGTCCCAGGAGTTGACTATGGACAACCAAAGCGGCACAGTCGGAAACAGGTTTTGCGGGGGCTGCGGTGCGCCCCTCCTTCCAGAAACACGTTTTTGCCCTTCATGCGGCAAACCCGTTGAGCCCCTCGGTGCCCAGGCCGTTCCAGCAACTCCGGCACCACAGCCTCCACAGCAATTCGCAGCACAAGCTGCGAACGTTCCTGGATCGAACCCTCAAGGGCTAAAGTGTCCGCGCTGCGGATCCACTCAAGTCCAGACTGCGAAGCGCGGATGGAAGTGGACAACGGGTATCATCGGAAGCGACAAGATTATAGCGACGTGTCTTCAGTGCGGAAACAAGTTCTAGCCCGATTGCGCGGTCATCGGTCCAGAGCAACCTCAACCCGCTTTCCGAACCTCAGCCGCAATCTTCCTTAACTCCGGCAGCACTTTGCCCAGTGCAAGCGGAGCCGCGTCGCGCCTCCCCAGCGCGAAGTATGCATCGCGATAGTGCCGGTAAAGTTGCTCGTAAACCGACGCAGATTTCGCGTCGGGCTCGACCGTGCGCAACGGCAGGCACACCGCGGCCTGTGCTTCTTCGATGGTTTTGTACGTTCCAGCGGCGAGCAGCGCAAAGATCCCTGAACCCAGGCTCGTCGGTATTCCTGCCGGCACGAGTACCGGCTTGTTGAGCACATTCGCATACACGTGGTTCAACACTTCGTTCTTCTGCGGAATGCCGCCCGCATTGATCACGCGATCGATACGCACCCCGTGCTCCGCCATCCGCTCCAGAATGATGCGCGTGTGAAACGCAGTCCCTTCGATCGCCGCGAACAGCTCATCCTGCGTCGTATGGATCAGGTTCCAGCCCAGAGTCACTCCTCCCAGTTCGGGATTCACCAGAACTGTGCGATCGCCGTTGTCCCAGCTGAGCCGCAGTAGGCCGGTTTGTCCGGCCTTGTATTCATCAAGCCCCTTGCTCAGTGCCACCACTGTGGTCCCCGCGCGTGTGGCAATCGCATCAAAGATGTCGCCCACTGCGGAGAGCCCCGCTTCGATGCCCGTGTATTGCGGATGCACGCTGCCCGGCACCACGCCGCATACTCCCGGAATCAGCTCCGCCTGGCGAGCCATGGCAATGACGCAAGTAGACGTGCCGACCACATTTACCGCGTCGCCCTCACGGATACTCGATCCGATCGCGTCCCAGTGTGCGTCAAAAGCACCAACGGGAATCGGTATTCCGGCGCGTAGCCCCAGATCTGCCGCCCACTTCACCGAGAGATGCCCCGCCAGGTGATCGCTGGTCAGGTACTCGCCGTCCATCTTCGCGCGCACGCCGGCAAAAAGCGGATCGACCGCAACAAGAAACTCTTCCGGCGGCAGCCCGCCCCACTTCGGATTCCACATCCACTTGTGGCCCATCGCGCACACGCTGCGCTTCAGCGCGCTCGCGTCCGTCACGCCGCACAGCGTCGCCGCCACCATGTCGCAGTGT
>Ga0181535_10003287_pt1 | contig 18911 bp, 13 predicted proteins | sample PEATcosm2014_Bin_44_FD_119774 | JGI IMG/M metagenome (GOLD analysis project Ga0181535, IMG submission 119774) | Peatland microbial communities from MTU Mesocosm Facility, Houghton, MI, USA - PEATcosm2014_Bin17_30_metaG | ecosystem: Environmental > Terrestrial > Soil > Wetlands > Peat | place... | reverse complement strand
GGACGGCCTCGGATGTTACCCAGGAAAAACCAAACGTTCGCAGATACCAAGTAAGCTCGGCTAACGGGTAAAGCTTCCACAAATCTAGTCGGGCCGGCCGTTACTGCGGCGATGTGCTCCAGCTCATACGCGTTATCGTGGGGGTCACCGTCGGTGCGACGACATTAATATTGCTCGGAGCTATTGTGGTTGACGGAAACCACGGCGGACCAAAGCCGGTAGCGAATCGCGTGTCGTAGTAAGTATTCTGCGTGGTCATGTTAGCGGCAAAAATATTGGTTTGACTCTGGCCGCCATAGTTGTTGAACGTATTAATGTAGCCGGACACGGTGAACCCACAGGTCGAGCAATTCTGCCCCAGAGGCGCGAGGGCTCCATCGACTTGCAAATTGTTATTTGCGTAGGGGCTGCTCAGGTTAATGTTCCCGCTAGCCGTGAAGATGCCGAGCACCTGGTTGGTGTTATTTGCAGGGATTGGAGTATCCGATGTGTCCAGCGTATTCGCCTCATGCGTATAAATCAAATCGCCAGTGACATTGACATTGCCACTGCCGACGATAGTGACCTGCGAGTGGTCCTGGATCGCGGCTACGCCCTGGCTTGGTCCGCTGAGGCTGTTGATCGTCCCGTCCACGTAGAGCAGCGTGCCCTGCTGGGGATTGGAAGACGTCTTGTTCATGGGAACACCGGACAGAGTCAATGTCGTGCTGCCTGACGTCACGGTCGTGTAGCTGGCGTTGGGGTAGACGGGGGTGGTGATGGTCGTCGTCGTACTGCCCTGTGTAATCTTATAGATTTGGGTTAGGTTGCCACCGGAATCGCTTCCCGTCGACAACAACACGCTCGAGCTGCCCTCCACGTAAATGCCCCCACCGTTCATGGTGCACGAGCCGCTTACGCACGAGTACGGAAGAAAAACCCCCGAGCTGGCGCCAGTCGAAGGATAGGCATTGCCGTTGACGTCCCTGAGTGCGGCATGGAGGTCTGAATTGGCGGGACTCGGCGGCACGCTGGTGCCGCATGTGCTACCGCCTTCACCGCAGCCCACACCGTCGAGCACAGCCCATTTCTGACTGAAGTCGTTGGGTGGCAGCGCAATCGTGGCCTGCCCTAAGTTAAACCCGCCCTGGAAGGTCGGCGCGATCGTCACACCTCCGCTCGTGTAGCTGGCAGTGGCCGACTGATTACAATTGCCGCCAATGTAATAGTCAGCCTTGGCGTTGGCTTGACCGACCGGGCCTGTAAAGATATAAGGACCGCCGGCTTGAAACTGCCAGGCGCCATTGGTAAACATAGGGCCTTCCATGGTGCCGGGAACCAGCGGACCTAAACAAGGGGGATAGTTGCTGACGAAGCCACCAAACGCCGAAAAGGAAACGGTTTGCTGCGGCGTATAGTTCGCCGTGATCATCAGGGTTATAACACCATACTCCGAGGTGTAAACCTGCTGCGCGCCTAGCGCCCGACCAAGAGCACAGAGTTGATAGTTGAACTGGTACTGATAAATGCTATTTTGCCCCTGAGCATTTGTGCCCAGCACCGTCGGTGTGTTTGTAACAGGGGTAAAAGCGCTGGGACAGCTTCCGGTGTTGACTATCTCGAAGCTCCCTGGCCAAGAGCTCGTAGCCTGTCCAATGTTCAAAGAACTTAGACTACCGTAGCCACCAGAAGTTGTGGCCAGCACGTTTGCGATAATTGCATTGGCGGCGTCCGTAGCAGCCGTCGTAGCGTTCGTTGTGTTGTCGGAGATGTTTAGCGGCGCCTTACCGCACGATGCTTGGGCGGCGGTAGGAATATTAGTGGCCCACCCCGTACACGCATTAGTGTTGACGTAGCCTACAATCTGATTAACTAGTTGCTGCCGCGCCATATTCAAGCCAGAATCCGCAGCATAAAACGATCCGCGGAAATTCCCGTAGTAGCCGTTGATCAGCATATCCGGGCTGACGGTCATCACCATGATTACGCTCATGACGCTCATCAGGGTCAGCAGCATCAGACTGAGAAGCAATGCGATTCCTTGGTCATCGCGGCCCGGATGAGATGCTTGACCGCCTCGGCTATGACAGCTAGCCTTTCGATTGTGAAAGCGTGCAGATTTGGCAATCATATCGCCACCTCAGTTGTCGTTCATGCTCATGTTGCGCGGGTTGACGACCACGGCAACGCCCTGAACCTGGTAGCGACCCTGGTCAAATGCATTACGGAACTCACTGTCGCTATTGCTGGGCACGGTACGTCCTATCAGGGACGCGCGGACTGAGCGTATGAGGCTGAAGTTCCATGGGGAGCTCATCGTGCCAACGGTATAGGTGGAAGCGAGATAGTTATAGGATGTGGTCACCGAGTCAGTACTCGAGCTTTCGCTGGCGCCACCGCCATTCCACAATGTGGCTCCTACTCTGAAGCCAATTACCTGTTCCATCACCACATATTGGTTACCACTTTGCTTCCTTACCAGCTTAGGATCCTGGATGTCAGGGGAAGTAGAGCTCTGATCGCAACCTGCGGGACTACCCGGGCCCGAGCACACCTGGTAGGTTATGGGCGCGAGCTTGATGATCCAGTCTTTTCCACAAAATTGATTCCCAAGCTTGTTGTTACTTGCGCAATTAGCCTGACCATCGCAGGCGGTGATATCCAGAGGGTCGTTGGCCAGGCTGTTGCTGCCGTCGGCGTTCGTGGCATTAAACGTGAACTTGACGGCTGAGCCGGAAACCGTCGCATTCGAAGTCAGCATCGCCGTCGTAATCTTTGCGCCACTATTGGTTATGAAAAGCAGTTGATCGCCCGACCTGAACTCTAAAGCCGTGTTGGCGAGTGTCCACGTCGTACCATTCAATACGGCCGCTTGACCGTAAGCCGTGCCGATGGAAGTGGTCGAACAATTGCTCGTTCCGCTCGTCCCGCCAGTGTTGTCGGTCGCGTGAATTGCGGGATAGATAGTCTGGTTGGCCGCAACAATGATGTTGAATCGGTCAAAGCAGGAAACACCATAGGTGTTAGTGGTTGAGTTATAGCAAGAGGTATTTGTGGTGCTCATATTGTTGACGATAGTGACGCCCACCGGCCAACTGGGCATATTCATTCCCTGAAAGTACCCGCTGCCACCGGCAACCAGATCCATTTGCAACTGGGCCACAGCGTTGCGGAGTGCGATATTGAGTGCGGTCTGACCCTGCAAAAGCTTAGTCGACGCTTGCTGCTGGTTGAACAAGCTAAAGGACACGCCGCTGATAATGAGGAATATCGCCATCGCAATAACGAGCTCAAGCAGGGAGAATCCACCGTCGGCCCGTACTGGTGGCACGCTACCGACGCACTCTTTATTATTTACGAGCGTTGTGGTCATGGCCGCACCAGACTCATCTGAAAGTTCACACTTGGTTGGACAGTAGTATCCATCAGCGTTACTAGGACCGTCACTCGCCGCGTTCCCGCCACGGGTGCGTTCGCATTAGCTTCGATACTCCAGCGCCGGTGAAAGGTAACATTAGTGGGAGCCGTTGTGGATGCGGCGGGAGTAACGATCTGACCATCCGGAGAGTGGTACGTCGTGGTATAGGATGGGCTACCGCCGCTCAGTCCCGAAACGGTCTCGGAGAAGCAGCCGGCTGTTGGATTGGGGCAGTCGGAAGATGAGGTGCTGAGACTGATACTCACATTGTCGTAATAAGCAACCGTGCCCGTAAATCCGGTGGACCATGTCACCGACGGCGGGCAGGTTGTAGACTGCATAACATCCGACGATAGGCTGCCTACGGAAGTACTCGCGCTGGGGACGCAAACCTGCGGGTCGTTCGGGCTGTAGTGATTCAGATCTTCAAGTTTCTCGGATGCCAGAGTCGAGGCCAGGCTCATGTACTTCGACTGACGCCCGGTGGAGAGCATCTTGCCGGCCAGCGCCGCCGCGGACATGACGCCCACGGACAGAATGGCTAAGGCGCAGACGACCTCCATCAAACTGAACCCGCGACTGCGGACCTGCTTATGGGCTGGTAACCGTGACATTGCCGACTCCTGAGACTATGATCGTGCTAGTTGTTGTACTCCCATTGGACAGTTGGAAACAGGCAATCCCAGTGGTGCACGGGAGTGAGCCGCCGCTCGACAGAGTCACGATGCCATTCGGACTGAATTGCAGGGTTGTGGAAACATTCAGGCTTACGTCGCCGCTGGTTGACCAAGGGATCGCCGATCCAACGTTGGTAAAAGTCGCAGCGCACGACGGCGGAGTTCCAGACAGGGTTTGCCCAGCAATCTGGTAGGCGGTGTTAGCTTGGGAAAACGCAATGTTGTATTGGCAGCCGCTGACAATCGCCTTAAAACGGGCGCTCTGGATTGCTCCCGTCACCGCCGTGGTCGCCGAGCTGAGATGAACGCTCTTCAGGGTGCTTTGAAAGCCGGGCACTGAAATCGCCAGCAACACACTGGCGATCGCCACGACCACGACAAGTTCAACCAAGGTGGTTCCGGCGTTACGTGCAACTGTCGGGCAATGTGATTTTCTGGGCATTAACGCCTCTTTCTCACAGCGCTACAGGAACCCAGGTAATGCATCCATTCGGGAGAGAAAGCCAAGGACCAACCGGCCATCTCCCCTGCTGTGGTCAAACAGCTTCGAATCCCCAAAAGCAGGATCTCTGAATCGCGTTTGACTTTATTAACCACGCCTGAAAAGAGCAAGTTACATGAGTACGCGGGAACGCACGCAACTGGCAGCGCGGACGATTGGCCTTCCACACGTCGAAGGTCATCACTGCCTTTGCGGGCGGACAGCGCCCCTTTCACTGCCTTTGATTTGCGTACTCGACGATCGCGAATTTCGGGTGTTCAGTCAAACGCTCGGGCTAGTTAAGATTCAGGATGCAGTCGTCATAGGAAATTTCGGCAACGCGTTTTTTGCGCATACGCGATTCATTTCTCTTTCTTGCTTCGCGACTCCGCTTTCCCGCCGATCCGAAGCTAATCAGTTCGTGCACCAATTCCGTGAGGTGTGAAACCGTGCCGGTTTCGTAACGTGCTGTAATAACGAAACTTCAGCTACTCACGCCAGCAACTCACACTAGGTCGATGCGTAGCTTTCACTTTCTTTCACTAGTATGAACACCTAAATTTCAGATCCAGAAAAAACCTTATTTTCGGGCCTTACTCACGGTACTGAGTCCGGCTAGGTACGCACAGGTCAAAACCCTCAGGTTGAAAGCCAAGCCGACTAAAGCATACGGTCGACTGTCAGCGCGCTCATTGGCCTGTAACTTCTCCTTCAACGGAACGCCACCGGCTTCTGAAGGAGAAGAAAGTGAAGTTAAAGATCGGTGCATTCATACTTATAAGTTTTAGCCTGCTGGTTGCATTCGGATGTGGAGGAGCTGCATCAGGGGCCTCGCGGTCGCTTAGTCAAACGTCTACGTCGCCAGTGATGCCCAGTTCTACTGCCGCTGCAGCTTCAAGTCCGGACACGGCATCGGTTGCTTCACCTGCCAGCTTGGTTTCAAGTGGAAGCGTGACCATCGCGCCGACGACAACTCTTGCCGCCGAAACAGCCAACAGCACTAATCTCACGGGGTTCAGCGGCACCACCAATGGCAATGTCAAGCCAGGAAGCGTCAGCAAGGTTGATATCCATAGCCTCCTCTATACCGGCGCGACCACGAAAATCTTTGCTCACTATATGCCCTGGTGGAACAGTGCCGGCCACGTCAGCATCGGCCTTGGCGATGAAGCCAATCCTGCCGTGGTCAATGCCCAGGTAGCCGACGCCATCAGCCGTGGCATTGATGGCTTCATCATTGACTGGTACGGCCCCCAGAACACGCATCACAACACGGCGACGATGAACATCAAGGCCGCCGCCGAGGCAAGCCCGAACTTCGAATTCGCCATCATCGAGGACGCCGGGGCCCTGACCGGTGCTGCCGACCCGACTACCAAGTTGCTGAGCGACATTCAGTACATGAATGACAACTACTTCAGCTCGCCCCGCTATTACCGCTCGAACGACCGGCCAGTTGTCGGGTTCTTCCTGAACACATCGGTGGCAATCAACTGGGCCACGATTGCAGCCCAAGCCGCCGGCAACCCCTTGCTCATCTTCCGCAATGCGGGCGGATTCACCTCAGCCGACTCGGGTGGCAGTTTCAGTTGGGTCAATCCCACCAGCAACGCCGCCGACAACGGAGTGCTCGACTATCTGGATAACTTCTACGCCACTGGCATCGCCCACCCATCGCTGTTGACCATGGGCGCGAGCTACAAGGGCTTTAACGACAGCATAGCGAGTTGGACCGCGCACCGCGTTATGAACCAGCAGTGCGGACAGACCTGGCTGGCGACCTTCGCCGACGTCAATAAGCATTACTCCGCGTCCAATCAATTGCCTTTCCTGCAACTCGTCACCTGGAATGATTACGAGGAAGGCTCGGAAATTGAATCCGGCATCGACAACTGCGTGACCGTTTCCGCCGCGCTCAGCGGGCAGACGCTGAATTGGAGCATCACCGGACAGGAAAGCACGCTCGATCATTACGTGATCTACGTCTCGCAAGACGGACAGAACCTGATGCCGCTGGCCGAGGCTCCCGCGGGCGATCACACCATGGATCTGAGCGGATACGCTTTTGCCAGCGGCACTTATAAGATTTACGTGAAGGCCATCGCCAAGCCTGGACTCCTAAACCAGACGTCAGGTGCCGTTACCTTCACGCGCTAAACTTTGCCGGAAAGCTTCCATCGGCATACGGCTGGGGTGGTTCGAAAAAAAGCGAACTGGCCCAGCCGTTTTCTTTGCCTATTCCTCTACGGATTCTCCGCGAGGCTTCACCACCGCCGTGAAGCGTGGAACGGCTTACAATCGTGACAGGTTATACCGGAGGAGACGATGGCCTATCACTACGATCCCAACACGGCACTGGAAGAACTGAAAGACGAACTGGTGTTGCCTAATCCCGTTCGCCTGCGCGACATGATGTTACGCGCGCATCTCAGCGCCGATCGCTCACTTGAATTGAATCGGTTGTTTGTCGAGTATCAGAAGCAATTTGGCAAGCTCGAATCCTTGGCTCGCGATTTGCTCTCAAAGCTGGCGAAATAGGTGGATCTCGGTGCAATCCCGTCCGGGAAGAATGGGGCGTGATTTTGCAACGCGCGGTTTCAGCCATTTTCGGTCTGGGGCTGGCGTTGTCCGGGCTGGTGGTGGCAGGCTACATACCGACCAACTTCAAGGGAGATATATTACTCTCCCAATGCGGTGGGGATACTCGTTCCGGGCGTGCTCATGCTGAGCGCCTTCTATATGGCAGTCCGTTTCCTGAGGTTCACGGCGACCGGAAAAAAGTGAGCGCGCTCAATCCGCATCGCTTATTCGCTTCGCTTCCCTGCCCGACTTAATCTTCCGTTTGCCGGTTTTCCCGCTGCCGAAGAAGTGGAAGCGATGCTGCTCTAGACGCACGCGCAGCCCGGTAAATTCGACCCCCTCGCCCTGCAAGCGCATGCGTTGTTCGAAGCCGAGTTCCCCGGTGCAGAGGATTTTGCCGCCGCTGCCGATTACGCGCTGCCATGGGACGGTGCGTCCGCAGCCGTGCAGAGCCCAGGCGACCTGGCGCGCCGCCCCCGGATACCCTGCCGCATAGGCCACATCGCCGTAGGTGGCGACCTTGCCGTGCGGAATGCGGCGAATTTGCCGGAGAATATCGCGAAACATGGAACCACCAAGCGAATTCACTTCGCGATTTGGAGCCTTTGGCTTCTTTACCCTGGTAGGTTTTCTCTTCAGCTGCACGCGTTCATTTATATCATCGCGGGGTCAGTTCTTTAGCGCGATATACCCTCCGCGAATCCGGTCTGAATTGGTTGCTACGCGAAGAAACTGCCCCACGTCAGTCCCAATCACCCCAGCGGGCAGGGCTTGCCGGGGACTCCGACAAAAGCGGTACCGGATCTGGGGCGCCAGCGGTTCCCGGATGGCCTGCGCTCTGAGTTGCAGCGTTCCCTTGTTACAATATTAGATTCGGCTCACCTTCGCGGCACATTAAGGCGTAGCACACTAAACAAGGCGGTCTCACAATCATGCAACTTTGGTCCCGACTTTTCATTCCCACGCTTCGCGAAGCCCCGGCTGACGCGGAGGTCGCCAGCCACAAATTCCTTGTCCGCGCCGGTTACATACGGCAACTGTCGGCTGGAATTTACAGCTATTTGTACCTCGGCCAGAGAGCCATCCGGAAGATTAGCGACGTCGTGCGGCAGGAGATGGACACGATTGGGCAGGAGTTCTATCTGCCGGCGCTGCATCCGCGCGAGCTCTGGGAGGCAAGCGGGCGCTGGACGGGCATGGGAGACAACATGTTCCGCCTGAAGGATCGCAAGGGCGCCGATCTCTGCCTGGGGATGACGCACGAAGAGGTCATGACCGACATCGCACGCAAGGAACTGCGCAGCTACAAGCAGCTTCCGCAGATCTGGTACCAGATTCAGGGCAAATTCCGTGACGAACCACGTCCCAAGTCGGGACTCTTGCGGGTAAGGCAGTTCACAATGAAGGACTCGTACTCCTTCGATCTGGACGCCGCCGGCCTCGATGTAAGCTACAAGAAGCATTACGAGGTCTACTGCCGCATTTTTGAGCGTTGCGGGCTGGACTACGTGGTGGTGGAAGCGCATTCAGGCGCGATGGGCGGGTCGCAGTCGCACGAATTCATGGTCTACACCGATGCTGGTGAAGACCTGGTGGCAAGCTGCGCGGCCTGCGGATATGCCGCCAACCTGGAAAAAGCCAGCTCAAAGCTGCCGCCCACGGAAGATCTGGCCCCGACCGGCGACGGCACGCCGGAGCTGGTGGAAACTCCCGGAACGAAGACCATAGATGAGGTCGCTGCGTTCCTTAAGTACTCGCCGAATAACAACATCAAGTCGCTGGCCTTCATGCTGCACGATGGTACGGCACAGGGCGGCCGCGAGATATGGCGTCCGCTGCTGGTGCTGCTGCGGGGCAACGACCAGATGAACGAAGCTAAGCTGGTTTCGGCCGTCGAGGGGCGCGAGTTTCGTCCAATGCAGGAAGACGAGATCGTACGGTACTTCGGCTCGCCTGCCGGGTATCTGGGCCCGGTTGGGCTCAAACTGGTGCGAACGGTCGAGGAAAAGGGCAAGCGCCGCTTTACGGGCGAGGCCGGTGATTTCGTCGTCTTGGTGGACGAGGTGCTGCGCGGCCGCAAAAACATGGTTGGCGGCGCGAATCGAGAGGGCTTTCACCTTCGGAACCTTACGCCCGACGTAACTTTTCAGCATACTGGCTACGCCGATTTGCGTACCGTGGGCGAGGGCGAAGGCTGCCCCAACTGTGAGCAGCCATTAAAGTTAGGCAAAACGGTCGAAATCGGCCACATCTTCAAGCTGGGGTACAAGTATTCGGAATCCATGGGAGCTCGCGTGCTCGACAAGGATGGCAAAGAGATCACGCCGATCATGGGCAGCTACGGCATTGGCATCGAGCGCATTCTGACGTCCGTGATCGAGCAAAACCACGACGAAAACGGCTTCTGGCTGCCGCCAGGGATTGCGCCGTTTGAGGTCATAGTGGTGCCGACCAATGTGGCGGACGCCAAGCTCGCCAGCGCCGCCAAACAGATTGCTGCCGACCTGGAGAAGGCTGGCTTGGAGGTTCTGCTGGACGACCGCGACGAACGCCCCGGGGTTAAATTCAAGGATGCAGACCTGGTGGGCATCCCGTTTAGGATCAATGTGGGAAAGAAACTTGCTGAGGGAAAAGTTGAGGTGATTACCCGGTCGACAAGAGTGAGTCGCGATGTCATGATTGCCGAGGTTAATGCCGTGGTGGCGGAACTGGTTCGCTCCGCCGGTTAAGGAATGAGGATTATATGATCCGACTGAAAGCGCTGCTGACAATCCTGATTGTGAGCATCGGTATATTTGTCGGTTCAAAAGTGGCACCGGAGTACTACGCGTACTACCGATTCCAGAACGACTTGGAAAACGTTACGATGGCCGCGGCCTATTCGAGCAAATCGGAAGGGGAAATCCAGGATTCGATCGTGGTAAGGGGACGAGATTACGGCATCCCCTTAGCGCTTGACCAGATCCGAGTGCACCGTGTTGGAAGTGAAGTTTCCATAGCGGTGGAGTACACGGTCCATCTTGATATTCCTATCTATCCCTTCGACCTGAAGTTTGCTCCGATGGCGAAGTATCGGCGGCTCTGAGGTCCGGCAACTCCAGGACGGTGATTTACATTTACAATAAAAAAGTACCTTGAGATCACCGTGAGGATGAACTCGGGGTTAAGACCAATGTAGCTTAGGCGTGTCTTGGGCCGTTCGCCCGGAATTCCCTGGGCTGCGGGATATGGAATATATAGAGTTTTTTGTGTACGACAAGCCTTTGGCAGCTTACCGTCTGCTAACCCGGCTTGAACGCTCCAACGCGTGGCCCCGGGGCACTGTGCGTGCAAGGAGCGGAATCGACGCTCATAACAAGTGGCTATAAAGATTAAAATTCCGCGCTGGAAATCCTCACCGGCCAAACGAAGAGAGAGCGACGGCCGGAGTCATCGTCCGCATTTGACCGATCCCATCATTCGTACGGCGGTCGCGGCCTTCATCATCCTGGGCATGGTGATATTCGGCGTCTTCGCGTTCTATCACGTGAAGTATGAACGCATCATCGACCGGCGACTGAGTGGTTCGATCTTCAATACCTCTGCCAAGATTTTTGGACGCGCAGAGATAGTTCGGGCCGGAGATCACGTCGGCATCGCGGAAGTCGCCAGCCAATTGCGCGGGGCCGGCTACAGGGAGCAGGAGGACGGCTCTTCAGGAATGGGGTGGTTTCGCGTCACGCCGGTCTCGCTAGAAATTCACCCAGGCGAGCAGTCGTATCACAATCCGGATGGCGCATTAATTCATTTCCACGGCCAGTCGGTTGATCGAATCGAAGGAATCGGCGCCAACGCGGGCCAGAGTATCGCGGGCTACGAACTCGAACCGAAGCTCCTCACCCAGCTATTCGAAGGCGAGCAACGGACTAAGCGCCAGTTGGTAAAGTTCAACGATATTCCCAAGGGCTTGGTCGATGCGGTCGTCGCGATTGAGGATCGCCGTTTTTTTCAACATGGCGGAGTGAATTATTGGCGTCTGGTGAAAGCGGCGCTAATCGACCTGCGGGCGGGCGGCGAGAAACAGGGTGGCTCGACTATCACCATGCAGCTCTCGCGCGGGTTCTTCCTCACGCCGGAGAAGCGGATCAAGCGAAAACTGATCGAGATTTTGATCGCCCTTGAGCTGGAGCAGAAGCTCACCAAGCAACAAATTTTTGAGCTCTACGCTAACCAGGTTGACTTGGGACAGCGTGGTTCGTTCACTATCAGCGGCTTTGGCGAGGCGGCGCGAGCTTATTTTGGCAAAGACGTCAAAGACCTTACGCTGCCCGAGGCGGCGATGTTGGCAGGCCTGATTCAGCGGCCAAGCTACCTCTCTCCATACAGGCATCCCGAGCGAGCCTTGGAACGGCGCAATCTGGTGCTGGAGTCGATGGTCGATACCGGCGCGATTACCCGTGCACAGGCAGACAAGGCGAAGGCTACGCCCCTTAATCTGGCAGCTATGAACGTGGAGTCAAGTGATGCCCCGTACTTTGTCGACTTGGTGAAAGATACGGTGCAGAACTCGCTCGGCGAGGATGATCTCAACGAGAAGGGCTACCGCATTTACACTACGCTTGATCCCGAACTGCAGCACGCGGCGGCAGAAGCCGTTAGCACCGGCATGAAGCTGGTGGACGAGCAGGTCAAGAAGCAGCGCACAAAACGCGTGAAGGTTGGGACAGGCAGTTCGGCCCACTTCGAGACTCACGAACTTCCGGGCCCGGTTCCACAGGTAGCGCTGGTGGCTATCGACCCGCATACCGGCGAGGTGCTGGCGCTGGTGGGAGGACGTAACTACGGCTTCAGTCAACTCAATCACGCTGTCGCCAAGCGTCCTACTGGATCAATTTTCAAGCCCTTCGTTTATGCGGCGGCGGTAAATACGGCCCTCACGGGCTCGCCTGACAAAGCGTTCACGCCGGCGACTCTCATCGACGATTCCCCCACGACGTTTTCCTATGGCGACCAGATTTACGAGCCGCGTAATTACAAAAATGAATACCACGGGCAGGTAACAGCCCGCTTTGCGCTGGCAGAATCACTGAACAACGCCACGGTGAAACTCGCCGAGATGGTCGGCTACGACAACGTAGCGGAGCTGGCGAGGACGGCGGGAATCAGCTCCGTGAGAGCGACTCCGGCGATGGCGCTGGGAGCCTACGACGCTACCCCGCTCGATATGGCGGGCGCTTACACAATTTTTGCCAACTCCGGCGTGCGCGTCTCTCCGGAAATGATCAAATCGGTGCGGGCCCGCAACGGCGACATGGTGCAAGATTACAACGCCGACAGTAGGCCGGTGCTCGATCCGCGCGTTGCCTATGTCATGACTTCAATGATGGAGTCCGTGATGAACAACGGCACCGCTTATACCGTCCGCGCACGTGGATTTACCGCTCCTGCCGCCGGCAAGACTGGCACATCGCACGACGCGTGGTTTGCCGGCTATACGACGAACCTGCTGTGCATCGTCTGGGTCGGATACGACGATTACAGCGACCTGAAGCTGGCGGGGGCAGCGACTGCGGCGCCCATCTGGGCGGAGTTCATGAAAAGCGCCGTCAAGTTGCAACAATATAAAGATGCCGGGCGGTTTCAACCGCCTTCCGGAGTGGTGGACGTCCGTCTTGATAAGGTTACCAACCTCTTGTCTACAAGTTCCTGCCCCGTCGGCTACGATGTAGCCTTCATCGCGGGCACGGAACCCACCCTGACATGCGACCAGGGAAACGGCCGCAACTTTTTGCAGCGGATTTTTGGGCTCGGTCAGCCGAACACTACCCCTCCCACGACAAACGGACCGGCCAGGGTTGTGCCCCCAAGCGGACGAGCACAAGGACCAAGCACGCCTCCCGTTACTCAACCCCCAGCCTCCGCCAGTCAACCGGAGAAGAGGAAGGGATTCTTCGGTAAGGTGTTTGGAATCTTCAAGGGAGACGACGACAAAGACAGCGCAGAGAATGGCTCGCAACGGAATCCGAAACCGAAACCACCAGGGAACAATTAGCGCAGCCTACCCCGCCTAGGCAGAATCGGGGCCAGCATCGGCGAGCCTGAACCGGAAAAAATATTTTGCGTTGTCAGGCCAAAATGTCGATAACGTTTTGCCGCCGAAGGTGTCTAAGAAGACGAGCATCCTTAACTCCTCAGGGGAAACGGCTGCCCACCGGTCAGATCGCGTTCGATCGGTGGGCGTTTTTTATTGAGGACATTCAGAGTCAGTGTATCCGGCAGCATCATCGCCGGGCTAAACGCCCAGCTACCTTACTGGACACAGCTTCCGCGAATCCGGTCTAGCTCGGCGAGCGTTCCCCGATGTAGGTGGCCACTACGCGCTCCAACGTGCCCTGAGCTTTCAGGATGTACTCCACCGCATCGCGCACCGCGCCGTCTCCGCCGCCATGCTCAGTCACGATGTGCGCCATTTGTTTAACCGAGTCGCGCGCGTTGGCCACGGCAATGGCGAGTCCGCAAACGCGCATCACGGGCAGGTCGATCACATCGTCTCCAAGGTAGGCAGCCTGATCCACCGTGAGCCCCTCCTTCGTCAGAATTTCCTGCATTGCTGCCAGCTTGACCGAAATTCCCTGGTAGACGTGGTCGATGCGCAAGTCGCGGCAGCGAAGCCGGACGGTCTCGGAAATTCGCTTGGTAATGACAGCGGTCTTAATCCCGCCCAGTCGGGCCAGCGATATAGCGGTTCCGTCGTGAGCGTGAAACCCCTTCGCCTCAACCATGCTATCGCTGGAGACGCTGAAGCCACCTTTGTCGGCGTACTTCTCCTGGTCTTCGCGAAGCGTCTGCTGTGTGCCCGCAGGAGCCGGGAACAGGTAAATTTTTCCGTCGGTCATGACGCCGTCAACGTCGAGGATGAGCAGTTTGATCTTCTTTGCGCGTGGTCTGGACATTTTTCCTATAAAAGCTGCATGAGATTTTGATTCAGTTTATCAGCCCGGGTCAAAGTAACGATGCGACATTTCAGGCAGCACCTTAGGCGAACAGTTGGCGAAACTCATCGTCCGGCTTAGAATCGGACGGTGGGACTTGTGCTGGAGAGCTTTTTGGTGGAAGACCCCGCCGCTCACTTGGGTTGGGCGCATCCGCTCGTCCGTGACTGGTTCCTGGCGAAGTTTGGCTTGCCGACCGAGCCGCAAATCGAAGGCTGGCCGCCCATCCTGGCCGGGAAAGACACGCTGATCTCGGCTCCTACTGGTTCTGGAAAAACCTTAGCGGCATTTCTGGCCTGCATTGACCGGCTGGTGCGCAAGGCGCTCGACGGGCGGCTACAGGATTGTACGGAGGTTCTGTACATCTCGCCGCTTAAAGCGCTCGGCAACGACATTCAGAAGAATCTCGAGGTGCCGCTCGGCGAGATTCAAGCCTTGGCGGGCGCGCGTGGCCTGCTGATGCCGACGATTCGAGCCGCGGTCCGCACCGGCGACACGCTGATGCACGAGCGCCGGGCACTCCTGAAAAAGCCGCCTCACATTCTCGTCACCACGCCCGAGTCGCTCTACATTCTGCTCACCACGGAGAGCGGGGTACGCGCCTTACAGCATGTTGAGACCGTCATCGTCGATGAGATTCACGCCGTCGCCGACGACAAGCGCGGTTCTCATCTGGCGCTCTCGTTGGAGCGACTGGCTCACACCGCGCGAATTGCCGGTGGACCCGTGCGAATCGGGTTGTCGGCAACGCAGAAACCGATTGAGTTGGTTGCCGGTTTTCTCGTCGGCAGCGCGCGTCCGAAGCCGGTGATTGTCGACACCGGACATCGCCGCAAGTTAGACCTTGCGGTGGAGACGCCCGCCAGTGAACTCGGCCCCATCGCCAGCAACGAAATGTGGGACGAGATCTATGATCGCATCGTCGCGCTTGCCGGAGAGCATCGCTCCACGTTGGTGTTCGTCAACACGCGGCGGCTTGCCGAACGGGTTGCCCACCGTCTGGCCGAGCGCATGACGTCCCAACCGCAGGAAGGACAAGCACCAGAAACGCCGGTCGCCTCGCACCACGGCAGCATGTCGCGCAAACTTCGGCTGGAAGCGGAACGCAAACTGAAAGAAGGAAAGGTGCGCGTGCTGGTCGCTACCGCCTCGCTCGAACTTGGCATCGACATTGGAACGATCGACTTGGTCTGCCATCTGGGTTCACCGCGCTCGATTGCCGTCATGTTGCAGCGTGCAGGCCGCGCGGGACATTGGCGTGGAGCGGTGCCCAAGGCGCGTATCTTCGCCACCACGCGCGACGAACTCGTCGAATGCGCCGCGCTGGTGCGGGCTATTCGTCAACATGATCTTGACCGGCTGATGATCCCTGACGCCCCTCTCGACATCCTGGCACAGCAAATCGTGGCCGCCTGCGCGACAGAAGAGTGGGACGAAGACGAACTCTTCGCGCTGGTGGCACGCGCATATCCCTATCGCAATCTCCTTCGAACCGATTACGACCGCGTTCTGGAAATGCTTTCCGAGGGCATTGCCGCGCGCCGCGGGCGATATGGCGCCTACCTGTTCCACGACCAGATCAACCATCGGCTGCGCGCCCGGCGCGGCGCTCGCCTTGCGGCTATTACCAGCGGCGGAGCCATCCCGGAGACCGCTCTGTTCACTGTGATCTCCATGCCTGAGGGCACCGCGGTGGGCACGGTGGATGAAGACTTTGCGGTGGAGAGCAACGCCGGCGACATCATGCTGCTGGGCAACACCTCCTGGATGATCCGCCGCATCGAGGCCGCTTCCGGACGGATGATTGTCGAAGATGCTCATGGCGCGCCCCCGAGCGTTCCCTTCTGGCGTGGCGAAGCACCGGCACGCACCGCTGAGTTGAGCGCGCAGGTGGCGGAGATTCGGCAGATCGTCAGCGACTTGACGCCGAATGTCGCCCCGATGAGCGCCGACGCGCCGTCTGGTCGGGAGCCTTCACCGCCGCAGTCTGGCCGCGCGGTGCGCGGACTGATGCCGTCAGCAGAGGTTCAGCGTGCGGTCGAGTGGCTGAAATCGGAGTGCGGGCTCGACGATGCTGCGGCTGAACAGTTGATTGAATACATCGTGAGCGGACGGGCGGTCCTCGGCGGGGTGCCGACCAAACAGACGATCATTGCCGAACGTTTTTTCGATGAGGGCGGCGGCATGCAACTGGTGATCCACGCTCCGTTCGGCGGACGAATCAACAAAGCCTGGGGTCTGGCACTGCGCAAACGGTTCTGCCGGTCATTCAATTTCGAACTTCAGGCGGCAGCCACGGACAACGGCATCAACATCGCGCTGGCTGAGCAGCACAGTTTTCCGCTTGCCGACGTCTTTCACTTCCTCCAGCCTGAAACCGTGCGAGAGGTTCTTGAACAGGCGGTGCTCACAGGTTCGCCCATCTTTCAAACGCGCTGGCGATGGGACGCAAACCGCTCGCTCGCTCTGCTGCGGTTCCAGGGAGGCAAGAAGGTTCCGCCGCAAATCCAGCGCATGCGAGCCGACGACCTTCTGGCATCTGTCTTCCCCGACGTGGCGGCTTGCTTCGAGAACATCGAGGGCGACATCCAGGTCCCCGACCATCCGTTGGTGCAAGAGGTGATGAAGGACGTGCTCACCGAGGCGATGGATATCGACGGACTAACTACCGTGCTGCGCAAGATTCGCGATGGCGAGATTAAGACGATCGCGGTGGATACTCCCGCAGCCTCTCAGTTCTCGCACGAGATATTGAACGCGAATCCTTACGCCTTTCTGGACGACGCGCCTTTGGAAGAACGTCGCGCCCGGGCGGTGCAGTTGCGCCGCTCGCTACCGGAAAGCGTCTTGCGGGAGGTGGGCAGGCTCGACTCCGCAGCCATCGATCAGGTGCGCGAGCAAGCGATGCCTGACGTTCGGGATTCCGACGACCTGCACGATCTGTTGCAAACGCTGGTGGTGTTCCCTGCTCCGGTCGCGCTTGGCGGATGGGAGCTGCTTGACCGCAAGTGGACGCCGCAGCTGATGACACTGAAAGCTAACCGACGCACCGTAGTGGCACGCGTTGACGGACGTCAGTACTGGGTCGCTTCCGAGCGCACACCGGAGTTTCGCACACTTTTCCCCCGGGCGAACTTCGAAGCTGAGCCGCCAAGCGTGGCGAAAGAGATTGTTGCCGAGCACGCACTGGATCACGCTTTGCTCGGATGGCTCGGCCACTCAGGCCCGATCACCGCAGACGAGTTGCGGGAGACTTTGGGAATCGAGTCGCGAGCGATTGAGGGCTCACTGCTGCGACTGGAGAGCACGGGAGCGGTTCTGCGCGGCCACTTCCGAAACAGCGCAGTTCCACCGATGTCCGCGCCAAGTGCGCCGACCTCGTTTGAGCCAGGACTTGAGTGGTGCGACAGGCGGTTGCTGGCGCGTATTCACCGGCTGACGGTGGCAACCCTCCGTAAGCAGGTGGAACCGGTTACGCCTGCGCAATTCATGCGCTGGCTGCTGCGCTGGCAGCATGTTGCGCCCGGCACGCAACTCAGCGGTGAACGTGGATTGCTGGAAGCGATCAGGCAGTTGCAGGGTTTTGAGATTCCCGCAAGCGCCTGGGAGCGACAGGTTCTGGCGCGGCGCGTCCGCGACTATGACCCGGCGGCGCTTGACCGTTTGTGCCTGACCGGTGCCGTGGGCTGGGGCCGGCTATCGCCTCATCCGGCGACGCTGGAAAGTGCCGGGAAGCAATCGGGCACTTCCGCCGATGGCTTGACAGGCGCCCACGAAGACAAGCGCACCCGCCGCGTTGTTCCAACTTCCGTGGCTCCAGTCACGTTCTTTCTGCGCGAAGAATGCGATTGGATGCGGTCGCGGCATGAACATGAAGAAGAAGATACCGAAATGCCGGCCCGCGGGCTGTCGACAATAGCGCGCGAGGTGCTTGAATTCCTACGAAGGCGCGGCGCCTCGTTCTTCGCCGACATCGTGCGCGGCACCGCAAAGCTGAAGGCCGAAGTTGAAACCGGACTCTGGGAATTGGTGGCTGCCGGCCGAGTGACGGCTGACGGCTTCGACAACCTCCGAGCCTTAATCGATCCCCGCAGGCGCGCTGGCCACGGCAGCGGACGCACGGCGCGTCCCCGACATGCCACTGGGCGGTGGTCGCTGCTCTACGCATGTGAACCGGCCGACCGCAACCGCCAGGTGGAAGCAACTTGCTGGATGCTGTTACACCGCTATGGAGTGGTTTTCCGCGAGTTGCTGGCGCGCGAATCCGAGCTGCCGCGCTGGCGCGAATTGCAGATTGCCCTGCGGCGCCTGGAAGACCGCGGAGAACTTCGCGGCGGACGATTCATCGCAGGCTTCATCGGTGAACAGTTTGCTCTACCGGCGGCCGTGGAATCGTTGCGCGAACTGCGGCGGCTGGAGCTGAGCCAGGGTGAGCGGGCCGTGCCGGAGTTGATCACGATCTCAGCGGCCGATCCGTTGAACTTGGTCGGAATCGTCGTCCCTGGCGAACGCGTTCCCGCCATCTCCGGACGGCAGGTGACACTGCGCAATGGAATCCCCAGCGAAGAACGTCACCCTGTACCGGTGGCAATCCACGACGCCGTAATGTAAGGCAAGCGTATGGTTTGACGAATTGCTGCCGGTGCGAGAAAATAACAATGTCGCGCCGATTGATAGTCTCTGGAGAATTCTCTGACTGGGAAGTTCGCGCGATGCCCTTCAAAAGTGGGCCTGTGGCGCAGCTGGGAGCGCGCTTCCATGGCATGGAAGAGGTCGTCGGTTCGATCCCGACCAGGTCCACCAAT
>Ga0181535_10003286_pt1 | contig 18912 bp, 14 predicted proteins | sample PEATcosm2014_Bin_44_FD_119774 | JGI IMG/M metagenome (GOLD analysis project Ga0181535, IMG submission 119774) | Peatland microbial communities from MTU Mesocosm Facility, Houghton, MI, USA - PEATcosm2014_Bin17_30_metaG | ecosystem: Environmental > Terrestrial > Soil > Wetlands > Peat | place... | reverse complement strand
GACAACATTGGCCTGAATGAGCTGGTCGGTGGCGTCGGTGGGAAAGGTGCCTGAGGCGGTCATTGCGCCTTCATAGAAGGTTCCCTGCGAGCCGTTGCTGTTGTCGCCGCCGTTGCCGAGCAGGATGGCTCCCTGCTTGCGCATGGGGTCGTAGGTCGCGTTGACGCGCGGACCGTCGAACATGACCGACAAGTCGCCTTGCTGCGCGTCGCCGCCCAGGGAGGTCCAGTGGTGGGGTTCGCCTTTGGCCATGGCGGTGACGAATCGCCAGGTGATGTTGGGAAGGTTGACGCAGAGTTTGGATCCATCGGGATTGACGCAGCCGACGAGATTGTTTTCCTGATCGGTCATCACCCAGGGGCCGGGCGGGTTGCCGTGATACCAGGGTGTGGCGTCGCCGTAGTAAGCGGTTTCCATGGTGCCGTTGTCGTCGTCGCGGCTGTCGATTTCAGCGTTGCCGTAGTCGAAGCAGCAGCCGGAGTTGAAGTGGTGGCCGTTGATGACCCAGTACTGCCCTTCGGCCTGATCGTCGACCGCAGTGCCCTTGGCGTCGTCCTGGCGCAGGCCCATACCGGGCTCGATGAAGACGCCGTAGACCTTGTGGCCCATGATCGTCACGGGCGCCATGTCGGCGAGAGGAAGATTGTTGAATCCGCCCATGGCCGGGCCGCTGAATGCGCCGCGGGGCGCCTGCGTGAGGTCGTTGCGCCTGCCGGCCTGGTCGTAGATGGTGGTGATCCAGCAGTAGGTGTTGGCGCAGAATTTGTCCTGGGCGGCGGCGTTGGCGTATCCGCCGGCGTCGGACGCGCTGGGCTGGACAAGGCCGATGTCGAGGGTATTGCCGTCTGACTGGCGCAGGACCTGGTAAAGCGGGCCGTTGTAGCCGGCATAGAGGGCACGGGTCGTGCTATGAGCGGCTACGCACGGGTCGCCGGCGGCGGCGTAAATGTCACAAGGGCCTTGCGGCCTGGAGGGACTGGATCCCGCGCCAGGCTGTTGGGCAATCGACAACGTGGCGCCCATCGTGGTGAGGGCCAGTGCGAGCATAAGTGCAAAAGTGATTCTGGTTTTCATCATTATCCTGCGAGCCTTTCCGGGTTTTTTCGGCATCTGGCATTCTCAGGGTTCCGGGGATGGAATGCAAGCGGATCGAAGGGGAATCCCGAAGGCAGGCGTGCGTGCGGATTGAACTGCTCGAAGGCGCAGTGGCGAGGGCGCATCGTGGCACGGCGCGCGGTTTGACATTCGGCCTGGCCGCGCTTAGGTTTTCATTCGCGTAGTTTTGGTGGGAATTGGGAAAGGGATCGAATGAAATTGCAGGGGCGGAGTTTTGCGATGGGGATGATTTTTGTGCCGGTGGTTTTGTTGGCGCTGGCGGCGGGAGTTGCGGGACGCGGACAGACGGCGGCGGAGTTTCATTTTCCGACGCCGGCGGAGCGCGCGGCGCTGAATGCCGCTTCGGGCGTGGAACGGGATCGCGAGCTGAAGTTGCTGGGGATTACGGAGATGCAGAAGCCGGCGACAGCTTACGACATTGGCAAGCCAGGGAATGCGAACTACGACGAGTCGAAGGCGAACCCTTATCCGAATTTGCCGGCGCTGCTGGTGATGAAGGACGGCAAGCCGGTGAAGACCGCGGCGGAGTGGGCGCGGCGGCGGAAAGAGATTGCGGCGCTGTTTGCCGAGGATGTGTACGGGAAGTATCCGGCGCATATTCCGGCAGTGACGTGGAAAGTGGACAGCGTGGAAGAGATGACGGTGGCGGGGGTTCCGGCGCTGGTGAAGCACGTTACGGGACACACGGACAACTCGGCGTATCCGGCGATCACGGTGGATATTCATATTGACGTGGTTACGCCGGCAAGCGCGAAGGGGAAGAAGGTTCCGGTGATTGTAGGAGCGGCTTCGCTGCATCCGTTCCATTTCACGCCGCGGCCGGCAGCGCCGGGGCAGATTGTGCACGGGATGTCGTCGCCGGAGAATCCGCCGGATGCGGCGAAGCTGCTGCTCGAGGCAGGATGGGGCTTTGTGGCGCGCAACTCAAACGAGGTGCAGGCAGATAACGGAGCGGGGCTGGACAAGGGAATTATTGGCCTCGTGAACCACGGGCAGCCGCGGGCGTTGGACGACTGGGGCGTGCTGCGGGCATGGGCATGGGCGGACAGCCGGATTCTGGATTATCTGCAAACCGATCCTGATGTGGACGGGGCGAAGGTGGGCGTGACGGGTCACTCGCGCGGAGGCAAGGCGGCTCTGGTGGCGATGGTGGATGACGAGCGATTTTGGATTGGGTATATTTCGTCGTCGGGCGCGGGCGGCGCGGATTTGTACCGGCGCAACTATGGCGAGACGATGGGAAACATTTGCAGCGTGGAGGAGTTTCACTGGTTTGCGGGAAACTTTATGCGCTATGGGGCGGTGGGCCACTCGGCGAGCGAGATGCCGGTGGACAGCCACGAGTTTATTGCGCTGCTCGCGCCGCGGCCGGTGTTTATTGGAGGCGGAGCGCTCTTGACCGATCCGCAATATGCGCCAGGCGACGCGTGGCAGGATGCGGAAGGCATGTTCAAGGCAGCGGTGGCGGCGAGCCCGGCATGGAAGCTTCTGGGCTATGAGGGATTGGGGACGACGACGTTTCCGCCCATGGGGACGCTCATTGACTCGGGACGGATCGCATTCCGGCAGCACGAATACGGGCACACGCAGGCGCCGAACTGGCCGGCGTTTATGGAGTTTGCGGAGAAGCAATTGGGGAAGTGAATGGGGGATATCCCAGGCGTCAAAATCGAGGCCTGGGCACCCAGCCTTTCTCCGCTGAACTCTTTAAATCAACTAAGCTTTTTCCAAGAGCTCCGTGTGAAACTTCGGGGCGATCGCCTTGGCTTTCGCCAAGAATTCGGCCATCTGTTTCCCGTCCAATTTGGGCGGGAGCGTTGTGCGCGTCGCCACTGGCACGCCAAGTTCCTGGAAGAACCTGTCAATCCCAGCCGGCGAGCATATGCAAATCATCCGGACGGGGCGAGAGGATGAGTTGTGGAACTGGTGGGGGGCGTTGGATGGAATATTGATCGTGCTCCCCGCTCGCACGGTCGACTTCTCGGCGCGGAAGGTAACTTCCATTTCGCCTTCAAGCAGAACGAAAGTTTCTTCGAAGTTGTGCCTGTGTGGGCCAGGACCGCCGCCAGGAGGGACGTACATGTCGATCACACAGAAGCGACCACCGGTATCTTTGCCGGACACGGTGATCGTATAGGTATCCCCGACCAGACCGATATGCGGGGCTGGGGCACTATCCACCTGGGTGAGCGCCAGGCTGCGGCCGAGATCGTCTGCAGGCAGCGGAGCAGACATGGATGTTGCGTCGGACATGCGATTTCTCCCTTTTCATGGATTTTGGCGAGGCAGATTACGCCATCCAGATTGCTGCAGTTTGAGTTGCGAAATCCTGGTAGCTGCGCGGAGCGCGGCCCAGGAGCTTGGTAAGGCGCGCGACTCCAGTCTCAGTGGACTCAAAACCGCGATCGAAGTACCCCTGGAACATCATGCGCAGATCGAAGGCGCTCCAACTTGGCATCCTGGCGCGCATGGCTAGCTCCCATTGATCGAAGTCGTGTCCGGTGTACTTGATCTCCTTGCCGAATAGTTTGCTCCACACAGCTGCGTTGCCGGGACCGCTGATGTTCGCCGGCGCGACGATGTCGTAGGTTTGGCCATCGTGTCCATCTTCGGTAAGCGAGATGGCAGCGGCTTCTGCAATGTCGCGAACGTCCGCCGCCGCAATTCCCGCAGTGCCGATCGGCATCGGGTAGATGCCTGGACCAAGGAGAGCGTCCTTCAAGCCGGCGTCGTTTTGCATATAGTAGCCGGGGCGCAGAATGGTGAACGGCACACCGAACTCGCGCAATGCGCTCTCGACGGCCGCCTTCGATGCAAAGTGCGGTACATCGCGGAACTGTTCGACCTTGAAGACCGAAAGATAGGTCACATGCTTCACGCCCATCCGCTTCGCGACGCCATAGGCGATCAATGCCTGCGTCAACTCATCGGTGACAACGGCATTTAACAAGAAGAGCCCATCAACTCCCTGCATCGCATTTTCGATTGAGGCGGGATCGAGCAGATCGCCAACGGCAACTTCAACTTCGGCGGGCAGCTTGCCGGCTTCGGGCTGCTTGCGCGCCAGGACGCGCACTTCCGCTTTGCGCTTAAGCAACTCTGTAACCACGGTTCCACCGACATTGCCTGTTCCGCCTGTTACCAGAATCCTCATATCGTCTCCTTCGTTTGTGTTTGGGCTTTGCGGCCGCGATCCAGGTTCGTACTAGGAGACGCTTCTCGAGAGCCTCTCGAACCATTCATACTAGCAATACTGTTTTGCGGCACTGCAATGCTGATTTAGACTGAACCGTGCTGGAAGCAACCATCTGGTCAATACTGACCATTCCGCTGCTCCTTAAACCGGGGGTCCCGTGGAAATACCCGATCTTAACGATGTTCGCATTTTTGTTGCTATCGGTCAGGAAGGCACGCTGACCGCTGCTGCGAAAGCGCTGAGCCTTCCGACGTCAACGGTGAGCCGCGCATTGACCCGTCTTGAAAAACACCTGGACGTAATCCTTGCCCAACGGAGTCCGCGAGGGCTCATTATGACAGACTTCGGCAAGGAGTACCTGCAGACCTGCAGGCGAGCGCTGCGAACCCTGAGGGATGGAAGCGAGTTGCTGGAGAGCCATCGCGAAAGGCCTGGCGGCCTGCTCAAGATTGCTTGTCCCATCACGATGGCGCGGCTTATCTTTGCTCCGTTGTTAAAAGAGTTTCTGGCGCGCTATCCCGACTTGCGCGTGGAGATCGAGCCATACGCCTCCGGTTGGGACCAGGAGCCTCGAGAAGATGTGGATGTCTTCTTCAAAGTGCGGGCACCCCGGGATTCCATACGCCGCGTCCGCCCCTATCCAGGAACGAAGCGTGGACTTTTCGCGAGCCCTGAATACACTGCGGCGTACGGCAACCCCAACACTCCCGACGAACTCGCAGCGCACTCGTGCATCGGTACTGGAACCTGGAAGCTGAGTCGAGGCTTGAAGGTCGCGGCGCCCAACATAGCCTTTCGGGTAGTTCTCAGCGATCCCGGGATTCATCTGGATCTCGCGCTGAGCGGAGTCGGCATCGCCATCCTGCCACTCTACATGGCCAAGTACCCGGAGACGCGCAACAGGCTCGTGCCTATCTTGCCAGGTTGGAGCCCGGAGCCGATCACACTCTGCGCACTTTTTTCCGGACCGGCGCGGATGACTCCCAAGGTCCAGGTGCTGCTGGATTTCCTGGGAGAATACATTGGAACCGATCGCGATCCGCGCCTTCACAAAGTGCCAGCGAAGGGACTGTTTACCGACCCGAAGCTTGGGTCAACATCTCGGCGCTAGCGATTGGCCGAAGCTAACTTCTAAATGCGCACCAGTTCGCGTTGGATTTTGCCGGTGACCCAGGCTTGGGTTTCGGAGGTGAGCATGTCGATTTCGCTGCGGACGCCGAACTCAGGGAGGTAGATGCCGGGCTCTACGGAGAAGCAGGTGTTGGGGAGCAGGCGGCGGTCGTCGTGGGTTTCAAGATTGTCAAGGTGAGCGCCGGGACCGTGGATCTCGTTGGCGATGTTGTGGCCGGTGCGGTGGGTGAAGGACTCGGCGAAGCCGGCGGCGCGGATAACGGCGCGGGCTGCATCGTCGGCTTCAAAGCCGCGGATGGGGCGGTTGAAGGCGAAGGCCCGCTCGACAGCGGAGATCGCGGCGTCTCGGGCGTTGCGGACGGTTTCAAAAACAAGCTGCTCGCGGGGGCTGGGCGCGCGGCCGACGACGCCTGTCCAGGTGATGTCGTAGTAGACGGACTCGGGAGCGTCGACGCGGCCCCAGATGTCAATGAGGAGGAAGTCGCCTTCGTGGATGGGGGCGGTGCGATCGGCTGTGGGCTCGTAGTGGGAGTCAGAACAGTTGGCGTTGACGCTGACGTTGGGGCCGTTCTCCCAGGTGAGGCCCTCGCGGCGCATGGCTTCGCTGAGCCACTGGACGTGATCGAACTCAGTGTAGGGATAGGGGCTTCCCTGCGAGGGGCGGAGGCGGCGGGCGATCTGCTGCCAGCCCTCGGCGAGAAGGGCGTCGATTCTGGCCTGGGCGACGGCGTGGCTAGCAATCTGGTCGGCGGTGAGCACGGCTTCAAACTGGCTGACGAGGTCGGCGGAGCTGACGATTTGCTTGCCGAGGGAGCGGAGGAATTCGATGGTACCGGCATCGACCATGGAGACGTACATGATGTCGTTGTTGGGCGAGTACTGCATGGCGATGTTTTTCTGGTCTTGGAGGAGAGTTTCCAGGCCCGCATGTAACTCCTGCCAGCTTGAATAGAGGGATTTTGAGCCGGGGAGAGTGTCGAGACGGGACTGCTCGATGCGGTGGACGAGCTTGCGGGGCTCGCCGGTGGCAGGGATGAAGTAATACCAGCGGCGTGTGATGTGGGCCTTGGGATCGAGGCCGAGGATGTGGGCGGCGATGGGGTCGCGATGGTGGTGGTCGTAGAAGAGCCAACCGTCGAGCGAGTCGGAGCGGAGGGCGGCCTGGATGGAGTCGAGGTTCATGAGGGAGATTGTAGCTCTCAGCTCTCAGCTTTCAGCTCTCAGCTTGTACTTGGAGGAGTGCGATCATTCCCGCCCTTGCCAAGAAAATAAAGACGTGGCGACCTGTTTCTACGGGATGGTGATAGCGACTTTGCCGCGGGCGTGGCCCTGCTCAATGTAGCGGATGGCCTCGGCGGTTTCATTGACGTCGTAGGTGCGGTCGAGGACGCCCGCACGACAGCCGCTCTGGAGACCGGCTCTCCATCCCGCTGCACTAAAGGCCGGTGAGGGCTTCGGCCTGGGTTGCGGTGAGGGTGGCGTACTTGGTGATGCCGACCATGGTGAAGACTTTGACGAAGTGGGGGGAGAGGCCGACGGCGGAGACCTTTTGGCCGGCTCCTTTGGCTTCAATCAGGAGCTGAATGATGAGGGCGATGCCGCTGGAGTTGATGTAGTCGACCTTGGTGAAGTCGAGCAGGATGATTTTGACGTCGCTCTTGGGCAGGGCCTGGTAGGTGCCCAGGACGGCTTCCTTGGACGTGCTGGCAATGTCTCCTTCGAAGCGGAGAACGGTGACCGGCTGGCCGGAGGGGGAAGTGAGCTGTTCGACGTGGGACTTGGTTTCGCTTTGCACGATCGTAGGATCTCCCGTTCTGAATGATAATGGTGTCTGTTGCTGTTCGATCAAGCATTCGCGAAGTTTGAGGAATGCCAGGGGATTCAGGGAACTTTTGGTGACTCAGGCGTCTTTGTCGAGCCGGATCACAAGGCGGACGTAACTGCTGTGGCCGTCGGCGCCGGTGACCCACTCGGCTTCATCGACGAGGGCCTGGATGAGGAACATGCCCATACCGCGGGGGTCTTCTTCACCAAGCATTTTCTTGTCGATGTCGGGCTTGTCGGGCTGCTTGTTCATGCCCTTGCCGTCGTCCATGACTTTGACTTCGAGTTCGTGGGGGCCGGCGGAGAGGACGACGCCGACGGAGAGCTTCTCATTGAGGCGATTGCCGTGCTCGATGGCGTTGATGCAGGCTTCGGCAACGGCGGTTTTGAGGTCTTCCACGCGCTCCGGGGGAAAACCGACGAGCTTGGCCATGGCCGCGGCGGTGCCCATGGCTACTTTTTCGTAGCCCATCCGCGAGGGCAGCCGCACCTCGACCGTCGTGGCTTTGATCTCGCTCATTCCGGCATCTCCGAAGCTCCGGTGCCGTGACAAAGCGTGAGTGCGGTCATGTCGTCTCCCTGCGGACCGCCTTCAGAAAAGGCATCGATGGCCGTCCATATTGCATCGAGGATACCATCGGCATTGTCAGAGCGACACGCAGAAAATTCATCCATAAGGCGTTCCGGCCCAAACTCTTCATCTCCTTTAAAGACCTCGGTGAGGCCGTCGGTATAGAAGAGCAGGCGCGCGCCAGGAGGGAACGGCTTGCGTTCGGCGAAGTATTGCATGCCGGGCAGCAGACCCAGGGGCGTTCCGGCGGCATTGAACTCGTAGGGCGGGTCGTTGGGGGTGACGAGGAAGCCCGGGTTGTGGCCGGCGTTGACGACTTCGATTTCGCCGGACTCGGGGTGGAGGCGGAGAAAGATGGCGGTGAGATAGCGGCGGCGGGCCTCTTCGCCTTCAGCCCAGTGATGCTGATTCATGCGGGTGGCGAGCTCGTCAAGGGGCATGCCGGTAACGGCCATGGCGCGGAAGGCGGAACGGAAGCTGCAGGCCCAGATGGCAGAGGCGAGGCCCTTGCCGGCGACGTCGGCGACCACAATGAGCAGGCTTCCGTCGGGCTGTTCGACGAGGTCGAGGTAGTCGCCGCCCACTTCATAGCAGGTAACGGAGCGGAAGGCCAGCGAGTATCCCCCGATGGAGGGCAGCTTTTGGGGCAGGAGCGAGCGCTGAATGGCGCGGGCGGCGTCCAGATCCTGCTGCACGCGGGCGAACTCGATGTTGCGCTTGTGGTAGCGGGCGTTTTCAAGGGCGACGGCTGCCTGGAGGGCGAGTCCCTCAATGAAGTCGGACTCGTAGATGGTAAGTTCGCGGCCGTCGGGCGGGACGACGACGAGCTCGGTCATGCGCTTGCCGTCGCGGCCATCGAGAGGCCAGGCGAAGAAGGCATTGCCGGGCGCGCCATCGGCAGGGGCAGCGGGCTCCTGGCCATAGACCAGGCCGGCGGAGGGAAAGGCCGCTCCGTCCATCTCAAGTTCGCGCACGACGATGCGCAAGACCTGCTCCAGCACTTCGTTTTCGTGGATGGTGGAGTGAACCTGGCGCGAGGCCTCGAGCAGGGCCTGCAAGCGCGCCACCTGCTGCTGCAGGTCAATGGTTTCGTCCCCGCCGGGAAGCTGAATTCCAGCCGCCATCGCGCCCTCCGTGGAATTTCACTCTAGCACGGCAAGGGGATGGTTGTCGGAGAAGTGCGCGCATGAAAAACCCCAGGTCTCAGGAGGGAGGCCTGGGGCATCCGGAATAAATCGGTAGACCTGGGGTCCGGACGATTTTTAGAAGTTGAACGAGACTTGCAAGTCGATGCTGCGGTTAGATGCGGCTGAGGAGAAGAAGCCTCCCGAGAGCGAATTGGATTTGCCGAAGAGGGGCGACTCGAGCACACCCACTGGCGAAGCGAGGTTCACGTTGTTGAAGACGTTTCTTGCATTGGCCGTGAAGCTGAGCGAGTAACGGCGAGGCGCGAGCTGATCCATCCCCGGAGGTCCACCGGCGCGTCCGCTCAGTCCGCCGGGTCCAAGTCCGCCGCCAGGGCCGCCGCCCATGCCGCCGGGAGGTGGGCCGCCGCCACCGGGACCGCCGGGGAAGCCACCGGAGAAACCACCGGTTCCTCCCGCAACTCGGGGACCGATGCCGAGCGACTTGCTGACTCTGAGGTTCATGCTGAACTGGCTGGGGCCGGTGCCTACGTTATAGGGAATGCGCGCCTGGTCCCATGCGGGGTTCAGGTCGAAGTTCCCGTATTTGGTCTGAATGACGTTGGTGCTGGCCGCGGTGGCGTAGGCCGGGCGGTCGTTGAACTGGTTGTCGCCGTTCAGATCCTGGCCGATGGTGATGTTGAAGGGCGAGCCGGAGCTGGCATCGATCATGGGACTGAACGAGACTCCGAAGGGCGCCCTGATATTGCCGCCGATCAATAGCCGGTTGCGCACATCGAAGTTGGCGCGGCCGTAGTCGAGGCCGGGGTTGGTCTGGTTGGAAGGAAAGTAGCCGGCGCCCGCGGTGTCGGCGTTGGCGTTGTTGAGCATGTAAAAGCCGAAGATGGTGAGGCGCTTGGCATTGACACTGTAGTTAACCGTCAGCTGGTTCTGGTTGTACACGCCGCCGGACTGATACTGGTAGATGTTCTGGTTGATGCCGTTGGGGCGGACGCCAGTGCCTGTGGTGGGGTCGTAGGTACCAGGCACATAGGCGTTGATGTTATCGGTGTAGTCCTGGTGCACGCCGCGGGAGTTCATGTATGTGGCGGAGAGGGTTGCAACCTTGCCAAACTGGTGTTCAACACTCAAGGCTGCCTGCATGTTGACCGACGCCTTGAGATTGGGCGCGATGGTGTAGATGGTGTCGGCCGCCGTGTTGTTCGCAGACAACTGCGAGGGTGACGGCGCGTTCTGGTAGAACGTGGGGTTCATGATGATGTAGTTTTGCTGCGTGATGCCGTTTTGACGAATGGCCTGCAGGACATTGCCTTCGCCGAAACGATCGAAGAACCAGCCGTAGCCGCCGCGGATGACGGTCTTGGCCTGCTTGCCCCCCTTGCCGCCAGGCGCCCACGCGAACGAGAACCTGGGAGCCAAGTCGGCATGATCGCCGATATCGTTCTGCGACTCGAAGCGGAGGCCGTAGCTGAGGGTGAGGTTGGGGCGGAACTTGTAGTCGTCCTGAAAAAAGATGCCGGCGTCAAAGTAGTTGACCGCGGCCGATGCAGTGCCCGCAGTGACGGCGTACTCGGTGGGCGTGTGTGCGGCATAGGCGCTGAGGGACTGGTAGATGTATTGTCCGTTAAAGCCCGACGTCGAACTATTGGCATCGCGCATAAAGCGGAGGCGCGTGCCGAGGTTGATGGCGTGGGCGCCCTTGCTGATGATGGTGGTGTTCTGGAATTCCAGGTTGGTCTGATTGTCGGTGTTGAGGCCCATACTGTTGCCGCCGCCGGTGAAGGAGCCCTGCACCGTGACGGTGGGGTCGCTGCTGACGGCATTCTGATCGCTGCGGGTTCCCGTGTATTGGAAGCGCGTCTCATTGACAACATGGTCGTTGATGACCTGCGTGTCGCTGGCTTGCACGCCGTTACTTGTGCTGGTCGCGTTGTAAGCCTGGCTCTGAAGGGCGAAGAGCGAGACGCCGCCATTGGTCTGCGAATTGCGGTCGAACGAGTAGCGAACAGTGAGAGTGTTTTTGGATCCCAATTGAAAGTCGAGGCGGGGGCTTAAGTCGAGGCGCGATTGCGGGTTGGCGACCGCGGCGGAGTAGTTGTAGGGATTGCCGTTGGAGTCAAGCAGCTCAGCGTTGATGATGGAGTTGGAATGATTGTTGCGATCGAAGACGCTGCCGAACCATGAACCGTTCTTGCTGAGCGAGCCGCCTGCGTTGGCCATCATGAAGGTGGTGTAGTACGAAGGCTCGCTGGTGACGAAGGGGTTCAGCGAGTTGAAGGAGGAGTCGTTGCCGCTCATGGTGAAGGAGCCGTGGAGCTTGTCGGTGCCGGGCTTGGTGAGAATCTCGATGCGTCCGTAGCCGAGCTTGTCGTATTGGGCTGAAAACGGATTGGAATTGATGCGGATTTCGCGAATCGAAGACTTGGGCGGAAGCTGGCCGCCGCTGAAGCCATCGACGTACATTTCTCCGCCGTTCGGTCCGGCAGAACCGCCGGCGAGGGCGCTGAGCTCGCTCTGCAATTCGTCGGGATCGTCGGAGAGAGCGTCAAGATCCTTGTCTTTAATGACGACGGAACTGGCGTTGTTGTCAGCGCTGGTGTCAACGGTGACGTTGGACTCGCTTACGGTGACCTCTTGCGTGGCGACAGGCATCTGCAGGGCAAGGTTGAGGAGCGTGTTTTTGCCGGCGGCGACCTGGACTTGAACGGGCTTGAAAGGAGCAAAGCCTTCAGCGGAGACCGAGATGGTATAGGCGCCGGGCTTGAGGTTGTTGATTGCGTAGGCGCCGTCTCCGCCACTGAGGGCGACGCTCGGAGAGCTGTTCGCGCCGGTGACGGTGACCTTTGCCGATGGAATGACTGCGCCTGAGGGGTCAGCCACGGAACCATGAATGCTGCCCGTCTGGGCTTGGGCGGAGGAGGAAAGCGCGACACCAAGGAGGAGAAGGCCGGCCAGGAACAGGCGGCTTAATGAGCTAAGGCTAATTTTGTTTGTCATGGTGCTTCCTTTCGACGGCAACAAAAACTTACATATTCAGGAGACAACGAGGGGGGATGCCGTGCGGTCACAATGGGTAAAACTGTGTAACAAAGTGTCGCCCCGGCTGTGACCATTTGTTACATTTCCGCTGCTCCGATGGAACAGGAAGGGCGTACGCTAAGTGCGAGGGCATACTGGACGCCAAGTGGACGACATTCTTCTCATCGACGATGACGTTGAACTCTGCAGCATGCTGACCGAGTACATGGGCCGCTACGGGTTCCGGACGACGGTTGTGCATCGCGGAGATACGGGACTGAAGGCGGCGCTTGAGAAGCCCTACGCGCTGGTTTTGCTGGACGTGATGCTGCCGGGGCTGGATGGATTTGAGGTGCTTCGGCGGATCAGGGCGTCGTCCGCGGTCAGCGTTCTGTTGCTGACGGCGCGGGGCGAAGATGTCGATCGTATCGTGGGCCTCGAGATCGGCGCCGACGATTACCTTTCAAAGCCATTCAATCCGCGAGAGCTGCTGGCGCGGGTGCGCGCGATTTTGCGCAGGAGCGCTGGAACGCAAGTTGTGCAGGAACAAACTCTGCTGCGCGCCGACGGACTGGAGCTGAACCGGGCCGCACGCACGGTAACGCAGGACGGCAAGAAGATTGAACTGACGGATGTGGAGTTCGCGTTGCTGGAGGCGCTGATGCAGGCGCCGGGAAAAGTGGTGACGCGCGAGGAAATCTCAGAGAACGTGCTGGGGCGCAAGTTTCATCCTTTCGACCGCAGCCTGGATATGCATGTGAGCCGGTTGCGGCGCAAGCTGAGCGGGAAAGACGCGGCAGAAGAGCTGGTGAAGACGATTCGCGGAACCGGCTATCAGCTGGCGGTCGACTCCAACGCGTCGGTGGCAAAGGACTGAACGATGCGCGGTCTCTTCTTCAAAGTCTTCATCATTTTCTGGATTGCGCAAAGCCTGATCTTTGTGATCTCGACGGTGCTGATTGTGCGGCGGCATTTCGATGGACCCGAAGCCCAGTTCGACATGCTCGACAGCAGCCTGCTGCGCGATGCGGAAGGCGCCGCGGCGGCCTGGGAAAAAGGCGGTTGCGCGGCGGTGGGAGCGTATGGGACCCAGATTGCGCAGACCATTTCCCTGGCGGACGCGACGGGACAAGCTTTGTGCCGGCCGGCCGGCATGGATGGTCTGGACGCGAACCTGGGCATGCCTGCGCGCATCACCGGGAGCCAGGTAGGCCTGCAATATGTTTGGAGGGTTCCGGTCATTTCGGTGAGCGGCAAGCAGTATGTGTTTCTGCTGACCCGGCCCCATGTGCCGCGGAGCCCGGACCTGTCCCGGGATTTGAGGATCTTCTCATTTCCGCAGCTACCGGTGGCGATTGTCGTGGGCGGCCTGACGACGTTTGTGCTGGTGCTGCTTGTGATTCGCCCCGTGGTGCGGCTAAGGAAGGCTGCGCGCGAGCTGGCGATGGGCAAGCTGAACGCACGCGTGCCGTGGCCCAAATCGCAGGCGCGCATCTTTGCCGGAGACGAAATCCACGGGCTGATTCACGATTTCAATCACATGGCGGAGCGGCTGGAATCGCTGGTGGACGCGCAGAAGCTGCTGCTGCGGGACGTTTCGCATGAGTTACGGTCGCCGCTGGCGCGGCTGAGTGTGGCGCTGGAACTGGCACGCGAAGATGTGGATCCGGCAGCGGCAGCGCACCTGGATCGGATCGAACGGGAGACGGAGCGGCTGAATCAGCTGATTGGGCAACTGCTGAGCTTGTCGTCGATGGAAGCGTTGGAGAAGGTTGAGAATTTTGAGCCGCTCTCGCTGAATCGCCTGATCGATCGCATGATTCCCGACGCGGAATACGAGGCGCGCCAGCGGCAGTGTTCGCTGGCTTTCAACGCGGATGGCGAATTCAGGATTTCAGGAAACGAGGAACTGCTGTACAGGGCGATTGAGAACGTGGTGCGCAACGCGATCCGCTACACCCAAAGTGGATCGGAGGTTGAGATCCGGCTGAAGGCGGGAACGGTGCGCGGACAGCGGCAGGCGGAGATTGAAGTGAGCGATCGCGGGCCGGGAATTCCGGAGAACCAGCTGAACGCGATCTTCCGGCCTTTCTATCGGGTGGATTATGCGCGCAGTCCGGACACGGGCGGCTTCGGCGTGGGCCTGGCGATTGCGGATCGGGCGGTGCGGCTGCACCACGGAGAGCTGAGCGCCATGAACCGGAAGGACGGCGGCGCGACGATTCGCATTACTCTGCCGGCGATTGATTCGGAACGCAAGACCGCCTGATTCAGGCTCTGGCCTTTGGGGTCGCGCGCGCAACCTGATCGCGAAAGTGGGCGATGGGGCGGGGCGTTTCTTCTAAACATCCAAATGCTTTGACAAAGCCCGGCTGGGTACTTAGGCTTTGTGGCTGGGAAACGTTTGCTCGGCCCGGTGCATGGTGCGGATTGAGCGGACACTTCCGAGGGTCTGCTGGCGGGTTTGCCGATCGTGAAAAGGGGATCGAAATGAAGACAGTCTCAAGAAGGCGGTTTTTGAAGAAGGCGGGTCAGGCGGGACTGGCGCTGGCAGCTGGTTCTACCTTGGGCAAATTTGGACTGGCGCAGGGTGCGGCGCGCACAACGCGCGTCACCATCGACTCCGGGCGGCAGATTGCGGCGATCGATCCCCACCTTTTTGGATCGTTTCTTGAGCAGTTGGGGCGCGCGATCTACGAGGGCATTTACGATCCCAAGTCGAAGTTTGCCGACAGCAACGGATTCCGCACCGATGTGATGAAAGAGGTGCGTGACCTGGGTGTGCCGATCGTGCGCTGGCCGGGAGGGAACTTTGTTTCCGGTTATCACTGGCTGGATGGGGTGGGACCGAAGAAGGACCGGCCGACGGTTCTGGACCGGGCGTGGAATACGATCGAGCCCAATCAATTCGGAACCAACGAATTCATCACCTGGGCGCGCGCGGTGGGAACCGAGCCGCTGTTCGGGCTGAACTTTGGCACCGGGTCGGCGGAAGACGCGGCGGCGCTGGTGGAGTATTGCAACGTGGCCAGCGGAACCAAGTGGAGCAATCTGCGGCGCGCGCACGGACATGACCAGCCGCACAACGTGAAGTACTGGTGCGTGGGCAACGAGATGGATGGAACCTGGCAGATTGGGCACATGGAGGCGCGCGACTATGGGCTCAAGGCAGCGGATGCGGCCCGGCAGATGCGGGTGATCGATCCGTCAATCAAACTGGTGGCGTGCGGGTCGAGCGGACCGTTCCAGCCTACGTATATCGAGTGGGACAGAACGGTGCTGGAAGAGTGCTATGACGTGGTGGATGGCATCTCGCTGCACCGTTATTTTGGAAATACCGAAGAGAATGGCAACGACAGCGCGAAGTACCTGGCGATGAACCTGGGGATGGACCGCCAGATCGAAGAGATCTCCGCGGTCTGCGACACGGTGCGCGCGCACAAGCGGTCGAACAAGCAGTTGTTTCTGTCCTTCGACGAGTGGAACGTGTGGTACCGGGCGCGCGGCGGCGACTTTGCGGATGGGCACGAAAAAATGGCGCCGCACCTGCTGGAGGAGCCTTACAACCTGGAAGACGCGGTGCTGGTGGGAGGCCTCGCGAATTCGCTGATCCGGCACTCGGACCGCGTGAAGCTGGCATGCCTGGCGCAGCTTGTGAACGTGATTGCGCCGATTTCGACCAACGAGAACGGGATTCTGCGGCACACGATCTTCTATCCGTATGCATGGGCGCTGAAGTATGCGCACGGACACGCACTGAGTGTTGCCCCCGAGGGGCCGAGCTACCAGGTGGCGTCGCTGGGACAGCCAATTGAAAGCGGCGGTTTGCCCATTCCTGGTTTTGGAGATGTGCAGTATCTGGACGTGGTGGTGACGCACGACGAGGCGAAGAGTACAGCAACACTACTGATCATGAATCGGGATCTTGAGAACGATCAGGAGCTGGAGATCAACTGGCACGATCTGACGCCGACGAAGGTTCTGGCGTTTGAGACAATGACCGGGCCGGATGTGAAGGCGGGGAACACGTTCGCGGATCCAAATAAAGTGGTGCCGCAGACGCTGGAGAGTCCCAAGGTTGGGTCGCGGATGACGGTGAAGCTGCCGCCGCGGTCGTATTCGGTGCTTTCGCTGGCGGTGTGACGTTGAGGTCCAGGCCTCAGGCTGTGACGGCGGCGCGAATGTCTTTGGTTTCCAGAATGCGCTTAGGGTAGCCTCGTTTGGCGACGGCGAGGATGGCCTGGCCGATTTCGCGGGTGGTGAGGACCTGGTTGGGCAGCGCCCAGTGGAGCAGGGGCAGGAGCGGCCTGATCACGGCATAGGAGATCCGATAGCCGGAGGTTTTTGACCGGATTCCGTCGAGGGGCTGGATGATGCCGGGCCGGAACATATAGGCGCTGAACGGCAGGCGGAGGAGCGCATTCTCCGTGCGGCCCTTAACGCGGGCCCACATCGCGCTGCCCCTTTCTGAGCTGTCTGTGCCAGCGCCGGAGACATAGATGAAGGTCATGTGGGGGTTGAGACGGCTGAGCGGTTCGGCGGCGGCGAGGGTAAGGCCGTAGGTGACTCGTTCGTAGTCGGCTACCTTCATGCCGGCCGATGAGATGCCGAGGGTGAAGAAGCAGGCGTCGAAGCCGCTGAGTTCGCTCTCAATGGTGGAGAGATCGGCCAGGTTGGGGTGAACGATTTCTCGCAGTTTGGGTCCCTGAAAACCGGAGTTCGCTTCGCTGGCCGCACTGCGGCTCACGGTGACGACGAGCTCGACTTCCGGGTCGCCCAGGCATTGGCGGAGGACCCCCTGGCCCACCATGCCGGTCGCGCCAAAGATGAGTACTTTCATTGCTTTAACCAACCTTCCTTGCTCCGTAAATCTTGAGATCGATCAGGCGGAGGGCTTTTTCGCGTAAAAAAAGACGACGTTCCGCCCGCGAACTATAGGCTGCACCGGCCGGAAAAGCATCCAACTGATCGGGATGGCCAAATCGGGCTGCGTTGCGGTCCAAGGCGTCTCCGGCCGCCATTTGTGCCGAAACTGCATCGCTAGCTTACAATTATCGCGTTAACAGGCGAGGGAGTATCAGTCTGCCAGGGGCTGGCGGGGATCGTGTTCTCGCGATGCGGGAGCGGGCGAAACCTTTAGATAGATTGTTTCGTCCGTACAATCGTAAGCGGACTGTCTGACTTTTTCTGGGTCTTGTTCGCATTTGTGCCCTTCGATGGGCATTGACTTAAAAGGAAACGACGGGAATCGACACCATGTCCATTGAAAGCACACAGGAGTCCGAGCAGGCGGTATACGACCACAACGCGGAACCGCGCCCTCACAAGAGGACCTGGCTCCGCGTCACGATATATGTCGTAGTGATTGGCGTATTGGGATTCGTCGGATGGCGGATCTACCAGAACCAGCAGGCTGCCGCGGCCACAACGGTCAAGCAGGCGGCTGCATTGGCCGGCCGGCCGGTTCCTGTGCAGGTGGTTCCGGTGGCGCAACAGCCGATGCCGATTTTTCTTACGGCTTTGGGTACCGTGACGCCTTATATGAGCGTAACGGTGAAGGCGCGGGTCAGCGGCCAGTTGATGCCGGTGAGATTTACCGAGGGTCAGGAGGTGCGCCAGGGCCAAACCATCCTGGAGATCGACCCCAAGCCGTATCAAGCAGCCCTGGACCAGGCCAAAGGCACGCTGGCTCACGATGAAGCCCTGCTGAAGAACGCTCAGGCGGAGTTTGCGCGTTACAAGGCGCTCTATGCGGCGGGCGTGGTTTCAAAGGAGACGATGGACGCCGACGAGGCCCAGCAAGGCCAGTACCAGGGGGCGATCGAATCCGATAAAGCCGCAATCGAAACTGCGCAGTTGCAATTGAACTGGTGCTCGATTCAGTCGCCAATCAATGGCAAGATCGGGCTCCGGCTGGTCGATCCTGGCAATATCATCACGGCCAACACCACCAACCTGGTAATTATCAACCAGTTCCAACCCATCGCCGTTTACTTTACCCTGCCGGAAAATCAGCTTCCTCTGGTGCTCAACAAGCTGAAGACAGATCGGAAGATGCCGGTGGACGCATACGACAAGAGCGACGTCCAGAAGCTGGCAACCGGCAATCTTCTGACGACCGACAACCAGATTGATACCACGACCGGGACCGCGAAGCTGAAAGCGGTGTTCAGCAACGAGAACGAGGCGTTATTCCCGAACCAGTTTGTGAATATTCATCTGGTAACGGAAAACCGGCCGAATGCGCTGGTGGTTCCTTCGGCGGCTATCCAAAGCGGAGTGCAGGGATCGTTTGTGTGGGTGGTGAACACCGACGACAAAGGAACGGCGACCACGCAGATGGCGCCGGTCAAGATTGCCCTGGCGCAGGGTCAGGTGACCATCCTGGATTCCGGAGTGACAGCGGGGCAGAAAGTTGTGGTGGACGGCACCGACCGGTTGCGCCCAGGGGCGCCAGTGCTGGTGAGCCAGGCCAGACAGAGCGGCGCGCACGGCGCGTCCGGCCAGGGTTCAGGGAGCGCCACAGGTGGACAGGGAGCGGGGAGCCACCAACATAAGGAGCAGCAGTGAGCCTGAGTCCTTCCCGGCCCTTTATTCTTCGCCCGGTGGCGACCTCGCTGCTGATGGCTGCGATTCTGCTTGCGGGCGGTGCGGCCTACCTTCAGTTGCCGGTATCAGCCTTGCCTGAAGTGGATTACCCGATCATCCAGGTCCTTACGTTCTACCCCGGCGGAGGGCCCGAGGTGATGGCCTCGTCGGTGACCGCGCCGCTGGAGCGCCAGTTCGGCCAGATGCCCGGCCTGAAGCAGATGACGTCCGTGAGTTCAGGCGGCGGATCGGTCATCACGCCGGAAGTCAACCTGGACGAACACATCGCTGCGGCCGAGCAGGCGGTGCCGGCGGCCAGCAAT
>Ga0181535_10003285_pt1 | contig 18916 bp, 15 predicted proteins | sample PEATcosm2014_Bin_44_FD_119774 | JGI IMG/M metagenome (GOLD analysis project Ga0181535, IMG submission 119774) | Peatland microbial communities from MTU Mesocosm Facility, Houghton, MI, USA - PEATcosm2014_Bin17_30_metaG | ecosystem: Environmental > Terrestrial > Soil > Wetlands > Peat | place... | reverse complement strand
GGGGTAGGCCAATGAAATGGATGATGGCGCTGGTTCTCATCGTCGGCGTGAATTTTGGCCTGTTGCTGTGGAACGAGGCGCCGCTGATCTCGTCCGGGCAGACCGCCGACCAGTGGAACCGCAGCTGCAAATACTATTTCCCGTTCCGCATCATCGAACAAAAGTTGCCGCTTAGCCAAAGCTGCCCTGGCTGGGCGAAGCCGGATTGAAATCGAAAAAAGGGGCCCGGGGAACGTCATGACGGCAGAGACGGGGGCGGCGGCGGTCGCAGCGCCGGCGCAGGGGGTTGGCGTCGGCCGCATCGTCCTGGCGAGCCTGATCGGCACGGCGATCGAATTTTATGATTTTTACATCTACGGCACCGCGGCGGCGCTGGTGATCGGCCAGACGTTCTTTCCGCAATCGGCGCCGCAGACCCAGGCGCTCAACGCCTTCCTGACCTTCGGAATCGCCTTCCTGGCGCGGCCGATCGGCGCGTTCCTGTTCGGCCATTTCGGCGACCGCGTCGGCCGCAAGGCGACGCTGGTGGCGACGATGGTGGTCATGGGTCTGTCGACGACGCTGATCGGCGTCCTGCCCGGCTATTCCACGGCCGGCGCGCTCGCGCCGTGGCTCCTGTGCCTGCTTCGCTTCGGCCAGGGCGTCGGGCTCGGCGGCGAATGGGGCGGCGCGGCGCTGCTGGCGACCGAGAACGCCCCGCATGGCCGGCGCGCCTGGTTCGGCATGTTCCCGCAGCTCGGGCCGCCGATCGGCTTCCTGATGGCCAATGGCCTGTTTCTGCTGCTGATTCTCGGCCTGGGCGAGCAGAGCTTCGTCGCCTGGGCGTGGCGCGTCCCGTTCCTGCTCAGCGCCGCGCTGGTGGCGATCGGCCTCTACGTCCGCGTCACCGTCGCCGAGACGCCCGCCTTTCGCGCGCTGCTCGAAACGCGCCAGCGCGCCGAAGTTCCGCTCGTCGAGGCGATTCGCGATCATTGGCGACCGTTGATCCAGGGTTCGCTGGCGATCGTCGTCTGCTACGCGTTGTTCTATGTCTCGACGGTGTTCGCGCTCGGCTACGGCGTGACGACGCTGCACCTCGCGCGCACCGACTTCCTGGCGATGCTGTGCGTCGCGGCGCTGTTCATGGCGGCGGCGACGCCGCTCTCCGCCGCGCTCGCCGACCGCTTCGGCCGCCGGCCGGTGCTGCTCGCCGCTTCGATCGTCGCGGCGGCGGTCGGGCTCGCCATGCCGACGCTGCTCGACGGCGGCGCGATCGGCGTGCTCGCCTTCCTGTCGCTCGCGCTGGCGGCGATGGGCCTCACCTTTGCGCCGCTCGGCGCGCTGCTGCCGGAGCTGTTCCCGGCGCGCGTGCGTTACACCGGCGCGTCGAGCGCCTACAACCTGGGCGGCATTCTCGGCGCTTCGCTTGCCCCCACGATCGCGCAGTTGCTGCTCGCGCGCGGCGGCATCGCCTGGGTCGGCGACTACATCGTCGCGGCGGCGGCGGTGAGCTTCGCCAGCCTGCTCAGCGTCGGTGAGACGCGCGACGCGCCGCAAACGTGAACCTCGCGCAGCTCGACCCGCTATGGCGGGCGCGCGCCGCGCTCTTTCTCCATGCGACGTTTCCAACGGTTCATCAGCTCGCCGGGGCGAGCGCCGTGGCGCTCGTCGAGAAACTCGGCGGCGACGATGCGATCGGTCCTGAAATGGCGGAAGTCCTGACGAAGCTCGCACCAAGCCGCCAGCAGGCGCACGGTTTCGGCGTAGCCGATGATCACCGGCCAGATGGTGCGCTCGCTGTCCTCGCCATGCTGGTCGCGATAGCGGATCCGGATCTTGCGTCCGGCGCGGATCCAGGCGCGGGTCCGCGCCACATCCAGACCGTCACGGGCCGTCCTATTGTTGGCCGGCGCGCCGACGGTGGGCTCGGCGATGAAGGGACGCAGCCGCTCCGGCACGGCGGCTTCGATCTTGGCGATCAGATCGCGCGCCGCAGCGGCCAGAACCGCGTCCCCGCGCTCGGCGACCCATTGCGCGCCAAGCACCGCGGCTTCGATTTCGTCGGGCGTGAGCATCAGCGGCGGCATGTCGAAGTCGCGGCCTAGGACATAGCCCAGCCCCGCCTCGCCGCGGATCGGCGTCCGCTGCCCGATCAAATCGGCGACGTCGCGGTAAACCGACCGCTTCGAGACTTCGAGCTCTTCGGCCAGCCTGGCGGCGGTCACCGGCTGGTTCGTGCGCCGCAGGATCTGAATGATCTGAAACAGTCGGTCGGCGCGACGCATGACTCATCTCCATGCTGACACAATGCTGTCAGCAGGACCTCGCTACAAGCCGACGAGGCCATAGCGGCCCGTCTTACAGAAAGAAGCGGTCATGAATTTTATCTCCGTCCGCGTCATCACCAGCGACGTCAGCCGTCTGGTTGCGTTTTATGAAACCGTCACGGGTCTGGCGGCGACGCGCTACACGGAGGATTTCGCCGAGCTGGCGACGCCCGTCGGCGCCTTGGCGATCGGCGGCGAGCGCACGGTGGCTCTCTTTGGAGCCGGGTCCGCGCGTCCCGCGGACAATCATAGCTGCATCATCGAGTTCCGCGTCGACGACGTCGACAAGGAATACGGCAGACTCGAAAACGTCGTCGGCGCGTTTGTCCAGAAGCCGACGACCATGCCATGGGGAAATCGCTCGATGCTGTTTCGCGACCCCGACGGAAATCTGGTCAATTTCTTCACACCAGTCAGCGCCGAAGCGATCAAGACGTTCGACGCTCGGGCGTGACGGGTTCAAGTTGAAACATCCAGGCCGTCGTTGCGAGCACCCCCGGATCAAGTCCCATCGGCGCTAACTTAAAGCGATCCTTCAAAGTCACACCCGCGAAAGCGGGGGTCCAGCGCCTGTCGAGGACGCTGACCGTGGAAAGTCTGGATCCCCGCGTTCGCGGAAATGACAAGGCGAGTGGCCGCCTGCCGGGCTAAGTTTAACGCCTATGGGATCAAGTCTAGGGGGAAACAATCCAGGTTTGCGGTTTGCGGCGCCGGCTTCGTCTGGATTTCTTCGCTGCCGCTCGCCTTTGACGGCTGGGCGCGGCGCTATCCAAAAGCAGCGCGCTCTAACGGCTACGCCGAGGCGCCGAACATCGCTCTCAGGCCCTCGATCAGGCTCGGCCGCTGGCGCGTCTCGCCGAGCGCGGTGAGGAAGCTGTCGGACCATTGATCGACCGTGTGGTCGAGCAGGCGCGCCAGCATCGGTCCGTGCCGGTCGCGCCGCTCGATCAGCGGCATCTCCAGCGCCTGCTTGATCGCCGCCGCGACGCCCTCGACCTCATGCGGATTGACGATCACCGCGCCGTCGAGCTCGGCCGCCGCGCCGGCGAACTGCGACAGGATCAGCGCGCCTGGATTCTCCGGATCCTGGGCGGCGACGAACTCCTTGGCGACGAGATTCATGCCGTCGCGCAGCGGCGTCACCAGCGCGACATCGGCGGCGCGATAGACGCCGGCGAGCGCAGTGCGCGAGTAAGAACGGTTGACGTAACGAACCGGCGTCCACGCCGCCTCGCCGAAACGCCCGTTGATCTTGCTGATCAGCGTCGTCACTTCGTTCTCGATTTGCGCGTATTCGCGAATTTCGCCGCGGCTCTTCGGCGTCACCTGCAGGTAGGTGACGCGCGACCGCCATTCCGGATTGACCTCGAGGAAGCGATCGAAGGCGTTGAGGCGATGAATGATGCCCTTGGAATAGTCGAGCCGGTCGACGCCCAGCATCAGCTTCTGGCCGTTGAGGCTTTCGACCATCTCGCGCACGAAGCGCGAGCGCACCGCGTTGCGGGCGAGACGGGCGTAGACGGCGGTTTCGATGCCGACCGGAAAGGCGCCCAGTCGCGTCTGGCGGCCGTCGAGCGCGAAGCTGGCGCTGCGCACCGGCTTCGCGCCCAGCGACGTCAGATAATGGGCGAAGTTGTCGCGATCGTTGTCGGTCTGGAAGCCGACCAGGTCGTAATGGACGAGGCTGCCGAGGATCTCCTCGTGGTTGGGCATCGTCGCCAGGATGTCGGGCGGCGCACAGGGAATGTGGAGGAAGAAGCCGATCGGGTTGACGCGGCCGCGCGCCCTGAGTTCGCGAGCGAGCGGCATCAGGTGATAGTCGTGCACCCAGACGACGTCGTCGTCCTCGATGATCAAGTCGAGCTGATCGGCGAACAGGCTGTTGACGCGCATGTAGCCGCTTTGGTCGGCGCGCGAATATTCCTGCAGGTCGACCCGGTAGTGCAGGATCGGCCACAGCACCCGGTTGGCGAAGCCGTTGTAATATTCCTGGAAGTCGGCTTCGGAGAGGTCGATGACGGCGTACTCGACCCGACCGCGTTTGAGGCGGCGCGGCGCCGTCGCTTCTTGTCCGCTGATGTCGCCGCTCCAGCCGAACCAGACGCCGACGCGATCGCGCAGCGCGGCCTTGACGGCGACCGCCAGCCCGCCCGCGAGGTGCTGACGCGTGTCGGGAATGGCGACTCGATTCGAGACGATGATCAGGCGCGTAGCCATGCGTCCTCCCAACTCGACGACAGACGCGTCGCCGTATTGATTATGCCAGCCATGGAGTAAGCCTGAGGGAAATTGCCCCACAGCTCGCCCGTTTCGGGATGGATGTCTTCCGACAGCAGACCGAAATGGTTGCGGCGCGCCAGTACGCTCTCGAACATCGCGCGCGCTTCGTCACGACGGCCGATCTGCGCCAGCGCGTCGATGTACCAGAAGTTGCAGGCGAGAAACGCCGTCTCGGGGGCGCCGAAGTCGTCGGGAACGGCGTAGCGCATGATGCGGCCGTTGCGCGTCAGCTCGCGCCCGATCGTTTCGCAGGTGCTGCGGAACCGTGGGTCGTCAGGCGTCAGCAGGCCGAGTTCGGCGAACAACAGAACGCTGGCGTCGAGATCGGGCGAGCCGATCGCGGCGGTCAACGCGCCGCGTTTTTCGTCCCAAGCGCCGGCGAGCAGCCGTTCGCGGATGACCTCGGCGCGCGACGCCCACAGCCGTTGGCGGTCGGCGAGAGCGAGGACCTGCGCGATGCGCGCCAGTCGATCGCACGCGGCCCAGCACAAAGCGGCGGAATAGGTGTGAACCCGCGTGCTGCCGCGATATTCCCAGATGCCAGCGTCCGGCTCGAAGGCGACCTTCCACGCCTTCTCGCCAAGCGTCTCGAGTTCGGCGAACAGCGTGTCGTCGCCCATGTGGGTCAGCCGCTCGTCGACGAACATCTGCGCCGCGCCGAGCACGACGCTGCCGTAAGAATCGTGTTGAATCTGTTCCGCCGCCTGATTGCCGATGCGCACCGGCCCGTAGCCGAGATAGCCCTTCAGCGCCGGCGTGGTTCTCTCCTCGAGGCTGGTGAACGGCACGACGCCGTGCACCGGCCGCAGCGTCCCGGTTTCGTGCGTCGCGATGGTGGTGAAATAGTGGATGTAGGACTCCATCAGATGCGTGGCGCCGAGGCGGTTGAGCGCCTGAACGACGAAGAAGGCGTCGCGCAGCCAGCAATAGCGGTAGTCCCAATTGCGCGACGTGCCCGGCGCCTCCGGGATCGACGTGGTGTGGGCGGCGACGATGCCGCCCGTGTCCTCGTAGGCGCACAGCCTGAGCGTGATCGCGGCGCGCACCACCGCCGACTGCCATTCGAACGGCACGTTGAGGCGTCGCGTCCACTCGCGCCAGTGGTCGCGCGTGCGATCGAGGAATTCGCGGCAAGTCTCGTCGATCGTATCGCGAAATGGTTCGTCCTGGCCGAGGACGAGACTGATCGTCCGATGTAGCGGGAAGCTGGTCTCGGCGACGATGTAGGAGATCGGCGCGTCGGTCGTCAGCCGCACCACGGCGCCGCCGCTGATGTAGCGGATGTGATGTGAGCCGACGCTGACCTCGCCGACCCGTTCGCCGTAATTGCAGGTCGGACGCACCTTGATCGTGATTCGCGGCAGGCCGGCGACCAGTTCGATGCGCCGCACGATCTGCGGCGCACGGTAGGTGCGGCCGTAGAGATCGAAGAGCGGCGCGAAGTCGAGAACGCGCACCTGCCCGCCACGCGCGTCGGTGAGAATCGTCTCGACGACAGCGGTGTTGCGCAAATACTGCGTCTCGACTTCGACAAGGTCGGCGAGCGCCACTTCGCAGAACCCCTTTTCTTCGTCTCCGGCCAGCAGGCGGGAGAACACTGGATCGGAATCGAAGCGCGGAAAGCACCACCAGATGATGCGCCCGCGCCGGTCAATGAGAGCGGCGGTCTGGCAATTGCCGATCAGCGCAAAATCCATGCCTGCGCTGGGCTCGATCGCGGCGTTCACGAAACGGCCGGCTGAGCGGCGAGCCGCTCCAGCCATAGCCGCACCGTCGCCGGATCGGCGAACACATGGTCGACTTCCGGCCGGGCGGCGCCGACTGCGAACGCCAATCCGCGGCGATCGGCGACCGAGCGGAAACCAAACTCGTCGCTGGCGTCGTCGCCGACGAACATCGGCCGGCGCCCGACGAAAGGCGGACGCTCGAGGAACCGCCGCACCGCCTCGCCCTTGTTGACGCTGCTCGGCTTGATCTCATAGGCGCACAGCGCGTCTGTCAACTCGAAATCGCCCGTCGCCTGACGCTCGAGCAAACTTAGCAGCGCAGCGCGCAGCGGCGCGGCCGCCTGCGGCGCGGCGCGGTAATGCGCGGTGAAGGAATAGCGCTTGTTCTCGGGCAGCGCGCCGGGGAAGGCGTCCGTCACGGCGGCGAACTCGCGCCACAGGCCTTCGGGCAGCGGCGCCGCGCCCTGCGCTTCGATCGCGACCTCGTCCGGCGCGAAACGCAATTCAGCGCCGTGCACGCCGGCGGCGCGGGTGCGCAGCGGAAAGAACAGCCGATCGAGATCGGCGAGCGTGCGACCGGTGACGATCGCCAGCGCTCCGCCGAGCAAGTCTTCGAGTCGCGCGATGGTCGCGGCGAGTCCGTCCGGCACCACGACCCGGTCGGGCGTTGCGGCGAAATCGAGCAACGTCCCATCGACGTCGAGAAACAACGCCGTGCGCTGAAAGTCCAAGTCGTCGGTGGCCATTTTCGGAAAGTGCGAATTCATCATTGCGCCCTTTCTTCGGCGCGGCCCATGGTGACTGCCAATGTGGCGATAGTCTGGCGGCGGCATGGAAGCGTGGTCCACCCTCGCCGTGTGTGACGGGCTTGCGCATCTCGGGCTCGCCGTCGCTCGGCCTGGCGACGCTTCGGATATAGTGGCGGCGGCGCAGCCGGGAGACGAAAGATGACGAAAGCGTCAGCGACGCGACGCGAATCCGACAGTTTCGGGGCGATCGAGGTGCCTGCCGAACGGCTGTGGGGGGCGCAGACGCAACGCTCGCTGGAGAACTTTCCGATCGGCGCGGAGCGCGTGCCGCGCGCCGTCATCCATGCGCTCGGCCTCGTCAAACAGGCGGCGGCGCTGACCAACCAAGACCTCGGCCTGCTGCCCTCGCCGCTCGCGCAGGCGATCGCCGCCGCGGCGGCGGAAGTCGCGACTGGCGAACGCGACGACGAATTCCCGCTCAAGGTCTGGCAGACCGGTTCGGGCACCCAAACAAACATGAATGTGAACGAGGTGGTCGCCAATCTCGCCAACGAGCGGCTCGGCGGACGCCGCGGCGACAAATCGCCGGTCCATCCCAACGACCACGTCAACCTCGGACAATCTTCGAACGATTCCTTCCCGAGCGCGATGCACATTTCCGCCGCACTGGCGATTCACCGCCGCCTGCTGCCGGCCCTCGCGCGCCTGCACGACGCGCTGGCGGCCAAGAGCGTCGCCTTCGCCGATCTGGTCAAGATCGGCCGCACCCATTTGCAGGACGCGACGCCGATCACGCTCGGCCAGGAATTTTCCGGCTGGGCGGCGCAGGTCGAGCTTGGGCGTGCGCGGGTCGAAGCGACGCTGCCGGGTCTGTTGGCTCTGGCGCAGGGCGCGACCGCCGTCGGCACCGGCTTGAACGCCGACCCGCGCTTTGCCGACGCATTCGCGCGCCGCGTCGCGGCGCTCGCCGGCCTGCCGTTCGTCTCCGCCGCCAACAAGTTCGAAGCGATCGCCGCGCACGACGCGCTGGTCTTCGCCCATGGCGCGCTGACGAGCCTCGCCACGGCGCTCTACAAGATCGCCAGCGACATTCGCCTGCTCGGCTCCGGCCCGCGCAGCGGCTTCGCCGAACTGCGCCTGCCGGAGAACGAGCCGGGCTCGTCGATCATGCCCGGCAAGGTCAACCCGACCCAGGTCGAAGCCCTGTGCATGGTCTGCGTGCAGACGATCGGCAATGGGACGATCGTCGCTTTCGCCAACAGCCAGGGCTGCCTCGAGCTCAACGCGCTGAAACCGCTGATCATCAATGCGACCCTGCAATCGATCGGGCTCGTCGCCGACGCCGTCGACAGTTTCGTCACCCGCTGCGTCGTCGGCGTCGAGCCGGACCGCGCGCGGATCGACGAGCTGATGCGTCGTTCGCTGATGCTGGCGACGGCGCTGACGCCGGCGATCGGCTACGACCGCGCCGCGGCGATCGCCAAGGCGGCGCACCACAACGGCGCGACGTTGCGCGAGGAGGCGCTGAAGGCCGGCGTCGACGCGGCGACCTTCGACCGCCTCGTCCGCCCGGAGACGATGGTCGGCCGCAGATAGGCGCGGCGTCAGAGCTTGCGGCTGTCGTAGGCCCAGTGCAGCAGCGCCTGGCGCTGACGCGGCCGGCAGAACGGATCGCCGGGTTCGCAGTGGCGGCGGACTTGCGCGACGTGGCGGCGGATCGCTTTCCAGCGTTTGATCTGCCGCGCGTCCTCCTCCGCCATGCGCCGGCCGACGAAGTAGCGGCAGTACCACTGGAACCAGCCGCGTGGATCGTCGGGGTGGATCCAGCCGTTACGGCGCCAGACCGACAGCGGCTGGCTCGCGTCGACGCCGAAATGGTTGAGCGACGGATCGCGCCGCGCCGGCGACAGCTTGGCGCCGTCGAACCAGTCGGCGGGGAACTCGGCGCGGCAGTCGGTCAGGTATTTGCCGCCGAAGACGCCGAGCGCCAGCATCTGCTTCGGCGTCAGCTCGGGCTGGAATTCGGGATCGAACTCGCGCCCCTCCGGCGCGCTGAGCGCGTAGGAATAGCCCGACTGCATGCGGTCGTTGACGCGGACGAGTTGGTTCTGGCGCTGCGACATGCTTCGGGCTGCGGGTTGGACTCGAAGCTCCGTCGTTACCCTTGCGGCGCGGCTCGACGCAAGGTCAGCGGGCTGACGACTGCGTTGGAGGCGACCTCCGCTTACGGCCGCGGCGCGGAAAGCGCGGCGGCGTACCCTGGCGGCAGCGGTCGATAGGAGCGCAACAACGCCGTCGACGGAATGGCGATTCCGCACGCCTCGTCGACCGGCGGCGTATCCGTGTGTTTGGCTCTGAGGCAGCGCAGCAGTTCCGGGCTGGCGATCTTCGCCTTGCGAAGCTCGTCGGGGCTGGCCTTGGCCAGGCTCTCCGAAAGCTGTTTGTCAGCGTCATAGCCGGGATCGACCTTTTGCGCGATCAAGGCGAAAGCCGTCGCGACGATGAAGTTCGGTCCGACGCCGAGCCCCAGTCGGTAGGCGGCAGAAAGACTGGTCGCAACCTGATCGTTGCCGAGGCGAAAAGATTCCAGCAGATGCGCGGTGGCGACCTTGACGTCTCGTTGATCCGCCGGCGCGACGTTAAGGAAGTAGTCGGACAACATCTTGTGGCTGATCATCTGAACCGCCGGGGGCGAGGAGGGGTCGGTGCCCTCATACATCAGCGAGACGATTTCGCCGAAGATCTTCGGATCATCTTTCGAATGGGGTTTCGCGGTCAGCGCCAGAACCAGATAGGGGATCGCGTGCAGAAAGTTCGCGTCCTTCGCTTCGCGCAGAAGGCGCTCGGCCTCGTCTCTACCGTCCGGCAGGTAGCCGATGAGCATAAGGGCTCCCAGTTCCGCTTTCGCCGCAGGACTGCCGCCTATCGCCGCAATGCGGAAGTGGGCGACCGCGGCCTGGACGTTCGGTCGACCGTAGAACCCCTTGGCCTGCGCGACGCCGAGGCCGAGCGTAGAAGGAACGTCTCCGACTGCGTCGCCGCGCTCCAGCCACAGCGTCGCCTCGCTGCGCAACTGCTCGGGGTCGACGTCGCCGAGCCTCGCTCGGTCGGCTACGAATTCGTTGGCTTCGACGCTCGACCACCGGGCATGGTCGTGCGCCCCGACGATCAGCATTTCGATCATGCCGAGCGTCGAATAGGCCGGCCGAAAGGCCTTGGCTGCGGCGCGCTTGAGCAAGTCCAGGTCCTCGGCCGCTGTATGCGCGCCGCCAGAGCGAAAATCGACGATCGCGCTCGCCCAGTCGCGCATTGCTCCCTCGGGCAGCAATTGCCCAAGAAGAGGCGCGGCGCAGGCTCCGCACGCGTCGAGGCGGGTTTGGATGGCGCGCAGGCTCTCCTCGGCGCCGTTCGCTTCGGCCGCCGGCAGGGCGTCGAGCCGCAACGACTCGAACAGGCCCGTGCCGGCGATTTCGCCGACGGCCTCGCGGCCGGTGAGACGGTCGCTGGGATTGCGGCCAGTCAACATCGACGGAAGCTCGGCGATCGAACGGCCGAGCCGCGCGACGGCCGTCTGTGTCGAGGAGAAGTCAATTGAGAAGATCAGGACCACAACGCCGGCGAGAGCAAAGTCGACCAGGGCGCGAAACAGAACGTCGCCGCTATAGAGTCGCAGCGTCGCCAGCCACAGCGGCTCGCGCGCCTGAGCCCGGTGCGCCAGAACCGGCGACGGCGACTTCGCCGCGTTGGCGGCGCCGGCGGCGGACGAAGCGCCCCGCGCCATATTCCTGCGCACTTCGAAAATGAAGCTCACGACGCCGCGCCTTCGGCCTTCGCTCCGTTATCGCGCGTGCGAACGGCGGAAGCCCCGCCCGTCTCGGCGACAGGCACGATCGCGACCGCGTCGCCGCGCTTGACGATCTCGACCGTTCTCGCACCCGCCGCGCGGGCGTCGATCAGGCCGTCCGTGATTTTCCGCTCGATGTTGCGCGTGATCTCGCGGACGCCGCCGTCGTCGGCGAGGCCTTCCCGATCAATCGCCTCGACAAGGAGCGCCGGATCGATTCCGCCCTCCACGATGGCGAGATTGTATTGCTTGGCGATCGCCTCAATCTCGAGCGCGACGACGCGCGCAATGTCGAGGCCCGCCAACGGCCGGAACGCGAACACCTCGTCGACGCGCGACAGAACCTCCGGAGCGAACTGGGAATCGAGAAGAGCCTTCTTGATCAGCCGATCGAGTTCCTCGAGTGATCCGACGTGCTCGCGCGCCAGCTCGCCAATGCGGCGCGAGGCGGCGTTGGTGGTCAGAATGAAGATTGCCTCGCTGGTGGAAATACGCGCGCCATCGCTGGTCTCGGTGACAAAGCCGTCGTTCCAGGCGGTCAGGAACCGCTTGTGCACGTCGGGATGCGCCTTTTCGAACTCGTCGAGCAGCACAACGCTGTTCGGCCGTTCGCGCAGAGCGGCGGTCAGCGAGCCGTAACTCGTCGAGCCGACATATCCGCGCGCCTGGCCGAACAGGCTCGCCGCCGCGTGCGCCTGGCCGAATTGGCTCATGTCGAAGAAATGCAAGTGGGTGCGGTCGCCGTAGAGCTCCTCGGCCAGCGTCTTGGCGAAATACGTCTTGCCCACTCCGGGCGGGCCCGCCAGGCAGAAGACAGCGATCGGCTTGTCGGGGCGATGGCCGGCGAGGCGGCGACGCAATTGCGTCGCGATCGATCGGATCACGGGATCCTGGCCGATCACCTTCGTTCTGAGCCGCTCATAGAGCGCGTCGGCATCGATGACGTTGGGTGCGCGACGGCGCCCTTCGAAGTCCTGTTCGAGTCGAGCTCGGTTGGTCAGACGATCGAGCACATCCATGATCCACCTCGGCAGGCGATTGGTCTTGCGTAGTAGAATGGCGTACGCGGCGAGCGCCGCCATCGCCGTTGTCAGGGCGGCCATCGGCACGCTGTAGCGCGCCATGAAAATCATGAAGATCGCCGCGCTCATCAACGAGGAAATCGGACCGATCGACATCGGAATCATGGCGCGGCCACCTCGACGTATTGACCGACGCGCAGCGGCGGCAGATGGATCGGGCCGAGCTCGGTCTGAGCGCCGAGCGTCACGCCGCCACCGCCGCCGTCGAGAATCGCGGTGACGCGCACCGGCTCGCCGACGCCAACGGGAACGATCACGTCGCGTTTGGCGTTGCGCAACGTGATCTCCTCGCTATAACCGGCGGAATCGACGCGAACTCGATCGCCGTCTTCGTCGTCGGTGTCCCAGACAGTGACCGCGACCAGCCGAAGGCGCTTGTTCGCCAGATCTTCGCGCAATCGCTTCTTTTCGGCGTCGGGCAGCGCAACCATGCTCCAATTCTCGCCGCCGTTGAGATCGAGGAAAACGGGGTCGAAGGGACGCAGGAATCCGGTCATCTTGGCGGCATCGACCGCCACGGCTCGGTCGGCGACGCTCGCCGGAACGGGCAAGTGTGGCTGCGTCAGGAACCAGCCGACGCCGAGCGACGCCAAAGTCGCGACCCCCGCGCCCGTTAGCAGAGACAGGACGGGCGACGGTCGTGGTGGAAGCAGAACTGGCTCGGGCAGGTCGCCCATCTTCCCGTCCAAGATCTCGCGCGCCGGCGGCAAACGCGAAGATCCCTAGTGCGGGGACTTCTAAAATAGCGTGAAGACGATCGTCGCCGAGGCGCTCGCCGCATCCGACCAGGCGCCCCCGGTGACGCGCTGTAACGCTTCGGCGAATCCGCCAGTCGCCAATCGAAAGCCGCCTTCAGGCCTGGAGAAGCGAGGTGCGGTTGGCGATCGACGCACGCGATCGTCGGAGCGGCCGCGTTCCGACGGGAGATGGAGGCGCCGCCAGGACATTCGCCGGAAGGCGAACGCGGCGATTGCCGACGGTCTTCGTGATTCCGTCAATTCGCCGTTAGACATTTTCGAAAGTTGTCAGCGCGCGTTCCGCAAGACAGCCGCGCGCGGAGGCGCCAAACCGACGCTCCTCGGCTGGACCACGCCCCTCACGGTGGCGAAGGCCTCCGACACAAGCGCTGCGGAGGCGCAAGCCGCACGCGCCCCCGGCCCCGCTCATCTCGCACGCCCAGCGGGTCTACCCTTCGAGCTTGACCCAGGCGCCGTTTGCTTTCGACGACTTCACCGCCGCTTCGACGAAGGCGACGCCTTTGACGCCGTCGACAATGGTGGGGAAGTCGCATTCGGCCGGCGGCTTCTTACCCTCGCGCGCCGCTTTGATCGCCAGCGCGACCTCGGAATAAATGTTGGCGAAACCTTCGAGATAGCCTTCCGGGTGGCCGCCGGGCGTGCGGGTGACGCGCGCCGCCGCGGCGCCGGAACCAGGGCCGCCGCGCGTGACGATGCGCGTCGACTCGCCGAGCGGCGACCAGCGCAGCTGATTGGGATTCTCCTGCGCCCAATGGAAGCCGCCCTTGGTCCCGTAGACGCGCAGCCTGAGGCCGTTCTCGTTGCCGGGCGCGACCTGGCTCGCCCACAGCGCGCCGCGCGCGCCGTTGGCGTAGCGCAGCAGCACCTGGGTGTTATCGTCGAGCTTGCGGCCGGAGACGAACGTCGTGAGATCGGCGCACAGTTCGGCGACGTCGAGGCCCGTCACGTAATCGGCGAGATTGAAGGCGTGGGTGCCGATGTCGCCGAGCGCGCCGCCGCCGCCGGCGCGCGCCGGATCGACGCGCCACTCCGCCTGCTTGTTGCCGGTGGTCTCCGTCGGGCCGCTCAGCCAGTCCTGCGGATACTCGACCTGCACCAGCCGAAGCTCGCCGAGCTCGCCCGCGCGGACCATCTGCCGCATGCAGCGGACCAGCGGGTAGCCGGTGTAGTTGTGGGTGAGCGCGAAGATGCGGCCCGACGCCGCCACCGCGGCCTGCATGCGCTTGGCCTCGAATAGCGACACCGTCAGCGGCTTGTCGCAGATGAGGTGGATGCCCGCCTTGAGCAGAGCGTAGGCCGCCGGGGCATGGACGTGGTTGGGCGTCACGATCGACACGGCCTCGACGCCGTCCGGCCGCGCCGCCTCGGCCTTGGCCATCGCCTCGTAGCTGTCGTAGATGCGGTCAGGCGCAAGACCGAGCGCCTGACCGGAACGACGGGCCTTCTCCGGCGTCGACGACAAGGCGCCGGCGACCAGCTCGTATTGGTCGTCGATTCGCGCGGCGATGCGATGCACCGCGCCGATGAAGGCGCCTTCGCCGCCGCCCACCATGCCGAGCCGGATTCTGCCGCCCAGCTTGGCGTCGCTGCGTCCCTCGATCGTCATGGACTTCTCTCCTTCACTTCAATCCGAGGGTGCGACGAATCATCGACCGGTCGACCGAGCCGGCGGCGAAATCGTCGAACGCCTTTTCGGTCACACGGATGATGTGGCGCTTGATGAACTCGGCGCCCTCGCGCGCGCCGTCCTCGGGATGCTTGAGGCAGCATTCCCATTCGAGCACCGCCCATGACGAGAAGCCGTATTGCGCCATCTTGGAGAAGATCGCCGGGAAGTTGACCTGCCCGTCGCCGAGCGAGCGGAAACGCCCGGCGCGCTCGACCCACGGCGCATAGCCCGAATAGACGCCCTGACGGCCAGTCGGGTTGAATTCCGCGTCCTTAACGTGAAACATCTTCACCCGCTCGTGATAAATGTCGAGGAAGGCGAGATAGTCGAGCTGCTGCAGCACGAAGTGCGACGGGTCGTAGAGGATGTTGCAGCGCTCGTGGCCGCCGACCGCCTCGAGAAAGCGCTCGAAGGTCGCCCCGTCGAACAGGTCTTCGCCCGGGTGGATCTCGTAGGCGACGTCGCAGCCGGCGTCGTCGAAGGCGTCGAGGATCGGCCGCCAGCGGCGCGCGAGTTCCTCAAACGCCGCTTCGATCAACCCAGGCGCGCGCTGCGGCCACGGATAGACGAACGGCCAGGCGAGCGAGCCGGAGAAGGTGGCGTGGGCTTTCAGACCCAGCCGCTTCGACGCCTTGGCGGCGTTCAACATCTGTTCGACCGCCCATTTCTGCCGCGCCGCCGGGTTGCCGTGCACCTCCGCCGGGGCGAAGCCGTCGAACGCTTCGTCGAAAGCCGGATTGACCGCGACGAGCTGGCCCTGCAGATGCGTGGCGAGCTCCGTGACGGCGAGCCCGTGACTCGCCGCGATTCCATTGATCTCGTCGCAATAAGTCTGCGACTCGGCGGCGCGCGCGAGGTCGAAGATCCGACCATCCCAGGCCGCAATCTGCACGCCCTTGTATCCAAGCGAAGCCGCCCATTTGCAGATCGAATCGAATGAATTGAACGGCGCCGCGTCACCGGCGAACTGCGCCAGGAAAATCGCCGGACCCTTGACCATGCCAGCCATGATCGTCCCCTAAAATGAATCCTGCGCGCCAAGCGCGCCTCCAGGAAAACCGGGGAGCGCGGATGCGCTCCCCGTCACGCTTCAGTCGCTCAGAACGGCGAATCCTTGTAGTAGAAGTTCTTCGCGTTCTCCTTGGTCACCAGCGTCGCGTCGAGGATGTAATTGCCGCGCACCGGCATATTCTCTTCAAGGCCGAGCGCGGTGAGATCCATCGCCACCGCCACCATCGCCGGCGGGTAGAGCACGTCGACCGGTATCATCGCGTCGCCGTCCATGACCTTCTTGATCATATCCTTCATGCCGGCGCCGCCGATAACCAACTTGATGTCGGTGCGCTTGGCCTGACTGATCGCCTCGAGGATGCCGACCACCATGTCGTCGTCCTGCGCCCACACGGCGTCGATCTTCGGATGCTTGACCAGGAAGTCCTGCATCACCTTGAACGCGTCGTCTCGGCTCCAGTTGCCATACTGGCTGTCGAGCACCTTGATGTCGGTGCCCTTGATGCCGTCCATGAAGGCGTTGTAGCGCGCTTCGTCGATCGGGATCGGCAAGCCACGGATGATGACGATGTCGCCCTTGCCGCCCATCTTGTCCTTCATGTAGACGGCCGCGTTGCGGCCGATGCCGGGATTGTCGCCGCCGACATACAAGTCGTAGATCGAATGGTCGGTCGAGATGCGGTCGACGACCGTGACGAAGGTCCCCTTGCTCTTGACCTTACGAATCGGGTCGGTCAGGACGTTGGGATCGTGCGGCAGGACGACCAGCGCGTTGATGCCCTGGGTCGAGAGGTCCTCGAGCGCGTTGGCCTGCGCGGCGGGATCGGGCGAGGTCTTCACGATCACCTTCAGCCCCGGATATTTCTTTTCCAGCGCCTTCGCTTCTTCCGTGGCGTGATAGACGATGCCGCCCGTCCAGCCGTGATCCGCCGCGGGGATCGACACCGCCATCACTTTGTCTTGCGCATAGGCCGCGCCCGTCAGGAGGCCGAGGACGGCCACGCTCGCCAGAATTCGTTTCATGTCTCCACTCCCTTTATTCTGAGGGGGCGCCGATTCGAGGTCGCCCCTCTCGCTACGCTTCATCGGCCCTGCGCCAGGCTGCGCTGCGCGAGCATCGCGATGATGATGATCGCGCCTTGAACCGCGCCGATGAGGTATTCGCTGACCAGATTTGAAAGCAGCATGATGTTGCCGATGACCTCGAGGATGAGCGCGCCGGCGATCGTCCCCCACATCCGGCCTACGCCGCCCTTGAGCCGCGTGCCGCCGACCACGACGGCGGTGATCGCGGTCAGCTCCCAACCGAGCCCGGTCGTCGAACTGGCCGAACTCAGCCGCGGCACATAGACGATGACGGCGATGGCGACGCAGAGCCCCTGCAGCACGTAGGTGATCGTGCGCACGCGCGCGACGCTGATGCCGGAATAACGCGCGACGTCCTCGTTCGAGCCGACCGCGCGCACGTGCCGCCCGTAGGCCGTCTTGTAGAGAATGAAAGCCCCGACGATCGCCACGCCGAGGATGACCAGAACCGGATAAGGCACGCCGAACAAATCGCCGAAATAGACCTGACGGTAGGCGGCCCGAACGTCGCTGCTCTTGATGGTGATCGACCCCCCCTGCGCGAGCCAAGTCAGCAGCGAGCGGAAGATGCCCATCGAGCCCAATGTGACGATGAACGGCTCGATCTTGCCGAGCGTCGACGTCAATCCGTTGAACAGGCCGCACAGCGCGCCGGCCGCCAGCGACAGCGCCATCGCCGCGATGATCAGCAACGTCGGGTCGGCGATGAGTCCGCTGTTGAGAAACAGAATCACGAGGCCGGAGACCAAGGCCGCCATCGCGCCGACCGACAGGTCGAGCCCGCCGCCGACGATGACCAGCGTCTGCCCGACGGCGATCGTGGCGATGAAGGTGCTGCGCGCCAGCACGTTGGTGATGTTGTCCAAGCCGATGAAACGCGGATTGACCAGCACGCCCAAGACGCAAAGCAGCGCGAGCGCCATGAACGGCGCGACGGCGCCGATCTCGAAGCGCGACCTCGTCGGGATCGCGGTTTCGTGCGTCGCTTGAGTCATTTATGCGCTTCCCCCACTGGCGCGTCGACGCCCGTCGCCAACACGACGATGGCGTGCTCCGTCATCGCGTCGCCCGCCACCTCGCCGACGATCCGCCCGTTGCGCATGACGATGATGCGGTGGCAGACGCCGATGAGCTCCGTCATTTCCGACGATATGACGATCACCGATCGGCCCTCCGCGGCGAGCGCGACGATGAAGCGATAAATCTGCTGCTTGGCGCCGATGTCGACGCCGCGCGTCGGCTCGTCGATGACGACAAGCTTCGGATCGAGCTGCAACATCTTGGCGATGAGCAGCTTCTGCTGGTTGCCGCCCGACATCTGGCCGGCCAGGATTCCCTTGTCGCCGACGCGGATGTCGAAGCGGCGAATCGCTTGGTCGAGCGCGCGCTCTTCCTTGGCGCGATCGACCAGCGGCCCGCGCTGGAACCGCTCGAGCGCCGCCAGCGTCAGGTTGGTGGCCGCCGTCTCTTCCAGCAGCAGCCCTTTGCCCTTGCGGTCTTCGGTCAGATAGACGGCGCCGGCGTTCATGGCGCTGCGCGCGTCGGGCCAGCGTTGCGCGACGCCGTCGATGCGGATCTCGCCGCCGCCCTTGCGCAGACCGAACAACGCCTCGAACAACTCGGTCCGGCCGGCCCCGATCAGGCCGGAAAAGCCGAGAATCTCACCCGGACGGACCGAAAAGCTCGCGTCTTCCGCGAAGCCGGCCGCGTTGAAGCCGGAGACGAGGAAGGCCGGCTCGCCAGTCGGCGCGGGCGCGCGCGGCGGGTAGAGCGCCAGCAGGTCGCGGCCGACCATCAGACGCGCCATGTCGACCGGCTGCAATTCCGCTGCAGGAGAGGTCACGACATGCTTGCCGTCGCGCAGCACCGTGACGACGTCGGCGATCGCTTTCACCTCTTCCAGACGGTGCGAAATGTAGACGACCGCGATCCCCTTCGCCCTGAGTTCTCGGATCAGCCTGAGCAACGCCCCGGTTTCGACCGGCGTGAGCGAGGCCGTCGGTTCGTCGAAAATGGCGATGCGGTGCGGAACCGCCAGCGCGCGCGCGATCTGGGCGAGTTGCCGCCGGGCGATGGAGAGCCGCTGCACCGGCACGGTGACGGAAACGTCGACGCCGAAGACGCGCATCGCCTCTTCGGCGCGCGCGTTCATCGTCCGGTCGTCGACGGCGACGCCGCGAGGCAACTCGCGGCCGAGAAACATGTTCTCGGCGATCGACAGATCGGGCGCGAGCATGATCTCCTGGTGGACCAGCACGATGCCGCGCCGCTCGGCGTCGACCGGCCCGCGCAGGGTCAGCGGCGCGCCGTCGAATCTGAGCGAACCGCGCGTCGGGTCGAGGTGACCGCTGATGATCTTCATCAAGGTCGACTTGCCGGCGCCGTTTTCGCCGATGATCGCGTG
>Ga0181535_10003284_pt1 | contig 18919 bp, 14 predicted proteins | sample PEATcosm2014_Bin_44_FD_119774 | JGI IMG/M metagenome (GOLD analysis project Ga0181535, IMG submission 119774) | Peatland microbial communities from MTU Mesocosm Facility, Houghton, MI, USA - PEATcosm2014_Bin17_30_metaG | ecosystem: Environmental > Terrestrial > Soil > Wetlands > Peat | place... | reverse complement strand
GACAGTACTGGTGTAGGTGTAGAACGGCGAAGAGTTGGTGTCGTTGGGGCTGCCGTTCAGCGTGATCGAGTAGTAGCAAGGCGCAGTGCAGCCGCTGCCGCTGTTGTAGTAGGCAGCGGCCGTCGCCGCGAGCGTGGGCGTTGTTACCGTACTGCCTGAAGTAAGGGACGGTCTGAGAAGCACCAGGCTGGCGACACCTGAACTGACCTGGATATAGGCGATCTGCTTCCCATCCGACGAAAGCACCGGTGAAAGGGTCGCCGTTCCGCCGCCCGTATTGTAGGCAAACGCGACCGTTGGCCCGCTGTTGGACGTGCACGTTGTCTTATAGAGGTTGGTGTATCCGATCACCTCGGCTTGCGACGATGAGCCGGCGACGCCCGTAGGATACACGATGAAATCGGAACAGCTCGGCGCTTCACCAGCGTAATTCTCGTTGTACTTGGCGGGGTAGGTATTGGGGTTGATCCCCGTGCTGCCGGTCAATGCGGTATTAGTCCACGTGGTGGCTAGGTCGAAATTTGTGCCTGTTCCGGTCGTGCTGGTCAACTGGATGCTGTCAGTCGCGCCCGAACCGATCTCTCCTGCGCCTGCGCCTGTGGCGGTGATGGTGAATTGGTTGGTGTGAATCCCGGTACCTTGCGTGGCGGTTACGCCGACCAGATTGCCGCACCCCGCGGTATTAACGAGGCTGACGAGGTTGGCCGCGTCGGTGCTTGCAGTGGCGCTTCGTGTAAAGCTTCCTGTATAGGTAGTCCCCGTTGAAAGCACGCATGTGCCGGTGCCGGTGGTCGCCGCCGATAGCTTAATGGTACCTACCCCGGCCGTGATGGTCAGCGAGGAGGTGCTGTCCGGTTCGCCCGAAAACGTACCTGTGGCGTTGGCTGCGATTGAAGTTCCAAGCAGCATGCTCCAGTCCCGCTTGATCGAAGACTCATCATGTCCCCATCCGCCCCAGCGCGGAGGCGCGCTACGCCTGCGTCGCTGCATCATGTAGCGCTCGTCGTTGACGATCCTCAGCCACTTGTCATACTCGCCTCGCTGCCGCGCCTCCTGCTCGGTGCCGGGATTGGAAAACACCACGTGGTGGCTGCTCCAGTCTTCGACGTACCCTTGGGAATGCGAAGGTCCCTCCGTCTTCTCCTGCGCGAACGAAGGAACAGCAATGGCCGCGAGCGCGACCAGCACGAAAGTGAACAACGACCGCATGGAAGCACGATTTGCACACGACACGATGGGCATCTCCGGTTGAATCGTTTTTTGGCTGGTCCTGAACTGGCGCGTTGTTCGGAAACTAAGCGAGAGCCGTGCCAATTCGCGAAATCTGGGGAGCATATTGCATTGGATTGTAGCCCTATTGGAACAGATTTTGACTACAACTTTCGCGAAGATGAACCACTCTTAGCGACTCTGTTTTGTGGATTTCTAGTCCGAAATCCGACGCGTAAGACAAGCGACATACAAGTCGGCGCGATCAGTACGGAGCCGAAAGAAAGCGCTGGTCAGAAATTTGGTCATCGAAGATCGATCCGCTGAGATCACTTCCGTGACATTTCAAATTAGTTTGATGATTGGGCACGATCTCCTACGGCCGAATGGCGATTCTTCCAATCATCTCGTTGAATGAACTGCAATAGTTTGGCGACCTCTCAGAATGGGCCAGGTTTACGCCTATTTTTCCACACACAGAGCGGAACATTCTCCTTGCATTGTAGGGATGGTGTCGGCGCAAGATAGTGAGAACATTCCATGCGCAGAAGAGCTGTCAATTTTGGCGCGCCGCAAGAGTCGATTCTTTGAAATCGACCAGCCAGTCCGAGGGCATTAGCTCACGTACTGAATAGCGCATGCATCTGCGTTTAGGTTTATCTCGTTGTTCGATCACTTCAATTGGAGTTTATTTTCCCCGATGCCATCTCAGAATGAAGTCTGCGTTCAAGAACCTGCGATTTTCCCCGATGAAACCAACGCCACGCTGCCGGATGTAGTGGGACAAGCGCCCTGGCAGGTCCTACACGTCCGTTCAAACTATGAAAAAAGAGTGGCGCAGCATCTCAAGGTTCGATCGGTAGAGCACTACCTGCCACTTTATCGCGAGCGCGTGAAATGGACGGACAGGATCGCCCTGACGGAGCGTCCGTTGTTTACGGGATACGTATTCGTCCGATTCTCGCCCGAATCGAGGATCAAAGTCATCAGCATCTCCGGCGTCGTTCGCTCCCTCGGCGACGATCAACGGAGCCTGGTCAGCTGCGGGGAGATGGAGAGAATCCGGCAAGGGCTCTCGAGTGGATTGCTGTTGCGTCCGCATCCTTATGTCACGGTGGGCCAGAACGTGCGAGTCCGCAGTGGGGTATTCGAAGGCGTGGAAGGCGTGGTGACGGAGTTGCGTCAACAGTGCAAGGTCATCATCGCCTTGGCTGCAGCACGGCAGTGTTTTTCCCTTGAACTGGCATTAGGTGATATTGAGGTGCTCCGAATGCATCCTGTTGTTACGAGCGCACCCGCCGCGCAGGCGGCGTTTGGGTACGGCGACTGACGCATTTCCTCGGTGCCTGCAATTTTGGAGCCAGGATCGACGGGGTTTCCGTCAAAATAGTCTCTATATTTTGCTGCTACGACGGCTGCGGCTGAAGTTGTTCCCAAATCCAATCATCCATTCGTTCAAGGCCTCACGGAATTGCCGCGAAGGTTCTGCTTTTTTGTCTCGCGTCAGCGGCCGCACTCTTTCCAGATGCGTTCCAGGAAAGACGAAGATTCAAGCCCAGGAGCACCCCGGCCGTGATACCAAAGAAATCAGAGACCGTGCTTTCCGCCCTAACACCGTGCCAATTCCACATCGCTACAGCGGCCCCGCTCATGACGCTGCACGCGACGATTGCCAAACTGAATACAATCGCCCCTTTCGTGCGCCAAATGGCGCACGGAATCGAAGTGACTGCAGCGTAAACGAGAAAATGCAGCCATCGGTTTGCTGGAGGGGAGGTGAAAAGCACATTCCCGAGAAAGGAGATTAGCAGCGCACCCGCGACAAGCAAAACCCAGAGGCAGCGCAGCCAGATGCGATTAATCATGGGTACCACTCCTTACTTTCAGAGACTCTCCGTCGGCTAGTTTTTCCTGCAATATCCTGGTAACGGAATCGACGAAGAGAACGGCTGATGCGCCTGAACTGCCGACGCCGGCCTCACGCCACAGGCTAATATGTCCGCGTCCGGGAAAATCGATGCGCACCTGCCAACCAGCATTGATTCCCCAACGATGCAAACCATCACCTAGATCGAGGACGGCGCCGGAAAACCCGAACTTCGGGCAAGCATCGCGAAGCGACTCCCAACACTGCGTGTAACTCATCTGCCCGCGGACTTCCTGATGGAATTGCTCCAATGCGAGCTGAGCGCTCAGTGCGCTCCGAAACGCGCCGCCGAACAGAATTCTGCCGGCGGCATTAAACTCTGTGTACCCGAGACGTCCTAAGCCGAGCCACGAGGCGAGAATGACGATCACAATGACAAACGCCCGATAGTGATCTTGGCAGATGGTCATCAGCAAGGCAGCTGTCGAACCAATCGCGCAGATTCCGTAGATCACCAGAGAGACATCCCGAGGCGCGAGTCCGAGAGCCAGAAGTTTGTGGTGTATATGCGCGCGATCGGCACTGAAGATTGGACGGCCGCGGAGCGCTCGACGCACAATCGATAAGCCTACATCGAGGATGGGAACGGCGAGCACGAGAAGAGGAGCTGTCAGGCCGAGGGCAGTGGCTGATTTCGCGCTCCACATGGCCCCAAAGCAACCGAAGAGAAAGCCAAGAGTGAGGCTGCCGCTGTCGCCGAGAAAAACACTGGCCGGCTGAAAATTGTAGCGGAGAAATCCGAGCAGAGCCCCGGCCAGAGGGGCGACAACGAAGGCCATCGTAAAATTGTGGGCCAGCAGAGCCGCACCCGCCATCGTTAGGGCGGCAAACAAACTTACTCCGACTGCGAGTCCGTCGACGCCATCAATGAGATTGATCGCGTTGCTGCAAAGCACAATCCAGAAAACGGTAACCAGGAAGCTGAACGCGGCGCCGAACGGGTGACCAGCGAATGCATTGACGCGAATACCGCAACTCCACGCGTAGGTCGCCGCAGCGAGTTGCCCTGCAAATTTGATCCATGGGCGCACTGTGACGATGTCGTCAACGAGTCCGACCGCAAACACAACGGCAAGAGCCGGCGCAAGCCTGATCAAGAATGGCAAGTCTTCACGGACAATATGGCCCGAGCTTAGTCCTGCGGCGAGCAACAACGCGTATGCGCAAAGAACCGACGCAAAGATCGCGACCCCGCCAACTCGTGGAGTGGGCGTGATATGGATCTTTCGTTGCTGATCTGGCTGATCCACCAGCCCAAAATGCCAGGCCAGATTTCTCACCAGCGGCGTCAGAACGAGCGCCAGGATGACAGATGTGAGGAAAAGAAAGATCAAAGCGTACATAATTCGTTCAGTCGCTTCCGTGCCCGAGATGCATCGGGCTTGTGTGGCTCCCTTTGCCTTGGCCCAGTGCACTACCTTGTGCGCTGAGCACGGCGCGGTTGCTCATCGAAAATGCTTCGCCGCCGGTCCATCACCTTCAACCGGGACGCATATTTTGCTAGTTCCATTTCGCACAGACATTGAGCACAAGACTGCGATGAAAAACCTCACTGGCTCTCAAAACCAGATAACCGCCGATGTTGACTGCGTATCGCATTAGTCGCAGGTGGGGCCGAAAACGATCTCTCGCCCGTCCCGATTGCGGTTCGGTACACTTCTTCGAGGGCGGTCATCTTGCTCTGCCATGAGTATGCCCGGCTTCGAACCGCAGCTCCCTCCGCAAGTTCGCTGCGCAAATCCTCGTTGCTGTAAAGCGAGACAAGGGCATCCGCCAAACCAGCAACAATCTTTTGAACAGAAACGGGAGGAATTTTGATTCCGCAACTACTCGTAACAAGATCCGCGAACCCGCAATGATCCAGGCAGACGATGGGAAGGCCTAGGGCGATTGCCTCCACTGCTACTGTTGAGGTCAATTCTTCGAGGCTGGTGATGACAAAAACGTGGCAGCCCTTCATTGCTTCAAGCGCAAGATCTCTGGACAGTTGGCCACGCCAATGGCAGTTTTGGCCTACGCGAAGACGTTTTGCCAATTTTCGCCATGCCCCGCTGGAAGGCCCGTCCCCCAGGATTTCAAGACGGTAACGTAAATCAGGTGGCAGCCGGGCCACAGCATGAAGAAGAAGGGGCAACGCTTTCCTGGGAATGTGGAGACCACTCCAACAAATCCGCAGCGGTTCGTCGTTCAATCGGGGGCACGTTTTTCCATGGGTCAACTCCGGCAGGCCAACCTCGCAGATAATTTGGCTTTGAGCGTTGAAATGTCGTAGTAGAGCCTTCCGAATATCAGGGGTGGCGGCGATTACGGCGCCATGCGACTGCCGAAGCGCCTTTCTTGGCCCACGGAGCAGGTGAATCTGAAGCGTGTTGATGAGGTTCCTTCCAGCGTAGTAGATTGCGCCTTTGATACCCAGTGCGGGAAACAGGTGGCGAGGCATATTCATCAGGCCGCCGATAGGACCCCAAACGAATGGAATCCCTAATTGATAAAACTTCCCTGGAAAGCGCCAACCAACATATGTAATGAGATGCACAAGGTCGTATGAATCTTGTTCGGTCTCGCATCGGGCAATCTGAAGAGCGGAATCTAGCCAAGCCTGGTAAGCAAGATTCATGACCGGCTTTGCGGCAGAGTTTTCTATTGCCAGCCACAAACCATGAGGCCGGTAGTGCCAAGCCCGATTCTTCACGTAAATAAAACGAAGATTGGGCTCTTCGCTGTCCAGACGGTCGCGGCGATATCGCTCTATGTCGTTTGCATTAAAATCCGCAGTAATTACGGTGACATCATGATTTTCAGATATTGCCTTAACCCACCCCCAGCCGACGCCAAATTCCGATCCTCGGTCGGGGTTACATGCATAAGCAATGGCGAGCACACGCAAACGCTTCACCTTCTATAAACCCCGTTTCCTGCCAGCGACAGCGCATTCACGGGCGACAAGATTACACGTTGTTCTATACCCATTGTTTGCCATCGCCGGGAGTTTTTCGCCGCAATCCAAAGCGTTTCCAAATAGACAAACACTGCGACCATCACGAGTAGATCGACAGAGAAGCTTGCCGTTGTGGTTTCGGGAATTGCACGGACAGAAAAGAACATCATCACGGTTCCGCATTCAAGAACCAAGCGTCGATCCTCTGGGGCAAGGAAGGCGTTGCGCTTGAGCAACCTTAGAAACAGTAACCAGCCGGCAATCCATGAGCAGCAATATGGGATGGCGCCCATCGCACCACCATTGAGCATCGCCTGGAGAAAGGAGTTGTGGACATGCTCGCCGATCATCATGCGGTCTGCCCATTGACCGCGGCCAAAAAACGGTGCACCTGCAAACGCCTCCAATCCATTCGAGTAGGCGCGCGTGCGTCCCGTCATACTTTGGAATTCCTCCGAGCTTTGGCCTCGCATGAGATAAGTGACGACCCCGCTCGATGCACGTTCCGGGGTCGCGATCAGGACCAGGCAGACAACTGCAACGGCCGCAAAGGGCAGCGCGTATCGCCGCATGCGGCCTGAAATGAGGAGAATGAAAAGGAGTGCCGCGACTGCGCCAAAAACCGCACCGCGCGACTGCATACGGTAAACAATGTAAAACGAAACGCCAGCGACACCCAAATAGAAGGCCAAGAGAATCTTTTTGGAGGTATAAAACGCTCTGACGATGCAGACCAGGCCTGGGATCGCAGCCCATCGAGCCACGCCGGACGAACGGGAAAGATCGTTGAGTGTCCCCTCGATACCATAAGCTGAAGTCGCGCCGCCGAATATCAAATCTCCGCCGCGGTAAGCAATGATGCCGGCAACGATGAACGTGGCCGCCCATGTGATCTGCAATAGAAGACGGGTCGTGCCAACCGGGTCACTTCTGAGGGGGAACAATAAAGATGCGCAAAGGGTAGCGAGGAAGGCAATTGACCAGTAGGCCGAGATCCACGGCTCCGGCGAAAACACGGTTGCAAACGTTGCGATTGCTCCATAAAAGAGCAGAAGGCGCGATGGGCCACTCCAGGCCAGGTGGATCTGGCGCCGGCCGAGAAGCAGGAAACCGGCAAGCGGCAGGACTGCGAATGGCAACGCCGCGCGAATAAGAAGCTGCCAGGCATCGATGCTTTCCGGCCGTTGGAGATCCCAGAAGCCGGAGTCCAGATTCAGCCAAAGACAGGCCCAGAGCAGAATCGGAACTACCGGCCAGTTCTGCAGGCGACCGATATTGAAGGTTAAGGCGCGCAAAGTTCCTCGAGGTTGCCCGCGGCACGAGCCAAAAGTGATCGGTTGCGGTGGATGAGTCCACTTAGGACCGAGATGATCATTCTTATGAAAAGGCCGGCATAGCAGCGGCCGATAGACAGCCCGTGCTTCCGAACAAAATGAAGACGGTTCCTGACTTCCACCCGGCCGAACTGCCGCATGGATACCCGGCCTTCTGTGGACGGAAAGTGAAAGAAACCTGCATCAGCGACAATCGCCAATCGGCCCATCCGGCTAAGGCTATAACTCAGGTCGAGGTCTTCAAGGTAGCTGTAACTCTCAAAGGTTTCGTCAAACATCTTTAGCTGAAAAACTTTCCGGCGAAAGAGTACTGCCCCGGAAGGAAGCCAATCGACAAACTTAGTACTTGAAATTTCACCAGTCACGGTTTGCCAGCCGCTCAAAGAAACGCTGCCCGTTTCACGGGAATAGAGACCAAGGCGCTCGGCAAGTCGGCTGTGCTTTAGAAATGTGCCGTGCCGGCGAGGAGAATTGCGCATGTTGAACGCCGCTCCAAGGACGTCGGGTGGGGCCGCACTCCAGAAGTGAAGCATTCGCGCAAATGCATTCGGCTCAAAAGTCGTATCGTCATCGGCAAACCCTATCAAAGTTGAAGCGGGATCGCAGGCCAATATACCGGCATTTCGCTGAGCGGAGGCTGATGGCGGCCAATGTTTTAAATACCGGATCGTCAGTTCCGGGAAGCGCGCCACGCCCGGCTCAGCCGGCTCGCTGCTCGCGTCTACGACCACAATCTCGGCTGGCGGCGCCTCTTGGAGACGCAAGCTTTCGAGAAGCCTCTCGAGATCGCCAGGTCTATCTTTCGTTGCAACAACCAGAGAAATCGAGTGCATAGCGGCGTTTATGCGTGACACAGTCAATAGCGGTAAATCCAAGATGCGACCCGACGCTTAATGCTTTGCTTTACGAGATACCGCAAAGAGAAGACTTGCGGAAGATCCCAGCTTCCCGACATCCCGTCGCACACCGGCGTACACGGCAGCGGCGCCCACTTTCCGCCCGACAAGAGGGTTCGGTGTACGCATTGGGCCATGAGATGTTCAATGATGACACCCCTGTTTTCGTCCAGCTCATCCTGGTACGGAAGCAAGTGCCGCAGCGCGATCTCAGGCCTGAAAGCGACCGTTCTGGTATCGCCGTAGGCCAGGTAATTGTGGACGTCGCAAAGAAGTTCCGCCGTGGAATCTGATATGCGTCTGATGATTTCAGTTGGATTGCGATAAACATAGCGTCCCGAGACCTTCACGATATAGCGATACCGGGAGAGCTCTGGCAGATTCTCGAATGCATGTTTGAGCATCTCGATCTCCCCGTACCCTTTACCGAATCGTTCGGCTCCGGAGTTTCCGGTGAACGACAGGAAACGAATGGAATTAGTCATTCCCGCGCGCTGAGCTGCAGCATGAAACTCAGATAAGTCGGCGCCGGAATTCTCGCAAAAGACAAGGTCGGCCTTAACCTCACGATGCAACCACGAATTGAGGCCGCTGAGATAGTCCAGCTTTCTTACTTCAGGATTCGATCGTTTGACGACGGGCGTATTTCCGCAATGGATTGTAGCGGTTATGAAAACGAGAATGTCAAACATAAACTTCTGCGCCGGCGCTTATGCACCGGCTTGCGTCACGCGCAAACTGCTGCGCGCTGAATCGTCGCGTCCGCGCTGATAAATGCATTCGCAGCTTCTCCTGGAGCGCCGGGCTCTCCAATGCAGCCGAGATTGCTTCGACCGCCTCGCTCTTGTCAGAAAAAAGAAGATTGGGTTGGTCGAGAATCTCAGCTTGGCCGCCGTCGTTGGGAGCGAAAACAATCGCTCCCGCATGAATCATCTCGGCAACGGAGATTCCGAATGGCTCGGCACTGCGGGTCTGGATCCCGTAACGGCAGCAGGCAAGAATTTCCGTTTTTCGATCTCCTGTTACAAAGCCTTCAGGAAAAATCCAATCGGCATGGTTTTGACAGAGCGCGGCAATCTTACGGCCGTATGAGTCACCTCCGATTTGGCCGCAAAGATGAAACCGAATCGCATGGCCGCGCTGCCGCACCGATTCAAGAATTGCGATTGCGTCTTCAATTCGCTTCTCCGGCGCGACGCGTCCAATCATCACGAAGGCGTTCTCCTTGTCCTGCCATGCAACCTCAGGAAATTCGCCGCATACAGGCGGGTAGACGACTGCGGCACATTCAACCCCGCAAACCTCTCGCAACAACTCCACGGTCCAGTGCGAATTGGCGATGATTTTGTCTTCCCGCAGAGGATCGCGACCGGAGAGATTCTGATAACGATGGGCTATATCCAAATAAATCCGCCGCAACCATGAGTCGCGATAGATGAATCCGGGAGCAACAGGATCGAGCCGCTCGCGCAATCGCTGATGCCAGCTGAAATCGGCGATAAAATGCACCGCCGGCAAGCCCCAATCGGTTAGGTTATATGCGCTGATACGGACGTCATATTCGTCGGCGATCTTTCGAGCGAAGCGTTGGAAGCAGGCCGCGCGCAACGCAGCCGCATCCAGTCTTCGCGCGGGCCACGGAATTGGAGCAATTCGCACCTTGACTTGCTCTGCATTGACCTGTGTCCCGTAATGTGCGTTCAGCTCCGGCAGATCCCAGCCACCGGTGGTGAGAACAGTGACGTCGTGATCGTCCTTCAGAGCTTCGACCAACCACATCGCCACCGCCTCTGACCCGCCACGGCCGAATCGCGGATGGCCGATGATGATGCGCTTACACATCAATCGTTTTGACCTCCATTTTCAGCGTTTACAACGCTCACGAGGGTGCGTTGATGCGGATCAAGGGACACGAATATGGGTGCGTGCTACCTCGCGCGCTGCGCGCAGCCGATCCTTTAAAGGCTCCGGCAGACGGAACCACCAAGCTGGCCTCAACCCCTGAGCTAACGCGCAATCATCCAACGGCTCAACGGGCTTGATCTTGCCCGGTTGCGAGAGGACTTCCTGAAACAGTTCCTCGTACGAATCTGCCATACGATCCAGGCTGAATTTGCTTGCGGCTTCCCTGGCGTGATTGCGCATCGTCGTCAAGCGGTTCCGATCATTCCACAAATCGAGCAGATGCATGGCGGCCCGCTTCACATCTCCTACTGGGAACAGCAAACCACTCACCCCGTCCTCGATAATCCAGTCGGTGATGCCCGGCAAACGCGACGCCACAGGAACACAACCGCCTGCCATGGCTTCAATCAGCGTTTTGCCGAAGCCCTCGAATCTCGAAGGAAAGAGAAAAACGTCGTGGCGCTCCATCAAACCTGGAACTTCATTTGGATCAGTCCAGCCAAGGTATTGAACTCGCTCAGCCAACCCAGCTTGAACGAAACGGCTTTTGAGCTCCGGCAGATCCGGACCGTCCCCACTGATGGTCAGCTCCCAGTCTTTTGTGTGGCTGTCAAGCTCGGCGAGAATTTCGGGCAGCCAAAGAAGACCTTTTTGTGCTTTGTCAATCCGGCCATGGCTCAGGATTCGCAAGCGGCTGTTCGCGCGGTTCGTATTCTCGGGCGTGGAAAAACCAGAGAGATCGATGCTGTAAGGAATCAGTTTGACATTGCGACTACGAAAGCTGTAATTGGAAATCAAGTCTTCCTGGATCCTCGGGCTGATGGCTACGGTGGCATTCACGTGCTCGCGAACTGCGCGGGCAGCCCTGTAGCAGGCGAGCGAATTATTGTGCATCACCAGAACCCGGGGAACGGTTGCCGGCAGGTAACGCACAGCGTTAAAGTCGATCTGGTCTCCGAGTGCGTTGCACAAAACAAGGGCCGGAGATAATTCCGCGATCCGCACAGCAATCGCTTTCGTCCTCTCCCCGATCCCTTGTGCGTCAGGCACAAGGAGCTCTCCTTCAATAACGTCGGTGTCCGCCTCTTCGCCCGCCATTAACCGTTTGTGCAATGCTCCGGAGCAGAGCCAGGTCATAGAGTGCCCGCGCGCGCCCAGCTTGCGCGAAAGCTCGCAATAGAAGCGATAAACTCCGCAACGGATTGGGGCCAGAAGAGTGACGATATGCATAAGCTGTAAATAGAGCCGATCAGCGAGATCGGTTGCGGTTTCCGTTTTTCGCTACCGCAGTGCTCTTACGCGAGACTCGGCGGAACCGTTCGCACTAGCTCCCATTCTCAAAAGCATCGATGACGTCGCAGATGCGCTTTCCAAAACCGCGATGTTGCATTGTGCAGTCGTAAGAATCCTCATCGATCGCGCGCGGGATTCGCTGTTTCCTCGACCTCAAGAAACATTCGGCCAGAGCGAGTCGTGTCTGAAAGGGGTCATCAACATCGGTAACCGCACCGAGATCATCGTGTTCCACTGTCCATCCGATCAAACCACCGCTGGAGGCCACGATCGGCGCGCCTGCCGTACGGGCAATCTCCAATACTCCGCTCGGCCCCTTATGTGTTGGGCACCCAATCCATACCGCGTCCGATGCTGAAAACGCGGCTCTCTCGAGTTCGGATGACGCGTATCCGAACATCTCTTGAATTTGTTGATTCGCCTTGAGCCTTTCGGCGCTTTTTGAGTTGAGTAATTCCATGGTGCTCGCGTTCGGCGATCCAACCAGTAGGATCAGCACGTTACTCATGTCAGGATGGTCGACAGCGGCAAACAGTTGCGGCAGGCCCTTGTGGTCGGCCCCGAGCGCGCCGTAACAGAGAACGACGCGCCAATGCTGGTCGATTCCCAAAAAGCGCCGGGCCTGATCCATAGGCAGCGCCGTTTTCCATTGAGGCTCGATTTCCTTCACATAGCGGACTTTATTCCCGGTTTCTACGGGGAGGTTTCGGTTGCTCGAAGATAAAGCCGGGTTGGTCGTGATGATTCCTCTGAATCTCTTCAATCGGAAAAAGCGTCGGACCACTGAGAGGCCGGCTTTCTGCTTGAAAGACTGGCCCGAATGACCGCTGTCATTTGTGAGCCCGTCCAGAGATCCGAACACGATGGTGCTTACTCCGCATCGCATCCGAGGAAGCGCGACCAGGCCGATCGCAAAAGCAGTGTGGTTTTGATCACCGTCCATAATCAGGAGGTGGTCGCACCCGCGCTTGGCCGCAATAACGCAATAGGCACGAATTGTCGCGATCCATCCTTTGATCCGTGCCTGCGCGGTAGATGGCTCGGCGCCGCCAATGGAATGAGCGGTGGGCCAGTGGGGCGAAAGAAGTAAATTTCCATGCCCGCCTCCATTGAGGTCCCGCACATACTCACACAACTTCGGCGGAGCGAAAACGTTGACAGACCACTCTCGTCTGCACGCTTCCTCAACCATGCTGGACAGGTATTCCGGCAAGTGCCCCGCGACCCCGTTAAATCGGGGATGGCTGAGGATGCAGAGCCGCAACGGCCGAGAGGACTTCATGCCCTCGAGACTTCGCTCAGCGGGAGCGAAGTCCGCAGTTGGTTCAGCGATCAAGTTCACAGGCGACATTTGGCGATTTCGTCCCTCTTCGCCCGACACCATTCTCGGATCAGGAGTACCAGCACCTGGGCAGGGTTAAATGCTTTCTGGCCGTGCTGTCGGCGTCAAGGCGATGTGGGAAGTCGCTGCGCGGGACGGCAGTCTTCGCGCGACTCCTGTTTAGGAACGTAAACTCAATCACCGGCGGAATTTCAATCCCTCCGCTTCGAACAACGTCAAAACCGTTATTGGGATGAGCATGCACAACATAAAAATAGTTGAGAAGCTTCTCAAGACACGAGGCGTAAAACCGGAAGGCAAACCAGTCGAAGAGTCTGTCCAGCCAATGGAACTCGATGACGATGATTCTGAACTGTTTCAGAAGGCTGTCGGGCGCGTTCAAAATCACTTCGTATTCCGCGCCCTCTATATCCATCTGCAGGAGGAGGTCGCCAGCATAACCTCCGAGGTATTTTTCCTTCCACGTGCCAAGGGTGAAGAAGTTTGCACGATCAGATGCGCCGAGAAACTTCCTGTCGAAGACGAACTCCGGGCGCATGATTGGCGGCGCATCGACCGAGTAGTCAGCCAGAAAGGAGCGAATATGGCGATCGGCGAGTTGATCCTCAAAACTCGCAACTCTGCTGACTCCGGGAGAGAAACAATATTCGATGCCTTCAAGATCGTCGGGGATTAGGTATCCTCCGTCGCAATTGCCTCCGACCCGGACCAGCTCAATCCCGCAATCGAGTGGCCGTAACTTTTTTATGAGGGCCAAGAGTTCGGACCGCGTTGTCTTATGCCCGACATACATGTCAAGTTCAAGGAGCGCGGAACGGGCGATGGATTTAGCCGCGTCCTTCATGAGCATCGACGCTCCGGTTGACCCATCTCGATAAGAGCCGCTACGACGTTCATGGGCAAACGAATCCAGTCGCCACGCGGACTTCACGCCCTCAGAAATGTGTCGGCGGGAGTCAGGTCCGCCGTTGGTTCAGCGATCGGGTTCAAAGGTGGCATTTGTGGAGCAGTATCTCAGTCCATTCTTACCGGATCAGCGTCGCTTCAGCTCTGCGGCGGCCGCTTGATAGCGGAGCTAAAAGCCTCCCCAAAAGCCGCTTGGCCGCTACTCGAGGAGATGAGGCAGCCGCACGAAAAAGGAACTGCGCGGCCGTCGTGTAACAGTGTGCGTCAAGACTTAGACGGGAATGCCACCAGTGAGCCTGAGCGAGAAATCGGGAATCGCATCTCATCTCTTGGATGTAGCCCTTTAGCTCCAGAAGCAACTTGGAAGCAGACTCCCGATTGCCCGCCGACCTTAGCCTCCCCGTCCAGTGAAGAAAGGTGTTCGTCAGGTTCGCGGCGATCTCATCGTCGCTGTAGCCAAGCTGCCGCAAAACCTTGAGGAAATCCTTTTCGTCGGCGCGCACGCCGTCTCGGATGGCTTCTCGTGTGGCTCCGCGAAAGGCGGCACGAATGCACATGGTCGACAGATATTGCCGGAGAATGCGCGAAACTGATACCTGATCTCCGTGCACCCGAAATTTGCAAACGATCTCAGGCAGTTTTGCAAGCCGATAATCTTCGACCAGGCGAACCCAAAGGTCGTAATCTTCGACCGTGACGAACAACGGGTCGTATGCCCCGGCGCTCAGCACCTCGGCCCGCCTGAACGCAACGGAGCTATGCACGAGACAGCAGCCGGCCTTCAGATATTCGGCCAGATCCAAACCTGTGAACTGCGTCCCTACTGTCCCGATGTCCTCCCCAGCCGAGCCGATCGTCGCGACTTGGCCGCCGACGAGGACATAGTCTAAGTGTTCTTGAAGGAACCTAACTTGCCTGTCGACTCGATCTGGCATGGCGATATCATCCGCGTCAAGCCTGCAAATATATTCGCCTTGGGCGACCTCAAGTCCACGGTTCAGCGCGGCAATCAGTCCGCGGTGCTCTTCCTCCAATATCCGCAACCGTGGGTCGCGTCCTGCGTATCGGCGGAGAATCTCCCGCGAGGAGTCCGTCGATCCATCGTCCACTGCGACCACTTCAATGTTCTTCTCCGTCTGCCCTAATGCGCTTTCGACAGCCTCGGCGAGATATGCCTCGGCATTGTAGACGGGCATAAGAAACGAAGCGACGGGCCTGTCTCGCGCTCCTCGCTCGGGACGGGTGTTATTGTCTCGCACCAACTTCGCCTCTATCCTGAGTTGAAAAGCTGGCCACACCTTCCCCCTCGCCTTGAAGTCTATTGCGATGCAGTCCCATCGCCAACTCATACTCTCCGCAACTCAAAGACTCATATTCGAAGCTGCTTAGCGCACGCCTATACGCAACTTCACAGGCGGTCCCGTGAAGCTCGATACTCAAATTGCGAATTCGATCCAACCATTCGCCAGCCCCTCGCTCGAAGAGGTCACGCTCACTCCCCTCGATGTCGATCTTCAGAAGGTCTACCTTTTCCATCCCAAACCCGTCCAGGATTGTCTCGATATCCCAGCCCTCGACGTCACCTGCTTCCCCAGGGCCAGCCTCGCGTACCTGTGTCGCCCATTCCCGCCCGTCCCCGAACTGACCGCGCACCAGAGTCAGGCGGGAGTTCGACCACCATGCAGCCCCTTCGATGACTGATGCTCGCGACCCATAAGGAGCAAGGTTGCGCCTGCAAAATCTGGCATTCACTGGATCGGGTTCTACTGCAATGACCCGGGCACGCGGAAACCTGCTCAAGATCAACGCCGACAGGTAGCCCACATTTGCGCCGAGATCAATGACCGATTCGACCGGACCAAGTCGGTCGATGTAACAAGCCTCTTTTAAAACAAATATTTGTTGAAACACATTCACGTCACTGCTGCCCTGGATTCTAACCTCGATAGGGAACCGTAATGCTCTGGGACGCATCGTCACGAAAGGTCGGCGCAGTAGTCTATGTCGATTGGCCTGGTAGACGCAGTACCACTTCAAGCCGGCCCGGAAGCCGAGCCGCCGCAAAACTCGAGACAGAAACTTTACCCGGCCAAAAGTCGCCAGTTTCATAAGTCGCGGTAGCAGAATTCAGACGGCATACAACCTCTTATTTGAGAGCCGGAACAGGCCAGCCGGGCGTCTGATCTGGGCTCGCATAATCCAAGTTCATGATTCAGACGACCGAGACCGTCTCCCGGGTCTCCTTGCTCATTTTGGATCCCGCCGTTCTTCGAAGGAGGCCCCGAACGAGGAAGAAATAGAACGGCGAAATAATAAACAGCTGAGTCAGGATAGAACCCAGGCAAACTCCGATAACTCCGAGACGAAGCGTGAGGTAAATGGAGAGGCCGAGATTGCAGCCACTAGCGAAGACCACGAGGCCAGCCTGCTCCCTTAAAATGCCGGCGCCATTGAGGAATGCGGTGACCGCCGTCGTGAGTGCCCAGACCACAGCCCAGACGGCAAGAGCGATCATCAATCCTGGCGGGGCGTGGAACGATTTGCCCACAGCGACCCTGAGAATGTGTGGTCCCAACAGAACCAGCACGATGCACACTGGGAACGTGAACGCAAGAATGGCAAGGAGCGAAGCGAAGAACGTTCGGCGTACCCAAGCCACATCACCGCGAGCGATGGCCTCGCCGTATGCTGGCCAGAGGGGATTGATAGCCATGGAAACGAGAGTGGAGACCGAGGAAAAGAGTTTCTGTGGCACAGCATATACGGCGACAGCGGCAGCTCCGAGAACCTGTGCGATGACAATGTTGTCAGAAGTGTAGGAGAGAACGAAAGCACACTGGAGCACGAAGAAGAGAATTCCGAGATCGAAGATTTTACCCGCGGCAGCGCTGCTGAAGGCGTGGCGCGTCGGCAGGAGCCAGGGAAATTCGCGAAAGAGAACCCAACCATTCAGTAAGGTGGCGGCGGTTGCGGTAGAGACAAAGGCAAAGACGAGCCACACCAGACTGCCGTGCAGCCAGACGACCACAAGGATAGCCCCCAAACAGAGCATGCTGCCCAAAGCGTTCACTACTTGCGCGATGTACGCCTTCTGCAATCCGGCCTGTGCGCGTGCGATCACACCCAGCGGGAGATTGACGACAAATGAGGCATAGAGCACCAGGAAAGCACGGGCACCTTCGGCAGCCGCCGCCTGGGACTTGACATTGAGCAGCCGAAGCCAAGGGACCAGTGGGTAGCCGACGGCTCCCGCGATGGTAAAGACAAATCCGATCAGGAGCATGAGTGCGAGGGCGCTGGTCATGTGCCGCTGGGCAAGCCGGCGATCGTCTTTGCCGTATGCATCTGAGATCGCATTCATGAGCCCGTTTCCGATCCCAAGATCCGCGAAGCTCATGGCGGTAATGATGGAGATGAGGACCATCCAGATTCCGTAGCGCTCGGGACCGAGATAGCGATAGGTGAGCGGAACGGAAATGAGCGAAGCAAGAATTCCAATGGCTTTTGCAATACCGCTGGTGGCGGTCGTCATCGCCGCACGCCGGAGCCGCTCTTTCGATCGCCCTTCTTCCGTCGCTCGATCGAACGGGCTCAGCCGAAGCGCCGATAAGAAATGTGCAAGCTGCGCGCGAGGATTTATTGCAGACCTCTTCCATCGCAGTTTTCAAGCGCCGATGCATGGATGGTCGCAAACATGGATGAATATCCGGAAACTCGAGAATGCTGGAAAAATCAAGACTCGCGAGATCGGAACAATTCCATTCCCACGTGATAGATGAAACGGGGCCCGTCGATCAGGTCGCGGCGCCACAGCTTGCCGGGCTCGCAGACAAAGCGGTAAACCGATTCGAAGCCGGCATTGCCCATCCAATCGGGACAGCGGGATACGGTGCCTGCGACAAAGGCAAACGCTGCGCCCACTCCAATGGCAACCGGTACGTTAAGCCGGTGAAGACGCTCATGAATCCAGACGTCCTGCCTGGGCATGCCAAGAGCGACCCAAAGAACGTCAGGCTGCGCATCATTGATGCGATCAATAATCGCCCGGTCCTCGTCTGTCGAGAGAGCCCGGAACGGCGGCGAGCAGGTCCCAGCGATGCGATGCCGTGGATAAAGACGCGAAACCGTCTCGGTGAGCGCGCCTAAGGTGCGCTCCGTATCGCCGTAGAAGTAGCTGCTGTAGCTTTTTTCCTGAGCGCGCCCAAAAAATTCGCGCAGGATGTCGGTTCCTGTAGCGCGAATTGCATTGCGTCGGCCGTACAGGCGTGCAATCCAGACAGGTGCAATTCCGTCCGGCACCCATAGATCAGCTTCATTGAGCACGGTACGAAGAAATGGATTCTTGCGAGCTTCCGAAAGGCCGTGAAATCCGGTAACGACAACCTGTCGGCAGCGTCCGTCGCGCATTCCAATCCACCGTTCCATGTAGTCCACCGTGCGGCGCGCGCTCACAAGATGAACACGCGAACCCAAGATGTGTACGGATGGCTCTGCTGCCGGGGAAAATTGATCCCCTTGATCGTTGGAGCACTCGGGAGCGATTCGCGGCGTTTGTCGGCGGCTCACGAATCGCGTGGCAGCCCGTTTTCCCATTCGAATCGCAGGCTCCTCAAGCCAGTGGTAGAGCACAAACGACGTAATGCCCGTCAGCACAACGGACACTGCGGCGGCTACCATCGCAGAACCGATATGAAACCGCGTAAAGCACAGCCAGAGTATCGGGATATGGCAAATGTAGATTCCATAGGAGTACCTCGCCACCAACCTGCTGAACAAGTTGATCCCTTTACTTCCGATCTGCGCGAAAAGCGGGATGGCCAGCCCTGTGACACCCGAGAAAACCCAATCGCGCACCAGATCGAGATACTGCGGCCACCAGATGCGGTGATCGCTTCGCAGGCCTGTGTGAAGCGCGCCTAGCGAACTCGGCCCGTAGACGCGGATCGCGTCTACGGTGCGATAGGACGCGACGAGGGCGATGAGAAAAACGATCCAGAGCCATCCGGGCAAGCTCTTATTCCTGGACTTCATTGCTCGCCACGCGATGACGCCCGCGAGAAAGCAGGGAACGTAGCGCGTAAGGATAAAATTCATGTCGCCGCCGCTTCGCGCAATATATTCCAGGCTTGCGATCACGACACCGGCCGCCCACGTCAACATGGCGACTCG
>Ga0181535_10003283_pt1 | contig 18920 bp, 19 predicted proteins | sample PEATcosm2014_Bin_44_FD_119774 | JGI IMG/M metagenome (GOLD analysis project Ga0181535, IMG submission 119774) | Peatland microbial communities from MTU Mesocosm Facility, Houghton, MI, USA - PEATcosm2014_Bin17_30_metaG | ecosystem: Environmental > Terrestrial > Soil > Wetlands > Peat | place... | reverse complement strand
GCGGCTGGCTGACCAGGACGAACCCATCCCGGGAGACGTGCCGCACGGCCACTCGCACCGCGACCTCCCGACCTGTGTGCAGCCGGTTCGACGCCTCCCGCGACCCGACCTCCGCGGCCGTCTGCCCCTCGCCGTCACTCATCACCGGCTCATCCTCCCAGTCCATCCGTGACCACGCCACCCGTGCCCGCTCGCCCTCATCATGCGGCCGGCCGCAGTCCCTGCCGGAGGCAACCGATCTCCATCCGGCAGATCGCCCTCATCCCGTCGACGGCGATGAGCGCCCCGACCAGGCGAGGATAGCGGGCTGCTCCCCGGCCGGTGGCCAGCCGCAGGCCCTGACGGATGATCTCCATGTCGTCGAGGAGCAGTTGCCGCGGGTCATGGCAGGTGGCCCGGATGGTGCTCGGAAAGCGGTGCCCGCGCACCTGGCGGCCCACCAGTGGCTCGAGCGCCGCGTGCGCTCGCTGGCAGGCGAGGAGCAGCCCGGCAAGCCGCCGCTCCCGCCAGACCGGCACCGCCTTGACCGCCTTGACCGCCCCGTCCAGGTCGTCCAGCACAGAGAGGATGACCGCGTCGCGATCGACGGCGCCCAGTCGCTCGCCGCCGACCAGCCGGAGCGAGCGGCCCAGCCGCCCCGCGACGACCTGCTCGCAGGCCAGTGAGCAGCAGAGGGGCGGGCTGTGTTCCGGACCCCGCGCGAACGCCTGGTGGCACCCGGCGCAGATCACCGGCCGCTGACGCCGCTGGTGGAGGGCGCGTCGGGCCCTGGCCAATTGCTCGCACTTCGCGGTGCAGAAGCGACGCGACGGGCGCTTCACCGCCGGGTCCATCTCGAACCGACCTCCGCAGTTCTCGCACCAGAGCACCTGCGGCTTCTGGAGGGCGATCGGCGGCACCAGCCCGCGTCCCGGGCGCTGGCAGCCCGGGCAGATCACCCGCACCTGGCCACCGATCGCGGTGTACTCGAAGGTGCGCTCGCAACGTCGGCAGCGCGAGGTGACTTTACCCCCGGCCAGCCGGTTGGTGTCACGCCTGCACGCTTCCGAGCACCAGCGGGTCCGTTTCGAGGCCGGCCCGTGACGCCGGGGCAGCACCGCCCCGCAGCCCAGGCAGTGGAGCTCGGGGCGCTCCTCCACCGGGACCGCCCAGGTGGCCCGTCGGCACGCCTCCGAGCAGTACAAGGGACGCCGCCCGATCCGCTCCCGCCCGACGACCATCTCCCCGCCGCAGCCCCGACAGACGATGGTGACCTGGCCGGTGCAGCGCATGGCGATCGCCCGTGCCTTGCGAAAGCAGGCCCGCGAGCACCGCTTCTGGTTGACCCGCCGGGGTCGGAACGGATGCCGGCAGACCTCGCAGGGTCGCTGGGGGAGGAGCATCACGCCGCCTCCCGCTGACCCAGGACGCAGAGCTCGGCGAGCGCCCGGCCCAGGAGCCGCTGGGCGGCGGTCTCGTCGACCGCCTCGACCCGACCCGCCGTCACCGCTTGGGAGAGCGCCTGCTTGCGGGCCAGCAGCTGCAGCCGCCGCTCACACCACGACCACTCCTGACCGTCGATGCGCACCCGGGCCACCGGTACGATGACCTCGACCTGGCTGCTCATCTGCCCCGGCCGGTTGAGCCGGCCGGTCAGCTGGTGGAGCTCGGCCTGGGTCCAGGGCAGCACCATGGCGATCACCCGGTCGGCCACGTGCTGCAGCCCGTCCACCCCGAGCGAGACCGCGGCGCTCCCCACCAGCACATCCACCGCCCCCTGCCGGAAGGCCTCCAGGCCCGAGTGGTCGTCACCGGTGCAGACCCCCACCCGCCAACCGTCCCGCTCCAGGGCGCGCACCATGACCGGCACGATCCCCTCGACCAGGGAGCTGTAGACGAGCGTACCCCGGCGGACCTCGCTGCGCAGGGTGGCCAGCTTGGCCCCGACCAGGAGCCGCTCCAGCCCGGGCACGGTGCGCTGCCCGTCCGGGAGCCGCAGGAACCGTTGCACCTGGCGCTCGGCCGCGACCCGGACGTGGCGCACCGGCTCGAGCGCCGGCCGGGGCGGGGCCCAGACCAGCCCGGTCAGGGTGATCGCCCGGTGCAGGGCCAGACAGTTGGCCTGGGTCGGCGCCTCCAGCAGGTCGGGCCGCTCCCGCCCCTCGATGAGCTCGATGAGGGCCCGGCCCTCGCGGAGCGCGTTGAGCACCGGGGTGGCGCTCATCCCGAGCACCCGCAGTCGCCCCTCGGTCCACCCGTCGACCTCGCCGAGCAGTTGGGCGGTGCGCTGCCGGCGCAGGGAGAGGACCCGCTCGTCGCGCTGCTTGGCGGCGTGGATCTCGTCGAGCACGATCATGTCGGGCGGGCTCCCCCGCAGCGCCCGCCGCAGGGCCTCGAACCGCCCCGCCTCCTGGAGCGCCTCCCAGTTGACGATCAGGTAGCGCCCCTGCTTGTGGAGCGGCGGTGGGGCCCCCTGTTTGGCGACCACGCTGCAGCCGGGGAAGGCGCGCCGGACGGTGTGGGCCCACTGGTACACGGTCTGGTTGGGGCAGAGCACGAGCGTGAGACGGCTCCCCACCACCCGGCTGGCGAGCACGGCGGCGAGGGTCTTGCCGGTTCCCGTCTCGGTGAACCACCCGATCCGCCGGTCCCGTCTCACCCGCACCGCGGCGAGCCGCTGCATCAGGGACGGCACCGGCTCGCCGTCCTCCTCCCCGAACCGGTGCCCGGCCGGGAGCCGCAGGTTGCGCACCAGCTTGGCCTCCTCGAGGAAGGCGAGCGCGGCCGCGTCACCCCCGGCGGCGCGTCCCCGGGCCACCCGCTCGGCGACCTCCAGGTCCTCGAAGCCGAGCCACCAGAGCCGGTCCCGGCCCGCCACCCGGAGGTAGCGGGCGGCATCCTCGGTCTCCACCGCGACCCGGGGGAGGCGCCGCGAGTGCCGGCCGACGAGCCGCGGCCGGGGCTCGCTCGGGCCCCGGTAGGCCTGGCTGCAGAAGGGCGAGGAGCCATCCGGCAGCTGCGCCTGGGGTGCCGGCTGGGCGACCTGGGCGGTGAACAGGTCGACCCCCAGGCAGCGCCAGACCAGGTCGACGTCGGCCGCCGACACCTGGTCGCCGCGGGCCCGGAGCGCCCCGGCCAGCTCGCGCACCGTCTCTGGGTCGCTGACCCGAGACCGGACCGCGGTGAGCAGCCGGCAGGTGGGGCAGTGGCCCGCGGCCTGACCGCGCCGGCGCTCCACCCTGAACTCCTCGCCGCAGCGCTCGCAGCGCTCGCTGACCAGATCCCCCAGGGTGGGGGCCTCGCGGCAGCGCACCTCCAGCCAGCGCAGGCAGGCGCCGAGCGCATGGATCCCGGCCCGCGCCCGCTCCAGGGCCGCCTCGCACTCGGCGGGCGCTCGCTCCGCGGCGCGGCACGCGGCGATGAGCGCCCGGTCGGTCATCTCAAAGGCGAAACCACCCCGCTCGCAGACGCTGCCGACCGTCTCCCGGTTGTCCAGGCCGATGCGCAACCCGGCGGGTTCGCCGCCCAGCCAGCTGAGGGCCCGGAGCGTCTGGCCGGCGATGTCCGCGGCCCGCTGGACGGGGTGGAGCCAGCGTCCCAGATCCCGTCCCTTGCCGAGCTCGCTGAGCAGCGGATCGCTGATCTCCCCGACCGCCTCCCGGAGCACGCAGCCGAGGTCGAAGAGGGCCACCCCCTGGTCGCCCAGGTCGTGGGAGACGACCGCCGCCCGGGCCGTCTCCAGCCGCTCGGCGAGCGCCGAGCGCAGGTGCAGCGGTGCCCCGGTCGCCTCGTCGACGGCGAGTTCACTGATGACCTGGCAGTCCAGGCACTCCCCGCTCCTCCCGTCCGCCCGGGTGAGCGGGATCCCGCACCCCGAGCAGTGAACCGCGGGCCGCCGCCTCACGCCGCCACCTGGACCCTGTCCCGCGCCCCGTCCAGCCCGCCCCGCGCCCGGCTGAGCTCCTGGCTGATCGCCGCCAGCTCGCGCCGCCACCGGGCGCCGCCCGTCTGTCCCCGCCGCTCCAAGAGACTGAGTCCGGAGAGCCGATGGCTCACCGCGTCGACCTCCTCCTCGACCTGGCGCAGGCTGCTCTCCCCCGCGGTCCTGACCACCCCAGCCTCCCCGCCCCCGGCCGCCTGGAGCAGCCGGGCCACCTGGGCGAGCCCGTGGCATGCCTCCCCGAGCCGCCGGTCCCGGGCGGCCGTCCCGCCCCGCTCGGCCATCCCCAGGCAGAGGACGACCTCGCTGCAGAGCCCGGCGGCACGCGGAATCGAGCCCCGGGGCACCTGTACCAGCAGTTCCTCGTCGATCTCGACCTCGGCGGCCCTCCTCCCCGGACGGCCCCGGCACCCCGAGCAGAGCCGGGCGCTCACCCGTCCGGCGCCGGCCACGAAGTCCTCCCCGCAGCGCCGGCAGCGCCGCCAGCACTGGCCCGCCTCGAGCATCCGCCGGCATGCCTCCGAGCACCAGAGCGGGGCGATCCCGGGCCGGCCGCGACGGGTGTCGCTGGCGCAGACGACGCAGGGGCTGACCCGCGTCCAGCGCTTGACCAGTTGCCGCTCGGCGCCCGCCCGCCGCTGGCAGTAGGTGGTGCAGAAGCGCCGGAAGTTGTCGTAGGTGTGGAGGTAGGTGAAGCCCTCCCGGCAGCGCTCGCAGCTCGCCTGCACCAGCCGGAACCGGCCCCGGGAGAAGGCCTGGCCCGCCGTCTGGCGGCACTCCTCGCTGCAGAAGGGGGGCACCCGCTGGTGGGACTGGCGGGCGGCGTTGTAGCCCGCCCCGCAGCCCGCGCAGACGGCCTCGAAGAGAAGCACCGGGCCGCCCCGCCGGAAGCGGGCGTGGCCCTTGCAGAGCCGGGTGCAGTACATCCGGGGTGGCCGGTGGCCCTGGACCCGGACCGTGAACCGGGTGCCGCAGCTCTGGCAGACCACCTCCACCTCCGGCCGCGCCCGGGCCAGCGCCTCGAAGCGATCCGCGCAGCGCGCCGAGCAGTAGGGGCCGTGCTTGCGCCCGTAGTAGCCGGATCGGGCCCGCCCGCCGTGGCGTCCCAGCTCGACCAGGAACACGGCCTGGCAGTGCAGGCAGGTGCGCTCGGCCATGACCGGAGCCCCCAGCCGCTGCTCGCGTTTGCAGGCCGGCGAGCAGAAGAGCTTGCGACCGTTGGCCCAGAAGCTCTTGCCGCAGCGCGCGAGCCCGCATCGCCGCCGCTCCCGGGGGACCCGGCGCACCCGCACGTAGCGCCGGTGGGCCTGGCGGCGGCGTTCCTCCTGAGCGCACTCCGGGCAGTGCCGCGGCTCCTTGGTCACCCGCTCGCGGAGCACCCAGAAACGGTCCCCGCACCTCCCGCAGGTCACCCGCAGTTTGCAGGGCGGCACCTCCGGTTCGGCCATCCCCCTCTCCGCCCGGCCCAGCCGCAGGTGTTTCTCCGAGCAGTAACCGGAGGGCTCGGCGGCCTCCCGGTCCCAGTTGAGCGACCAGCGCCCGCAGTGCATGCAGCGCCGCGGCCGCCAATCCCGGGCCCGTGAGTAGCGCGGCGCAGAATGGGTGTCGACCAGCCCGGCGGCGACCGCCAGCGCGATGTGATGGCGCAGCGTGGGCGCCGAGAGCCCGGTCTCGGCCTGGAGGTCGACGAGCCGCTCTCCCCCGATCAGCCGGCGGCGGGCCAGCTGGGCGTAGGTTTCTAGCTGAGCGCCGCTGACGGCCCTCGCTGCCACAGTCGCAACCACCCCAAACACCCAGAGCGGATCAACTCGTTCAGAGTAGCAGAGAGAGCCGTCCCTGCCAAGACTTCCGGAGGATCGGCGTCCGCCCGCCCGCTAGGCCAGGATGACCCGGGGCTCGTCCCCCTCCAGGTCGTCCACGCGGACGGCGCGCAGCCGCACCGTCTCGCCCCGGCCCCGCGCCACCTCGCTGGCGTAGCCGTAGGGGAAGCACATGGAGAAGAGACCCTCGCTGGGATAGATCATGACCGGGATCTGAGTGCCCTCTTCGAGCCAACCCCAGTAGCCGCCCTCGACATCCTCGGTGAACTCCACGGCGACGGTGGGCTCGCGACCCCCGTACATGGGGACCGAGCGCCGGTCGCCCGGGTGCCAGTAGCTGCCGGCGCGGTCCTGGGCCCACATCCGCCAGCGCCGGGGGCCTGCCCCCGGGCCCGTCCCGGTGCGCTCAGTGGCGGCCGCCATGCTCCGCACCCTCCCCGGGTGCCGCCCCGGGGCCGCTCGGGCCGAGCCCGTCGCCGCCAGCGGCGGCGGCGCCAAAGTACCGGGCGAGCAGCCGGGAGGACCGCCGATCGGCAACCTGATTGGCGGCCCAGTCCCCGGGGGCCATCCCGGAGGCGATGTCCATCCAATCGCACAGCCATCGGGTGTGAAGATGAAGGCGGTGCGCCAGCTGGTCCGCCCGCCGGATCGCGACCTGGGCCCCGGCTCGAAGCCGGCCGCTGCTGGTGGCCATGCCCAGACCGTAGCACCCGACCGCGGAGGCGGCGAGCGCCCTCGGCGCGCCGCGTCGCTCCCCTAGCCGATGCCCAAGAGGGCAGGAGTGGCCCCGGTCCGGCTCCGCTCCGCGAATCCCCGGTAGGTGCTGACCATCCTCCGAAGTTGTTCAGTCTCAAGGCTCCCGTCGCGGAGCCGGTCCAGGTCGGCGCCCAGTCGCTCATAGCGTCGGGCCATGGCCTCGACCCCTACCCGGCCCTCGGGGAATACCACGGAATCGGCGACGCTCGCCGGCACCAACGGTCGGCCCACCGGACCCCGTCCGCCCGCGGCGACGAAGCGCAGTCGGGCCGCCAGCTCCCGGAAGAGGAGCCCGGCCTCCTCGACCAGCAACCGCTCGCTCCGGTCCAGGTCCAGCCCATCGCGCCGTCGCGCCGCCGCCAGCGCCACCTGGGCGGCGAGCAACCCCAGGTTGACCCGACCCCGCCGCTCGGTCATCGCCATCATCGCCATCTCCGCCGTCTCCGCCGTCTCCTCACTCCGGATCACCCCGTCCCAGCTCGCGGACATCAGGCCGGCCCCGCCACCTCACCCGCCCCCCGGGGTCCCCAGGGACGGGCGAGCCTCCTCCACCCCGTCCTCCTCCTCGGCGAAGAGGCGACCCTGGCCCTCGGCGCCCGGTGCCAGTTCCACGGCGTCGCCCCGGGCGATCGCCGACAGGCCCCCATGGGCCCGCTCCCAGTCGCTGAAGAGAGGCAGCTGCCCGGGCAGGTCCGGCCAGGGGCCGCTCAGCTCCCGGCGCAGCCGGCCCGCGCAGCGCGCCACCGCCTCGGTGGTGACCCGCTCACCGTCCTCACCCGAGAAGATGGTGAGCGCCCCGGTGGCGGCCAGGTGGCGCAGCCCGGCCTCGTCGATGCCGAGCCGGTCGGAGGCGACGCGGACGCTGAGCAGCTGGGCCACACCCTGATCCTATCCGGCCGCCCGCAGGCTCCCCGAATCGTCAGAGCCCGCGCCGGGCGGTCCCCCGAGCCGCCGCCCGGCGCCGGGTCCGAGCCGGGGGCGACGGGCCATCGAAGGGGATGGCCGAGGTGATCAGCCCGCGGATGCCGCCGATGTCGGCCTTCTCCAAGAGCGACCAGCGCTCGGCCACGGCCGCCTCGTTGCGGGCGTCGACCCAGCACTGGTTGGTGTAGTTGAAGGGCCGCAGCCCGCCCAGGATCCGTCCGCCCTCGGCGACAATGTCCAGCCCGAAGCTCATCCCGTAGCCGCCGCAGCTCTGGTCGTCGCCGTAGCCGGGCGCCTCGCAGAGGTCGATGGTAAGCCCGACGCTCTGGGCCTCCGCGGGCAGCCGGACCCCGAGCTCCCAGCGGAACTCGTCGTCGAACATCTCGAACGGCCCCTCGGCGGTCCAGGTCGGCTCGGCGGCGACCAGCACGGTCCGGATCTCCTCGAGCACGGCCATGATCCGTGGACTGTAACGGTGAGCGATGGCCGTGACCACCTCCACGTAGTCGGCGGCCGCCGGAGGTGCCGGGGTCCGGACCAGGATCGGGGGCCGCAGCGCGTGAGCGTCCTTGTCGAGCGGGATGTCGCCGAGCAGTCCCATGGGGTCTCCTTTCAGTCGGGCGCCGCTGCGCTCACCAGGCCATCCTAGCCAACCGAGCAACCACTCCCCGAGAGAGCGGAGGCGACCACCCGTCCGACCGATAGGACGGGCTATGCGCCGATGGTAGCCGCGCGCCGAGCCCCTGAACATTCCAGGCCATAAGTCCGGATCGATCCGTCGCCGCCTCAGCCGAGCCCACCCGGCCCGCGACGGCACCCCGACGGCGCCGTCGCGAACCGCGCGGGAAGGGTCAGTTGATGACCACCGTCATGTTGCCGAAGGTGGCCCAGGTGTTCTCGAAATAGGACTTGTTGATCCAGTAGTTGGGCCCACCGTCGTAGGGATTGAGGATGTAGACCTGGGTGGAGCTCACCCCTATGACCGCGATCGCGTGCTCGTAGTAGCGGTTGGGGTAGGGCACCGACTGGCCGTCGGCGGCGGTCACCGAGAAGGTGCCGTAGTTGACGAAGGAACTGCCCGTGTTGTTGACCCAGGCGACCGCCGGGTGTCCGGCGGCGATGTCGGCGTACAGGCTGCTCGCCGAGAGCGACCCCGAGGAGAGCACCGAGCCCCCCGCCTTGGCCGCCACATTGGCGATGTTGGGCGCGTAGGTGCCGTAACCGTAGGCGGATGGGGACGTGGTGTCGGGGTTACCGCTCGGGTTGCCCACGAAGGACGTGTAGGGGTCGCCGTTGGATACCACCCGGCCGTTGTCGACGTAGATCGAGCTGGGGGTGACCACGTTCTCCAGGCCGAGCAGGTATGCCTGCGAATCGTGGATTCCCTCGTGTTCCAGGATCATGGCGAGCGCCGCCGTCTCGCAGTCCTCGCTGGTCGACTGTCGCTGCAGGCTGATCCCGCCGATGATCGTCCCGGGCGGCGGGGTGGGGGCCGGCGGGCCGGTCGGGGGCGCCGGCCGCGAGGTCGCGGGTGCCGAGTTGTGGTGCACCGGCGCGGACACCGGGGTCGGGGTGGGTACCGGGGTTGGGGTGGGGGTCGGGTAGGGGGTCGGCACCGGCGCCCAGGTGGCGTCGTAGGGAGCCCCCCAGCCCGCCGGCGTGGTGAAGCTCAGTCCCGCGTGGGGGGCGGTGGCGCCCGCCGCCGTCGCCACGGTGACGTGGGCCAGGGTCCGGGGCACCGCCGGCGGATCGGTGGCGCAGCCCACTGCCGCGATGGTTCCGATCCCCAGTGCCATTGCCAGGCCGACGGCTCGCCGCCAGCCCACCGTGGTTGCAACGTGCTTGATGTCCATGCGCCGAGTGAACACTGATCCGGCCGACCACACAAACCCAGCCAAACCCGTCAGGCCATGCCCGACGATGCCGCCGCGAGGACGACTGATGAGCTCGAGTGTATGGGCCGCTCGGCTCTAATGGAGGGGCAGGAAAAGCATTGGTGACGCAAGGACTTTGGCAGGCCGGGCCATTCGGCCCATGGGGCAGTCGGCAGACCGGCCCCGGCTGTCCCCGCACCCGAATACGGACAGCACTGACCCCTCGGCGGTGACCCGGCGTCAGCTCCCGGGGCTGGCTCAGCCCAGGCCGTGTCCGGGCTCGGTCAGCCGGCGAACCGGCCGCACCCGCACCGAGCTCCAGAATTCGCCCTCGAAGGGCGACCCCGCGGCCCGCTCCTCCACGCTGCAGCAGGCGCTGCTGAAGCGCCGGACGATGGTCCCCCGGAAGCCCACCGCGGTGGAGAGGTAGGGGTCCCGCTCGACCATCAGCAGGCTGGGGTCGGGGAAGACGATCTCCTGCCAGCCGCCCGCCCGCGCCGCCTCCACCAGGGGCGCGACCTCGCCCTCCCAGACCACGAAGAGATCGCCCTGGAGCAGTTCCTGGAGCGCCGCCCGATTGGGGTCCCGGGGCACCCCCAGCCTCCGGGCGATCCGGCCCGCCTCCCGCCGCCGCGAGGTCGATCCCCGGAGCGACGCCACCCGCACCCCCAGGTCGTAGAGGAGGATGTGGGGCCCGCTCCGGCGCAACCGCGAGGTGAAGCGCCGCCAGGCGTCCCGCTCCTCGATCTCGGCCCGAAGCGCATCCGCCGCCCCCGGCTCGGCCCAGAGGAGCGCCCGCTCACTGGCGTCGGGGAGGGCGGCCACCATGTAGGCCCGCGCCGCCGCCTCCGCCGCCTCCTCCAGGCCCGCCGGGACCCCGCAGACCGAGCGCGAGCTCCGGCCCCGCAGCACCTCCTGGATGTCGCCGCAGTCGAGCGCCGCGCCCTCCCCGTCAGGTCCGAGCCAGATGGCCTCCGGGAGCCGGGTGATGGCCCGGCTCAGGATCCCCCCGATCGAACCGCCGCTCACCGGATGCCGAAGCCGCGCTCGGCCCGGTGCTCCGCCAGCGACGGGGTGACCGTCCCCAGCCCCCGGGCGTAGCGCAGGAAGGCGGGGGTCACACAGCGGTAGCCGACGTGGCGGCGTCGCGAGTAGAGGATGACCGGGATGCGCTCGAAGCCCGCCTCGACCGCGAGCGCGGCCCGGTGCGACCCCTCCTGGCTGAGCGCCACCCCCTCGACCAGGTCGACGTCCGCGAACACGGCGTCGAGCGGGATCCCCAAACGCAACCGCTCGAGCAGTTCCTCGCGCTGCCGTCCCCGCACCAAGCGGCCCCGAATCTGCTCCTCCCAGGCGACGTCGTCGAACTGGGCCCCCTGGCCGGCCCACACCTGACGCACCAGACCGAGGTAGGTCCGGGGCGGCATGGCGACCCACACCTGGCTCTCGGGGCGGAACCGGTAGAGCCCGGCCGACTCCTCGCTGAAGTTGCCCGGCGGACGCCAGGTGAGCCCACCCCGGCCGGAGAAGCGGAGCCCCTCCCAGAGGACCGGCGGGCTCTCTGCCCAGCGGGCCTCACGAGCAGCCAATCGGTCGATGGCGATTCCCATACCCAGCACGATATCGACCCCCGGAGAGGTTCCCCACCGGTCCGCTCGAGGGCTGGCCGCCCCGCCGGTCAAGCCCGCGGCCTTGATCGGCGAGCAGGTCAGGGCCGCCGCCTTGTCGACACGCCCGAGCCTGGCCACCCGGAGCGTCCCTGCGGACGACGCCGAGGTCCTCGCCGCCGAAGCGGCGCTGAACCCTCAGGCGCCGAGGGCCGGGGGCTCCGCCACCGGGGCTCGACCGACAGCTCGCCCGCCCCGGCCCCGACCCTCGATCTGCGGATACACGCCATCCCACACCCTCTTCCGCCGCACGTAGCGGCGAAACTCGTCCAGGCTGACGACCTGGCCCGTCTCCCCGAGCTCGCCGGTCAGCGCCGGATGGTCCTCGGCGACGTCACTGTGCCAGTTGACCGTGCGCTCGCCCGGCCGCCAGCGCGCGAAGACGTGGGGATAGTCGTTGCTGAAGGCCTCGTAGACCTGGCCAACCCGCTCCACCTTGACGTACATCCGCATTCTCCCGGGCTACAGCGTGGTGCTACCGCTCCGCGACGGGGGCCATTCACAATGCCCTGACCCGACGACTGACCACCGTGGTGGGACCGAGGTCCCAGAGGTCGTAGTAATGCTCCTCGACCAGTCGCCGGCAGGGTTCGGGCAGCTCGGAGAAGCCGATCCGCCGGCCCAGATGCGACGAGGTCGGCCGGTCGATCCGGCCCGGGTACTCGTTGATCATCCCGACCCCCTGGGGGTGGAAGGGGTTGCTGCTCATCCCGAGCACGTAGCAATAGCCGTCCACCCGGTAGCGCCCGGTGAAGACGACCGTGTAGCGGTCGGCACCCCCGTCCGGACCCAGATCGTAGATGCGCACCCAGCGGGGAGCGCCGTCACCGAGCAGGAACCGGGCCCGGCGCAGGCTGTGCCGGCGCAGCTCCCGGCGTGCCTCCTGTGCCTCCTTCACATCCCGAGGCTAGCACGCGTCACCCCCGTCCCCCGGCGGCCGCTCCGGCTAGTACCAGTGGGTGAGGCAGCGGTGATAGGGGGCCATGTCGGTCGTTTGATGGGCCATCCACCAGAGCGCCGGGTCGACGTCGACGTCGATGACCGTCCGCTCCCGGGTGGAGGCGGCCCGGGCGATCACCGACGTGCCGACCAGGGCCCCGCAGCGGAGCGCGAGCTCGGTCGCCCCCCCGGGTTCGAGCAGGCGGCCCGCATCGACCTGGGCGGCGAGTTCCGGGCTGTAGCGGAGCACCCCGACGTGGCGGAGGCTCTGGGGCACCCGGTAATCGGCGAAGGCGGTGAGCCGGCCGCGCGCGCCGAGCCAGACCGGGGCCTGATCCCCGAGCAGCGGCCAGAGCGCCGACGTGAACAGTTGTGCCCGCTTGAGGAAGGCGATTCGCTCCCCGCCCAGTGGCGCGATCGGCGCCGTGACGTCCCGGAAACCCTCCAGGCTCTGACCCAGGTGGGCGGCCAGCTCCCACGCATCCTGGAAGCCGCTGAGCATCCGGGTGGGGGGCTGCGCCCCCAGCCAGCTCCCCATCTCGGTGAGGATGCGCAGCCGCTCCTCGATGAGCGGCGGCAGCTCGGGCCCCTCCGGATCTCCCCGCAGCAGACCGCGCAGCTCGGGCATCGCGAGGCTGGCGTACCAGCCCGGGTCGGTGAGCGGCATCCCCGCCTCCAGGCCACGCAGAAAGCTGCCGGTGAGCGCCCCCGAGCCCGTCTTGCCCCTGACTCGCCACGCCGGCGCCCCCGGCTCGGGGTTCCAGAAGCAGAAGTTGAGGCCCATGACGGCGAGCGTGAAGGTGATGACGTCCGCCGCCGCAAAGCCGTCCGCGCAGCGCAGGTAGGGTGGTCCCCAGAAGCCCGGCGGGGTGCCCGCGACCGTGGCCGCGTACCGAGCCGCCTCCCCCAGGTCGACCCGGAGCAGCCGGCTGCGGGCGAGATACTCTCGCGCGGCGGCGAGCGGCGGCTCGAGGGGCGGTGTGCTCATCCGAGAGCCCGACCGTCGTCGGCCGCCGTGGGAAGCGCCGAGAGGGCCCGGTCGGTCATCACCCTATCCTCCCATCCCGGCCCCTCCCCCGAAAGCCGGCGGCGATCACCTGGACCGGACCGGCAGACCGAGCTTCTCCAGGAGGGCCACCAGGCCGGCGCGCGAGCGGCCGCTGAAGTCGTGGTCCGCGCCCGCCAGGGTTCGGCTGGTGGCCCGCGCCGGGGGCGGCTCGGGTCCGACCACCCGGTCGTCGCCCGCCTGGACCACGAACACCCGGTTCTCCCGGACCAGCCGGCGGTAGAGCTGGGTGGCATCGGCGTGGAGCAGGTCGTCCCAGAAGCCCTGCGGCACCTCGGTGACGCTGCCGTCGGAGCGCACCAGTTGTGAGGTGCCCGAGAGTGTGAGGCTGGAGCCGAGCCGCGACCAGCCCGGGACCCGGATGAAGCGGTGGAACACCGGCCCGAGCGGCGGGGCGAGCAGCACCACGGTGGCCCCATGGGGACGGGCCAGGGCGAGCGCCAGGGCGCCCTGGGAGTGGGTGATGTAGACCGACTGGAGAGGGTGGTAGGAGTAGAAGGAGGAACCCACGTAGTGAGCCTCGACGAACCGCCGGGCTGCCTCGATCCGGGCCGCCTGGTGGGAGAGCCGGACCGCCCGCGTCCCCCGAGCCGACGGGTCGGCGAGGTCCGGGCAGACGACCAGCACGTCCGGGTCGACGGCCGCCCGAATGGCCGGGAAGAGGCCCCGGGCGTCGCGCCGGACCCCGAACCCATGAGCTAGGAAGAGCACCACGTTGGGGTCGGCCGGACCGCTGACCTCCAGGCTGAACGGTCCGCCCACGGCGAGCAGGCCGACCACCGCCTCGGGGGCCACCGGCTAGCCCACCCGCCGCGGGGCATGCGCTCGGTCGGCTCTCGCCCAGAGCGAGTGGGTTGGCGAGGCCCGGGCGTCGCTCACCGGGACAGCGTACCGCACGCACCAAACCCAACGCCAGCCCGCGCCCCGGGCACGGCTGCTCCGGCGGGCTACCCGAGGATTGAACTGGAACTCGAGACCGCGTGTCCCCGCCCCCAGGCCGGGGACGACCCGCGCCCGCCAGGGCCGCGCCTCTCGGGCCTCGAGGACATCCGCCCGGCGCATCGCCCGCACCCGCGCGGGTGCCAGGCGGAACGTCACCACCCCGTCCCACACCTTCTCCGCGACCCCCGGGACGACCAGCAGCGGACGCTCCCAGGCCACCTCGACCCACTCCCCCTGGCGCACCCGCCGGCCGGCGGCGACGATCTCGGCGAGCGGAGCGTACCAGATGATGTCCAGGCCCCAGTCGTCGTCCGGCCCAGCGGTGTTGCGCGCCCGCGCCCGGGCCCCCTCGGCCAGCCACCTGGCCCACTCGGCCCTCCGGGTGCGCCCGCGCACGCCGAGGTAGGCACAGATCTCGACCGGGGCGAGCGCCCGGAGCGCCGGCGGCACCAGCCGGTAGCGAAGCCGCCACAGCCCCTCGGCGGCGAGCGCCTCCTCGGCAACCTTGATGCCGCAGCGCTGGCCCAGGCCGTCCAGCAGCCGGGCCAGTTCGAGCCGGGCTCCCATCACCGCATTCAGTTCCTCGGTCGTCACCCTGGCCAGTCCCACGCACCGCCGTGCCGCCGCCCGTTCGCCGGCGGGCAGGTGCCCCCAGGCCCCGAGCCGGCCGGTCGGATGGCCGTGGAGCAGGCCGTCCGCGTCGTCGAGGTCGACCCCGAGGGCGATCAGCCGCCGCCCCAGCCCCGAGACCTCCTGGACCAGGGCCTCGCTCATGGGCTCGGCCAGCAACCGGTCGACCACCTGGATGATCTCCTGTGGGTCCACGCCCCCATGATGGCGCGGCCATCCCCCGCTCCCCAACCCGGCGTCGAGCGGGCCGAACCGGAGCGATCAGCCGAGCTCCATCATGTCGGTGAGCCAGCCCCGCTCGCTGAGCCGGGCGGCGAGCGCGTCGGGAAGCAGCACCAGACCGACCTCTCCCTCGACGATGGCCACGTCGATGAGCGCCTGCATGGACCCGGCCCGCCACCAGAAGACGCGCGGACAGAGCGGCCAGGGGCCCGCCTCGTAGAGGCAGTGGGCCGCGGTGCAGAGCACCGGCAAGCTGGCCGCGGCCTCCGGGCCCCGGATCGGGACGACCAGGGCCACGTCCTCGCGCGGGGCGGTGACCAGGGCCCCCTCCTCGGGCACCTCCACCCGCTCGGCCAGCCAGAGCAGCTGGGTCGCCGCGTACAGGTCACCGGCGAGCAGCACCCCGCCCGCCTCCCCGAGCCGCCCTGGGGCCGGCTCCACCCGGAGCGGCTGGGTCTGGGTCTGAGCCCGGGCCAGGCCGAAAGCCTCCTCGTCGCTGACCCCCCAGTGGTCGGTCATCGCCCGGCTGAGCCGGTGGAGCAGTTGGGGCATGTCCCAGGTGAGCACCTCGATGAGCCCCTCGGCGACCGGTCGCGCGGTCATGCTCCGGGCCCGGCGCACCCCGCTGGGCAGGAGGCTCACCCGGAGATGGGGGCGGGCCGCCTCGTACCCCGCCGGAGATGCCTCGGCGGCAGGCACCGAGAGGAGCGCGTCGACCACCCTCTCGCTGAGCCCGCGCCATTCGGTGATCGGCGCCTTGCGGAGCAGTTGGACCAGTCCGCCCGCCCCGAAGCCGATCGAGGTCCCGTCACCGCGGGGGATGACCAGGGCCGACCCGTCGACCTCGGCGAGCAATCCGCGCCGCTCCACCTCCCCGGTGAGCATCCGGAGGGCGGTCTGCTCCAGCTCCGGGTCGCGCTGCGGGCCGGCGCTCACCGGAGGGTCGCCATCACGCGCTCGCAGAGGAGCTTCATCACCGGCGGAGTCACAGCGTTCCCCAGCTGCCTGACCACCTCGCGCTTGTTGCCCAGCACCACGTAGTCGGACGGGAAGGCCATCGCCCGGCCCACCTCGTGGGGCTCGAGCATGCGGAAGCCGCAGTCCTCGACCGCGGGGGCGACCAGCGAGAAGCGATCCCGGGTGGTGACGGTGGGCACCGTCTCCCGCACCGAGGACACCCCGCCGTTGCCGTAGTAGCTGGTGAGGAAGGGCTCCCCGGGCTGGGTGACCAGGGAGTGGTGATCGACGGCGGTGACCGTGCCGAGCGGATCCTGGACCCGGTGGACCATGCTCTCGGCGGCCTCCACCCCCCCGTAGTTCTTCACGACGAAAGCGCTCGTGCCCATGAAGGCCCGGCACAGGGCGTGGTGGTTGCCCGAGGCGCACACGGTGGCGAGCGGGTCCTGGATCGAACGGGCATCCGACCAGCCGCCCCGGAGCTCGCAGATGAAGGGCTCGGGCGGCACCGCGAGCCCCGTCTCCAGACGTCCGGTCTGGGTGAGGCCGGGCTGGGCGACCGAGCGCGGCTGCTTGTCGTCGTCCTGGCTGTAGCCGAGCGGGACCAACCACCCCTCGGGCACCGGCACCATCCCGGCGCGACGGGCCCTCCCCGCCGGACCGGGGTCCTCGGCGTCGGGGCCGAACTGGCGGTAGCCGGCCTCGACCCTGCGCATCGTGGCCGTCGCCAGCGGCTTCTTGCGGTCCCCGATCCGCTGGATGGGGAGTGACCAGTCGATGGCCGCCGCGGCCGGGTAGGCGTAGGGGTAGGCGAGCCCCTGGCAACGTGGGCATTTGAAGTCATATTGCTGGCGATACTTGCCGACCCACAGCCCGGGGTGGCGCCAGGTGAAGACCCCCTGCACATCGCTCTCGCACTCCGGGCACCAGCTGAGCGGATGCTGGGCGAGGTCCGGGGCCTGGTTGCCGCGCCGGTGGAAGACGAAGTAGACCCGGTCCCGGCTCTGCGGGGTGGGCTGGGCGGTGAGCGAGTTGATCGAGGCCACCTGGTGGTCGTACCCAAGGTTGGTCATGTAAGCGAGCCAGGGCTCGAAACCGGGCCAGCGGGTGACCTCCACCACGTTCTCGACGATGACCACCTCGTAGCGGTGCACCTCGGCGAAACGCGGCACGTCCATCATCGTCGCCCGGCTCCGCTCGGCCTCGTCGAAGCCGATGCCGGTGAGCAGGTCGGGCTCCTTGGGCCGGCTCCGGGCCCCGCTGTGGAAGGTGCAGCTGGGCGAGGCGATCAGCACGTCGGTGTGCGGAAAGCGGCGCGGGTCGCTGGTCGAGATGTCGGTGAGGACGTGTTCCGCCTCGGGGAAGTTGGTGTTGTGGGTCTGGATGGCCCGGTCCCAGTGGTTGATGGCGAGCCGGACCCGCATCCCGGCCGCCCGGGCGCCCGAGCTGGAGCCGCCCGCCCCGCAGAATTCGTCGGAGACAGTGACCTCGCTGTCCCGAAGCTTGCTGAGTACCGCAACCATCTGTCACCACCTGGGAGGGCGGCGCTCCGAGAGGAGGACTGCCCGTCGGTTCGATGGCTTGACGATAGGTCGAACCCGTCAAGCACACCAGCCGCGGACGCCCCTCGCCGAGCCTTGCTCAACCAACCGTCCTTCCCCTGGTGCCACCTGCACCGTGCCCTGTCCTGGGCGACGGGGAGTGACCCGGCCCCGCGCCATCATGGACTGGTGGAACCGCCCGAGATCGCCGCCCTGGTCGACCGGCTGCTGGCCAGCCCGATGAGCGACGAGGCCGCCCGGCGGGTGTCGGCGCTCGGCCGGCGGTTGATCACTGCGGGGGTGGACTACTCGGGCGCCCAGGACCTCATCAACGGCTCCCCCTGGGCGGCCATGGGTGCCTGGGGCGACCTCCCCCTCGGCGAGCAACTGGACGCCGCCCAGTGCATCCTGCTCCTGGACCTCGGCCCCGACCGGAGTACCCAGTACGCCGCCATCTGGGGCTCGCTCTGGGAACGGGGACGGCTCCTGGACGGGCTCGCCCGGCGCTGCGGTGTCCAGGTCGCCGCCGAGGCCCTCGTCCGGGCCGGGCGCTGGCGGATGCTCTACCGCCTCGACGCGAGGTTTCCGCGCCGCGCGGTCCGGCCTCAGCATCTGGGTCCCGTTCCCGGCGTGCACGGACGCGCCGACGTCGCCCGGTTGCGCCAGCTCATCGGCACGACCGCCGTCTTCCAGCCGGGCTATCAGGTGAGGTGGTGCGCCGATCTCGCCGAGATGGTTCAGGCCGAGGAGCGGGTGCGCCGGGGCGCCTGGGTCGAGATCTCCTGGCCGCACCCCACCATCGCCCTGACCTCGACCGGGGTTATCCTGCGCGAGGTGACCCTGGACGGTCCGGTGACGCTTCGCCTCCAGGTGAACCGGCTGGCTGCCGTGGAGGTCGCGGATCGCACCGAGCGCCGGGCCGCGCGCGGCTACCGGGTCCGGGTTGTACCCGTCATCAGTCGCGGCGACGGCCACCGTCTAGGCTTCTGAGCGGACCGGCAACCACGCCATTGCCGGGCCTGGCCGGTGCCGGGAGGATCGGTGTGGAATCGGCTACGCTGACGCCACCATGACCCCGACCGACAGCGATCCCCCGACCACCGAGCCGACCGACCGGCGTCCGCGCCCCGCCGTGCCCCTGCCGGATGAATATCAGTACGGAGGCAGCGCGCCCCCGAGTGTCTGGCCCCGGTTCGTCCGGGACCGCATCCTCCGCCGGCGCCGGCCCACCGAGCACGACGCCGGTGACCGCGGCCTCGGCTGAGCACCCGTCCGGGCGTCGGCCGACGAGCCCGCCCACCGCTCTGGACGTCTACCTGGGCGCCCTCCCGATGGTGCGCGACCCAGCGCTCCGCAACGAGGCGACCACCCGCCGGGGCCAGGTCCGGCTGGGCCCCAAATACGACCTGCTCTCTCCACGCGCCCAGCGCGCGGTCCTCATCCACGAGGCGGCTCACCTCGCCGGCCTGGACGACTGGTTCCTGCGCACCCACGACGACTGGGACCTGGCCGCCCGGACCCGGTTCGGCCACCTGAACGGCCAGACCACCCCCGGCGAGATCCTGGCCGAGGCCTTCGCCCTGGCCTGGGACGACCCCGCCGGCCTCCGCCACCACGCGCCGACCCTCATCCCCATCGTCCGGGAGGGTGCCCTGGCCTCCGG
>Ga0181535_10003282_pt1 | contig 18923 bp, 12 predicted proteins | sample PEATcosm2014_Bin_44_FD_119774 | JGI IMG/M metagenome (GOLD analysis project Ga0181535, IMG submission 119774) | Peatland microbial communities from MTU Mesocosm Facility, Houghton, MI, USA - PEATcosm2014_Bin17_30_metaG | ecosystem: Environmental > Terrestrial > Soil > Wetlands > Peat | place... | reverse complement strand
AGGGAACAGGGACGAGGGAACAGGGACGAGGGACTAGGGAACAGGAATTGGGATCAGGGCGAGGAGCAGACATGAGTGTCCTTACCAATTTGAAGGCGGTCACAGCCAAGTGGTTTCGCCGCGATGAGACCGCGGCGGAGATGGACGAAGAGATTCGTTTGCACGTTGAACATCGGGCCGACGATCTGGAGCGCGGTGGCCTGCCGCGTGCCGAGGCAGAACGGCGGGCGCGGATCGAGTTTGGGAGCCGCGAGTTCTACAAGGAAGAGAGCTACGCTGCGCTGGGCGGTCATTTCGTGCAGACACTTGTGCAGGATGTGCAGTTTGCGCTGCGGATTCTACGCAAGTCGAAAGGATTCACATTAGCCGCAGTTGTGACGCTGGCATTGGCGATTGGCGCGAATGCCGTCGTGTTCGGAGTGATGGATGCGCTGGTGCTTCACACGCTGAATGTGCCGGACGCGAAGAGCCTCTATGGAACCGAATATGGCGCGGACATAGCGTTTCAGTCGTATCCGAGCTACGTCGATCTGCGCGATCGGAACCACAGCTTTCAGGATCTGGCGGCGTTCAACTTTACGCTGGGGACGGCCATTGATCCCGGCAATGACCCGAAAGCGGCAGGCGGTTTCGCGACGACGGGAAATTACTTCACGATTCTCGATGTGCATCCGTACCTGGGCCGGTTGTACACGGTCGCGGACGAACATGGAACGGGCAGCGCGCCTTATCTAGTGTTGAGTTACAGCTATTGGCACTCGCGCTTTCAGGACGATCGCAGCATCATTGGGCGGATTGTGCGGGTGAACAAGCATCCCTTCACCGTGATCGGAGTAACGCCGCCCGAGTTTCGCGGAACCATCATGTTTGTCCAGCCGGATTTCTTTCTGCCGATTGTGGAGCAGGAGACGATCGGCGGGAATTCACTGGCCGAGCGAGCGAACACGGCAGCTTTGTTCGAGACGTTTGGGCACCTGAAGCCGGGTGTTACGCCGGAACAGGCGGAAGCGGATGTGAACCGTGTAGCGGCGGAGTTGGCGAAGGCCTATCCAAGAGAATTCGACGCGAAGCATATGGTCGTGGGGCGGACGGGGCTGACGGCCTTCAGCGGGGGAGTGCACGGGTTCGTGACGGCGTTGATGGCGCTGGCCATGCTGATCCTGCTGGCTGCTTGTGCCAACCTGGGCGGATTGTTTGCGGCGCACGCCTCGGATCGTGCGCGCGAAGTTGCGCTGCGGCTGGCGCTGGGATCGACGCGGGAGAGAATTCTGCGGCAGTTGTTGACCGAGGCGGTGTTGATCTCGCTGGCCGGAGGGACGTTGGGAGTACTGGGAGGGATGCCGCTTCTGCGCAGGCTGAGCACGTGGCAGCCGTTCGCGGGAGCGCCGATCCATATTCCAGTGACGATGGACGTGCGCATTTATATCGTGGCGCTGGCGCTTGCGGTGGTCAGTGGATTCCTGTTTGGGATCGTTCCAGTGCGGCAGGTGATGCGCGCGCACCCCTATGAGGTGGTGAAGTCTGGCTCGATGAGCAGAACGGGGCGCAAGGTCACAGTGCGCGAGGTTTTGCTGGTGGCGCAGATCGCGATTTGCGCGCTGCTGGTGACGGCTTCGCTGGTGGCGGTGCGCGGTTTGATGCGAAGCGTGAACGCAAGCTTCGGTTTCGATCCTAAGAATGTGATGGCGGCCGGCGTGAACCTGGCCAATGCAGGTTACACGGGCGAACGCATTCCACAATTCAACCGGAGGATGATCGATGCGATGGCGTCGATTCCTGGCGTGGAGGCGGTGGGCCTGGTCAACAACTATCCGCCGCTGGTGTACACGGCGGCGTTTCGGGAGAAGGTATTCAACGAGCAGACGCGGGATCGGACGGCGTCGAGCGTGGCTCTCTCGCCGTTCCGGTTCAATGTTTCGCCGGGCTACCTGAAGGCGGCGGGAACGATTCTGCTGGTGGGCCGCGATTTCAAATGGAGCGACGACAAGAGTGTGCCGGTCCCGGCGCTTGCCAACCGGCAGTTTGCAGTACAGATGTTTGGAAGCATGAACGGCGCAATGGGAAAGCATTTCCGCATCGGCGATGGAACCCTGGTTGAAGTTGTGGGCCTCATCGAAGATGGCAAGTATCTGTCGCTGACCGAGGACCAGGAGCCGGCGATCCTGATGCCGTCGATGCTGTACGACGATCCGATGAGCTATCTGATCGTGCGGTCGAAGCGCGATCCAGAGCAACTGCAGAGGCTGATGCGCGCGAAGCTCCGCGGACTCGATGCAGGGCTTCCAGTGGACATTCAGAGCTGGAATCAATTGCTGGAAGTGGTCCAGTTCCCGGCGAAGGTGGCGACGATGGCGCTGGGAGTGCTGGGTGCGATGGGAGCGATTCTGTCGATCACCGGGATCTTCGGGATGGCGGCCTACTCGGTGAGCCGGCGAATGCGCGAGCTGGGTATTCGCGTGGCGCTGGGCGCGAAGCGGAGCCAGGTGCTGGGCACGGCACTGGGGCGCGCGGTCAGGCTGCTGGCGTGTGGATCGCTGGCCGGGCTGGTGCTGGGATTGCTGGCCACACGGGTGCTGGCGTCGATTGTGTATCTCGCGACGCCGCGCGATCCCCTGGTGCTTGGGGCGGTGGTGCTGGCGATGGCGTTGCTTGGGTTGCTGGCAACGTGGATTCCAGCACAGAGGGCGCTGCGGGTCGATCCGATGATGCTGCTGCGGGAAGAATAACCACCCCACGGACGAAGACCTGTCCGCGGGGCCCACGGGAGTGATTAAAGACGGGGACTAAGGGACTAGGGACTGAGGGAACAGGGCCAGCCGCCTTCCACCCAAGCAGAGCTTGGATGGGGCACCCGCTGCCCAGATCGTGCTCGTGACGCCGCGCTAACGCTAGGCCTGTTAACGCTGGGCCAGCAACGCTGTGGTCGGGACGGTGAGGGAGCCGATGCGCCCGGAGTTTACATCGACGACCACGACGCGAAGTGAGCCGGATTTGAGCTTGTCGTCGAGGCGTTCATCGAAGGTGAGTCCTTCTTTCAGGGCACGCTGGTAGGTTGCCTGCTTGAGGCGAAGGCCGACGGTGAGTCCCATGACGCGAGCGCGCAGCGCCTCCGGATCGCGTTGGACGAGGAAGATGTCGAGCTTGCCGGCCCAGAGGGCATTCTGCTGGGCGAGGCTCAGATCTGAACCGGCGACGGTGACGCGCAGGGCGCTGCCGACGGCATCGGTGACGATTTTTGTGCTTACGCCGATCTCGGCGGCGTCGGCCGGAGCCCACACAATCTGGTTGAAGCGGTCTTTCAGCGTGGCCGGCTCCGCATCGTACTGATAGCCGGAGCGGAAGCGGAGCGCTGCGTCGCGATGGCCGACGAGCTTCACGGTCAGCCGGTGATACTGACCGTCCGCCGGCATACTGGGGGAGAAGCCGAGGAGGTAGGTGGCGTGGCCATCGGCGACTACGGAATTCAACTCACCGATCAGATCGCTCGAGCGGCGGAAAGCCTGGCCACCTGTGGCGTCGGCGACTTCGCGAAAGACACCCTGAATGGAGTGTGTGTCCTGCTGCATCTGTGCATAGAGATGGCCTGAGCCGCCGAAGTCGCGCTCCATTCCATAGATGTTGACGTCCTGTCCGGCCCGCATCTCGGGACCTTCCTGGGCCTGCTCGTTCAGCGGAGGCATCTGGAAGGTTGGTGTCAGAACAACGTTGCGGCGGCCGACATCTGCGTTGACCACGTTGGCATTGAGCTTTGAGGCGTCGAGAGGATAGATGCTGACATGCGCCTTGTTCAACGCCTCCTGAGCGCGTAGCGCGACGGGCTCGATATTTCTGCTGCCCTTATCGAGGTTGAAGGAGAGCTTGTTCCAGTCCGCGAGCGCATTGTCGCTGGTAACCCACACGAGATTCTTGTGGCCTGCGATGGCGCTCAAATGATGAGCCACTGCGACCAGAAGGTCCAGTGCGTTGGGAACCGGCCTGCTGCCGAGTTCACGGAGTTTGGGATCGAGAGCCTCGGTCTGCGCGAGGGGGTCGAGCGTGCTGTTGCCGTTGACGCTGAGCAGGTCCTCCGGGCTGTGCACGGTTTCAATCTGCTGGCGATTGCGCTGTTCTTCATCCTGGGCGTTGGCCAGGTCCTGGGCGATCGGCATCCACTTGGCGAGCAGAGCGGCAAGACCCTCGTGGTCGGTGGTGGCCTCATGCAGCACCTGATAGGCGTGGTACCTCATGGCGTAGAGCGCGACACGCTCGCCTGAAGGAAGGGCGCGGATGAAGCGGACCATCTGCTGGCGGGCATCGACGAGGTCGTTAAAAGACAGATTGCTGCCATCAAGAAACAGGACTAGCGTGTTCTCCGCGGCGCGCTCGGCTTGTGGGTCTTGCGAGGAGTGATTGGAAAACTCCTCGGCAGCCGGCGTGGCGGTAGTCGGGGCAGGAGCCTTGTCCGCAGTCTCGATGCTGGTCTGCATGAACGAGCTGACGTTCTGTTTGACACCGTTGTCGAAGACCTCGAAGTCGTCGGGCTTGAGGTCGGTGATGGGGTGGCCCTTTTTGTCGAGAGCGACAACGTTGACGTCGACGAGGCGGGCATTGACGCGCAGAGTAATGGCCGAGTCCTGCCGAGTGGACGGCTGTTCGAGGGGATGTTCGGGCTTCTCGGGGAGTGCGGTGGCAGCTGTGGTTACGATTTCCTGAGCTTCGGCTCCTTCGCCGACGAGCTGAGGGGTGGCAGGCGATGAGGCGAGCGCATCGGCGGGTGCAGGTTGTGCCGCGGGAGCGTCGGCGAGATTTTCCTCGGCTGGAAGCAAGTCGGCCGGTTCGCCTTTGGGCAGAGTTGCGTCAGGAGTGACGCCGGCAGTGCGCTCTTCTTCACCCGACAGGATGCGCGACTCGGCGCGGAAGAGATGGTAGCGATCGAAGCCGGCGTGATTGAGGAGCATCTGGAGCGGTCCCATCGCAACCCAGGAGTGGCCACTGGGGTCCTGCAGATTGCGCAGGGTCTTGGCGACGGAGATGGCGACGCTTCGTATGGGACAGTTGTAGATTGTCCCGCCTAACTCCACCGGGCCGTATTCGACGACAGTGGCGGCCCGCACGATGGGATCGTCGGGACCGAGTTCAGCCTCGATGGTAAGCCGGGCGATGGCGCCGCTGGCGGGGTCGATGGAGATCTCGCCGTGGTAGGCGCTCATCTGGCGGAACATATGGTTTTCAAGCCCATAGGATTCAGCGACGCAGCAGTAGCGCACTTCATAGTGGGAGCGTCCTTTGGGCACCGCGTAGCTGAAGACCGCGATCGGAGCTGCTGAACCTTGTTCCCAACGGGCCCAGGCGAGCTGGTTCTCGGCGGCGTCGACCAGCACGAGCCCGAGAATTGGACCGAAGGAGCCCCAGGTGCGCAGGCCCTGATCGGCGAGGCGTGCATTTGCGACTTTTACCGGTGCCGCTTCGACGACCTCCTGGCCCTCGCGGTAGAGGACGGTGGCGCGGGTGATGCGCATTGCGTGCAGCGAATCGCTTTCGTCGAGGGTGGCATTGCGCACGGTGCCGGGGAGATCTTCAAAGTGGGTGACGGTGCGGGAGGCATAGAAGCGAGGCAGTTGGGGAATGGTGTTGCCGATATAGGTCGCGGTGAGACCCATGATGCGGCGCTGCTCGGCGAGATCGGGAGCCGGGGTGGCGGGAATGTCGGAGGCGGGCGGAGCCAGGAAGGCAGATCGATCGGCGAGTCCCAGGAGTGCGCGCTGGGCACGCGCACCGGGCAGCGAGGAGCGCCAGTGTGCGACGCGAGCGGACGAGAAGCGCTCGGTGAGTTGAAGAGTAGAGAGCTTCTCGGCGAGATCGGCATCGGATGAGCTCTGCGCTTTGGTGAGGATGCCCTCGAGTTGATCGACTGAGACGCGTTGAATGGCGAGAACGGGCAGAGCTATGCCCAGAGAGAGTGCCAGAACAGCCCATATACGAATCACGCGATGCCTCCGGAAGTCTCGTTGCAGGGGAGTTGTCAGGCTGAGCGGCGGGCGGATGCGTATCTTCCCGTCCGCGTTCCCGATTGTTTGATGGCCGCAATTGTATGCCGGTTATGGTGCTGTTTTCACGCGGAAAGATGGCGAAGCGGCCGGGGCGCGATGCGAGCCGGAATCGGGAGAGGCAAAGAAAGGAGTTGCGTGATGCTGGAGGGTGGGCGGTTTCCCACCCTGGCCGCAGTTACTAGCAATGGGCCAGTGGGCTTCCGATGCGGCTAGGATGGGGCACCCGGCGTCGGTGACAATCCGGTGACAATCTGGACCAGGCGATTCTCGTTGACGGCGGTGGAGAGGCCGCGGCGATCCCAGTGTTTGCGGCAGCCGGGAAAATCGAGCGGCACGCATTGCGAGGCGAGGCCGCGGGCGCGCATCTCGTAGCCTCCGGGAAGGATGTTGAGCATGCAGGCGACGGCTGCCACACCGACATTGGGCTCGCGCTGCCAGCGGGTGAGCCAGCGGCTGAATCCGGTGGCGTGGGGAACAATGTAGACCTTGACGCCCAGAGCCTTCATGCGGCGAGTGATGCGATTGATAGCGCATTCGGGGTCGCAGGCTGTGCAGGCGATGTCGACGCTGTCGACGCGAGCGAGGCATTGAGAAGCTTTTGCGCCTCTCATGCACGCGGGGACCAGAACGATCTTTTGCGCGGTGCGTTCGAAGGCGGCACGCAAGCCCTGGTTCATGACTTCGGCGGCGACCATGTTGAGGTGATACTCGGCGGGCGGGCGGCCGCAGAAGAGCCGGTCTTCCCGCAGCCCGCGATGCGCGTATTCGCCGGAGAGGAAGGGATCGACGCCGTGCGTGTAGGGGCCGAGGTGCTGGGCGGCTTCCGCCGCAAACTGGTTGAACAATTCGATGCTTACCGACATCCAGTGCGTGAATTTCACTGGCCGCAGTTGCGCAAAATAGCTGCGCCAGTTGGCCAGGCGCAATGCTTCCTGCTCGAATTCACCTGTCGCGTGGAGCCAGGCGATGAGGCGGGTCAAGCGCACCATCGGAGGACAGGCGGGGAGCGGAGCCGGAGGTTGGCCCGGTTCGGCCTCGGCAAGAGAGCGATCGATCCAGAGGGCGGAGAGGAACGCACGTGCTTTGTCGATGAGAGGTTTCGCAGCAGGAAGACGTTTGCGAAACGAGACGAGAATCGCACCAAGCCGGACGGCCCAGTGCGGCGCGAGCTCTGCCGCAGCTTCGTAGTTGTGCAGGGCCATGCCGAGGGTGAGGAACTCGAGTGCGTACTCAGCACGGCTGTGCGGCGCCTCGGAGAGCACTTCGCGGGTGTGACGGGTGTAGCTGACGAGTAGAACGCCCGCACGGGATTCAATGCGCGTGACCCATTCGGCGGAGAATTGGGGGATGCCGGAGAAGTAGGTGTCGGAGTTGCCAGTGGAGCGGAGATCGTAGATGTGGGGAGCGGGTGGGTGGAGCCGCGAGGCGAGCGTTGATTGAGGCCGACGCTGGCTAATGGGCGAGGTCCGATTGGATGTGCCGGGGTCTTGCATGGCACGGCTCTTTCGCTGCCGCGCAACTCCGACGGCAACAGAGAATCATACGCGCGGGCGAGGAAGAGTGTTCCTGCGCTGGTTGAAGAGCGGTTGAATTCGTCGGGTGTGTGCGAATTCGGACAGCTTTTGACGGGGGCGGACGGAGCGCATGTGATCTGGAACACCAGCGAATCCGGCGAGGCGCGCAAGAGAGGCATTTTGAAGCTGTGCGCTTTGGCACGGCACGTGCTCGTTTAGAGGGAGTAGAACCACACTGCAATCGCAACTACGTTCTGCCAACGCTGAGTTGCGGGGAGGATTCGTATGGCCGGGCTTCTGCGCGATGTCCGCTATGCACTCCGGCAGCTTCGCAAGAGCCCGGGGTTCGCGGCGACTGCAGTCTTGATGCTGGCGCTGGCGACCTGTGCCAACAGCACAGTCTTCAGCTGGATCGATGGGACGATGCTGCATCCGATTCCCGGAGCGCGGGAGATGGGTAGCTTGGTGAGCTTGGAACGAGGCGAATGGAATATTTCGCCGACTCCACCGCTCTCGTATCTCGATTACCGCGATCTGCGTGAGCGGAATCAAGGCTTCGAAGGAATCCTCGCGTATCACCACGACTGGATCACGCTGACGGGTGGCGGAGCGGAGCCGCAGCGCATCTACATTGCCAACGTGTCGGCGAACTACTTCGATCTGCTGGGTGTGAGGCCCATGCTGGGACGGTTCTTTTTACCAGAGGAAGAGACGCGCCCCGACGTGCCCTATATCGTGCTGAGTTACTCGCTGTGGAGGACGCGCTATGCGGGCGACCCGGCGATTGTGGGCAAGGCGATTGAGATTGCGCGTCATCCTGTGACAGTGATTGGCGTGGCGCCGGAAGGGTTCATGGGAGCGATGCCCGGAATTCGCCAGGATGTGTGGGCGACGCTCAATCCGATCGGGACGGCTGAGTGGCAGTTGACGCATCGTAGCGCGAACTGGCTAAACATCGTGGGAAGGCTGCGGCCAGGAGTGAGCCGGGAAAGAGCAACGCAGGATCTGGAGACGATCATGCGACAGATTGTGGCGGCTTATCCGGACGATCATCGGGGAGTGAACACGATCACGCTGGATCCGATGTGGCGATCGCCCTTTGGGGCGAACGGCTACATGGCGCAATCGTTGCCCATTCTACTGGCGATTGCGGGCTTGGTGTTGCTGCTGACGTGCGCCAACGTGGCGACGCTGACTCTGGTGCGGTTTGTGGCGCGGCGGCGGGAGGTCGCGATCCGGCAGTCGCTCGGGGCGGGACGCGTACAGCTGGTGCGGCAGATGGTGGTCGAAGGGGTGCTGGTTTCTCTTGGCGCAGGCGCGGCGGCGTTGTTGATGACTTTGTGGACGGCAAAGACCTTCGCCCGCTTCATTCCGCCGAACGCCAATCCCATTGAGCTGAACGGGACAATCGACCAGTACGTGGTGTTGGGGATCGTCGTTCTGACGATGCTGGCCGGCGTGCTGTGCGGGGCGTTTCCGGCATGGCGGTCGTCACGCGTGCCCGCCGCGGAGGCGCTGAAAGAGGAGTCGGCCAGCGTTTCGGGCGGTTCGCACAATCGGCATTTGCTGAACGGACTGGTTGTGGTGCAGATTGCACTGTCGCTTGCTCTTCTGGTGTGTTCGGCGTTGTTTCTGCGCACACTGCGCAATATCGCGAGTGCGAATCCAGGATTTGAACAGGATCATGTTCTGACGGCATCCGTGGGTTTGAGTATTGCAGGCTACTCGAATGACGACGCACAGGTGATCCGGCACAGGATTCTCGACCGGGTGAGGGCGTTGCAGGGCGTGACGGCTGTGTCGCTCACCGACTGGGTTCCAATGAGCTTCAACCGGAAGACGGTGGATGCGTATCCGGAAGGGTATGCGCCGCGTCCGCGTGAGTCGCTCGAAGTACGACGGGCCGACGTGACCCCGCAGTATTTCGAGACGCTGGGTATGCCGATTGTGGAAGGGCGCGACTTTATGGCGGACGATAGCGAGAAAACGCCGCGCGTCCTAATCGTCGACCAGATGGCCGCAAACCGGTATTGGCCTGGACAAGATCCGCTGGGGAAGAGACTCTCGATTTGGGGTCACCTGTTTACCCTTGTGGGTGTGGTGCGGAACACCAAACACGCGTTCATGAGTGAGCAGCCGGAACCCATGATCTTCATGAGCTATTTCCAGGCAGCGGACAATGAGACGATCGTGCAGGTGAAGACTCGCGGTAATCCGGCGGAAATGGCTCCAGCGGTGGAGCACGCGATCCACGAGATAGACAGACAGCTTCCTGTGTTCGATGTGCGCACGATGCGGGAGACGACACAGATGGCGAATATCTTCGTGGTTATGCAGAGCACGCTTGCAGGGATGTTCGCGGTGGTTGTGCTGATTCTGGCGGCTTCCGGCATCTACGGTGTGGTGGCCTATCGCACCGAGCTGCGCACGCACGAGATCGGGATTCGGGTGGCGCTGGGCGCAGCACGCGCAGATGTGCTGCGGTTGGTGCTACGTCAGGGGATTGTTCTCACCGCGGCGGGTCTGGTGCTGGGGCTCGCTCTGGGGTACATGCTCACGCGCTTCATGCGAGGGCTTCTGTATGGTGTGTCGGCGACCGATCCCTGGACCGCCGTGTGCGTGACGGCGTTGCTGGCCGGGATCTCGGTTCTGGCCTGCTGCCCGCCGGCACGGAGGGCTGTTCATGTCGACCCGGTGACGGCGATTCGGGCGCAGTGAAGAAGCAGTTCACAGTGGTTAGCGATCAGGGCTGAGCCCGGATTTTCGGGTCAAGCCCCGATCGCTTCGCTGGAACGCAACGCGGCTACATGCCGCCGCGGCTTGCGGGCGGAATGATGCCGTTCATGCGCAGATACTCGACCATCTGGCCGTAGTGATCCATGAAGTGGGCGATGCCGAAAGCTGCCTGACCGCCGCGGGTGTTGTTGCTGGTCTGGATGAAGGCGTTCTCCGGCGTGATGCCATCGACATAGGTGTGCGCCAAGGTGAAGGAGTCTTTGAGCGCCTGCACGATCTCAGTTTTGGACTTGAGTTGCTTGAGGGCGTCACCCTTGGCTTTCAAGTCGGCCTCAGACAGCGAGCCAAAGAAGTAGTAGTTGGCTTCGGTGACGTGCTTGACCTGGTCGGCGAAAGTGCGGACGCCTTTGAATTCTCCCATGGTCGCTGGGGGCGCGAAGTCATATTTGTCTTCGGGCATGGCTTCTGCCGCGCCGACGAATTCCGACTCCAGCAATGTGAGGAGATGACCGTAAACCTGTGCGGGTGGGACAGCGGAGCCGACGGGTGGCTTGGCGGGAGGTGTGGCCTGCGCGAGAGCGAAGGTGGAGGAGGCAGCAAGCAGACAACAGGCAAAGAAACGAACGGCGTACGACATGAACTTTCTCCTTGCGCGGCTCGAGGCCATTCGCCGGATTGGGAAGGCGAGAAGGATCGCGAGCGAACCGCGTGAGGCGAATCTAGCAGACCGCTCGGAGGGGGTGATAGCGACGTTCTGTGAATCTGTTGCGGAATGCAGCCGGGAATGCATGAAGCGGCCGGTTTGTGACGAATGGTTAGGACAGAGGCGGGCAGGGTTTGTGCAGGACGCCGTTGCGAACGGTGAAGCGCTCGCCGCGCCAGACGATGGTGTTGGAAGCGAAGCCTGCTGCCCAGAGGCCGAGGGCGACGAGATCACGCAGAGGCAGCAGCCAGAGGTTGGGCAACACTTCGTGATCGCCCAGGACCTTGGCGCCAGCCATCATGGCGAGGGTGAGGCGCAGAAAGAAGCTCAGACCGAGCAACCAGAGACTGAGAGGGCCGAAGCCGCTGGCGATGATATTCAACACGGCCCATGCGAGGCCATGGGTGAAGATGAGGCCGGCGTAGCCCCCGGGACGAGCGTCGCGCACGGTGCGCAGCCAGCGGAGCTGATGATCGATGAATCCCTGCCAGGTATACGGGGGTGTGCTGGTCTCAACGACTTCACCGCTGAGGGCGACGGTGTAGCCGGCCTGGGCAATGCGCGCACCCAGCTCGTAGTCGTCGGCAAGATGGTTGACCAGCGCGGTGAATCCGCCGATGCGGTCGAGGGCTTCGCGGCGCACGGCGAGCGTGGAACCGAGGCCGTAGCGGATGCCGCCTTCGAGCCATTTCGACAACAGCACGCTGGGCTGAAAGTCGGTGGCAATGCCAAGGGATTCAAGGCGCGATGGGAGAGTGCCGTGGGCGCGGCCGCGATAGAGAGCGGTGACGAGGCCGATGAGCGCGTCGGGTGCCTGCGTGAGGCGAGGATGCGAGAACGCGATCATGACGCGTTCGAGATAGTGCGGTGAGACAGAGATGTCAGAGTCACTGATGAGGAGGAACTCATGATGCGCGTGGGGAACGAGTTGCGCAAGCGTGCTGACTTTGCCGTTGGCGCCGAGGCGCTCGGGACATTCAATCAGACGAATCGTGCGCTGCGGGAACTCGCGTTGCAGCTGCTCGACGATGGCTGCGGCGGGATCGGTGGGCGAGGAGACGCCGAAGAGGAGTTCGTAGGCGCCAGCGTAGTTCTGGCGGCAGTGGGTGCGAAAGGCGTCGAGCATCCCGGGGTCGACGCCCTTCAGCGATTTAAGAATGCTGACGTTGGGAGCGAAGGGAACGAGGAGCCGGCTGCGTTGGACAAGGAAGATGCGCGCGGCGAGGATGGCGGCGAGAAAGTAGCCCATGCCGGCCACGGCGAGCGCCGAGGTCGCGATCTCCACGGCTAAGGCCAGAGCGTGCGGCATGCTGAAGCCAGTTTAGCGGATGGCGCACCACAAATCAGGGAGCGGCCAACAGCGAGAATTGTGGAGTGAAACAGAGGAATAGCAACCGTCTTGACGGCAATTCCCACCGATCCGGAACTTTTTGCTTGGAACGATTCGCGATCACGGGAAGGATGGAGCCAGTCGGAACAAATCGAGTGCGCGACGTTAGTTGTGGCATCACGCAACAGCGGACGAGGCTCCTCTCATGACCAAGCATACTTACCTCCACCGGAGCGCCTGAGCACTGCTCTCTTTGGTGGCCGCCTCACGGGGTATCCTCTACGCAGCTGAAGCAGTGCAATACCCCGATGGATTTCGGCGCTGGGTGTATGTGGGGATGGGAGTCATTCTGCCTGACACCAACCCGCAGCTCAAGAGCGAAGAGGGGATGCACCATGTCTTTGCGAACGCGAAGGCGGTGGATGGCTACGCTTCCGGGGAGTTTGCCGATGGGTCAACGATCGTCTACGAACTGCGCGAAGCGCAACAAAAGAACGGCGTGATTCTCGAAGGTGATCGCAAACGAGTGGATGTGATGATCAAGGATTCAATCCACTACGCGAGCACGGGCGGTTGGCGGTTTGAGCGGTTCTGGGGCAAGGACGAGGCGCAGAATGCGTTGAATGACTCAGGGACCTCGTGCTTTCAGTGCCACTCGAACGCAAAGGCGCACGGGTTCTTCTTCACCCAACTTCACTAAAGACTTCACTCGTAGCGGAGGGCTTCGATGGGGTCGAGCTGCGAGGCCTTCCACGCGGGGTAGATGCCGAAGATGAGACCGATGACACAGGAGACCGAGAAGCCAGCGAGAACCCAGAGCGTGGAGAGGGTCGCCGGCAGGCCGATGGGGAGCATGTAGACGATTCCGGTGATGATTGCGCCGGCGAGAATGCCGATGAGGCCGCCGACAGCGCAGAGTGTGATGGCTTCGGTGGTGAATTGGAGCAGGACGGCTCGCCGGGTGGCGCCGACCGCTTTGCGGATGCCGATCTCGCGGGTGCGTTCGGTGACGGAGACGAGCATGATGTTCATGACGCCGACGCCGCCGACCATGAGGCCGACCGAAGACACGGCCACCATGAAGAGCACGAGGCCGCCAGTGAGCTGGCCCCAAAGTTTGGAGAGCGAGTCGGGCCCCATCATTTCGAAGTTGTCAGGCAGGTCGACGCGCACCTTGCGGCGGATGCGCAGCATCTCCCGCACCTCTTCCTCGACGAGAGACTTGTTTCTCTGATCGTCGTAGCGGATGGCAATGAATGTGTCCCTGATGCCGGGATACAGATTGTGAAATGCCCCCAGCGGGAAATAGACGCCGTTGTCGGCGGGGTTCTTGCCGGAGCCGAAGGGTTGTTTGCGCTTGTCCACGATGCCGATCACGGTATAGAGGCCGGTGGCGACGTTCACGTCTTTGCCGATCGGGTCAGCGTCCTGGAACAGCATCTGGGCAGTGTCGTAGCCGAGCAGGCACACATGTGCATGGCGAGCGTCTTCGTCGTCGGTCCAGAAGCGCCCCGAGGCGGTGGCGAGGTCAGAGACGATCTCAATTTGTGCGGTGGAACCGAACAAAAACGCGCCCGAGACCTTTTTGCCGTTGTACTTCACGTCGACATCACCGACACGGAAGGTCTCATTGACGTGCCGTTGTTCGGCATCGGAGCCGAGCACATGAGGCAGCGCGCGCAGGGCAAGTGCGTCGTCGAGCGTGAGCCTCTTGCGGGTGAGCATCTCGGTTGTGGGGTTCACGCCGATCATGGGCATGTGAAAAACCCAGATCACATTGGTGCCGAAGGAAGTGATCCACTCGGAGACGCGGCGATTCAGGCCGTTGATGACCGAGGAGACGGCGATGACGGTGGAGACGCCGATGACAATGCCAAGAACGGTGAGGCCGGAGCGCAGCTTGTTGGCATGGAGGGTTTCAAATGCCAGGACGACGGCTTCGCGTGTTTGGCCTTTGACCATGCTTCAGGCCTCTCAAGAGCTGACAGGTATTGTATGCCGGAATTGGCGAAGCAGGAGTAGGGCGCAGGTCACAGCTGCGAGTTCGTAGTGAAACCGAGGAGAGAGGAAACCTCATCCGGCGACTTCGAAGAAATCCAAGGGGTAGCGATGATTTCTCTGTGGCCGCTGGGGCAGGTAGAGGATCCAGATGCGTGTGCCTGTTTCGTACGAGTCCTTGGAATCGATGTGCCCGTTGATCAATGTGCCCCCTTCTGTGCGGAATTCATAGTCCACTCGGTATGCACGATCCTTAGGTGTGCAGCTGGTAACCATTGCTGCTCCTGCTTTCCCTTCGCGCGCCAGCTTTCGATCCCGAAGCAAAAAGAACAGTGCGAGGGAACCTATGACCCAAAGGAAAACCTCGAATGCGGTGTAATCGAGTCCTATGAGCGGCGACCACTCCTACGCATCTGGGTGATTGATCGTGGGGTTGGAAGGGAGGAATCGGACGAGGATGTTATCCGACACGTCGAGGCCCGTCCACGATCCCAGGCCCTGCGGTCTCTTAGCCTTGCCGTAATAAGTGACCCCACCAATGGCAAATCTGTAATGGACGGTCATCGGCGTATAACGCCCAAATGAGAGCCCTGTCACCACTCCCACGGCCCCATGGCCATTGCTGCGCAGAAAAGCTCGCTGCTGGAATTGCCGGATATCGGAGAAGCATTCCCAGCCGAGGGTAATCGAGCCGCCGACGAAAAATAGCAAAACGATGAGTAGCAGGTAGCGCGCATCGCCGTCGGACATAAGCACGCTTCTTGGCAATGGGCCGGTGAGTTCGTCGGGAAGGTCCGGCGTGGCGCGACTGGAGGTGTCGGGATTCATTTGTGTCTCTTCGTCTCAAGCTCTCATATCCGCCCGATCATGTGAACGGCCACTTTGCTGATAGGTATGACGTCGGTAAAGACAGCCGCAGTTCCCCTTCGATTTTGCTCAGGGCAGGTTTCGCTCCTCACCGCAGCAATCCGGGCCTAAAGGCCACTTTCTGACGCCGGCTATTCTTCAGGGGCCTGAAGGCCCCTGCTCCCTCCGAGAACTACGAACTGGCTCACTCGTAGCGCAGCGCTTCAATCGGGTCGAGAGAGGCGGCTTTCCACGCGGGATAGATGCCGAAGACGAGGCCGATGACGCAGGAGACGGCGAAAGAGATAAGGACCCAGGTGGGTGAAAGAGCCGCGTGCAGGAACGAGACGGCGTAGTGCAGGATAAGCGTGAACAGCGATCCAGCCAGGATGCCCAACATGCCGCCGACGGCGCAAAGAGTGACAGCTTCGAGCGTAAATTGGAGAAGGATGTTGCGTTTGGTGGCGCCAATGGCCTTGCGGATGCCGATCTCGCGGGTGCGTTCAGTGACAGAGACCAACATGATGTTCATGACACCGACGCCGCCGACCATGAGGCCAACCGAAGAGACAGCCACCATGAACAGAAAGAGGCCGCCGGTGAGTGAGTTCCAGAGGCGGGTGAGCGTGTCCGGACCGAAGACGGCGAAGTTGTCATCCTGCTGGATGCGCACGCCGCGGCGGACGCGGAGAAGCTCTCGAATCTCTTCGGTCACCAGTTCCTTGTTCGTGGGATCGTCGTACTTGACAGTGATCCAGAAGTCTTTGATCTCCGGATGTATTTTGTGAAAGGCGCCGAGCGGGAAGTAGGCTGAGTTATCTTGCGTGTTGCGTCCGGTTCCGAAAGGCTGCGGCTGTTTGTCAAGCACGCCGATGACGGTAAAGACATCGCCTCCGCTTTCGACATCTTTACCGATTGGGGATCCGTCCGGGAAAAGGTCTTCCGCGGCGTCATGGCCGAGCACAACTACGCTGGCGTTGCGCTGCTCTTCTATCTCAGTCCACATGCGGCCTTCGATGAGCTCGATGTCGTTGGTCTTTTTTACCTCGGACGTGTCGCCATAAATGATGGTGTTCTGTACCTTGTGGGTACCGGCTTTAAGAGAGACATTGCCAATGCCGAGTTGGAAGTTCTGATAGGTGACGGCTGGATCAACGGCAACGACGTGCGGGAGGGCACGCATGGCTACGCCGTCGTCATAGGTGAGCTGTTTGCGATTGAGTTCCTCGGTGGTGAGACGGTGACCCCAGGGATCGAAGCGAAAGACCCAGAGATCATTGGTTCCGAGGGTTTTCACGAATTGATCGATATTGCTGTTGAGTCCGTTGATGGCCGATGAGATCAGGATTACCGTGGCGATGCCGATGGAGATGCCGAGAACGGTGAGGCCGGAGCGCAACTTGTTTTTGCGAAGAGTTTCGAGTGCCATGTGCACGGATTCTCGCGAATCTGTCAGTCGCATGATTAAAGCTCCGCGCGCAGCGCAGTGATGGGATCGAGTTGAGAAGCTTTGTGGGCGGGGTAGACGCCGAAGAATAGACCGACCGCGGTGGCGACGAACAAGCCTACCAGGATAGACCAGACTGCCACTTCCGAGGGGAAGGCGATCAGCACGGTAATAACTTTCGCCACACCGATGCCCGCAACGACGCCGATGATGCCGCCCGCGAGGGACATGGTCGCGGACTCGATCAGGAATTGGAGCAGGATGTCTTTGCGGCGCGCGCCAAGCGCCTTGCGTACGCCGATTTCGCGGGTGCGCTCGGTGACCGAGACGAGCATGATGTTCATGATGACGATGCCGCCGATGACCAGAGAGATGCCGGCAATGGCCACGACCACAGCTCCGAAGTTATCAAGAATCTTGCCGAGCATATCCCCGAAAGTTGAACTTGAATCGATGGAGAAGCTATCCGGAACACCGGGTGCGAGGTGGCGACGGATGCGCATGATGGTGCGCAATTCGCCGGAAACAATATCCATGGCATCGGGGCCGCTTCCAGCATCGACGTAAATGTCCATGGTGGCGTGCGAGCCGTGGGATTGGAGAAAAGCGGTGAGAGGAATTCCAACCCAATTGTCCATGCTGGAACCCATCATTTTTCCCTGGCTTTCGGCAACGCCAATCACCGTATAGGGAGCGCCATCAACGCGAATCTCTTTGCCGAGCGGGTCGCCGGGCCCGAGCACATTGTCGACGACGTCGGCACCTACGATGGCGACGTGAGCGCTGTGCTGGTCCTCGAGCTCGGTGAAGGATCGGCCGATTTCAATGTTGAGATTCGACAGTGCGGGCATGGTCCAGGTAATGCCGCGGATGTTGGTGTCAGTGGAGGAGCGGGTCTGGTAGACGATTCTGCCGACGGTGGCGCGATCTGCGCCGACGGACAGGCAGGACTTACATTCAGAGAGAACGGCCCTGTAGTCGTCGTACGTAACATCTCTCCGCTTCTGGAACTCCAGATACTCGTCCACAGTCATGAAGGTTTCCGGCATCTTCCGGATGGTGACTACGCTGGCGCCATAGGTGTTGATTTTGGCGGTTACAAATTGCTTGGCGCCATTGGTCAGAGTGACCACGGTAATGACGGAGGCGACGCCGATGACGACGCCGAGCAGCGTGAGGATGCTGCGCATCTTGTTGGCCCAGAGAGATTGCAGGGCGAGTTTGAGGCCTTCGATCAGCTCCATGGACGAGATTCTCCCTGCCGGGTGACGTGCTGCCGCCAATTCCGACCAGAACTGGGGAAAGAGCGAGTGTGTACCTGGCGAAAAGATCCGCAGAAACGGCGCGATCGTTTAGAAGAAACTGAAAACGAGATGCCCCGCGGCTGGCGGGCCGTTTGAACTTCTCCCATTGTCGACTTTCAGGTTCATCTATTCATACCGCAAAGCTTCGATGGGGTCCAGATTGGCAGCCTTCCATGCGGGATAGATACCGAAGACCAGGCCGATGGCACAGGAGACGCCAAAGCCAATGATGATCCATGTCAGGGAAACGGTTGCGGGCAGGCCAATCGGGAGGAAGTAGACGATCCAAGTGAGGATGGCGCCGAGGACAATGCCGATCACTCCGCCGACGGCGCAGAGAGTGACGGCTTCAGTGGTGAATTGCGTGAGCAGGGTACGTTTGGTGGCGCCGATGGCCTTGCGTACGCCAATCTCGCGGGTGCGTTCAGTGACGGAAACGAGCATGATGTTCATCACGCCTACGCCGCCGACCATGAGACCAACGCTGGAGACGGCGATCATGAAGAGCACAAGTCCACCCGTGAGCTGGCCCCAGAGCTTGGAGAGCGAGTCGGGGCCGAAGATCTCGAAGTCGTCCGGGGCTTCGACGCGCACGTGGCGGCGGATGCGTAGCAGTTCGCGGATTTCTTCCTGGACCAACGGCTTGTTCTTCGGGTCGTCGTACTTCACGCTGACCCACATTTCCTTGTCTTCAGGGTGGAGGTTGTGAAACGTGCCGAGCGGGAAGTAGACTTTGTTGTCATCGGGGTTTTTGCCTCCCCCGAAGGGCGACTTCAGCTTGTCGACAACGCCGATGATCGTGTACATCCCGGTCTCGACGTTGACTTCCTTCCCGATCGCGTTTTCACCGTTAAAGAGCTGCTGCCAGGTGTCGTAGCCCAGCACGCAGACATGCGAGGCACGTTCGTCCTCCTGATCGGTGAACAATCGGCCCTGGATAAAAGTGAGGTCTGTGACCTGAGCGAGCTCAGCCGTGGACCCCTGAAGCCGGGTACCAGCCACTTTCTTGCCGTTGT
>Ga0181535_10003281_pt1 | contig 18924 bp, 10 predicted proteins | sample PEATcosm2014_Bin_44_FD_119774 | JGI IMG/M metagenome (GOLD analysis project Ga0181535, IMG submission 119774) | Peatland microbial communities from MTU Mesocosm Facility, Houghton, MI, USA - PEATcosm2014_Bin17_30_metaG | ecosystem: Environmental > Terrestrial > Soil > Wetlands > Peat | place... | reverse complement strand
GATCTGCGCGACGCGAAACCTGCATTTTTTCGCGATCGAGAGAACAGCTTCGAAGTCCTTGCGGCCTACGGACCGTGGAAAACAGCGGGCTGTTGGTGGTCTACAGAGGGATGGGATATCGACGAATGGGACATTCTGGCCATAAACCGCAAGGGCCTAACCATCGCATGCCTGTTAGTGCATGACCGTACGCGAAATAAGTGGCGGATTGAGGCGCATTATGACTGAGAGCGCAGAGTACGTGGAATTGCACGCTGCCAGCGCCTTCAGTTTTCTCGATGGAGCTTCGCAACCTGAAACCCTGATTGAGCGCGCCATTGAGCTTGAAATGCCTGCGCTTGCGCTCACGGACCGGAATGGCCTCTACGGCGCAGCTCGCTTCCACACCGCGGCAAAGAACTGTGTCAGCAAGGCCCATGTCCGATCCCAGATCAAGGCCCACATCGGCGCCGAGATCGCAGTTTCTTCCTTCGGCGACAAGCTGCAGCCCCCGGAATGGCTACCGCACCAGCACCCCAACGAGCCATCCCGTATCACCTTACTCTGCGCTACACAGGCTGGATATCAGAATCTTTGCCAGCTGATTACGCGCTTCAAAATGCGCGAATCGACCAAGGCCGAAGGCGCAGCCACACTTGAAGATATCGAAGAGTTTTCCGCTGGCTTAATCTGTTTGACCGGTGGCGATGAAGGTCCACTCGCAGCGGCATTGTCGCGGCTAGGACAAAACGGCGCGCGCAAGATCGCCGACAGACTTGCGTCGATCTTTGGCCGTAGCAGCCTATTTATCGAATTACAGCGTCATCAACTTCGAGAAGAGGAGTGCCGCAATCAGTCGTTGTTAGGGCTGGCATCCGATTTGCGCTTACCTGTTATTGCAACGAATGGCGTGCGATATGCAACTGCGAAGGACCGTGAGATCCTCGATGTCTTCACAGCTATCCGTCATCACACCACGCTCGATCAGGCAGGGCGATTGCTTTCTCAAAATTCCGCGCGGCATCTGCACACCGCACGCGAAATGGCCGAGCTATTTCGCGACATACCGGAAGCTATCGCCAATACCAGCATTGTGAGTGATCGGCTTCAATTCAAGCTGAACGATCTGGGCTATGAATTTCCGCACTATCCCGTGCCTGACAACGAAACGATGGACAGCTTTCTTGAAAAGCGCGTCGACGAAGGAGTGCGCAAACGCTACGGTTCACCGGATAAGCGGCATCTGCTGGACAAAGCGCGCGCGCAGGTTCGCCACGAACTGGCCCTCATTGCAAAGCTCGGCTTTGCAGGCTATTTTCTCATCGTCTGGGAAATCATTCGTTACTGCCAACAGAGCGGTTTCCTGGTGCAGGGCCGAGGCTCAGCCGCCAACTCCGCAGTCTGCTATGCACTCGAGATCACAGCCGTCGACCCCGTCGGCATGGAACTGCTCTTCGAACGCTTCCTAAGCGAAAATCGCGGCGAATGGCCCGACATCGATCTCGATCTCCCGTCAGGCGATCAGCGGGAACAAGTCATTCAACACTTATATGAGCGCTACGGATCGCTCGGCGCGGCGATGACGGCTAACGTTATTTCCTATCGTGGCCGCTCTGCTGCACGCGAAGTCGGCAAAGCACTCGGTTTCGACGAAGATCAACTGGCGCGCCTCTCTGGTCTGGTAGGCCATTGGGAGTGGCGTGGCGCGAATGACACGATGGCGCGTCATTTTGAGCAGGCAGGGTTCGACGTGCGCCACCCGCGCATCGCGCATTATCTCGATCTATGCATGCGCATGCAGAATCTGCCGCGACATCTGGGCCAGCATTCAGGCGGCATGGTGATCTGTGCAGGAATGTTGAACCACGTCGTTCCCATCGAACGCGCGTCCATGCCGGGCCGGACTGTGGTGCAGTGGGATAAGGAAGACTGCGCCGATCTTGGACTTATTAAAGTTGACTTACTAGGCTTGGGCATGATGGCGGTGTTGAAGGATTCTCTCGAGTTAATTCCACGCCACTACGGCAAACAAGTGGATCTCGCCACATTACCCGAAGATCCCGTTGTCTACGACACTCTGTGCAAGGCCGACACTGTCGGTATGTTCCAGGTGGAGAGCCGCGCGCAGATGGCTTCTATTCCACACAACGCACCAAAGCATTTCTACGACCTCGTTGTGCAAGTCGCGATCATACGGCCAGGGCCAATCGTCGGCAAAATGATGCATCCCTACATGCGCCGCCGTCAGAAAAAAGAAGAGGTGACCTATCCGCATCCATCGCTAGAGCCGGTCTTGAAACGCACCCTCGGCGTGCCGCTCTTTCAGGAACAGCTCTTGCGCATGGCGATGACGGTGGCGAGCTTCTCCGGCGCCGAAGCAGAGGAATTGCGACGCGCTGTGGGCATGCGGCGTTCGATGCAGCGAATGAAAGACCTGGAAGGTCGTCTGCGCTCAGGCATGTCGCACAACGGCATCGGTCCGGAAGCGCAGGACAACATTGTGCAGGCCATCTCTTCATTTGCTATGTACGGCTTTCCCGAGTCGCATGCAGCTAGCTTCGCACTCATCGCGTATGCTTCGGCATATCTCAAGGTCCATTACCTCGCCGCATTTACCTGCGGCCTTTTGAACAATCAACCCATGGGTTTCTACTCGCCGGCAGTTCTGATTAAAGACGCAGTGCGTCATGGGCTTCGTGTCAGGCCGATTGACGTGCAACGTTCGCAGGGTCTCTGCTCGCTGGAGGAGGAACCCGCCGGCTCATGTTCGCTGCGCATTGGAATGAACTACGCGAAAGGTTTGCGGCAGACCTCCGCCGACGCAATTCTGGCCGCTCGAAACCGTGACCGCGTTTTCGCGTCGGTCGATGACCTTGCAGCGCGTGTGCCCGAACTCAACCGCAAGGAACTCGTCCTGCTGGCGCGCATTGGCGCGCTGAACTCACTTGGCAAGATCGAGCATCGCCGCGATGCTCTATGGCAAGTGGAAGAAGCAGGCCGTCCCGTAGGCCCTCTACTACGCGATGCACAAAGCGCGAGCAACAACGCAACAGCTCCGATGCCCCTCAAACGGATGACGACGGACGAACGCCTGGCCGCGGACTACGCGGGCACAGGTCTCACCACCAGCCCGCATCCCATGGCCTATCAGCGAGCCATTCTTCGCTCCCAGGGCATTCTTTCAGCAGAAGATCTGAGTCGTACCACAAGCAATCGATTTGTGCGCATAGCCGGTTGCGTGATCGCACGACAACGGCCGGGCACCGCGAAGGGATTTGTCTTTCTTTCCCTCGAAGATGAGACCGGCATCGCCAACGTCATCATTACCCCCGATACCTTTGAGCGCGATCGTATCGTCGTCACGCGCAGCAGGTTTCTTAAGATCGAAGGGCCGCTGCAGAATCAGGATGGAGTAATCCACGTCAAGGCCTATCGAATAGTTCCCCTTGACATCACCAGCGCCGATATCCGCTCTCATGATTTCCACTAGCCCTGGATTTCAGGATTACTCGACTTGAGATCCGAATCTTCCTTATACCGTCATGATCCGGACACCAGCAGTCTCAAAGGCGCGGGCTGTCTCGTCCTCGATCCCGTCGTCAGTAATCAGCAGATCGATGTCGCGCGGAAGGCAAATGATCGCCGGACTCACCATGCCCATCTTGCTCGAGTCAGACACGACGATTACTTCGCGCGCCTGCCGTACCATGACGCGAAACACCGCTGCCTCTTCCGGCTCAATCATCGTTGCCCCGCGCTCCGGGTGCATGCCCGTGACACTCAGGAAGAGACGGTCCATGACAAACATGTTCAGGGTTTCGATCGCCGCCGGTCCCACAAGAGAAAAGGCTCCAGCCCAGCGCATGGCGCCCCCGGTAAGTGTCGTGTCGACAGCTGTGGTGGAACTTAGTTCCATGCCTATGTTCACAGCGTTGGTGATGACGTGAATGCCTCGCCGGTTCTGCAGTTGCTTGGCAACCAATGTAGTCGTAGTGCCGGCAGAAAGGCCAATGGTATCGTGCTCCTTTACCAGTGCAGCAGCGGCGTGCGCGATCCTCTGCTTCTCGGCGGCAAAGCGGTCTTCCCGTACTTGGAAGGACGCATCGAATCGGAAGGGTTCGTAAACAGCCCTACCCGTCAGCATCGCGCCGCCATGCGTCCGATGAACCAGGCCCTGCGTCTCAAGGCGAACAAGATCGCGCCGGATGCTTGCCGGCGAAGCCGCTAGCGCCGCCGTCAGGTCCTCAACGGACGTCTTACCGTGCTGCAGAAGCAGGCGCAGAATTTCCTTGGCACGTATATCGGTCTTCGAGGACATTCTGGCCGCTCACTCGACGCAATTGCGATTGAATTCCAAGTGTGCCGTTATTGTACGAAAGTTGCACCCTTTTGTTGAAAATGCAATCGGATCCGATGCACTTTGCCGAGTGGCAATAACGTCCTCGACGAAACGATCCGGGCCGGTAGACACATCGAATGCCCGATTGAAAGTGACATGCATCGGCTGGGTGATATCGGTATTCTAAAATTGATTTAGTCTCCACAACAATGACCGCGTAGTCCACAATTCACGCTCTAGATCGTCCATTCCACTTTCGGTAGGCTTCATGCATCGATTCGTTGTCTTCGCTTTCTTTGTTGTTTGCTCGAATGTATGCTTCTGCGCCCCTCCGTCAGCGCTGTTCTACATGACTGACAGTCCGGAGGCCATTCGATCGTTCCTCGCACATGCAGACAAGATCGACCTCCTCGTGCCCACCTGGTATCACGCCGACGACAATGGCTTGGTAACGGGCTCGCCAAACCCGCTGGTGCTCGAGACGGCAAAGCAACACCATGTCCCGATCATGCCTATTTTGGCGCTGTTTAATAAGAAGCAGTTTCACGAGCTGTCGCTCAACCTTGCCGCACAGGATCGAATGAATGAGGCGATGGTCCGCGAGTCGCACGCGCATGGTTACACGGGATTCCAATTCGATTTTGAGAATGTGGATTGGATCGATCGCGAGAGGCTCACAGCAACGGTAAAGCGGTCCGCAGAGGCCCTTCATCAGGCGGGCCTGCAGTTGACCATTGCCACCGTTCCTAATGCGCCCGGCTATCCGACCGGCGAAGGGTTTGCCAAGTGGATTTATACCGATTGGCGTGGCGCCTATGACTTAGTTGAGCTAAGTAAGTCTGTCGACTTGATCTGCCTGATGACCTATGACCAGCAAACACGATGGACCATGCCGGGACCGGTCGCAGGATGGCAGTGGACCGTTGAGAATCTCGACTACGCACTCAAGGCCGTTCCCAAAGAGAAGCTCTCGCTGGGGATTCCCCTCTATGGCTATCACTGGTTTACCGGCGCGCCCACGGTAGACAAGGTGACCGGCGTCGAGAGTCCGAACCCAAGTGCCAATTACATCGGGGAACCAGACGCTCAATTACTGGCAACCACGTATAAGGCCACTATTGCGTGGGACACGGCCGATCGCGATTCCTACTTCTTTTTCTATCGCGATCAGATGCGCGAATGGATCTTCTTCACGGATCTACGAACCTTTCGTGAGCGCTATCAACTGGTGCAGGATCGTGGGCTGCAAGGATTCTGCTCATGGGTTCTCGGAACCGAGGATCCTGCCATTTGGGACTTCTTGCCGAATCGTCATTAAGCGGTCGGCCCTTCGCCAAAGCAGGCTAGCCCCTGTCCCCTCCTGTACTCTCGAAGTGCAGCGCCAAATACTCAGGAACCTTGGAGACGTGAATGGCTTACTTTCTGGCAGTCGATGCCGGAGGAACAAAAGCCGACTTCCTGCTCGCAGACGAGGATCGCGAACTGGCCCGCGTCACATGCGGCACGTTGAAGCGTCTCAACGCGACTGAGGATGAGGCAGCGCACAACCTGGACGACGCCCTGGGGCGCTTATCGGCGCAGACACGGGTCCCGATGAATCAGATTGCGCGCAGCTGCATTGGCACATCGGGCAATACAGTTCCGCTGGTCACTGATTGGCTGCGCGAAAATTTTGCGAGTCGAGTTTCCGGTTCGCTGCTAATCGCGGGCGACGTGCAGATCGCCTTGGAAGCAGCTTTTCCCGGCGACCCTGGCGTTCTCGTTTTGTCTGGAACAGGCTCGAATGTCGCGGGCCGAGGCGCTGACGGCAAGATCGTCACCGCAGGTGGATGGGGTCCGATGCTTGCCGACCAGGGCGCAGGTTATTGGATTGGGCTGGAAGCGTTGCGCCGTGGCTTTCTAGCCATCGACCAGCAACGGCGGACATCGCTTCTTGAGCTGGCGCGTGAGTATTGGCGTTTACCCTCGGTTGAAGCCCTAATTGAGTTTGCCAATGCGGAACCGCGGCCCCACTTCGCCGACATTACGCCACTCGTAGTTCAGTGCGCTGCCGAAGGTGATGAAATCGCTGGCGACATTCTCGATCGAAGCGGAAAAGACCTGGCCTGCCTCGCATGCATCGTGATTGAAAGAATCATGTCCGCAGAAGATAAACAGCATCCGTTGCCAGCGGTCGCGATAGCAGGCAGCGTGCTCGGAAAGATCGAGCGCGTCCGCGATGCACTAATGGCTTCTTTGCGACTGCACTACTCCGCGATTGAGTTCGTCCTGGAACCCGCTGACCCTGTCGTGGGAGCTCTCCACTATGCCCGCGCGGGTGCATGACGACCGATCGATGGGTCGATGGAGCGCGCGAATCAGGGTGCCGCAAACTCAAGTCCGGCCGCCCAATCGGAAAAATGCTCACGCAGAGCCGCAACATCGCGAAATGCCGATGTTCCCCCGCTCGCTGAGGCCGACCACGCGCCTGTGCGGTTCCCAAATGCCAATGCCCTCTCGAGCGGCCAACCACGAATCCAGCTATGAAGGAAACCTGCGTTGAAACTGTCTCCCGCGCCGACAGCATCGACCAGCCGAATTTCTCCCGCCGGAGCATCCCAGCTCTGCGCGCCCATGAAGGCGGAAGCTCCCTTTGCTCCTCGTTTGATCACTAAGAGCGGAACAAGCTCACGCAGGGCTGCGATGGCCCGATCCAGATCTTTCTCACCGGAAATTAAGCAAGCTTCCCGCTCGTTCGGCATGAGCACGTCGACTAGTCGAATCGCCTCAAGAATATTGCGATCCCATCGTTGTTCGGGATCGTCATTTGGATCGAGGGATAGGGTGACGCCCGCTTGCTTTAACTTCGCGAAGAGCTCTGGGATTTGAGCCGTGAGCCCGCGCTGCAGGTAGTAAGACGACATGTGGAAGTGTCGGGAATTCGCAAGATAATCAAGATCAAGATCGCCGAAAGCCAAGTGCGGCGTGGGTCCAGCATAAGTGAACATGTGACGGAGTTGCCGGTGTTGGAGATGCACCGTAACTCCTGACTGCATGTGCGGAGCAGGTAAGCACCGCGAAAGATCGACACCGATCTGCTGCAGTTCCGACTGGCACATCTGTCCAAAATCGTCTCCAGGGACGGCCGTGATAAAACCGACGGAGTTTCCAAGCGCTGCGAGGTTGTGCGCGGTAATTGCGCCCGAACCTCCGACGCGAATAGCGATTCCGTCGGCGAGCAACTCCTGTTCAGGCGGAAGTTCGTCGGGAAGGCCGTACATCAAAACATCAAGAGCCGTATCGCCGGCTAGGGTAACATCGAAACGGCGCGAACTTCGCTTCAGGCCGATTGCTCCTGGTTGGTCGTTTTCCGCAGTCGCCATGCGTCTCCTTAGCGCGCCGCGACTGTCACTGTGGGCGCAATAGAAATGGGGGCTACGTTCCAGCCCTCAATCTGAACCTGCGGCGGCGGCGATTCCCCTTCCGGCAAGACCGCGGTCAGCGTGGTCGATTCACCAGGAATCAACTCGATCCAGTTGTCCGACCAGAAAACCGGAGCAATCAGGCCACCGGATGCAGTCCGCACCGCAGCGCGCAATTGAAACGCAAGTACAGGAGAATTGTTGTTGAGATGCACGCGAAGCTCGCGGCTATCCGCCGAGTTTTCAATCTCCGCGGTTGCCTGCACCGTCGCCGGCGGAAGACTCGCCAGAGCCGTCAAATCCTCATGCCGCGCGGCAGGCGTATGCGTGTAGTCCGTCTTCGGCCAATTGAACGTCGTAAGCGTTCCGGGCACCCAATAAAAGTTGCGGCTTAACACCTTACCACGCGCGTCGGCCAAAGAAAGATCGATGAAGAAAACCCTCTCTGCGCCGGCATACAGACTCTCTGGCAACGAAAACACGCGCTGTGCACTGTCGGCAGCGGACTGGATCGGAGCTTCGGCAGTGTAGAGTTCCTTCCACGACAGGTTGTATACGTGGATCTTCGCGCGAAGCCCAGGAGCCGGCTCATAAGTACTGTTTACAACTACGATTGACTGGTCGTCATAGGAGTATTGAATGTGCAGAGGCTCGCACGCCTTCTTAACTGCAAAATACCCGGCCCCCGCATCGAGATAGTAATCGTATAAGTGCCATATCATGGATGGCCACGCATTGTTGAGCATCCATTGAATAACGCCGGTCGAAACATATTTATTCTTGCCGTACGCCTCGAACATGGCCCGCTGGGAGTCGTACTCCATGGTCTGCGCAATGCGCTCATATTCAGCGGATGAACGCGGCTTGGCATACACGGCTTCCATTGCCTCATCAAAGACTTTCAGATTCACAAACTCGCCGCCCCCGAAATGCAGACTCCACGCAGAGGACGGCGGCCAGGCCTGCGGATCGGACAGAAATTTTTGCCTGCTGGCAAGCGACGGAATCGCGGGGCCAGGGCTCGTTTCCGTGTTGAATCCGAAGGCTCCGCCGTTGTGCTGGTCGACATACCAATAGCTCGGAGCGACATAGTCATATGGGCCCGACATCTTCACTCCGCTCTCACCAGTGACGGTAGTGGGGGTGCCTGAAGCGGAAGAAAGAACCGGATTCGGCCAGTGCGTTTCGGCCTCGATCTGAAGATAAGCCTGCTCCACATTGGCTGGAGGAGGGTTATCGCTGCCATTCAGCCAGACGAGCAGACTGGCGTGCTGGCGCAGGCGCAGCATCTGCGAGCGCAACGAGGCTTTTGCAATCGCCAAATCGTCTGGCGTCCAATCCTTCCAGTGTTCCCAATGGTCGCAGCAGCACCAGCCCAGCATGACAAGAATTCCCTGTTCATCGGCAAGGTGAAAAAAGTCCTCGGTGTCGAGTTTGCCTTCGAGGCGAATCGTATTCAGCCCAATGTCACGCACCATGCGGAACTGGTCGCGCAGGCGCTTGTCATCGCTGCGCAGCAACATATCCTGCGACCAACCGCCGCCGCGAATCAAGATGGGTTTGCCATTCACGCGAAATAGACGGCCGCCATTGGCCGTGTACTCCGACGTGATTTCGCGGATGCCAAAGTCGACGCTTTGTTCGTCGGTCACATGACCGCCCGAACTGAAGCTCATCGAGAGGTGTTCCAGATGCGGTTCACCCATTTGATAAGGCCACCAAAGCTTCGGATTGTGAATCCGCAATTGAGGGAATCGCTCAGGCGCGAAGACGACAGTGCGATCCTCATGTGCAGCTAACTCGACAGGTTGTTCAAAGTGTGCGCCAGCCGCACTTCCCGCGACAATTCCTTGCTCAGGTTTGTCTGTCGCGTTGTGCAGCTCTGCATAGACGGTGAGATCCGCAAAGATCAGCGATCCGTCGCTGAAATGTGTCACAGCCATGGGTGAGCGAAGCGTGACCGGACCAGTCGTCACCAGGTCAACTGCACCCCACAGCCCCATATCTTTGTCCGGTGGACACGGATTCCAGTCAACCCAATTGATGCCAAGATCTTTCTCGGTGGGCGCGCGTGTCTTTACAGCAAGTACATTTTCTTTGCCAGGATGGATGAGCTCAGTAACATCGAAATCGTAAGTGCGATAGGCACCGGCGACGGTGGTGGAATCCGCTACCCTATGCCCATTGAGCCAGACTTCGCCGCGATAATTAATCCCTCCAAAGTGCAGCCAGATGCGGTCATCGGAGGACGAAGACGCGGGAACCGTGAGTTCTTTGCGAAACCACCAGTCGCAGTGATAGGGGCTATCCGGAGACATGGCCAGATTCGAAAAATTTTGCCCGAGCGGATAGGTCGTACCGGCAATCTGCCGAAGATTATCGCCATAGTACGGATCGGGCACTGCTCCCGCGGCAACCTGTGCTGCAAGGACAGTGCTCGGTACGGAAGTCTTCAACCAGCCATCCACTGGAAAACCTACGGTCGTAATGGTATCGCCGGCCGCCTGAAGCTTGCAGCCCGATTGCAGCCGCCAGTCCTCGTGCAAATGCGTCACCGTTCCCGCATGCAGTGCCATCGACCCCGCGAGCAGAATTAATAGACAGGACAGCGTCTTGCATTTCATAACCACCTGCATTCCATTTCCACCATCGAGGTCATCGATCACCGGACTTTGACAATCTCGTATTCCAAATTGAACAAATTCGCCTCTGGATGATTCAATCGTTTGAATAAAGGAAATATCGCGAATGTTCACCCAGTGTCAAGCCCCTTCTTTGCTCCTCCGGCGGTTCTTCGCCGAAACCAGGCTCGCCGTAGACTTCCGCACCACCAGTTCCGGAAGCGCTTTGTGCATCCGCGCTGGATTCCTCTTCCCAATTTCCCGCGCATCGATTCCCTGCACCGCCCATTGCGCGGCCAATAGACCCATCTCGCGCAGAGGCTGATGGATCGTGGTGATGCCGGGAGTGGACACGATCGCGGGAAGAACGTCGTCAAATCCGACGACCGAACAGTCCTCCGGCACCTTCAAACCCGCCTCCGTTAGACCACGCACGACACCCAGAGCAGTCAGATCGTCGAAGGCGAGGACAGCCGTAAACGGGCGTCGCGTCGCCAGTATCTGCCTGGCAAACTCCAGTCCGCCTTCAAAACCTGAGGCAGGATCCATGAGGTTCGGCAGTTGAAAGACCAGACGCGGATCGATCTCAATTCCGACTTCCTCGGCTGCACGCCTCACACCGGCCCAGCGCGGTTCGCTGTCAAAGAGTTCTTCCGGCCCTCGAATGACGGCGATCTTGCGATGGCCAAGTTCGCTCAGGTGCCGTAGAGCAAGCGCACCTCCAGCCTCATTGTCCACAAACAGCGAACTGATCTTCCTTCCCGTCAGATCCCGGCCTACGATGACGATCGGGACGTGATTCTTTTCGATGTCTGCGAGCAGATCGGTCTCTTCAAAAATCCAGCTCGCGATGACGATGACGCCTTCCGCGCGCCGTTCGAGGATCATTTTCAAATAGGTATCGAAAAGTCGTCGCTGCGTCTGCGTGTCCATCAGAAGCGGCAGATAGTTAGCCGGCTGAAGGCCCGCTTGAATTCCCCGTACGATCGGAATGCAGAAAGGATCGGACAGATCGTAGGCAAGAACCGCGATAGTCTGGCTGCGCCTGCGGCGGAGCGAGCGCGCATAGGCGTCGGGATGGTATCCGAGCTGCAGCGCCATTTTGCGAATCCGTTCTCGCGTGGACGCAGCGACGTTTTGTGAAAGCGGTGCCTCGCTCAGCACAATCGAAACCGTCGAAACGGAATAACCGCAGGCGCGGGCTACGTCGAGCAGCGTGACATGGCCGGACTTTCGTTGACCCAATTCTCAGCCTCCTGGCACGTCTTCGTCTTCTGCTGCGGCCCAGCGCCATTCTGCCACAAACGCACCGCAAGTAAAGGGCAATCGTGGTCGCGATCGGAAGTTGGGCTCGACTGGCGCTTTGAAGTCTCGCCTTCTGCGCAATGGCGAAGCATTTTTTCCTTGACATGAAAATCAATCAATTTTACAGTCTTTTCACCAACATTCAAACGTTTGAATAAAATCGTTTGGAGCGGGGACAACCCATGACATTCAAAGATGCAGTCACTCGTATTGCGCGGAATTCCGTCATTGCTGGGGCCTTCCTCTCAACTGCAGTCGCTGCATTTGGCCAGGCGGGGAGAGGCGCGATCAGCGGGCTAATTACTGATCCAAGCGGAGCGATCGTTCCCGGTGCGAGAGTTACGGCGAATGAGCAAGCGACTGGGACCAAGCTGTCCACCGTGTCGACGGCTGCCGGCATCTATACGTTCGTCTCCCTTTCTCCAGGCAAATACCAGGTGACCGTCGGCGCAAAGGGATTTGAAACGGTTGTCCAGAAAAACGTAGATGTCACCTTGGACCAGGTTTCAACAGTGAACGTCACTCTGACGCTCGGCAACGTAAATGAGGTCGTCACCGTAAACGAAGCAACTTCCTTGGTGGATACCAGCAACTCGACGGTAGGCCAACTGATCTCCTCTGAAACCATCGACCGAGTTCCACTACTCACGCGCAATGTTTTTGACCTTGTTCAGTTGAGCGCTGGCGTCACTCCAGCCAACGGGGCGCCGAACTCTTCCAGTTCGTTTGCGATTGAGAACATCTCCAGTGGCCGCCCCGGCGTCGACGTTTCTTCCTACACCATCAACGGAGCGATCGTCGGATCGGTCTACTACATGGTGGACGGCAGTCCTTTGGGCATCGCCGAAAACAACGTCGCCGCTATTATTCCTGCGCTTGACATTCCCGAAGACGGCGTCGAAGAGACACGTGTCGAGACACAAAACACTTCGGCTTCCTATCAGAGCGGCGGCGCCGGCGTGATCAGTCTGGTAACAAAATCAGGGGGCAATCACTTCCATGGCGACGCCTTTGGCGTTTTCCGTCCCGATGTCCTGGCAGCAAACGAATACTTCAACAAGCAAAGCGAAGTGGGCAACGGCACAGCCAACACGCCGCCATCATTCCACCGCTATCAGGAGGGCGGCGCATTCGGCGGACCCATTCTCCACAACAAGCTTTTCTTTTTTGGAGACTACGAAGCGACGCAACAGCAACAGTTCGACGGTTCAAATACCTTCACGGTGCCCACCACCGCAGAACGCACCGGCGACTTCTCGGCCGACAACTTCACGATCTATAACCCGCTCTTAGCAGACAATCCGGACGGAACGCGACAGGCATTCACCAATAACATCATCGCTAACCCGAACCCCATCGCGTTGAAGTTTCTCTCCGAATTCCCAAAGTGCAACGTCGGGCCCAGTTGCGATTCAGATCCGAACGGAACGCAGAACAACCTCTATCTCCCAGGCCTCGATCCAACCACGGCGCAGCGATTCGATGTTCGCATGGATTGGGCCGAAAGCGATAAGCAGCGTATCTTTGGACGCTTCTCCTTCGATCGTCTGTTCACTTCAACATTCAACGCGTTTGGCAATATGTACGACCTGAACTATGCCCAGAATGTCACCAACGGACGCAATATCCTGCTGGCCGACGACTTGACTCTCAGCCCAACTACCTTCCTGCAACTGCGTTATTCATTCACACGCCACTATGAGAACCAGGGCGGAGACCCCAGGCAGAACGGTTTCGACATCACCACCCTCGGTTTCCCTTCTTCGCTCGCAGCTCAGGAGGTGTATAAGGTTCTACCCTTCGTGCTGTTCACGGACTACAACGGCGGATCAGACGGTATCGGAGGCACCGCCGATTACAACACGTTCCGATACGCCAGCGAAAACAGCGACGCCGATGTCAGCATTACGAAGTTGAAAGGGAAACACGAGATTTCAGCAGGCTTCGAATATATGAAGCGTTTCCTCAATGTCGGCCAGCCGCCTGCAGCCTCCGGCTCTTATGCGTTTGATATCTCGGCCACCGATCAAACAGTAAGCTCCGCGACCGGCGGCAGCGATTTCGCGTCGTTCCTAGTCGGCCAGGGAACGGTACCCGGTTCCGAATCGAATAGCTATCCTAATTTCACTAAGGATCTGTTCGCGGCCGAATCCAATCCATACTACGCGGCTTTCGTCGAGGATACCTATCATCTCACCAAGGCACTTACCATCACTGCCGGCCTGCGCTGGGATATCTTCGGCGGCAAGACCGAACGCCACAATCGCCTCGAGTACTTCAACTCGGCGGCGACAAACACAGTCAGCGGCGTCTCCTATACCGGCGCCGAAGTCTACGTCAACAGTGGCAATCGTTCTCCATTCACCGCAAATCTCAAGGATGTAGCACCGCGGCTCGCGCTCTCGTGGCAACCCGTCAACCATCTTGTGGTACGCGGCGGCGGCGGATTCTACTACGGTCCCAGCCCGCACATGGTCGGCGGCGTTGGGCTCGATAGCGACGGATTCTCCGCAGACACGCAGTGGAACGCCACCTGTTTCAATGCCGACGGCAACACGGTCATCAACGGCACAAGCGCCTGCGCAACCGCGGCGCCCGGCGATCCTGATCCCAGTTCAACGGGACCTTACTCAATCAGCAATCCATTCCCCAACGGCGTCGTGCCGCAACTCGCGGCGCCACCAGCCGGATTGGCGAACAACCTCGGGCAATCACTGAACACCATGCTCCGTTCGCAACGTACTCCTCTCACGTATAACTTCAACTTCGGCCTCGAATATGAACTGCCCCATCAGTTCGTAATCAGCGCCGGCTATGTCGGCAGCCGCGGGCTCTTCCTGCCCTTGGGAACGGCCGACCAAAACGAGCTCGACCTTGCCACAATTGGCAGCTATGGGGCGTCCCTTTGTGTCGACCCGTCCAACCCCGCCTGCGCCACTGTTCCCAATCAATGGGCTCCGATCCAGCCCGCCACGAACGCGAACGCAGGCGCAGCCACCGTTCCGCTGTGGGTCTCTTTGCAGCAATTTCCACAGTATGGCAACGGCAATTATGGTTCGGGCAACGGGGTTGTGGTGCACGGCTATCCAGGCGGCGACTCCGAATACAGCTCGCTCCAGACAAAAGTGCAGAAGCGCCTCACGCACCATTTCACCGCGCTGGCCAGCTTTACATGGGCCAAGCTGATGACGGATGACGGCAATCCACCGCTCGGCTTTGTTGGATCTCATTTGGGTCTTCCGCAAGACTGGAGAAATCTGAACCTCGAACACTCCATCAGCCCCCAGGACGTGAAGTATCAATTCACCGGGGACCTCTCCTATGATTTGCCCGTTGGTAGAGGCCGCGCGCTCGATCTGGGCGGGGTGGGCGATGCCATCGCCGGCGGATGGACCGCGAATGCGATTGCCTATCTCAGCACGGGAGTTCCCATCACTTCGCCGGTCTCTGGGGTGGCGCCGTCTTATTTCAATCAGCGCTCCGACCTCACCTGCGACCCGAGTCATGGCGCTCCGCATAACGCCACCACCTGGTTCAACTCGAACTGCTTCGCAATACCCGCCAGCCCTTTTGTGGCCGGCAATGCCCCCGCATATCTCGATCACGTTCGCACCATGGGCGCACAGGATTTCGACATATCGCTTTACAAGCACTTCTCCCTGGGCAAGGAGCGCGATGTCCGCCTCGAAATCTCGTCGTATAACCTCGCCAACCGCGCACAACTCGGGATGCCCGGCACTCCGAACATTACTGACGTGCAATCGAATCCTGCGGAAGCGGCCGTGTTTGGCCAGATCACCTCGACAGTGAACAGTCCTCGTCAATTTCAGTTCGGGTCGCGCTTCACGTTTTAAGGCGCGCGTCCTTCCACGTCTTGTTTGAGCGCCGGATATTCGGTCGAGGATTTATACTCCGGCCATGCGTAACTCAGTTCGTATAGCCGCGCTTTCATTCAGCGTCGCGTTCTGCTCCACTTCTGCGCAAGAAGCTGCTGCGAGCAAAGATCCCCCGACAGCGGCAGAGGCACAAGCCTTCATTGACCGCGCGAATGCCGCATTGCTGAAGGTGAATTCTGACGCCGGCCACGCGGATTGGACGGCAGAAACGGATATCACCGAAGACACAGAGGCGACCTCTGCGCGATTGAACGAACAGGCCACTGCTCTCACGCTGCAATTAACAGCGGACAGTCACCGCTTCGATCACGTCCAGCTCCCGGCGCAGCTGCGGCGACAGATCACGCTTCTGCAGGTGACAGCGCCCGCCGCGCCGAAGGATCCCGATCTGCTCGCCGAGCAGTCCCAGCTTGCGGCGCAATTAACCGGCATGTATGGCATGGGCAAGTTCTGCCCCGATACTCCGGCCGGACAAGAGCCTGCTCCCGGAGCCAAGTGCATGGGCATCGACGAGATTTCCGCGATCATGGCTAAGTCGCATGACCCGGCGGAACTGACGAAACTTTGGGTCGGATGGCACGCAGTCGGGGCGCCGATGAAAGACAAATATGCGCGCTTCGTCGAGTTACAAAATATCGGCGCCAAAGAACTCGGATACAACGATACCGGTGACCTTTGGCGCGCTAATTACGATATGACGCCCTCCGAGTTTTCCGCAGAGCTTGAACGGGCGTGGAAGCAGCTCGATCCTCTCTATCGTGAGTTGCACGACTACGTCCGCACTAGGCTGATTGCGAAGTACGGCAAGGCCGCTGAACGGCCCGACGGCATGATCCCTGCGCAACTGCTGGGCAATATGTGGGCGCAGGAGTGGGGCAATATTTATGACATCGTCGCGCCCACGGATCCAAAGCTTTCGCAGTTCAAGCCTCTTGATCTCGAGGCAGCCTTAAAGCAGCAAATTTCTGCGAAGGATCCAGCCGCTGCCCCGGCTTTCGTCCCTGGCGCCGACCTTACCTCCGATGCCGGACACGCCGCACAACTCGCTGCCGGGCGCGACATGGTCCATTACGGCGAAGACTTTTTCAAGTCGCTCGGATTCGCTCCGCTGCCGAAGACCTTCTGGGAGCGTTCGCAGTTCGTGCATCCTCGCGATCGCGAAGTCGTGTGCCATGCATCTGCATGGGACGTGGATTCCGCCGACGATTTACGCGTGAAGATGTGCATCGAGGTCAGTGACGACTATTTCACCACTGTGCATCATGAACTCGGCCACAACTTCTATCAGCGTGCGTACAACAAGCAGCCATTTTTGTTTCGCAACGGAGCCAACGACGGTTTTCACGAGGCAATCGGCGATTCAATTGCGCTTTCAATTACGCCGGCCTATTTGAAGACTCTAGGGCTGGCCACGACTGAGCCACCGGCTGACGCCGATATTCCTCTGCAACTAAAAACAGCTCTCGACAAGGTCGCATTCCTGCCTTTCGCTCTGGCTCTCGATAAGTGGCGTTGGGAGGTGTTCTCCGGCCAGATCAAGCCCGCCGATTACAACAAAGCCTGGTGGGCCTTGCGCGAGCAGTACCAGGGCGTCGCACCGCCCGTCGAACGAAGCGAGGTAGACTTCGATCCGGGCGCGAAGAACCACATTCCCACCAATGTGCCCTACGCACGCTACTTCCTCGCCCGCATTTATCAGTTCCAGTTCTTCAAGGCCATGTGCGATGCCAGCGGCTACAAAGGCCCCCTCAACCGCTGCAGTTTTTACGGCTCCAAAGAAGCCGGCTCCAAACTCAACACGATGCTCGAAACAGGCCAGTCGCAGCCATGGCAGAAGACCTTGAAAGAAATGACCGGCACCGATCATCTGGATGCTCAGGCTATGCTCGATTATTTCGCCCCGCTTTATGCCTGGCTCAAAGAGCAGAACAAATCGAATCCACAATGAGAGCTATTCATCTTCTGACCTGTGCCTTGATGGCCGTTTCCGTCGCGGGCGCCGCTGCTCCAAGTGGCAGCGACGCACGAGCGCGCGAATTGATCCGTGCTCTCCATCTCAATGTCCTGCCAAAGGAATCGGGATATCTAGGCTTGATAGGTCAATCCGCGCAAACAGTAAGTATCGACGGCCGCAAGCTAGCCGTTCAGAGTCAGGTGTATTACATGCTCACGCGCGACCGCCCGGTTAATTATCTGCATTGGCTTGCATCGGACGATACGCACATACTCATCGAAGGTGGCCCAGTCGACTACTTCATCTTTCACCCCGATGGGCGTGTAGAGAAAGTCGTCTTGGGACGCAATGTGTCAGCGGGGGAACGCCCCGTCGTGGCTGTTCCGGGCGGATGTTGGAAAGCTCTACGGCTACGCGACAGCGCGAGCTATGCGCTGATGGCCAATGCGCTTTCGCCAGAGTTTACGCCCGACCGCGTGAAAATCGGGGAAGGTCCGGCGTGGGTTGCGCGATTCGCCGGCAAAGCGCCGTGGGCGACCCCAGTTGAACTGCGAGCACTGATCGGTCCCAATTGGATCCCAGCACAATAGCAACCACGGCGGCTGAGCGCTCGTAGAATTTCTCCTACGCCGGCCAGGCGACGCGATTCGCGCGTGCCGACGAAGTGAATCCCATGTCGGTTGAAATGCCTCGTACGCATTGCACGAGGTAATTTGCAATGGACGGTAGCTTCTGTGCCGTAACTCGGAACGACGGACCGGAAACACTGACCGCCCCGACCGGCAGCCGCTGCGCATCCAGCAGAGGAACCGCGATGCAGCGCAATCCTTCTTCGAATTCCTCATCATCCACGGCGTAGCCGCGGCGCCGCGTCTTCTCGATCTCCGTCCGGAACGCCTCCGCCGAAGCGATGGTCCGCTGCGTGAAGCGTTCAAACTTCGTGCGCCGCAAAATGTCGTTGATCCGCTCTTCCGGCAAAAACGCCAGAATCGCCTTCCCTACCGATGTGCAATGCACGGGGTTACTGGACCCGATTCGCGTAATCATCCGCACCGAGCGCGCAGGCTCGATCTTGTCGATATAAATGACGCGCGCCTGCTCCAGAACACACAAATGGGCCGTCTCTTCCGTTTCGGAAACAAGCCGCTTGAGGTGTGGCTGGGCCCGCTCGCGCAGGTCGTACTGCTCGATGGCACGATTTCCAAAGTCAAACAGCCGGAGCCCAAGGCGAAACTTGCCGCTCGTCGTGCGCTCCACCATGTGGTGACGTTCCAACACCATCAGAAACCGGTGCGCCGTGCTCTTGTGAAGCTGCAAAGATGAGGCTACTTGCGCCAAACCCAGCGGCGTTTCGCTTTCGCCAAGCAAATCCAGAACGGCGAATGCCCGGTCCAGGGCTTGAACTCTGTAGGTCCCTTGCGGAGGTGCG